>FLYN01000145.1_pt1 | contig 22917 bp, 16 predicted proteins | sample 1122621 | NCBI WGS metagenome assembly FLYN01 (sample SAMEA4346792, study PRJEB14843) | hot springs metagenome | biome: Terrestrial Biome; feature: Habitat; material: Sediment | place: India | collected 2012-06-12 | depth 1760 m
CGCTCCAGCGCGAGACCCGGGCGATCGCGCGCGCGGACGGGCCACGACATCCGGCGCCGCTCGGCGGGCTGTGCGGGCCGTGCCGCAGCACGCGCACCACGCCAAGCACATCGGCCGCCCCAAGCGGCGGATCGCAATACGGTTCGGCATCGCCTTTGGTGATCAGCAGTGCCGACCCCTGGCGATGGGCCACAACCCGATGGGCCACAACGATATCCCCACGCGAGAACAGGACGATCTCCCCGGCGGCTGTCGGCAGCGCCCCGAACTCGACCAGCATCCAATCGCCCGAGTGGATCAGAGGCCGCATGCTCTGGCCATCGGCCTCGATCCACGTACTGGCCGCCTGCTGACGGTAGATCTCGAAGAGCGCACGGCGCGCTCGAGGCAACCAGCGTTGCGCCTGCTCAACCACCGTTCGCCTCCAGCCAGGAGATCACTCGCTCCACCGTCGCTTCCAGACTGCCGCTGCGCAACCGGGCGCAGGCGACGCGGTCGAGCATCCGCCCGATCTGGGCGAGCCCGCCCTCGAAGTCCACCGACGCGGCCCAGGTACCGCGCACCAGCTCCAGCGCCGCCAGCGCTGCCGGCAGCGGTGTGAGAGCCGGGGGCACATCATCGCGCGGTCCTCCGTCGAGCAGCAAAACAGAGCGCAGCGGCGCGGCCTGCCCCAGGCAGCCGGGGAACACGCGCTCGAGGTCGCCCGGCGCCAGCGCCCACTCGATTCCGCCGCCGAGCTGATGCCGCGGCCGATCGCGGAGGAAGCCCAGCTCGGGAATAAGCTCAACCGTGCCGGGCCGGATGTGCAGGCTACGGCGATAAGGAACGATCCACTGGGTTATGGGCTCGATCACTGCGAGTTCATCGGAGAGCAACCCGAGCCCACGCCGCACCAGCCCCAGCGCCAGCGTAGTTTTGCCCTGGCCGCTGCGCCCGGCCAGCAGGAGCGCTTCGCCGCGATACACCAGCGCGGCGGCATGGATCGCGTAGATCCCCTGCGCCAGCAGCCGGCCCAGCAGCGCGTGCACCAGCCGGTCGAACAGGTCGAGCAGCGCGCCCTCGTAGCTCGGCCAATGCCGCGCGCCCGCCGCGTCGGCCACCAGGTAGGCCATGTCGTCGAGTTGTTGGAGCCGCAGCACCAGTGCTGATTCGTGTGGCCCGGCGGCGCGAAACGCCGCATACGTCTCATCGACGTGTTGCAGCGCCGTGGCGACATTGGACTCGACGGCAACCGGCACGCCCAAGATCGAGTACCAGGCGGTGCAGAGCGTCGGAAGTGGCATGGCAGTTGGGGCGGGAAGGTGTCCCGGCATGGCCTGCATCTCGCCTCTGCTCTCTCCTGCAGCCCTCGTTCCTAGTCGATCACTTGTAACTCGCGGAACGTTGTGAGGATGCGCACCACATCGGCATGAACCGCCGACGCGGGTATGGCGTAGGCGCTGGCGAATGCCTCGGTGATCTCCTCCAGGGTCGCATGGCCATCGCACAGCTCCCAGACACGCGCCGCCGAGTCGTTGAGCACGTGCGCGCGGCGATTCCGCCGATCATAGAGGATCGCTTCCTGGCCGACGCGCTGGAGCGTCACGTCGGCGCGCCGGGTTGGGCACAACCTGTCCATTTCTGCTTTCTCAGTTACCGGTGCAGCGCTCCAGGCCAGCCTACAGGATCCGAACCCCCTCGGGTAGTAGCAGTAGTACTACCTCGAAGCGTTGTATCCGAGAGGATACCAACAATCCAAGTAAGTGACTCGGCGACTACGGCTAGTATAGCAAAGAAAGCGGTGCCTCGATCTGACAATTTTGTCATCTGCCGTCGCATCCCAGCGATACTGATGCGTCGATCGGAGGCAGCGGCCTGCATGCCTGGCGGTCGTTTCCCGCCGTGTGGTGCGTGGCCGGGGTGGTGTGAGACGCCCTGCACCGACCAGAAAAGGGTTTGACATGCTTCCGGCGATCCCCTAGAATAGCAAAACCACCAGGACAAGCGACGACACGGACAGCGGCATGCCCTTCACCCAGGTACGCGACCTGCGGCTGTACTACGAGTTCCACGGCGCCGGCGCGCCGCTGGTGCTCTTGAACGGCGCGCTCGATACGATCGAGTCCGACTGGGGCCCGCACCTGGCGGTCTTCGCTGCGCGCCACCGCGTGCTGGCCTACGATCATCGTGGCCATGGGCGCACCGATAATCCACTGGGGCGCTTCACCGGTTACGACGAACTGGCCGAAGACCTTGCGGCGCTGCTCGACGCGTTCGGCATCGAACGGGCGTCGTTCTGTGGCTTCAGCGACGGCGCGATCACCCTGTTCGCTTTCGCCCTGCGCTGGCCCGCGCGGGTGCACGCGTTGATCCTCGCCGGCGCGCAATATACTAACGACGAGCGCACGCTGCGCCTGCTGGACAAGATGACGCCGAAGGGCATCGTAGAACGTCAGCCGGCGTGGGCGGCCCGGCTCGCGCAGCTGCATGATACGCACCACGGCTCCGGCTACTGGCAGACGCTTCTGCGCCAGTTGTTACCGATGTGGCGCGTGCAGCCAGACTTCGCGCTGGATCAGCTTGGCCGCATCGCTGCCCCCACGCTGCTGGTGGCCGGCGAGCGCGACGGCTTCGGCCACCTCGACCAGCAGGTGGCCATGCGGCGCGCCCTTCCGCGCGCCGAGCTGTGCATCGCTCCGGCAGCCGGGCATTTCGTGATCGGCGATCAGCCGGAGCTGTTTCAGCTTGTGGCCACCGACTTTTTGCGCCGCGTCGGCTAGCACAGCGGAATTAAGCATACAGCGCAGCAACCACAGGTGCGAGGTGTCCGGTGCCTGGTTCGCTGTTCTTGGGTATCGAGGCTATGACATTTCCCAGCACGCTATCCCTCAACGGTCCATGGCAGCTGCTCCCTGTCGATGCGTTTCGTCAGGGGTTCTATCCGCTCAACGATGCTGCCTGGCTCGAACAGGACGTGCCGGCGCATTGGCAACAGCATCCCCTGCTCGAGCGCTACGTCGGCAAGATGGTCTATCGCAAACGCTTCGTCCTCGATAAGAAGCCGGGGTCGATCGGCGCCGACCGAAGCCCCGACCAGCGCCGGTTCTGGTTGCGCCTCAATGGGATCTTCTACTGGTCACAGCCCTATTTCAACGGCGTGGACCTGGGGCGCCACGAGGGGTATTTTATGCCCCAGGAGCATGAGGTCACGGCGTGGGTCGCCGCCGAGAACACGCTCATCGTCGAGGTCGAGTGCCCCGACGAGCATAACAAGTTCGGTAAGCGCCTGATCACGGGTGTCTTCTCACATTGGGATTGCCTGGATCCGGCCACCAACCCTGGTGGGATCTGGCTACCGGTCGAATTGATCGCCACCGGCCCGCTGCGCCTCAAAGAGGTGTTGCTGGACAGCGAGTCGTTTGACGCACGGACGGCCACGCTGCGCTTCCGTGCGACGCTCGATGTGGCCCAGGCCGGCGATGCGACGCTGCGCTGGACCTTCGTGCCCAAGAACTTCGCTGGCGAAGTCCAGGCCATCGAGCAGCGCTACGCGCTGGCGCCCGGCGTCCAGGAGATCGCCAACACGCTCACCATCCGCGACCCCCAGCTGTGGTGGACGCACGACCTGGGGCACCCGAATCTCTACCGCGCCCGGCTGGAGGTCGTGCAGGGCAGTGAGGTATCCGACGTGCAGGAGTTCGATTTTGGCATCCGCCGTTTCAGCCTGCGCAACTGGATCGCCCATCTCAACGGCGTGCGCTTCCTGGTGAAGGGCAACAACTATGCTCCCGGCGATACCCGCATCGCGACGATGACGCCCGAGCGCTACGCGCACGATATGCAGCTGGCGCGCGAGTGCCACATGAACCTGCTGCGGGTGCACGCCCACGTCGAGCACCCGGCTTTCTACACGGCTGCCGACGAAGCTGGCATCCTGCTCTGGCAGGATTTCCCGCTCCAATGGCTCTACCGCCGCTCGGTGTTGCCCGAGGCGCGGCGCCAGGCGCGCCTGATGGTGCGCCAGCTCTACAACCATCCGTCGGTGGCAGTCTGGTGCATGCACAACGAGCCGATCTATGTGGCCGATACCAACGACGAAAGCGTCGCCACTGCGATCCGCACCTATATCTCGGTATTCATCTGGAGCTGGAATCGCGATGTGATGGATACGCAGCTCAAGCGGATCGCCGAGGCCGAAGACCGCACCCGCCCGGTTGTGCGCGCTTCGGGGGAATATGCCGTGCCACTGTTGCGCGCTGGGACCGATAGCCATTTCTATTATGGCTGGTACAATCACGTCTACGGGCCGCTACGCGCCTGGGAGCCGATCGCCCGGCATTTTCCCGACAATATTCGCTTCGTCACCGAGTTCGGCGCGCAGAGCTTCCCCAACCTCCAGAGTTGCCTCCAGTTCATGGACCCCGATCTCTCGCGGATCGACTGGGACTACATGATGGCGCGCCATCACTTTCAGCCCGGGATCATGGCCCACAGCATCAACTGGCGGAGCGTGCGCGCGCTGGAGGAGCTGGTGAATCTGACTCAGGAGTACCAGAGTGCGGTCAACCGTTTCTATATCGACCGGCTGCGCTACTACAAATATCGTCCCACCGGTGGAATCGTGCCCTTCATGTTCCACGATCCCAATCCGGCGATCAGCTTCTCGATCCTCGACTACTGGCGGGTGCCCAAGCGATCCTACGAGGCCATGCGTGTGGCGTTCCATCCGCAGTATGTCTTCACGCTACTGACCAAAGACGACTACGCCGTCGATACGCCGATCGACGTGCCGATCTACGTAGTCAACGATGCCCATCGCGATGTGGCGGTCGAGATCGAGGCGCGGCTCCTCGCGCCCGATGGCGCGGAACTGGCCCACGTGGCGCGCTCGCTCACGCTGCCCTCCGATTGCATGGCCATGGAGGCCGAGCGGCTGCGGCTGACGCCTGAAGCGCCTGGCACTTACCGGCTGGTGTTGGCGTTGCACGATCGAGCGGGCAAGGGCATCGAGCACGACTATGTGATCGTCGTGGCGCAAGCGGCTGCGAACCGACAGCCGCGGAAGGCACGGAGGTGGCTGGCGCGTGTAGTACACGCAGAGCGGATCGCGCGTCGCGGGCCGGCTTCGTTTCGCTCGTAGCGCCCGGTAACCGGACGTCCGTGGTGGTGCCTCGCCCCCTGCTCCGCGCACCGCGGGGAAAGGGACACCCCGCTGCGACCGCGGGACGCCTGTCGGTAGCAGAACCTCTGCGGTGCTGCCTCCGCCTCCGGCCCGACAGGGGTAGTTTTTTACGGTCGGGGGTATAGACGGAGAGGGGGGTGGGGGAAGAGGATGCAGAGGCTGTTCGCCCCGGAGGCTGGCAACCAGGATCGGCGCGCACTCAACAATTCAGGAAGTTCGATTCCCACGCGACCAACGCCCAGCTCGTGCCCGGTGGAAGATCGTAGCGGCCGGGGGTGGGGCCCTGGCCGACTGGCGCCGGTGGCTTCACCTGGACGGTTGCCATCCCCAACTCTGTCGGTAGCATGAGCGCGAATCCCTGTGGCGGCGTTGCGGTACCGCCGATCTGTAGCTCGGCCATATATTTCCCATCCAACACGCCACGATAGCGCCAGCGACACGACACAGTCCCGTACCAGGTGGGGAGCTCGCTCGCCGACCAGGGCCGTTCTACCGTGAACCAAGCTGGGTCGACTCCGGCGAACATTACCAGCCGATCATCATACTCGTACACCAGGCTATCGCGCATCAACAACCAGAGTTCAGCAATGCCCCAGCCGTCGGGCATGGCGATCGCCGCGAGGGGCGCCCAGGGCTCCTGCTTCATAGCACAACTCCAGGTCGTGCGGAGCGCTGGCCATCCACCCACACCGCTTGGCCCACCTTCATCGAGGGCGTACCACCCCTGCATCTGCTCCTCGGCCAGGTGCGAGGCGATCGTCGCGTACCCGGCGGTGCGACTGCCGGCGAATAACCCCTGGTGAGCAGTTGCCAGCGGAAAGTAGCGCCAGGTTGTCGAGTCCATCCGACCGATCGGGCCAAAACGGCGCACGACCCGCGGCTCATCGAACGGGTATAGCCGGCAGGGCCACAGCACGGCGTAGCTGCCATAGTCGCGGCCAAGATCTTGGCCGAATTTCCGGTCATAGTCGGCAAACAACTCGTCGGTCAGGCGACGCCAGACGGCAGCATCGTTGGCCTCGCCCAGCGCTTCGGCCAGCTCGATCGCATGGCGCAGCCCGGCGATGTCAAAAGCCTCGGTATATTCTGGATGGGTGCCATCACATGCACCGGGGCGGATGCGCTTGCGCCGGTTGGCGGGTAAGCGATCGCCGTAGTCGAAGGTATCATCATATACATAGTGCGGCTCCGGCGTTGTCCGCAGATAGCGGATCAGGTCGGTGAGTCTGCGGACCACCGGATAAACCTCGTGCAGGAACGCCATGTCGCGTGTGAAACGCCAATGATCGGCCAGTGCCCAAAGGATCTGCCCCGGATTGTCAGCTTCGGGTTCGACACGTCCGGAAAATGGGTGGTGCAGATACCAGCGCAGAAACGTCTCGGCCAGCGCGTGGCAGCCGGCTTTCTCCAGCAGGTTGGTCATGTAGGCCAGATCGCGGTTGAATACGTTCAGGTTGACCGGCGCCAGGTCCGGGCAGCCCTCGTTGAGCATCATACCGAAGTGACCAACCGCCGCGTGGATAAATTGGTTCCAGCGACGGTCCGGCAGGTCCAGGCATGCTGTGCCCCTATGAGCATCCCAATAGCGAAAGGCATCAGCAAACAGATCCGCGACCGACAGCTCGCGATAGAACGCTAGCCCTGGGTCCGGCTGCAGCACACCGTTGCTATTGGGCCGCGCCAGGTCGAGCTGGAACCATGCTGTCGTGCCATCCCATCGATGACTGGCCGCTCGCCGCCCGGCCTGGACAGGAAACAGCAGTTCGAAGGTTGCGAGCCCGTCGGACGGGAGCTCCAGGTCGTATGCCAGCGCGCCGGAACAATTGCCGGTCGGGGAGGAAGCTGCGCTTTCCGGCGGTACAGCACCGGCGCGTGCATAATCGCCTACGCGATCATCGGCACAGACACCGGCAGCATCGGCTGGCCGGGGGCCGACGACAGCGGGGTGCCCTTCCGCCAGCAAGGCCGTACGGTCGTCGCTCACAGCCAGAGTATGCACGTCGTAGCCGGCCGGCCCCAGCGGCCGCAATGCCACAAAGAGCCGGAGGTGGCGGCGTTGCGCAGCGTCGTTGACGAGCCGCACTCGTGCGGCAACCACTGTGACTGTGCCAGCCGGCGCGAGGCGCGTCGTGCTACACAACTCAGTCCGCATGCTCACATCGAGTGCGGTCCATTCGACCCAGGGGATGAGATAGCCTTCGGGGCTCAACCCGCGACGTGTCGGGATGCCGGCCATCGTCGGCGCAGCGAACGTGCCCTGGGCTCGATCATAAAGCCAGATATAGATGCCATAGGTGCCGACACCGGGCGAAAAAGGGCCTTCTGCCTCCAGGCAGGTCTTTAGTGAATCCGGAGCGTCGATGGCCCCGATGAAAATATGGATTTCGCCCTTGGGGTCCAGGTCCGACTTCCTGACGGGTGCGTAGGTCACCTCGCTCATTGCAGCGCCTCCCGCAACTGCTCACGGATGGCAATCGTGCGCTGAACCAGCTCGGAGATGGTGCCTTCGCCGAACCCGGCCACGACGGTCTTCACTGTGTCGTTGAGCGGCGCGATCCAGCGTTGGTCCAGGTTGGTGTACCCGATCGCCGCGCCGACGATGCTGCCCGCGGTTGCGCTGTTGCAGTCGGTGTCGGTACCGGCCATGACAGCAGTGGTGATCGTTTTCGTGTAGTCGAGCTGACCATGAATCAGTGCCAACACGACCAGCGCCAGGTTATTGATCTGGTCGGCGAAGTGCAGATGCCCGTAGCGCGCGTAGATTTTTTCACATGTCGCGATCCAGTTCCGATCCGCCGTGTACCACGCGATGACATTGCGCACCGCCTCCGCCAGCCGGGATTGCCTGGGAATAACCGACAACCCGCCCCGCAGGATGGTGTCGATCGTCGGCGTCGTGCTCAACGCGGCGCTGATGCAGCCGGCAACGAACATGCCGCCGTAGATGCCGTTCTTGGTCAGGCTCAACGACGCCTGGCGATGGATATAGGGGGCACCGGCGCGGGGGTTGGCGGGGGTGATGTAGCCCCACAGATCGGCTTTAAGCTGCCCATCGATCCATTCGCGCCAGGGGTTGAGCATGAGGCGCAGGCTATCAAGCTGTTGCTCGAGCGTTGGGTCCCTGGCCAGGCGCACCAGATGATAGTACATCTGGTTGTCGGCTCCCCAAAGCCAGTAGTAGGGCACGTTTTCCAACAAATTCCTGCCGACATCTAGCTTCGTGAACGCCAACCCTTTCTGCTCTACCAGCAATAGCGACATAATTGTGTAGTGGATGTCGTCGTCAGGCTGGGTGAAATGCACATTGCCGCGTGTGGATGGCAGGCAGTCGGTGCGCAGCGTAAGGTCGAGTTCTTCCGAACGTGCCGGTACCCAATCGTTCAGCGGATAGGCATTGACGCTTTCGAGATACCGCCTGATCATGCGATGATCCCAGCCCATTTCGAGCGGCTTGCCCAGCACCACGCCCGCGCAGCGCCCGAACCAGGCGCCCTTGATCCGCTCGGCATATGTGGCGTCATCGAGGGGCTCCAAGGGTGGCACCTCATCGGCTGCAGCGATGATCGCGTCGGAGGCGTCCGGCTCGTCGTAGGGGTAGTCGGGGCGGATGCCGCGCTCCCGGACCGCCCAGAGATTCCAGTATGCCTGCTCCCACTCCGCCTCCGAGATGGTGCTTTCGTCGAGCTGCTCGCGAACGCTGGCGGGGAATGGCAGGAACTCAGCGCTCAGATCGGGCTTGGGGCTGGAGCCGACCGGGTAGCCTTCCTCGTATAGGGTGCGATATTCGTCTTTGTACAGGGTGCGCCAATCTGCGTAGCCGGGCATATGATGTTCTCCTGCCGCTCGCGGCGGTGAGCGCCAGTCTGAAAATCGGGGATGGAGGTGGAGGACTCCATCCCCGGCCTTTGCGCATCCCAGGGCGCTGTAGGTAGGGCGATCGGAATTCTGCCCACAAATAGGCTTTTCAGAGGGCTTCGGAAGTGCCGCGCACGGCCATGTTCAACGTTGGGTATCGGGTGCTAAAGATCGCGGATGGGGCTCATGGAGCCTGACTATCCATAAAGCTTCGTGAGGACTTCGTTCATCTCCTGTTGGGCCTGTTCGCCACCGGCGGCTTTCCACTCCTGCACGAATCGATCGAACAGCGACCTGGCTTCGTTCTCGGATGGTGCCTGGGCGATCGCCAGGAACGATCGCCCCATCAGCTCCTGACCGGTAGGCAAAAACGCCGACCATTGAGGGCTGGTGCTGAGTTGGCCAACGTTGTCGATCGCGTACTGGGTTTGGTTCTTGCGCATATCGCGGTACCACTGCTTGAACCCTTCGTCTTTACCGTAGAGCAGCGCGAAGTCCTGCAGTTCTTGTGGCACCCAGCTTACGATCTCGGTCGCCAGCGGATGGGCGCCGGTGTCGCCGGCACCGGCCGGGAATCCATCTTTCACGCGCTGTTCGGTGTTGAGTGTAATGGTATCGAGAGTTGTGCCCTCGTAGTCACGCCCCGGAATACCCAGCGCGGTCAGGCGCGTACCTTCTTCGCTGATCAAGAAGTTGAGCACGCGGGCCGCGGCTGCCGGGTGGTTGTTCTTCGACAGCGAGAGAATGTAAAAGAACGGGTAGGCCGTGACCAACAAGATCAACGTCATCACGGCATAGAGAACGATCTGGGCGACCGAGAGCTGCCGTCTACGGTGGCTGCGCATAGATGTCAATTGGCGTGCCATCTTACATAATCCCTTCCTGCCGGGCACGTTTGACCAACGCATTGGCGAGCAGCACCAGCCCGAGGCCGACCACCGCCTGGAACAGGCCGACGGCTGAGGCCAGGCCGTAACGCCCCTGACTCAGTCCCAGGCGCAAGGTAAAGGTTTCGATAATGTCGCCGGTGGAGGCAACGGCCGTATTGCCCATCACATAGATCTGCTCGAAACCGGCGGAGATCAGCGAACCACATGCCAGGATGAACAACAGGATGATCGTGGCGCGGATGCCGGGCAGGGTGATATACCAGGCCTGCTGCCAGCGGTTGGCACCATCCACCATGGCGGCCTCGTAGGTTGCTGGATCGATCGTCGAGATCGCTGCCAGATACAACATTGCGCTGAATCCCCAGTTCTTCCAGATGTCCTGAAAGGTGATCATCCAGCGAAAGGTATCGGGGTTGGTGAGTAGGTTGACCGACGGCAGGCCGAATACATGTTGCAAAATTTCGTTGATGACACCATCCTGACCAAGGACGCTCCGAAAGATTGTTGCTACTACCACCCAAGAGATGAAGTACGGCAGCATGGTAGCCACCTGAACGGCGCGCTTGAACCAGAGCAGGCGGATCTCGTTCAGCAGCAGCGCAAGGATGATAGCGGCCGGAAAACCAAACGCCAGCTTCATCGCGCTGATAATGACCGAGTTGCGCAGCGCGGAGAGAAAAAAGGGGTTGCGGAAGGCAGTTGCAAAGTTCTCGAGCCCCACCCACTCGCTGCCGAGCACGCCACGAGTGAGTGAATAGTTCTGGAACGCGATCACGACACCGAACATCGGGCCGTAACTGAAGATCACGATCGCCAGGACCGCCGGCAGTGCCATCAGATACAGGATCGCGTTTTGCTTCAGATCGTCCCAGAGCGTGGGGCGGGCAGTGGCGGGCGCGAGTCTTGTCTGCCGCAGTTCTTCCGATTCGGCTTGGGGCCTACGGCCGGTCACCAGCCTCATAGCTTCCTCGCTTGAGCAGGCTATTAGCGCTTGTGCCAGGGAAGCCGATGAAGGTCGGAGATGGGATCGGGGAGATGATCGGTATGAACGTCGCCCTTAGTATAGGGGAGGCCAGGTGAGGAGATGTGCCTTTTTCAGCACACGTATGTGCTCTTTTTTTGGTAGTTCCGAAGGGAAAAGCACGGGTCACGATGCGCGGTAGCGCTCCGCGTAGACGGTGGGGGAACAGCCGACGTGGTGCTTGAAGAGCCGTGAGAAGTAACTGCGGCTGTAGCCGAGCATAGCGCCAACCTCGATCACTGGCATTTGGGTATGTGCCAGGTACTCTTTGGCACGCTCGATACGGAGGCGAATGAGGAAGTCGCTTGGATTCCGGCCGGTTTCTTGTGTGAACAAGGTACAGAAATATGATGGGCTGAGGGCGACCGCTCGGGCGACCGAAGGGATATCGATACAGTCTTCGAGATGTTCCTCCATGAAACTAATCGCCCGCCGTACGATCTCCTTCCGCCGTCGGGCCGGCTCGTCGATCGCATTGTGCAGCCGATCGAGTCGGTGGGCCAGATTGGCGATCGTGTTAGCGATCGTGCCGATCAGCGCTGCTGCTCCCTCCAATTGCTCGCGCGTGAGTTTGAGCGACCGTCGCACTGCCGCCTGGTAGGCCGGCCATGGGATACCGTGCTCGTACGCAAATTGCCGATGCCAGGCCCAATCGAAGGTATCTTTCAAGATGACCGGATGGGTCTTCAATTCGGCCAGCACCTGCCCCTCGACCACCACCGGCGCGATGGCGCTCGCCAATGTCTTGAGCCGCAAGCGCACATACGGCTCGGTCGATGTTGGTGGGTGATCGTCTGCGGTTGGGTGGTTGAGGCGGTTCCATTGATCCCATCCCAACGCTTCACCGATCATGAACCACAGATCCGGCTCGCCCTCGTAGTTACGGCGCAGCCGGCGCCAATGCTGTTGATACCGCCGCTCATCCAGGTAGAACTCCATGAAGGGCACGCCGATCGTCAGGCCCGAGAGTTTGACCAGGCCCTCGGAGAGATCCCAGACCAGGTCGGGACGGATCAGCCGAAACACTTGCGGTATGGGGGGCTCGGGGATCGTGAGGGGGTTCCAGCGCGTCAGGTCGCGGTGATAAACCGCCAGCCGTGCCAGCGATGTGAATTGCGCCAGCCCCCCAGGCTGGCCGATGATGCGCACGGCTTGCACCACCAGGTCATCGAAGATCAACACGTGCGTCTCGTAGGGGCGGCGCTGTTGCCGGCCGTCCGTGAAATCGTAGGCCGGCATAATGCGCAGGTGCTCGACGGGCTGCCACTGCGTGCTTTTTGGCACACAGACCTCGACGGCCAGCGATGTCCACCAGCCACCGTCGCGATAAGGGAAGCCCATGGTCATCTCGATGCAATTACAGCGCACCGGCTCGGCAAAGGTGATGGCGTACCAGTCCGGGCCACGTGATCGATTTTGGCCATCGTAGGTGTCGTAGTTCTTGGCCTGGTCAAGATCGGCCAGCGTGCGCCGGGCTGCACGATGGGCGGTATCGTTGAGCAAGACACGCGGATCGCGCGCGCCGGGGCCAGTCGGCTCAGCGACGGAGACCGAGATCTGGACACCAGGCCGAAGGGCCAGATTTTCCTCTTCCATTGCTGCCCTGTTAGCGTCCCGCCACCAGCGTCGCCTGGTTCAGGATGCCCCAGATCAGGTTGGGGAACAGCCCCAGCACCAAGACCAGCACTGTCGAGACGATCAGCGACGCGTTCATCGACGGCGGCGTGAGGATCGGCGCGCTCGAGCGCGGCGCGTTGATCCACATCGCCTTGAGGAAGCGCAGGTAGTAATACAGGCTGACGATCGTCATCACCACCGCGATCACCACCAGCCAGACCGCGCCGGCCTTGTAGCCGGTCATGAACACGAAGAACTTGGCCCAGAACCCGGCCAGCGGCGGCACGCCGGCCAGCGACAGCACCAGCAGCGTCATCATCAGCGTCAGCCCGAGGTTGCGCTGCCACAGCCCGTCGAGGTCGGCCAGCTCATCGCCGCCGATCGCTTCGGAGACGACCGCCAGCACACCAAAAGCGCCCAGATTCGTGATCGTGTAGACGATCAGGTAGTAGATCAGCGCCGCCGTGCTGAACGCCCGATCGGGGGGCACCTGCGAGGCCCACAGGATCACCGCCAGCAGCAGGAACCCGGCGTGCCCGATGCTCGAATAGGCCAGCAGGCGCTTGGCGTTGGTCTGCGGCAGGGCCGATAGATTGCCGACCAGCACCGTCGCCAGCGCGATGATCGCCAGCACACTCGTCCAGCCACCGAAACCCTCGGTCGCAGGGGTGCCGGTGATCGCTTCGAAGGCCGTGACCAGCACGCGGTACAGCAGCAGGAACCCGGCCGTCTTGGAGGCCGTCGAGATAAACGCGGTGATCGGCGTCGGCGCGCCCTGATAGACATCCGGCGACCAGCTATGGAACGGCACCACCGCGACTTTATAGCCGATGCCGGCGATCACAAAGATCATCGCCAGCGTCAGCAGGGTCCGATCGCCCTGCGCGGTGGCAGCAGCGCTGCTGATCGACGAAAACAGCGTGCCGATCACCGCCTGCCCACCTGCGGCGCGGTTGGCGCTGGCGGTGAAGCCGTAGACCAGGCTCATCCCATACAGCAGGATGCCAGACGAAAGCGCGCCGAACAGGAAGTATTTGATGCCCGCCTCGGCCGATTTCTTGTCGTTGCGGAAATAGCCGGCCAGGATGTAGAGCGAGATCGAGGACAGCTCGAGCGCCAGATACGCGAGGATCAGCTCCGACGCGCCGGCCATCAGGCTCATGCCAGCGGTCGAGAACAAGATCAGCGCGTAGAACTCGCCCGGGTTGCCGGAGGGCCGATAATCGAGCGCCAGCAGGGTTGTCAGCAGCGCCGCACCGATGAACGTCAGCCGGGCGATCATCGTCAGATGATCGGTGGCGAAGGCGCCCAGGATCGGCTCGCCGCCCGGCCCGCCGGCCTGCAGGTTGCGGCCCAGCGTAATGAAGACATTGAGCAGCGCGCCAGCGCCGCCGGGGATCGGTTCGCCGATCGTAAACAGATACTTACTCTGCACCAGGGCGACGATGAACACCAGGCCGAGCCCAATCGCTGTAAGCTGGCCGGCGGCCTTGCTGCGCTCGACCTGTGCCTCGGGCGTGCTGCTCCAGCGCTCGAAGATATCGGAGCCCAGCACCAGCACCGCCAGCACCAGCAGCATCAGCTCGGGCAACAGCCGCGGGATATCTGTGATCTGAAATATCACCGCTGCAACTCCTTAGCCCAAATACACAAGCCAAAATAAAGCATACCCAAAGCGCGCTTACAGGCTACTGCAGATTGTAGCTTGCAGCCGGAACATCCGCCGATCCCCTTCTACAATCTACAATCTGCAATGATCCAGCTTGCCTCATCGCCCCAGCGTCAGGGTGCCCGCGCGCTGCAATGCCTCGGCGACGGGCTGCACCCCGCTGTTGATCATCTCGGTCAGGATGCGTGGGTACAGGCCGGTGCCGATCAGCACCGCCGCCAGGATCGCGCCGCCGGCGTACTCCTGCCAGGTCAGCCGCGGCAGGCGCAGGAAGCTTGGGTCGCCGACCTCACCGAAGAAGACTGTATAGACCGCGCGCAAGATATAGCCCGCCGTGATCGGGATCGAGAGCGCCGCCAGGATCGCGATCAGCGGGAAGCGCTGCCACATGCCCATGAAAATATTGAACTCGGCCCAGAACCCGGCCAGGCCCGGCATGCCCATCGACGACAGCCCACCGATGATGAAGACCACCGCGGCGAACGGCATCACCCGCGCCAGCCCGCCCAGCTCGGGGAACTGCCGGGTGTGGGTGCGATCATATACCATGCGCCCGACCACCGCAAAGAACAGCGCGGTCATGATGCCGTGGGCGAACATCTGGAAGACCGAGCCGAGCAGCCCGATCTGGTTGGCGGCGGCGAGGCCCATCACCGTCAGGCCCATATGGCTGACCGACGAGTACCCGACCATGAACTTGAAGTCGCGCTGGGTCATGGCGATCGAGGCCCCGTACACCGCGTTGATCAGCGTCAGGATGGCGATCGGCAGCAGCCAGTAGTTGGCACCTTCGGGCATCAACCACATCGCGGCGCGCAAGCAGCCATACGAGCCCAGCTTCATCAGCACGCCGGCGTGCAACATCGACACCGCCGTCGGCGCGGCCACGTGCCCCGTCGGCGACCAGGTGTGCAGCGGGAACATGCCTGCCAGCACCGCGAAGCCCAGGAACATCGGCGGGAAGAACGCGATCTGGAAGTTCCGCGAGAACAGCGCAGCCTGCGAGAGCACCCGCATATCGAAGGTGTGCAGCGTGCTGCCGAAATAGACCGCCACCATGCCGATGATCACGAACGCCGAGCCGCCCATCAGGTACAGCGTCAGCTTCATCGCCCCGTACTCTTTGCGCGTGCTGCCCCAGATGCCGATCAGCAGGTACATCGGCAGCACGGCCAGTTCGTAGAAGACGAAGAACAGGAACAGGTCGATCGCCACGAACACGCCATAGACGCCGCCCGCCAACACGAGCAACAAGATCCAGTACTCGCGCGCGCGCTCCTCGATGTTCCAGCTCACCAGCGATCCGGTGAAGATCACGAAGCCGTTGAGGACCAGCAACGGCAGATTGATGCCGTCGACGCCCAGGATGTAGTTGATCCCGAGCTGCGGCAGCCAGGGCAACTCCTCGACGAACTGCAGCCGGACTGGGCTGCTGTAGTCGTAGGCGAAATAGACCAGCAGCGTCAGCGCCAGCGAAAGGCCGGCGAACAGCGTGCCGATGATCCGGATCGCCTGCTTTTGTTCCGGCCGCAGGAACAGCATCACCAACGCCGGCACGATCAGGCTGAGCCAGATCAGGCTCAGCCAGGGCACCCCGGTTGGCAGGTCGAACAGGTTCATAGCTTACCCTGAAATGTAGAATGCGGAATGCAGAATGCAACCGAGTAACATTTACATAGGGCATTCCCTGTTACAGTTGCATTCCCTGAGTGCAACCCCTGGTGCTTAAGATAACCCGCGTGCGAAGACGCTCACCAGCGCGGTGGCCGCGTGGTTGGCCAGGTCCATGATCGGCGCCGGGTAGACGCCCAGGGCGAGCAGCGCGATCAGCAGCGGTGCTGCGGCGAGGAACTCGCGGCTGGCCAGGCGCATATCGGGCACATGCACCCAGCGCGTGTTGAGCGGCCCGTTGAAGATCCGCCCGTACATCTGCAACAGCGCCATGGCCGTCACGATCAGGCCGATCGTCGCCAGCAGCGTGAAGAACGGCAGCGTGGCCCACGCCCCGCGGAAGATAAAGAACTCGCCGACGAAGCCGGCCAGCCCCGGCAACCCCAGGTTGGCGAACATCGCCACGCCCATCACCCCGGCCAACGTCGGCATGACCCGCCGCAGGCCGCCCCACGCACGTAAATTGTAGGTACCGGTGCGCTCGTAGAGCATCCCCGCCAGCAGAAACAGCGCGCCGGTCGACAGGCCGTGTGCGACCATCTGCATCGTCGCCCCGTTGATCGCGATCGCCCGGCTCTGCACATCCGCGCCGATCGCCGCGGCCGCGGCGATCGCCAGCGCCACATAGCCCATGTGGTTGATCGACGTATACCCGATCAGCCGCTTCAGGTCGCCACCGGTATAGGCGAGCGCCCCAAACGCGCCGGCGACGATCCCGACCAGCGCCAGCGCGCCGATCACCGGCGCCCAGAACTGCGCTGCCTCGGGCACCAACGGCAACATGATCCGCAGCATGCCGTAGGCGCCCATCTTGGACATCACCGCCGAGAGCAGGATCGAGCCGGCCGTCGGTGCCTCGGCGTAGGCGTCGGGCAACCAGGTATGGAACGGCCAGACCGCCAGCTTGATCGCGAACGCGATGAAGATCGCCCAGAACGCCACCGATGTGTAGACGAGCGGGAAGTGCCCCAGGTAGTTGGTGATCCCGAGCTGCTGGACGAAGTTGAAGATGATAGTCTGCAGGTTGTTCTGCGTGCCCGCGACCGGCAGCCCCTGGCCGAGCCGCCCCAGTGTGATCAGGTCGAACGTACCGCCGGCATAGCCCGGCGCCGCCTCGACGCCGGCGTTGCGCGTCGCCAGGTAGAAGAACTGGAACAACAGCAGCATGCCGATCGAGCCGGCCATGGTATAGACGAAAAACTTAAAGGCCGCGTAGCGTCGCCGCAGCTCCGGCAGGCGCCCCCAGTTCTGGATCAGGAAGAACGCCGGGACCAGGCTGAACTCCCAGAAGATGAAGAAGAAGAAGAAATTCAGCGCCACGAAATAGCCCAGCATGGCCGCCTCGAGCAGGAACAGCAGCGCATAGTGCATCTTGACCCGCTCGGTGACGCTGAACGAGGCCAGCATCGCCACCGGCGCCATCGCCGCGGTCAGGATCACCAGCGGCAGGCTGATCCCATCCACACCGAGGAAATAGTCGACCCGGATTGCCTGGATCCAGTTGACCTTCTCGACGAACTGCACGACGCCCTGGCCATCGGCCACCGCCGCAGGGTTGAAGCCGGCCCAGATAAAGATCGCCAGCCCCAGCGAGGTCAGCGACCAGGCAGCCGCACCGATCTTGACCGTCTGGTCGTTCAGGCGCAGTGCGCCGGCCAGCGCCACCAGCAGCATCCCGACCAGTGGCGAAAGCACCAGCAACGTCAGCCAGGGGCCATCGCTCAACTGAAGGTAGTTCATGACTGCCCTCGGTTATCTGCAGCATGCAGAATGTAGAATGCAGAATGTAGAATGCAAAAGCTCGGCAAGGCAGGTAGCTTTACCTTTTGCGGTGTACGTTTACCTTCACCTCTGGAACGCGTACAGGTAAATAATCCCGATCAGCACCACGCCAGCAAAGATCAGCGAGACATAATCCTGGATCTTGCCGGTCACCGTCTGGCGAAGATTATCGCCGCTCTCGACTGTCGTCGTGGACAGCGCGTCGGCGCCGTCGTTGAGCACGAAATCATCGACGATGAAATTCACCCGGCCCATGAACAGAGTGAACAGGCCGGTGCCGTTGACGATCCCATCGAGCACCCGCCGATCGAGCCAGTTCCAGGCCAGCGCCAGACCATAGGACAGCCTGCCGAGGGTGTTGGCGTAGAGCTCATCGAAATAGAACTTACGGTTCAACACCAGGAACAGGCGCGGAAAGCGCGCCTCGAGCGGGTCCGGATCCGCGGCGGTTGCGAACGCATTGCGATACAGCAGCACGCCGAGCCCGATCCCGAGCAGCGCGAGCACCGTCGCGACTCCGGCAGTGAGGAGGTTGAACGCGGCTGCTGCCTGGCCCAGGAAGCTGCTCAGCCAGTGGAAGCCGGGCAGATTGATCAGCCCGGCCAGCAGGGCAAAGACCGCCAGGATGCCCAGCGGGACTGTCATCGTCCAGGGGCTCTCGTGCGGATCGTGGCCGCCGTGCTCGTGCGTACCGGCCACCAGCTCCTCGTGCGCAGCGCCATGGGCGTGCTCGACCGGTGTCGGCTCGCTCGGCTGTGTGGCCTGGCGCGGTTGGTGGCCACGGAAGCGCCCAAAGAACACCAGCATCACCTGGCGCGTCATATAGAAGGCCGTCAGGAACGCGGCACAGGTGAGCACCAGCCAGACGATCAGGTGGCCGTGGCCGAAGGCATCGGCCAGGATCTCGTCCTTGCTCCAGAACCCGGCGAACGGTACGATCCCGGCCAGCGCCAGGTAGCCGGCCATATAGGTCAGCCAGGTCGTCGGCATAAAGCGGCGCAGCCCGCCCATGTTACGAATATCCTGGGCGGTATTCGAGTCGTGCCCGACCGTCGCCTCCATGCCGTGGATGACCGAGCCGGAGCCGAGGAACAGCAGCGCCTTGAAGAAAGCGTGCGTGAGCAGGTGGAACAGCGCGGCGACCCAGCCGCCGATCCCCAGCGCCGCGACCATGAACCCGAGCTGCGAGATCGTCGAGTAGGCCAGGATGCGCTTAATATCGAACTGGCCGACGGCGATCAGCGCGGCCAGCAGCGCGGTGAACGCGCCGATCGTCGCCACGACCGGCAGCGCGCCGCTGGCGACGAAAATGGGATAGGTCCGCGCAACCAGGAACACCCCCGCCGCGACCATCGTCGCCGCGTGGATGAGCGCCGAGACCGGGGTCGGCCCTTCCATCGCGTCTGGCAGCCAGACGTGGAGCGGGAACTGGGCCGACTTGCCGATCGTGCCTGCGAACAACAGTAGCGCGATCGCAGTGGCTGTGCTGATGCCGAGGACTGTGGGCGTTTCCGCGAGGCGCTGCAGGAGCTCGGGGTTGAAGACCTGGCCCGCACCGGTGCCCAGGTCGAGCGAGCCGGCCTGGGTCCACAGGTAGGCCAGGCCGACCAGGAACAGCGAGTCGCCGATGCGGGTAGTGATAAAGGCCTTGATCGCCGCTTGGCGCGGCGTGATCTGGCGCGGGTCGGGGTACACCTTGTCGTACCAGAACCCGATCAGCAGATACGAGCACAGCCCCATCAGCTCCCAGGCGATGAAGAACAGCAGCAGATTGCCGGCCATCACCATCAGGAGCATGGCGGCGGTGAACAGCGAGATGAACGAGAAAAAGCGCGCCTGGCGCTCGTCGTGGGCCATATAGCCGAGCGAGAACAGGTGGATGCAGGTGGAGGTGATCGTCACCATCACCAGCATCGCCGCCGCCGCCGGGTCGATATAATAGCCCATAGTGAACGACACATCGCCGCCGGCGGGCGCCCAGCGGACAGCGCGGACGATGTTGGGCTCGGGGAAGGCGAAGGCCTCCCCCTCATCGGCGTGCGCTTGCGCCGTGCTCACCCCAGCCGTGCCGTCGGGCGCGACGTGAACCCCCTGCGCGACCTCGGCGCCGACGCCCAGCGCCACCGCCGTTGCTGCGACCATCAGCACCACCGCCAGCCAGCCGCTGGCCAGCCTGCTCCTCCGGATCGGCGTTAAGGTGATGATCACGAAGGCCAGCAAAGGCCAGATCGGGATCAGCCAGGCGAATTCAAGGAACAAGCCCATCACTCCCTCGTGAAAATGCAGCATGCAGAATGTAGAATTTGGAATTGGAATATTCAGCATTCAGCATTCAGCATTCACCCTTTCAACGTATCGACCTCGTCCGCGTTCACCGTCAGATGCGAGCGATAGATCGCGATGATCATCGCCAGCCCCACGGCGGCCTCAGCAGCGGCGACGGTGATGATGAACAGGGCGAACACCTGACCCGCCACCAGGTTCGGCTCCAGGTAGCGCCAGAACGCGACCAGGTTGATGTTCACCGCGTTGAGCATCAACTCGACGCCGAGCAAGATACCCACCGTGTTGCGGCGCGAGAGCGCGCCGAACAGCCCGATGCAGAACAACGCCCCTGCGACGATCAGCACCCAGGAGAGCGGGACGGAGTTGACCATACTTGGCATACGAACCTCTTCCGTCTACGATAGATGGGCGCCGGCGTGGGCAGGCGTCTCGGCACCCCGCTTCCGCCCCCACCCCTCACCGCATACGGCATAGCAATCACACACGTTCCGCGGTCGGCATCGGGTGCCGTTCCCGCGGCCCCACTCCACGGCGCGGAGCAAGGCACGATTGGGATGCGGGGGCACTGCCGCATACATCGTGGCAATCACACTCACGGCTGGCTCGGTGGGTTGCTGGCCGGGCGTGGTTCCGCAGCGATCGGCGCCGCCGTGGCAGGCGAAGCCGGTGGCAGGCCTTGTGCTTGCCGCAGCGCCAGCTCCTCGGCCAGCGTCAGCACCCGCCGGCGGCGGCTGCGCTCCTCGAAGGCGATCACGATCGCGCCGACCAGCGCGACTAGCAACAGCACGGACGCGATCTCGAACGGCAACAAGTACTCGCGCATGAACGCCGTGCCGATCTCGCGCGCGGTCGCGATCGGCAACTGCTGACCGGGCGGCACCACTGCCCACGGGTAGGTCACAACTGTGGGGACGATCAGCAGCCCGAACAGCGCTGCAGCGACGATCAGCGCCACCCACCAGCGGCGGTAGAGCTGGCGCACCCCCTCGCCGGTGACGTGGCGGGTAAGCATGATCGCGAACAAGATCAGGATCGAGATCGCGCCGACATAGATCAGCACCTGCACCACGGCGATGAACTCGGCCTCCATCAGCAGGTAGAGCGCGCCCACTCCGAAGAACGAGGTGATCAGCCACAGCGCCGCGTGGATGATGTTCCGGACCGTCACGACCATAACCGCGGCGGCCAGCGTGAGCGCCGAGAGGGCCAAAAAGATGATCAGAATCAAAAGATTCATGGGCCTTTCCTTTAAGGCAGCGGCGCTGCACCAAGCGCCTGCTCCTGCGCCAACTCGGCCGGAGTCATAACCGTTGGACGGCGGTTGAGCAATAGCACCCAATAGAACGCCGCCCCATTGATCAGCGCTGTCACCGCGATGGCGATCAGCTGGCGCACCCAATCGTCCAGCCCGTCCAAGAACGCCAGCCCCTGTGGCGCGCCCCATTGGCGAATCGCCACCCACAGCGCCACACTCAAGATATTGATCAACGCTAACGGCAGCAGGAACTTCCAGGCAAACCCCATCAACTGGTCTACTCGCAGCCGTGGGAACGTCCCGCGCAACCACACCATCACGAAGAACAGGAACCAGGCCTTGGCCAGCAGATAGATCAGCGAGAGCACGCCGCCGAAGAACTCGCCGGCCCCGCCCATGCTGACCAGGGCGGCCACGCCCGGCCCCTGCCAGCCGCCCAGGAACGCGATCGCGGCGATCATCGAGAGCACGAAGTTCAACACGAACTGACCCAGGTAGAAGATCGCGAACTTCATGCCGCTATACTCGGTCATATATCCGGCGACGATCTCCGAGTCGGCCTCGGGGATATCGAACGGCGTGCGCTCGCCCTCGGAGAGCGCTGCGATGAAGAAGAGCAGGAAGCCCAGCAGCCCAACCGGCGTGAATACAAACCAGCCCAGGCCCAGGTCCGGCACTCCATAATCGCTGAGCGTATCGCCCATAAACGGGATGCCAGCCTGCAGCTCGGGCAGCCTGGCCAGCGACATCGTGCCGGTGAGCAACACCACTCCGAGCAACGCCAGCACCGACGGGATCTCGTAGGAGACGAGCTGGGCGACGGCGCGCATCGCGCCGAGCAGCGCGAACTTATTGTTCGAGCCCCAGCCGGCCATCATCAGCCCAACCGCCGAGACCGATGAGACTGCGATGACGAACAGCACCGCCACGTTGACGTCGGCTGGAGCGACGCCGCGCGCCCAGGGCACCACCGCCAGCATATACATCACCGGCGCGGTGGCGACGATGGGCGCCAGCAGGTGGACCCACTTATCGGCCGCGCGGGGCACGATATCTTCCTTGGTGAACATCTTCACGCCGTCGGCGACCGACTGGAGCAGGCCAGCCGGCCCGACCCGGTTTGGCCCCAGGCGGTCCTGCATACGCGCGACGGCACGGCGCTCGAACCAGACCTGGAGCATCATCGTCACCGGCGCAACGATTAGAATGATCGTCGCGATGATCACATAGGCGATCAGGACGATCACCCAATCGGGGAGCCAGCTACTGAGCAGAGATCGCAAAATATCGACCATGGACGCAACCCCGGAATACGAAAAACGGAAAAGGGGCACATCTCGAACAAAGAACAAAAGACCGCAGTCAGCAGACCGCAGGCCGCAGCCTGCCCACTGCAGCCTGCCCACTCCAGACTATAGGCGGCAGAATGGTAGACGGCGAACAAGCATAGTGTGTAATCCTTACCTTTTACGCCTTCTGCATTCCGTCCCCGCCTCACCCCCGCTTCGAAAGATTGCCAGCACGGATCGCCTTCAGCCGCTCGAGTTTATCCTCCGACATCGCGGTATTCGTCGGCACACCGCCGAGCAAGTTCTCGTGGCTGAAGGGCAGGCCGTCGGCGGAGGCGGCCACAGCGGCCGGCGCCGCTGGTGCTGGCGCGGGCGCGGCCTCAACCGGCTCCACAGTGGCTTCGGCGGGCGCGGCAGGCTC
>FLYN01002895.1_pt1 | contig 22681 bp, 22 predicted proteins | sample 1122621 | NCBI WGS metagenome assembly FLYN01 (sample SAMEA4346792, study PRJEB14843) | hot springs metagenome | biome: Terrestrial Biome; feature: Habitat; material: Sediment | place: India | collected 2012-06-12 | depth 1760 m
AGCGGCGTCATCTTGAAAATCGGCCTCAACCCGCGCGCCTGGAACAGCCCCTCGCAGTATTTGATCTTGTCGTCCACCTGGAGCGACGACGAAAACACCGGATTGACCGAGTTGGCCCGCCGCGAATAGCCATTGGCGAAGCGCAGCACCCAGCCGTCGTAATGGACAGTTTGCAGTGACGGCCACGCATTGAACGATAGCTCTTCAAGCAGCCCGATCAGGTTCGTCGCTTCGGGGGCGGTGCGAGCCGAAGCCAGCGCCGGTTCCAGGGTTGGGGGAATTTGTTGCTGCATGAGCGACCTCAGCCACGTTACTATTCCGTTTAACTTCATTCTATCTCCCCCCTCAGCCCCGCCTCCCTTCAGGAATCCTCAAAATCTGCCGAAGGAATTATGAAAAATGTGATTCTGACGCCAATTGCGAACTCGACCAACATCCACTAAAGCTGAAAGCTGGTCGCTAAAATTGTTACCAAATGTTCTGCCAAATGTTCACCACACCGCCCCCAAAATCCCCTATAATAGCCGTATGAGGCTGAACACTTTTAACTTTCAACTTTTAACTCTTTCTCTGTGCCCTCTGCCTCTCTGTGGTTCAATGCCTTCCCGCCGCATTTCGGCGGGAACGTCGCGTGTTCTCGCCGGGAAAAATTGTTCGACGGCGGCGGCGACAACCTACACGCGCTGGACGAGCCACATGGCGACATCCAGCCGTCGTGCATAATGCAGCAGCAGCAGCGGCAAGTCAGGCAGCTGAATCCCGTGCGCCAGCGCCATCGTGTTCGTGCGGATGTCCGCTTCGGCGGGTTGCAGCGGCCAGGGCGCGTGGTGGATGTCGGCGCGATACAGCCGTCCGTCGTTGTCCGCAGCGTACAGGCAGAAGCGCGCGGTCAGCCAGTGGTCGAGCGACCTCGGCTGCGAGTGATAAACCGGGCCTGTCGGACGGTAAGTCGCGCTGAACTCGGCGGAAGGCGCGTGGCGATGCGTCCGTCGGCTGGAGTAGATCACCCTATCTTGCTCGACCCGCACCGTCATCTCGGCGTTGAAATAGGGCAGGTGATAAAAGCGCCGCGCGCCGGACACAGCCAGCGCGCTCGCCGCGTCCAGGCTGAAGAACCACACGCCCGGCTTATCGTCCGCCACCACGTAAGTGCGGACGTTGAGTTCGGGGAAAGCCGTCATGAACGGCAGGGGCACGAGGCCGCGCAGCTTAAAATCGTGAACGTCGAACGGCACGACGCCCAGCCATCCCTGGCCGTCGAATGTATCCAGTTCCAGCCCACGTGGAATCAGCGGGCGCAGCACATCCGGCGAAATCGGCCAGTGCGCGAACAACAGGTGATGCCAGCTTTGCGACAGCACCCAGGGTGCATCCGGCAGCGGCCAGGGACGGTGAGCTGTTTCACGGAACATAAGCCTTAGCCGACAATCGGCACGGTATTGATGTCGCCCTCGACAATCCGCGTAAACGGTTCGTAGACCCAGCCGGTGGTGCCCTTATACACCACCTGCAGCCACTCGCCGCTCCGTGTCCGCCCCACGACGGCCATCACGTCGCCCCAGCCGATGCGCCCGATTTGCGGCGAATTAACGGTCGGTTGGGCGCGCAGCCTCAGCCCGGCGTAAGCGCGCGCCACCACGCCGCTGATGGCCGATGGATTGTCCTGGAGGACGAAGCTGCTCACCACCGGCGCGTTGAACTCGTTGCCGTTGATGAACAGGTAGTAGCCAAACACCCAGCCCTGGAAGCCGCTCAGCTGGAGCAGGAACCAGCGCGCCCGTTCGTCTCGTCCGACGATGGCATACGTCTGCCCGCGCCGGATGGTGCCGATGCGATCCGAATAGACCGAAGGGGCTGCCCGCACGTTCAGCACGCTGGCGCGGATAACCGTCGCCGTCAGCGCCCCCGGCGGGATAGGAGGCAGCGGCGTGGCCGTTGGGGGCAGTGGGGTAGGGGTTGGGCCGAACGTGGGCGACGGGCCAAAGGTCGCCGTCAGCGCCGGCGTCCCCGCCCCGACCAGCCCCCATTGCACCTGGATCGAGGCATTGCCCACGCCTTCAAAGTACTCAACTCGCAGCGAGTGAGCGCCTGCGACCATGTTATAGGTAAAGGTATTCACAATTGCCGTCGGCGTGCCCTCGTAGCGGTTCAACACCTGCTGGCCGTCAATGAACATGCGCACGCCGTCGTCGGCTGTCACCGTGAACTGGTACGTGCCTTGCAGGAAGTTTTGCGTCGAGGTAAAACGAACCGAGAACGCATCTTGCGCCACCTGTGTGACTTCGACGTTGTTGATCCGGGGACGACCCCCTCCCCAGTTGAAGTTCACCTGTGGGACGCCTGTGAAGGTCGCTACCGGCGAGCCAGCCAGGTCCTCGCCATTGAAGACCTCTGCCGTCCAGTTGGTGCCGAATTCCTGCGCGTGGATTAGGCCTGAGCTTAACACCATGCCCGCGACGATGACGGTAAACAGGGCAAGGATTCGTCTGGACATAATTTCCTCCTGGAGCTACGTGGCCGGAAACGATGTCTCCACTATACCCTGTTCTCTCGCTTCGCGCACATGAGACGTAGGTACGAGCGACCCTTGTTGTTTGCAGGCATAACTTATGGTTTAATTGACCGGAGATAGCGCCACCCGTAGGAGGAAATGTTGAGTATGCAGGTGTATTCTGATCTCGCGCCCTACGTCTACCGCAGACGCAAGCTGACGCTCTCCGTCGTAATGCCCTGTTACAACGAGGTGCATACCGTAGCCGAGGTGTTACAGCGTGTGCTGGCTGTGGGTCTGGCGAATGAGATTATCATTGTGGACGACGGCTCTACCGACGGGACGCGCGATGTACTGGCGCAAATCGAGGCGGAGGGTTATCCAGGCGTTCGCGTCATCTACCTGGAACGCAACCAGGGTAAAGGTGCAGCCCTCGTCGCCGGGTTTGCTGCGGCCTCCTGCGACGTTATTTTGATTCAGGATGCCGATTTTGAGTACGACCCGCGCGACTATCCGGTGCTCCTTAAGCCGCTGGAAGAGGGCATCGCCAAAGTCGTCTACGGCTCCCGCTTCCTGGGTGGCCCGCGCAAAGCCATGAACTTCTGGAACATGGTCGCCAACCGCATCTTGACCTTCACAACCAATATTCTCTATAACGCGATCCTCAGCGACATGGAGACCTGCTATAAAGTGTTCCTGACCGAAGTGGCGCGTGGTATGATCATCCGTGCGCGGGGTTTCGAGTTCGAACCGGAGTTCACTGCGAAGGTACTCAAGCAGGGGATTCGCATCTACGAAGTGCCGATTTCCTACAATGGCCGCGAGTGGAACGAGGGCAAAAAGATCAAATGGACGGATGCGCCTATCGCCATGTGGACGTTGATTAAATACCGCTTTGTGGACTAGCGCTTCAAACAAAAACCCGCGCCGGCGCCGGCGCGGGTTATAGAGCTTAGCGCTTCTTCTCTTCTGGGACCTTCATCTTGTCCCACTCGCTTTTGCTGACGAACTTGGTCAGGCTGCGCCCGTCAGAAGTCTTGCCCCGCAGCCCGTAACGGGTCTGCCCTTTGCTGGTGGTGAAGGTGGTCTTGGTCACATCCTTGTCGTCAACCTTGACCTTCTTACGGGTTTTGACATCGTAGAACTCAACAGGCATTGCGTAATCTCCTTCTAACAATGGCGAGCGGGTGCTCGCTTCAACGAACGAGAGTTTATCCGCCTTGCATAATAACTACGTTAACACATTACGTGAGAAATGCAAGTCATTCAGGCAAGATTTAGTACAAATTAGCTAAATACCATCCGTTTTCCTGCGCAATTCCTGTCTCTTGAACATCTATCGGCGCTATGCTACAATGCCCCCGCTACATTCACACGCTCGGATTTAGCCTGTGTTGTCCCTTTGGGATTGCGGCTGAAGTTGAGGAGCGTGATCGTTCAAACACGGACAGGAGAATACGATGCCTTCCAATGTCTCAATGAAGGCGCTTCTCGAAACGGGTGTCCACTTTGGGCATCGCACCCCCAAGTGGAATCCTAAGATGAGGCCCTTTATCTTCACCGAACGCAACGGTATCCACATCATTGATTTACAGCAAACGCTCGCCAACCTCAACAAGTACTACGATATGGTGCGCGACCTGGCGCAGAATGGCGGGACGGTGCTGTTCGTCGGCACCAAGCGGCAGGCGCAGGAAACCATCGCCCAGGAAGCCCAGCGCGCCGGCATGCCCTACGTCAATCACCGCTGGTTAGGCGGTACGCTTACCAACTGGCGCACCATCCGTGAGCGCATTGACACGCTGAAGAAGCTGGAAAAGCGCCGTGATGCGGGCGAGTTCAACCTGCTGACCAAGAAAGAAGCGCTCATCCTGGAGCGCAAGATCGAGAAGTTGCAACAGCGCCTGGGCGGTATCCGCGACATGCGCCGCCTGCCGGACATGCTGATCGTGGTGGACACCAAGCGTGAAGCGACGGCTATCAAAGAAGCCAACACCCTCGGTATACCCGTTTTGGCGCTGGCCGACACCAACTCCGACCCTGATGAGCTGGATTACATCATTCCGGCTAACGACGATGCGGTGCGCGCCATCCATCTGCTGGTCAGTACGTTGGCTGATGCCGCCGCCGAAGGCCGTGCCATGCGCAAGGCCGAAGATGTTCAGGAAGAAGAGGCGATGGTGGACGCGCCAGCCTATTATTATGAGGACGCGGATGAAGAAGTAGGCGACGAGCAGTATCTCGGCGCGAAAACGCTTGCCAAGCTGCGCGACACGACTCTGTTTGGCGAGGAAGAAGGCATAGACGAACTTGAAGATGGAGCGGAGGACGTAGAGGAAGCATGAGCGTGCAGATTACCGCCAAAATGGTCAAAGACCTGCGAGAGGCTACCGGCGCTGGCCCGCTGGATTGCAAGAAGGCGCTGGAAACCAGCGGCGGCGATTTCGATAAAGCAGTAGAATATCTTCGAGATAAGGGTTTGGCTCGCGCTGCCAAGAAGCTGGGCGCGGGCCGGGCAATGAATGAAGGGCTGATCGAGGTCTACAGCCATCACAACCAGCGCCTCGGTGTGATTGTGGAAGTGAACTGTGAGACGGATTTTGTTGCCAATACCCCGCGCTTCCGCAACTTCGCCCACGACGTTGCGCTGCAAATTGCCAACCTGGCCCCTGAATATGTGCGCCGCGAGGATGTGCCGGAAGCGGTGGTTCAGGCTGAGCGTGAGTTGCAGCGCCGCCGCGTGCTCGACGAAGGCAAGCCGGAGAACGTCGCCGATAAAATCGTCGAAGGCCGTATGGAGAAGTTCTTCCAGGAGATTGTCCTGCTGGAGCAGCCATTCATCAAAGACGACGCCAAGACCATCGGCCAGTTGCTGGCTGAAGTGGTCGCCGAAGTCGGAGAGAGCATTGAAATCCGCCGCTTTGCCCGCTTTGCGCTGGGCGAAATGGGCAGCCAGGATGGGAATGAGTAATCACTGGCAGCCCAGATCACGACACCCTTACCAGAGTGCACAATGTGCTGGGGGATTAGCGTTTTGCTAATCCCTTTTTCTTGTCTGGAACAGACGGCTCTATTGGATGGAGGCATTGGATGAACTCAAACAATGGCAAGCGACAGGCAGTCTACAAACGAATCGTCTTGAAATTGAGCGGCGAGGCGCTGGCCGGCCCCCAGGGTTCCGGCATTGACCCGGAATGCGCCGAGGAAATTGCTCAGAAGGTCAAAGCCGTTTACGATCTCGGCGTCCAGGTCGCTATCGTGATTGGCGCAGGCAACCTGTGGCGGGGCAGCCGGGGTGTCGAGCGCGGTATGGAACAGAGTACGGCGGACCACATGGGTATGATCGGCACCGTCATGAATGGCCTTGCGCTGCAAGACGCGCTCGAACGGGCCGGCGTCGTCACGCGCGTCCAGACTGCCGTTCAAATGAATGCCGTCGCCGAGCCCTACATCCGCCTGCGCGCCATCCGCCATCTGGAAAAAGGCCGGGTGGTGATTATTACCGGCGGTACGGGCAACCCTTACTTCACCACCGATACCGCCGCCGCGCTGCGGGCGATGGAGATTGGCGCGGATATTGTCATCAAGGCGACCAAAGTCAACGGCGTCTACTCGGCTGACCCGCGTAAAGACCCCTCGGCGACCCGGTTTAAGACTCTGACCTATCAACAGGTGCTCGACGGTAGATATCAGGTGATGGATATGACCGCCTTTACGCTCTGCCAGGAACACAATATGCCTATTCTGGTGCTGGATTTCTGGTCCGATAACGCGCTGTTGGATGCCGTGAGTGGCAACCACGAAGTCGGGACGCTGATTGGCCGTTACGAGCCGCGCCATCCCTCGGCGTAGACTGTATGCGTCAGTTCGTCAACCTGTATCTGGGGGACAATTTCGACCTTAACCGGCAGACTTGCCCCGCCGGGCAGAGGGCTGTCGAACTGCATGACCCGGTAGCCAACCACGCGCTCGTCGCTGTATAGTGTGATGACGACTCGGAGCGCCTGGGCAGCTTGCGCCTCCGGGTTGTGAATGGTGGCTGAGACCACGTAATGTCCATTCTTCTGTTCTCTCGATGCGTTTTCAATAACCGGCGTTATGAAGCGTTCCTCGATGTTCTGTCCCAGGTCGGCGCTGCGAAGCGTAGCCAGAATTCCGGCGTACCCTTCCCAGCCAGCAGCGAATTGAACGCGATAAGGAGCGGATTGCCCCGGAGGGATCAAGGCCTGTTCGACGACAGCATTCTGTTCGGCCAGCACCACGCCATCTGCTCGCATCAGTTGAACGGTTACTGTTGTGCGCTCTACCGGCTGCTCCAGAGTATTGACGACTCGCCCCAGGCATAACAAGCTCATGGTCGCAGTCTCATAGCAGGTGGGCGGGTCTAAAGGTAAGGCGAGCGGCGTGGGAGTTGCCTCAATAACTGAGGGAACGACTGAGTGTTCGGGTATGACAAGCTGCTGGCCGATTTGCAGGCTGCGCGGATCGAGGTTGCCGTTAGCCGCCCACAGCGCTTCCAGGTCTACGCCGTATTCCAGCGCGATATCGAGCAGAGTTTCGCCTGACTGGACTGTGTGAACGATGGGCGTTGAGCTGGCCTCCGGCGTCTGGGAAGGCTGAATAGTGGTAAGAATTGGGTGAGTTGGGGTAGCGGCGGGTGTACTCGATGCAGGTAGTCGCAGGGTAAGGGTGACGCGGGGTAAATCGGTGGGGGAAAGAGTGGGCGCGGTGTCGGTGGTGATACTGCAACCGACGATCCAGACGCTGATAAACAGGGCGTATATCAGCGGTCTCCAACCCCAATAGCCCACGCTTATCCCTCAATATCCCACTATCCCACATTATACTGTGAAACCGCTAAAAAGACACGCGAGGATTAGCCTGGATTCTGGTAGGATATTAGTACCTGGGGGGTGCAATCATGGCAGATGAACGGATCGAGGCGCTTGTCGGCGAGCTGCTGCGGGCGAGGGGATGGACGATCTGTACGGCGGAATCGTGCACTGGCGGTCTGGTGATGCACCGCCTGACCAATATTCCGGGCAGCTCAGATTACGTGGTCGGCGGTGTTGTCGCCTACTCTAATGCGGTCAAGCAGCGGCTTCTTCACGTTCGCCCCGGCACGCTCATCGCGCACGGCGCAGTCAGCGAAGAGACGGCGCAGGAAATGGCGGTCGGAGCGCGCCAATTATTGGGGGCGGACGTGTCCGTGAGTATCACCGGCATTGCCGGGCCAGGCGGTGGAAGCCCGGAGAAGCCTGTAGGTTTGACTTACATTGGCCTTGCCGCCCCGGATGGCGTGCTTATGGTTCAACGGCATATCTGGAAGGGAGATCGGGAAGCCATCAAGAACGCCAGCGCTAACGCCGCTTTGCTGTTAGCGTTCGATTTCCTTTCAAAAACGGATGCCCGTATCGAGCGCCATAATCGCCAGGGCGAGTAAATGCCCTGGAGTATGCTTCGAGTTTGATTGCTTTCGCCGCTCCGTTATCACCGCTCGAAGAAATAATACTCCAGAATATCCCGTGCGATGGGTGCAGCAATCGCTGACCCCTCGCCGGAGTTTTCCACAATGACTGCCAGGGCGATTTCCGGGTCCGTGGCCGGCGCGTAGGCGACAAACCACGCATGGGACAGCGCATCCTCGCGGCTGCCGTCCTGTGCTGTTCCGGTCTTGCCACACACGCCAATCGTTTGCAACTCGGAATTACGGAATTGGTATTCCGCTGTGCCCGTCGGGCTGGTCGTCACAGCGCACATCGCGTCTCGCACCAGCGCCAGCACGTCAGAACGCACATCCAATTCGCCCATCGGCGCGGGTGACATCGTGTAGCTCGGCGTCTCTCCCAGGATGCCCACCTGCTGAACCAATTGTGGCCGGTACAGCGTCCCGCCGTTTGCCAGCGCCGCCACCATACGCGCGACCTGGAGCGGCGTTACCGAAACTTCGCCCTGCCCGATGGACATATTCACCGCGTCCGAGAACGTCCACTCCAGCCCCAGCGTCGAGCGTTTCCAGTCGGGGTCGGGGATTAGGCCAGGCGCTTCCGGTAAATCGGTGAAGCCTGTCGGCTGTCCCAGCCCCATCATGCGGGCATAGCTGGGCAGCGCATCAGGGTCGGCTTCGTTGAGGTTGTAGCCAACCTCGTAGAAGAAGGGATTGCAGCTTTGCGTGATCGCCTGCGGCAGCGTCAGCGTTCCATGCCCCCCTGGTCGCCAGTCAAATCGCGTAATGTCCCGATTCCAGACGCCGGTGCAGGTATAGCTCTGGTCAAGCGCGTAGACGCCGGTATCGGCGACGGCAGTAGATGACACCAGCTTCATCACCGAACCCAGCGGGTACAGGCCCTGCGTTGCCCGGTTCAGTTGCGGCACGCGCTCGTCTTGCTGGATTTCAGCCAGAATTTGCTCGGCGACCTCGCGCCCGCGCGGCGGAAAGGCCGTGAACACGTTGCCGTCATACGTCGGATAGCTGACCATCGCTAGAATCGCGCCCGTATTTACGTCCATGACAACAACTGCCGCGCCTTTCGACTCGGACGCCCAGCCGTCTGTCGCAGCCGCGTAAGCGTCAGCTACCACTTGAAGCGCCCGTTCCTGCAAACCCGCATCCAGTGTCAGCCAGACGCTCTCGCTCGGCTGGGACGAACTCTGCGCCACCTCACGCAGCACCTCGCCGCCCGGCGTGACAATCACCAGCCGCCCGCCCGGCTGCCCGCGCAGCGTCTCATCCCAACTGGACTCGATGCCGCTGCGCCCCAGGATCGAGTCGCGGTCAAAGCCAGCCGCCTGCACGGCTGGCACATCAGCTTCATCGGGATAGCCGACGTAGCCCAGCACGTGCGGCGCAAGTGTGCCTCGCAGATACCGTCGTGTCGCGCGGCTGTTGAACTGTGCATCACATACTTCTTCCAGGCGAGCGTTCATGGCTACGTAGACCGCCGGCTCGATGGTGCCGACTTCGGCTAGCCAGTGGGGCGCAGCCTCATCTAACTTCGCCAGGATGTCGGCAACGGGCTGTTGCAGCGCCTCCGACAGGGTGGCAATACAGGCTTCATACTGCGGAATATCCTGCTTGATGACATTGACCGTGACCACGCTGCCGTTCTGGTCGGCCAGGATTTCGCCGTTGCGATCATAGATGTTGGCGCGGCTGGGGATGATGCGCTCCAGTCGCAGCCGCGCTCCGCCTGCCATTTCCGAGAATATATCGCCGGGCGACCAGGCCACGCGCCACTCATTCGCCTGCGGGTCTACCACCAGCCGCAGATTGCGGTTCATATCGCTGAATTCGCCTAGAATGTGGGTAGTGAAGGTGACGTTGTAATTGAACACCGCTACGTCGTCGCGCTCGCGGGTCAAGGCAGCCGCTTCATAAGCCAGGCTATCCAGCGTCATCTCGTTGTGCGACGCCTCATAAAGCCTAACGAAACTGTCCAGCGACGTGGCCTCGCGGCTGGTAAAGGCGATCCGATTGTACATCGCCTCGTAATCGCCGGCGCGCCAGTCGTCGAGGAAGCCACGCGCCATCTGCTCCGCGCCCATCAACGTGTGTTCGGGCGTGGAGGGCAGCGAGGCGACGGTGGGTAAAACCTCCTCCGAAAGCTCCTCGGATGGAACACAGGCAGTTACCAGAAGCAGTAAAATGAGACCGCTCGCTAACACTCGAATCACAGGTCGTTCACCATGAATAGAGCAGGGTGCAAATCCCGCACCTTGCTCTCCATTGATGATGATATTGTATTCTGGTTGGGGAGAAACAGCTACCACTACCTGGTTATTTCTGGCGATTACGTATTATTAACTGGTGTAGCTCAAGGCATTCGTTTACAATTTTTCCAATGCTGGATTTACCCTGCAAGCCCCCTCCTTTTCAAGAGCCATACTTGTTCCTTGCGGCCACTAGCAGCAAAAAAGCCGCCCTCTTCAACAAAAGGGCGGCTGGCTTTCTACTCAGTAGCCTGCATGTTACTTCACCGGCTGTTTCTGCGCCGGGATTTGCAGCGCAATCGCCTGCTTAATCAGATCGCGCAGTGGGGCTTCTGGCAGCGCGCCTGGCTGGTTGAAGATGACCGTCCGCTGCTTGATAATCATGAGATTGGGGATGCTCATGATGCGGAACGCCTGCGCCAGGCCGGGGTTCTCGTCCACGTTGACTTTAGCGATACGGATTTGTCCGGCAAACTCCTTCGCCAGTTTCTCCAGAATCGGCGCGACCATCCGGCATGGCCCGCACCACTCAGCCCAGAAATCCACCAGCACCGGCTTGTCGTGGTTGAGCACTTCCGGCTCAAACGTCGCGTCGGTCACGACCACCGGCTTGTCGTCGGTCAACGGTTCAGGGGCAGCCGGCATTTCTTCCGTTTCCGCCTCAACCGGATTGCGCTCCTTATAGGCGGCTTCTAGCATCTCGACAGCCAGCGGCACGTCGCTGCCCCAGGGACGCGGGCGACGCACAATTTCCTCGCCATACCAGCCGACCAGCACGGGCTTGCTGCCTACACCGAACCGCGCAGCAGCTTGTGGATTCTGCGCCGTGTCAAGTTTGGCAAACACGATTTGCCCATGTTCCCCAGCGGCGCGCTTGAAGGCCATGCTGAACTCATTGCGAACGCCTTCGCCGTTGGAGAACAGAATCAGCGCCGGCTTCGTCCCCTTCAGTACCATCTCCAGATTGTCGTCCGTTAAAGTAATCGGCTCCTGCATATTTTCCCCTCACTACGTAGTTAAGATTGATTGTTTCACTTCAATTCGATACGGCAAATCCGGCAGCGTGACTTGCTTATCCGCTGCGCCGTGCAAAGTCATGGTCATCGGGTAAAAATCGGCAAACTGATCGCTGGTGGGAAACCACGCCCGTCCTCGCTTCACCGTGATAAACAGGCCATAATCGCCACCCAGCGCCGTGAACGTCTCGCCGTCGCCTGCGTCAAACACGCCCACACCCAACTCGGCCTGCAAGGTCTCGCTTGCCTGACGCACATTTGCAACCGGCAGGCCAATCTCGCTGACCTGGCGAATGCTCTTGCCGCTGAAAGGCTGGTTGGTCGCGTTGGGCAAACGGTGGCGCGCGATGAATTCCATAATATTACCAGCCGGGTCGAAAAAATACAGGGCGTGTGCATCCCAGGCCGACCAGTGCACTTCATTCTTGCCCTGAAAAGTCAGCAACGGCACGCGATTGGCTACCCAGCGCTTCGCTTCGCCGAACTGGTTCTCCGGGATGTTAAAGGCGACGTGGTAACAGGCCGCTTCCCCTTGCTCGAACACCAGCCGGGTTTCGCCTGCGCCCAGCGTCAGCGAGCCAGGTGTTTCCTCCACAAGGGGAAACGCCAGCGTGTTTAGATAGAAATCTCGAACACGGGGTAAGTCGTCTGTCGTCAGGCGCAATTCAAGAATGTGCACGCTACACTCCCCTATCTTGACGCCGACAGAGGGCGATTTATTACATTTCGGGCATAGCTTCATCCATTCCAGCCGCTCGCCTCGAACTCCTCCCGCGTCATGCCGAAGATCAGTTCGTCGTGATACTGCCCGCCGGTGTAGATCATGCGCCGCAAGCGTCCTTCGAGCACAAAACCCAGGCGCTCATGGAAGCGAATCGAAGGCTCATTGAAGCTGTAGACGCCTGCGTTCACCTTCTGGTAGCGCCGCTCGTGGAAGTAGTAGCGCAGCACCAGCCGAACGGCTTCCGACGCATAGCCCCTGCGTTGATGCTGAGGCCGGATGCCGATACCATACATGAACGTCCCGCAGCGTAGATTGCAGTGATGCGTGTTAATCGTCCCCACCATTTCGCCGTCCAAGGACTCGATCTGGAAGCGGAATTCATCATTACCATCTCCACGTTTCGCCTCTGCCTCCGCCCACGCCTGCGCGCTGAGCGTTGACGAGGGAAACCAGATTTCATCAGTCAGGCGCCCACCGTCGGTGTCGAAATCCCATTCGTAGTGAATTTTCCAGTCCGGCGGTTCGACGGCTCTGAGCCGCACCAGCCGGCCTTGAAAAATGTTTGGCATAACCTTTGCCTCCCTTTGCGTCTTTGCTCCATTGTGCCTTTAGGTCTTTCTGGGAATCCCAACCAGCAGCGCGATTGGCCCCAGAATAAGCAGCCACATGGCGGCTTCAAGCCCGGCGCGCTCGGCGACCAGGCCAATAACGGTTGGAATGAGGCTACCAATCAGCCCAAACACGTTGCCGGCAGCCAGCACTGTACCGCTTTGCCCAGGCATAGCTTTATACACCTGCGCCTGCAAAATCGAGTACCAGCCGGAGTTGAAGAAACCCAGCAGACCGAGAGTCGCCAGCTTGAGCGCCAGATTATCCACCAGCAGGAACGCCGGGTACAGGAGCAGCTCGAGAGCCGCGCTTACGCGCAGATACGACAGGCCGCGCACACGCTCCAGCAGGGGGATAATCAGCAGGTCACCCAGCAGCCCGACCACCGTCCACACAGCGACGGCCAATCCCGCCTGCGCCTCATCTAAGCCCGCTACATCCACCATATAAAGCGCCAGATAGCCGAGGAGAACGTCGAGCATGAGGTCAGAGAATTGCAGCAGAGTGAACCAGCGAATGACTTCGCGCCGGCGAAGCGCCTGAAACGCATTGCGAACACCCTGTCGAAAGCCTACGCGCTCTTCACCATGCGATGCGCCATTGGGGAACGGGAAGCGCGACGCCATCATGACCAGCACAACTGCCAGAACCATCTGTCCCAGAAACACCACCCGCCAGCCTAGCCCCAGGCTTACCGCCCCGCCCAGCACCAGCGAACCCGCGACCACGCCTGCCGAGCCGGCAAACGTCCAGCGCGCCATGTTCTGCTCGTAGCGTGACGGGTCGGTGTCCATCAGGGCAGCTTGGGACAGGCTGACAAACGCGCCCGACGATGGGCTGAACAGCATGAAAGCCAGCATCAACGGGACGAAGCTCTGGCTCAGTCCCGTGAGCAGCAGCGCCAGCGTGAACCCGACGCCCCCTTCCAGAATGAGCGCGCGCCGCTTCCAGGTGTCGGCCAGGATTCCAAGCGCCGGTTCAATTAGGCTGCCAAAAAGATTGGGCAGGCCGAGCAGCAGGCCAACCTGCGCGTAGCTGAGCGCCAGGTCATCGCGGATGAGCGGCCAGGCCGCTTCCCGCGCGCCGAACACAAACTCGTCCAGGAACTCAATCGCCAGCAGCGTAAACACGAAAGCCGTCATCCGACGACGCAGCAACATAGAGACCATAGCTTGTTCCTTTGTTGTGGGGGATAAACGCAAAAAGGCGAGATGCGCAGACGCAAGTCGCCAGGGGAGAAACGCTAGATTGAGTTAAGACCTAATTGGGTGGATGCACCTTCGGGCACTCCTGTGCGCGTTTCATGATCGGATTATAGCGGTTTTGAACTGTCCGGCAAAGGTTATAATTTGCAGCGCGCTTCTTTCCGAAAAGGACAATATGCACTCCAAACGCATTCTCATTACAGGCGCGTCGTCGGGCATTGGATTAGCTACCGCCCGGCTGCTGGCCGGGCGGGGACATACCGTGCTGGGCACGAGCCGGCATCCTGAGCGCGTGCAGGTTGAAGGGTTTGAACTGTTGCCGCTCGATGTCTGCTCGGACGAATCGGTGAACGCCTGTGTGCAAGCGGTGATGCAGCGTGTGGACTGTCTCGACGTATTGATAAACAACGCCGGGCAGGGTATGGTTGGCTTCCTCGAAGAGACGACGATAGAGGATGCGAAGGCCATTTTCGAGACGAACTTCTTTGGCGTGGTTCGGATGACCAACGCCGTGCTGCCCCACATGCGCGCGCGGCGGAGCGGGCATATTATCAACATTGGCTCACTGGCCGGTCTGGTGGCTGTGCCGACGGAAGGGATGTACTCTGCGACGAAGTTTGCGCTGGAAGGCTATAGCGAGGCGCTGTGGCGGGAGGTCAGGCGATTCAATATCCGCGTTTCGCTGGTCGAACCCGGCGACTACGACACGCCGATTTATTTGCAACCCGCCAGCCAGATCATAGACGACTACCGGCAGATGCATCCGCACGTTATTGAGACGCGCGCCGCCCTGCTGCGCGCTGGCCCGCAGCCATTGGAAGTGGCGCGTGTGGTTGCGCGGATTGTCGAGGGCGAGTCGTCACGGCTGCGCTATCCGGTGGGCAGAGAGAAGTGGGATGTGATGTGGAAGCGTTTCCTGCCGGAAGGCATATTTGAGTGGTTCGCGCGGCGGACATTTAAGCTGGACGAGGATTAGTACGGGATGTTCCGGCGCGGGCGTGGAACGAAGCCTCGCTCAAGCGTAGTCACTTTCAGGAACGCCTCGCGGACAGTATAGGTGCTTTTGAGCATTTCGATGATGAGGCTACGGCGGATGACGGCGCTGGCGTCGAAGAACCAGTACAGGCTCATGAGCGGCGAGACGAAAATGGTGTTGTGCCGGTACTCATCATACATGTGAAAATCGCCGAACTCGCCCCGCACGGCTGGGATGATACGTGTGCTGATGTGGCTCTTGGGATGGTTCGGCTGTTCCCAGACGTAGCGCGCTGCCGCCTCGAAAAGCTGAAAGCATTCCATTTGCGGAGTCAGCGCACAACTACCCAGGAATGCGCCCTCCTTCGCCAGCATTGCCATGTTCTCAAGGGCGTTATAGTGGCATACGCTCTCTTCAACCTCGGTGCCAAAACCGATGCAGGCGAGAATTTTGACCGGAATATCCAGCGAATCGACGGCGGCTAACGAAATCGCATCTTCGACCAGCGTGCCCGCGCCGATCTCGTCGCCGCGCATCAGCGAATCCACGCCGCCATCTACCAGAATGATCGCGTCAATATGAAGGCGCTCCGCCAGAGCGGCATAGGCTTCGGCCAGTGGCGCTGCTCCCGTTTTAGCAAACATCCACACGGTTACGTCTTCGCCGCGCGCTTCCCGGAACCACTGTGCCAGGTAGCCCTCTGGATAATAGGGGAAGGGGGTATGGACAAAGCCGCGCGCCCCGACCAATAAGCCCTTCACGAGCACCTCTGGCTCGCTGACGATATGCACCAGGCTCAATTCGGTGAAGCTGTAGTTCGCCAGATGAACGGTTTTGCCTAGCTCCCGCAGTGTGAAGTAGATGGGTAGGCCGCTGAAAACGTCGAAGCCGCCGCCTGCTCCGGCGATGAGGATGTTCTGGCTGTGGGCAAGGTGATCGAATATCGGCAGGTTGAGCCGCATTCGTTCCCCCTTCGTGCATTTGTGGTCTACTCCATTTTACACCAGCGAGAATTGCGGTTCGAGGGATTGCGAACGACAGGACACACAGTTCGAACAGGAGCGTGAAGTTCAAAGCGCCTATACCGAGACAGCGGACTTGGTGGTTCACTTCAGTGCCTACAGAAAACTCGTAGGGCGCACCCCTGCACGCCCCACAAAAGCATCCTAATGATGAATTCTGTACCGTCACGCTACGGGTTTAGCGTATACAGGTAAGCGACTAATTCCAGAAGTTGCTCATCGGTCAACTGAGGATAACTGCCTCTTGCCGGATGGGGATAGGCTTGACGGGGGTCGGCAAATGGCCTGCCCTCAGTGAGAAATTCGATCAGCGCGGTGTGATGGGTCTGATCAAGCAAATCGCTGCCTGCCAGACCGGGTCCAACGTTGGGTACGCCCTCGCCGCCCGTGCCGTGACAACCCGCGCACGACCACAGGTATGCCTCTTCGCCGGTCATGAGCGATAGATTTAGTTCTCCCTGCATCAGCGCCGGCGTGCCAACTGCTGTAGGGGTGGCATCTGCTGTGAGCGACTCAACTTGAGTTGGGATCGCCTCCACATGTGGAGCTTCCGTAGGGGCAACGGCAACCTGCGGCCTGTCAATACTACGGATATAGGCAACCACTTCATACAGGTTAGTTTCACTCAGCGCCGGGTTACCGCCCTTTGGGGGCATCATGACGCCGGTGGTATTGAGCGGGTCGGCGATGTCGCGCCCCTGTTCGAGGAACGCTACCAATTCCGCATCGGTGAGACTATGAACGAATTCGCTGCCGATTAGGGGTTTGCCGAGTCCAGGTACGCCCTGAGCATTAAAGCCGTGACAGGCGGCGCAGGTGGATTGGAAGATTTGCTCGCCCGCTGACACCGTGATCGGGTCGAGCGCCATCGCAATGGCAGTCGGCTGAACGGCGGCAACAGTGGGCGATGGCAGCACCGTAGAGGTCGGCGATACCTGGCGCTTGCTCGTCATCGGCGCGACGAGAATCATTAAGACGACGGCCAGACCGCCAAACAGAACGAGAATCGGTGCAGCCGGATTGGTTGGAGGGGTAGCTTTCGGTTCGCTCATCTGTACCTTGCTTCGCAGAATGTGAACAAAGGGCGAGGCCGCCCGTACACGGCTCATTATCGCCAGCTTTCCTTGTCTTTCACCAGTTAAAATCGTCATGGAAAATTGGTGACAATTGTTCTTACGTTTTCGACATCGCCTCCTGTAATCTTTTGCTGAGAGCAAAAGTCCAATCTTCAGGAGCAAGCATGGGGAACGAACATATCGCACGCAGACGCTTTCTTAAGCTGGCTGGCATCGGGGCGGGCAGTCTGGGGGCAGCGGCGCTAACTTACACCGGAGCAAGCGCTGCCAGCCGGAAGGCGCTGAGCGCAGACGGTCATGCAGACCCCGTCCAGCAGGGACAGGTTGACCATGCGATGATGGATCAACATCATGAGGAAGGCGTCAACACCTTTTTGCAGAACATCGGCTCGGATCCGAATTTCTGGCGTCCGCCGCTGGAATTTACAATGGATGGCGATGTGAAGGTTTTCCAGATTACGTGCAGCGACATCCAGTGGGAGACTGATCCGGGTACTGTGTTCCCGGCGATGGCCTACAACGGCCTTGTACCTGGCCCGGAGATTCGGGTGACCGAGGGCGACACCATCCGGGTCATGTGTACCAACGAAATGGCGCAGAGCACAGCGATTCACTTTCATGGCGTGATGGTCCCCAATAACATGGATGGCGTTCCCTATATCACGCAGCCGCCTATTCGCTCCGGCGAAACCTTTACCTACGAGTTTACGGCGCGCAATCCCGGCTCGCACATGTACCACTCGCATCACAACGCCGCCGAGCAGGTGTCGAGCGGGCTGCTGGGCGCGTTTATCATCGAACCCGCCGACAAATCGCGCGAGCCGGAGGTGACTGCCGAGTACACGCTGGTGTTGAACGATACGACGATGGGTTTTACGCTCAACGGCAAATCGTTCCCCTATACCCAGCCGATTATTGCCAGCCTGGGTGATCGAATCCGCATTCGCTATATGAACGAGGGGTTCATGATCCACCCGATGCACCTGCATGGAATCCCGCAGTTGGTATTCGCTAAAGATGGCTACAATCTACCGTCACCCTATATGTGTGACACGCTTAATGTCGGGCCGGGCGAGCGCTATGACGTGCTGGTAGATTGCAGCGAGCCGGGTGTGTGGGCGTTCCACTGCCATATTCTTACCCATGCCGAGTCCCGCAACGGCATGTTCGGGATGGTAACGGCGCTGGTGGTTAATGAGTAATGCTGAAGGTTCAATCATGTGGGAAGGGATGTTGGCAGCATCCCTTCTTTCTTTGAAGCATACAGGGCGACCACCCCTTGCGCCGCCTCCATCACTCGCTCACGCAGTTCCGGCGGGTCAAGCGCCTCGATTTGCGGGCCACCGCTCAGTACATTTTCGCAAGCCTCATGCTCAAACTGGAAGACCACGTGCACAGTGATCCAGCCGTCTGTAGCCGGCGGCTCAACGCGCTCGATGCGGGCGTAGCGCCAGACGAGATGCAGGCGAGCGAACAGTTCCGGGCTGACGCGAACGGTAGCGGGGTAGCGCGGCAGATTGGCGACGAACTCGGCAGTGGACTGCGCCCATGAAGCCGCCAGGTTGAAGTTGTCAGGGCGAATGCAAGGCTCATCGGTCATGCGGGCTTCTTGAATGCGCGAGACGCGGTAGGTACGAAGCTCGCCTTCGACGGACGCCATCAAATACCAGACATTCCCCTTCGCCACCAGCCCCAGCGGATCCACGAGACGCTCGACAGTCGAATCGTCGCCCCGCCGATAGGCCAACCACAGCTTACGCTCCTGCCAGATGGCCTCCTGCAAAACTGGCAGAGAGGATACATCTTCGCCGGACGAATGCCAGCCCGCTGTATCAATGTGGATGCGCTGGCGCATGTACTCGGCGTCGCGCCGGTGGGCGGCAGGCAGCGCGGCCAACAGTTTGACGAGCGCCGCATCGGAGGCTTTATCCAGCCCCAGGTCAGCCAGGAAACGCGCAGGCGCATTGAGAAAGAGCGCCTGAATTTCGGGTAGATTCAGCCCCGTTAGATTGGTGCGATAGTCGTCCAACAGCGACCAACCGCCGCCATTACCCCGCTCGGCGATGACAGGTACGCCTGCTCCACTCAACGCTTCCATGTCACGATGGATCGTGCGCTCGGAGACTTCGAGGCGCTGCGCCAGTTCGCGCGCCGTCATGCGCCCGTGCGCTTGCAGGAGCAGGAGAATGGAGAGCAGACGGTCAGCGCGCATCGTTTACCTTCATGGGGCCTACAACTTCGACTCTAACTCAGAAATATGACACAGGTTGTCATATTTCGGCCATTATACTCATTTTGTTGAACGATGGGAGGTGTAAGATGTCAAATCCGGTGGTGAGCCGTCCGTATATCGGGCACGAAGAGTACGGGATTCCCAAGACGATGAAGGGAACACTCCCCTGGAGTCACGTGGTCGAGCGATTGGAGAAGGCAAAGAATTACTGGATTGGGACGGTAGGGCGAGACGGTTCCCCCCATACCAGGCCGACGTGGGGCGTGTGGGTAGATGACACGCTGTACTTCGGCGGCGGGCCAAACACCCGCTGGTCGCGCAACCTGGCGGAAAATCCCAACGTGACTGTGCATCTGGAAAGCGGCGACGACGTGGTGATCCTGGAAGGCCGTGTTGGACGTATCACCGATCCCAATGACCCGCAGGTAACCCGTGTTGACGACGCTTACGAGGCCAAGTACAAAATGCGGCATGGCGTTCCATTCTGGGTGCTGAAGCCAAGTAAGGCGCTGGCGTGGAGCGAGTTTCCCAAGAATACGACTCGCTGGACATTCGAGGATTGAACCACAGAGGGCACAGTGTAGGGACGCACTGCCGTGCGCCCCTACACGCATTTAAATTGTTGAATCCGGCGGCTCGGTGTGGATGGTCACACGCTCCAGTTCGGGGATGGCGCTGCGCAGCAGGAGTTCGGCGGATTCGGCAATTCGGTGCGCCGCCTCGACGGACATCTGCGAGGGGAGCGCGACGTGCATGGACAGTGAGAAGCCGCGTTCCGAGGGGTGCACACGCAGGTCGTGCCAGTCAGTATCAGGATAATGCTCGCGCAAGAGCGCAAGCGCCTGCGATTCGATCTGTCGCGCGTGTTCCGACGTGCCGTTGCCAGGGTCGGCGGCGCGCGCTGCCGGTTCGATGTGCGTGATGACCTCGCTGACCTCTGGAAGATTCTGCCGTACGTCACGCTCCAGACGGCTGACCTGATCGTGAGCCGCGCCCAGCGTTTGACCCGGCGGGACTTCGACGTGCATCTCCAGCACTTTGCCGTTCTCGCCTTCGGTGACGCGGACTTCGTGGGTCGTCAGTCCTAACGCATCGGCGTAGGCGCGGGTGGAGAGCGCGTAGTCCCGCTCGCCGTTCTGCTTTGGCGCAAAGTGCACCTCGATTTCGGCCACGCCCTCCACATGCTGGCGCAGCTTGTCCTGGATGGCGGAAGCAATGGCGGCGGTGTGTTCGGCGGTCATCTCCGGGGCTACTTCTACGTCTACGTCAATATGGGCGGCGTCGGCGGGGCCGCGACTGCGCACGCGAATCACCTGCTTGACCGAGGGCAATTCCTCAATCCAGGCAGTAAGTTGGTCGGCGGAAAGGGGAGCGGTATCTACGAGCACGCTGCCTGTCTGGCGAAGGACACCCCAAGCTGCGCGCAGAATCAGCACCACGATGACCAGCGCCGCCAGCGTATCCACCCAGTCCAACCCCAGCGCGACAAACACCATACTGACCAGGACAGACACCGTCACGAACACATCTGTCCGCGTGTGGGCTGAGTCGGCGATGAGCAGTTCGGAGCGCAGGCGGCGGCCTTCGCGCGCCTCGTACCACGATACGAACAGGTTGACGGCCAGCGTTCCGAGCATGACGGCGAACGTCAGGGGGGTGATCTGCGGGGTTTCACCGGCCCCGTTGAGCCGTTCGATGGCGCTGCCGACGATTTCCCAGGCGGTGAGCAGCAAGAACGCCCCAATGCCCAGCGCAGCAATAGTCTCGAAGCGGCGGTGGCCGTAGGGGTGGGTGGCGTCAGGCGGGCGGGCGGCGATACGGTTGGCGATGAGCGCGACCAGGTTGGAAGAGCCATCCACCAACGAGTGAAAACCGTCGGCAGTGATCGCCAGCGCGCCGCTCCACAGGCCGATAATAATCTTGCCGAGGGCGACAGCGGCGTTAAGCGCCAGCGTCAGCAGCAGGACGTGGCGTACCTGGTCACGGGCAGCACTTTGCATCTCGTCGGTCCGAATTTCCTTGCTTCGCTATCTTAGCGGCAGGAACAAGACTTTGACAATCGGGAACATGATTATTAGGGCAGTCTTATCCTACCGAAAGGGTATCAGAAATTTGTAAGGGTACTTGCGTCTTATAACCCCACCGGTTTTGCGGTATACTCTATCCCCGCGTATCAAGAGGCGGGAAACACATGGACGTGATGCAGTTTGTGCCCATCCTGGTTGTGGGGTTTGCGACCTCGCTGGGGTTAACGCCACTTTCACGCCAGATTGCCATGCGGTTTGGCGTGGTGGACAAGCCCAACCAGCGCAAAATCCACAGCGACCACAAGCCGTTGATGGGTGGACTGGCGATTTATCTGGCGTTTGCGCTGTCGCTGCTCTTATTCAGCCCGCCGCAGCATCTGGTCGAACTGGGCGCCATTCTATCCGGGGCTGCATTCCTGGCCGTCATTGGCCTGTGGGATGACCGCTACGGTTTGAGCATCCGAACGCGGCTGGCGGCGATGGTTATCGCGGCGTTTGTGCTCGTGGCCGTCGGCATTCAGATTCGCCTCTTCAAGAACCCGCTGCTGGACATTCCGCTCACGGTGCTGTGGGTGCTTATCATCACCAATGCGTTGAATTTTCTGGACAACATGGATGGGTTGGCCGCCGGTGTGACCGGCATCGCTGCTGCCTTTTTCGTTGTCATCGGCTTCACCGAGCAACTGCCTCTGGTGAGCAGTCTGGCCGCTGCGCTGCTGGGGAGCGCCGTCGGCTTTCTGGTGTACAACTTCAACCCGTCGAGCACGTTTATGGGGGACATGGGCGCGCTGGTGCTGGGATTTGTGCTGGCGGTGCTGGGCATTAAGCTGAAGTTCGGCGTGCAGCAGGCCGACATCACCTGGATGATTCCCTTGCTGGTGCTGGCGCTGCCGATCTTTGACATTCATCTGGTGGTCATTACTCGCCTGCTGGAAGGGCGTTCGCCGGGGCAGGCTGGGAAAGATCACACCTCGCACCGGCTGATGAGCATCGGCTTCAGCCAGCGCCAGTCCCTTTTCATCCTTTACGGGGCGTGCATCCTCTTCGGCGCAATTGGGCTGCTGGTCGGCGCTGCGCCGAGAGATATTGCACTGCGCATGGGCATCGCGGCGCTGGTGTTTCTCGGCGCGTTGTTTGTCATCATGATGCTGGTACGGCGACGATTTCAAAAGGTCTGAATTCCGAAGTTCAAAGAGCATGTTATGATGATTTTACTGTGCTTTCCGGGTCTGTGCAGTTAAGAGTTATCGGGAGCGCAAATCGTGGATCGTCAAGCCTTAGATGCGCGGGTACTGGCGGGAGAAGACCTGGCGGTTGAGGAACTTAAAGTTGTGCTGAGCGGCGATCCCCTGCCAGAGGGAGATCTCTTACAGCGGTACGCCGAACGCCTGTTGGAACATGCCCTTGAGGAGCGCGATGTCGAGTCCGCCGGCATTATCGCCCGCCTGATGGACGCACACCCCGCGCTGGACGAGTCCCTCAACCAGCGCCTTATGGACGCGCTCGAAACTCAGCCTGACGCGGTATATGTGTTCATGCGCGCCCGCGTGAGCGAGGAGCTAGATGTGCGCTGGCTGCCCCGTCTGCGGGTG
>FLYN01005486.1_pt2 | contig 22409 bp, 23 predicted proteins | sample 1122621 | NCBI WGS metagenome assembly FLYN01 (sample SAMEA4346792, study PRJEB14843) | hot springs metagenome | biome: Terrestrial Biome; feature: Habitat; material: Sediment | place: India | collected 2012-06-12 | depth 1760 m
CCAGGCACGCGTCGCGGTCGCGCTCGCGCGCACCTCCGGCACGCTCAGCCGCCGCGAGGCCGGCCGCGTGCTGGCGATCGCGACCACGATCGCCGACCTCGCCGACCGCGGAAGCATCACCGTCGAGGACGTGCAGGAGGCGCTCTCGCTGCACCTGGCGCCCCAACTGACCGACCACTGAGCGCCGCCGTCCCGAACGTCGCCGTGCCCTGAGCGCCCAGACGCCTCCGCGCAGCAGACCCGGCCGTTCTGTCGGGCCGCCGCTGCGCCACCCGATTGCCAGCACGTCAGGAGACGCAATGAGCGACAGCAGCAGAAGAAGCCCCACAACGCCCGGCCGTGACGCCTGCGCAGGAGGCGCCACGCCCGCCCCAGCGAGCTCGCGGCCGTTCACGATCGAGGACGTCAGGCTCGCCAATCCCCTCACGGCAAGACTGCGCGACAGCGTCTCGCAGTGGCTGCGCGCCGGCGCAGACGAGCTTGCCAAAGCACTCGCCGCCGGACCGGACGCGGGCGAGCTCGCCGAGCAGCAGATGGACCTTGCCGAGTGGACGCGCGTCCTCGAGGAGGAGATCGCCGGGCACCGGCGGCTCGCCGACCAGATCACAAGCGACGAGGTCGCGTTCACCGTCGCAGCCCGGATCCGCAACCTGATCAACCAGGTCGCCGACCACAACCTGCGCGCCGCGACTGCCGCGCTGCACGCCGCGCTCACGGCCGCGCTCCCGCGACGTCTGGCCTCCTACCACGCGGAGGTCCAGCGCAAGATCGACGAGGCCGGCTACTTCGTCCAAGTCGTCGCCGGGCAAGACGAACCGCTGCCGCTGCCGGACCTCGCCTACACCCGCGGGCTCGGACAGAACGCCTCGCACCCGGAGCTGGTGATGGTCGGCATCCCGACCCACGTGGCCCAGTTCGTGTTCGCCGAGCTGACCAGACAGATCCTCGCCGGCGAGCGCACGCTGCAGGCCGGGGAGGAGATCACCGGGGTGCTGGCCGACGACATCAAACTGCGCGTGGGCCCGTGCCCCGCGCATCTCCTCTCGCTCCTGCACCAAGACCCAGAGCGGCCCGCAGGGGCGCTGCAGCTGTTCGTGCCCGACGCGGCAGGCCGCTTCCCCGGCGACCCCGGCGTCGATCCGCACTACGAGGAGTTGCAGACCTACCCCGACCACCCGGCCTGAGCGCAGCCGTCCCGCATGGCTGCCCGATGGCACGTCATCAGCGCGGCCGCGCGCCAGGCGCTCGAGGCCGCCACGGTGTGCGACGGTCCGCTCGTCACGATCACCCGGCAGCTCGATCCCGCCGTCTGGCGCGACGTCAAGATCGTGCTGGAGGCGCTCGGCGCGGTCTACGTTCCCCGCTCCTCAGCGTTCGAGTTCGCGGCCGACCGCGTCGCCGAGACGCTTCTGCGCGACGCGCTCGCCGCCGGCAAGGTGATGCCCGAGAAAGGGCTGGCCGGGTTCGTGCCCACACCGGTCCCGCTCGCGGAGCACCTGGTGCGCTGGTACGCCGAGTTTCCCGGCCGCCACCTTGGCGCGCGTGTGCTGGAGCCCTCGGCCGGGACCGGACGGATTGTCGACGCAATCGTCGACTTCCTCGGACCCCGATGGGTTGACGTCACCGCGGTCGAGGCCGACCGACGGCGTGCACGACAGATCCAGACCGGCGAGCACATCAGCGTGCACCACATGCGCATCGAGGACTACGCGCTGAAGGCGCAGACGTCCGGCGAGCGCTTCGACGCGGTCCTCATGAACCCGCCGTTCGCCGTGCCCGGCAACCCGACGCTCTGGGTCGATCACCTGCTGCTCGCCTGGGAGCTGCTGGCGGTCGGCGGCCGCCTCGTCGCGATCACGCCTGCATCCGTGCTCGACGATCGCCGACGCAACAGACGCATCCGCGCGGCCCGTGAGCTCGTGCGCGTCAATGGCGCGGCCACGCGCCTCGACGACGACGAGTTCGCCGAGTCCGGGGTCAGGACCGCAACCGCGATCGTGTGGCTGGACCGGCCGCAGGTCGAGCCGGGCCCACGCGTCCTCTCCATCGCGCGGCATCCGGCGCTGTTGCGCCGCTACCAGGGCAACGAGCCCCCCGTCCCCGTCGCGCGGCCCTACCTCACGCGTGCCGCGGCCCGCTCGATGCCGGTGCAGGTCTGGTACGACTCGTGGCGCTCCAGCCGGCGCATCTTCCGCTATCGCGCCGAGTGCGCCGAGTGCGGGCAGCCGCTGTGGGCCTTCGACGACGGCGAGAACGATCCGCGCGGCGTGCTCGGCGACAACACCGGCTGCTACTTCGTGGACGCAATCGGCGAGGAAGTGTTCGCTGCGCCGGTCGGTCTGTGCCCCGCGTGCACATGCGCAGAGGGCGCGGAGGACCGCGCCATCGCCCTGGCACGCCGACTGACGGCACAGCAGCCCGACCCCACCTCGTCGGCCGCTGCCCGGCCGCAGCGATCACGCGGCACCGGCACGAAGCGGGCCCCGGAGGCGTTGGCGCTCTTCGACGCCGACGCGCTGTGAGCGCGCACCGACGACGCCGCCGTATGCCGGCTGATCCGCCACGCACGGCCACCCGCCGCGACTACGTCCGAAAGGACACGCATGCCCACCAGTGACACCGCACCCAGCATTAGAAAGGTGACCGTCAAGAACTTCCGTCCGGTCGAGCGCCTCTCCGAGGAGACCCTCGCCTTCACCGCCACGATCTACGTCAACGACAGACGCGCCGGCCGGGTCTCCAACGAGGGCACCGGCGGCTGCAACCGCTACGACTTCGACAGCCGCGCCATGCGCGAGGCGTTCATGGCCTACGCGCGCGCGTGGGGGAGAGAGCACGACGTGCTGTGCGAGCCCGAGGATGCGCTCATCGCCCAGCGTTGCGAGGACTACGAGTTTCGTCGCGCTGCGCGCAAGGTGATCGCCCAGCACCGGGCGGCCGCGCTCGTGGTCATCCAGAAGAGGCCGGTCTGGGGGCAGGGCCGTTCGAGAAGCAGCAGGCCGAGCTACTACCGCGAGTCCTATGCCGTCCCGCTGCGTGACGGCGAGGACGCAGCGTCCGTGGCCGAGCGAGAGCAGGCGGCGGCGTGGCGGCTGATCCCGGTGGACGGTTGATGCGCCGCGAGTCCGACGCCGCCAGCGTTCCCGACTACGAACGTTTCGGCTGGCCGTCTCGTCGACCGAAGCTGCACGTTCACGACGGGATCGTCGTTGAGATCCGTCGCGGCAGCCCCGACATCGCCATCTACCAGGACGGCCGGCTCTGCACCGACGATCGCCTTGCCGACAGTGTCGGCGCGTGCATGGGGGCCTTGGCGCCGCTGGCGTCAGTCTCCGTCTACCTGCCCGACGGCTGGATGCACCCGTCAAGGATCGCCGACGCGGTCTGGTGGGCCGACTGCCTCGGCGCCGAGCGACCACACAGCGTCCCAGTCGACGCCGTCCTGCTCGAGCTGCCGCACAGCGAGGTGTGCATGCACCTGCGGCTTGCCGGCCGTCTGCGCTGGGTCGCTCCAGTGCAGCACCAGATGGCGCAGATCTACGACGAGCACGGAGCCCGGTTCTCGATCCCGGTCCTGCGCGGCGAGGCCGGCCTGCCGACGCTCGAAGTTGCCGCCCGCGCACCGTCTGGCGGCGCGGTCACTCGACCTGTCTGGGACCGTGCATGTTGATCAGCGAGTACGACGTCGCCCGCTGCTACGGCGGCCCGGAGGAGGGCGGCTGGTGGTACGACGACTTCCAGCCCACAGGACGAATCGTCACCGTCGTGCACGACGAGGACCTGGCCTGCTGGACGGCGCAAACGTTGACCGAGCGTGCGGCGCGCCTCAAGGACGGCCCGGACCGCAGCTCCGTGATCGGGACGCCCGACATCGTCTACGTGGCCGAGGACACGTTCGGCGAGTACCGCACCGCCGAGCGCCCCGTCTACGAATAGCGATGCCCGCATCACCCGGTTCCGCGTCGCCTCGCGCCCGGCCGAGCACGCGAGCGGAACGCATAGCCGCTGGCCGCTGGGGAGAGGTCGAGGTTCCGTTCACGCCCAGAAAGTGGAGGGAGAACGGCCGCCTGATGTGCGCCTGCCCAGCATGCGGCGAGCCGCTGGACTATGCGGACGAGTACGCGCGCCATTACGTGCTCACGCACGAGCTCAAGACGAGCTGACGTCCGGCGACACAACGCCGACGACGAACCGTCGGCCTCTGGCTGATCGCCCAGCTGACGCCGTCGTCTCCCGAGCCTGGCTCGGGCACCCATCCGACCTTTGAAGGAGATCTAGATGATGACGATCTCGAAGAACCGCGCACGCTCCGTGCCCGGTCAGGAGACGCGCTGATGGCGCACGACTCAGATGCGCAGCAGCGGTCCGAGCGCATCGCCGCGCTCGCGCCTCCACAGGGCTTCGACCCGGCACCGGCCCTCGACGACGTGCTCACCCGTGTCTTCGTGCACCACATGGGGCGCAGGGGCGAGCGGCATTTGCAAACCCTCTGGCAGGAAGGGCAGATCGACCTCTACGCGGGCGACTGGTCGAGACCAGCAGCACGCAGCCGATCAGTCAGCGTCGCAGCAGAGGCAGAGCCCGGCGACGTGTTGATGATCGAGGGGTTCGGATGGGAGCACGGCGAGCGCGTGCACCGGCGACCGCCACTGCGCGTGCTGGTCATTGCCCGCTTGGCGTCGATCGTCCCCACAGACCGCGACTTGCGGGTGCACGTCACCGCGTATCGCGCCATGCGCGACGTTCCCCGGGACGCCTTGCCCGCGGGCGTACCGGAGGCGCTTCACAGAAGCGCGAACTCGTCCCCGTTCCTGCGCTGCGTTCGGACGGTTCTGCATCCCGCGTTCGCTCCAGAGCGCCAGTAGCCGGCACGCCCACCACGCGTCCACGGGCTCCTGCGCCGATGCGCTGCGGCTGCCACCACGGCGCTTCATCGACGTCCGTTCGACGGTGACCACGCTGCTCGGTCGGGCCCCAACTCCTCTGTGAGCTGCGCGGACCCGACCGGCCGGCCACCCCTCCCGCGATTGGAGGCAGATGACCACCACGTGAGTGCGACCGCCATCTACCGCGACACGAGCCTCGAAGGCGTCCTGTCCTGGGCCGACCCGGCCAGCGTCAGAGACACCGGCCTGGAGGCGATCGACAAGTACGCCGGCGCCGGCGGAATGTCAACGGCCGCCGAGGCCGCCGGCATCCGAATCCACACCGGCATGAACCACTGGTCGGAGGCGATTCGCGTCTACGCCGACAACCACCCCGGCGCGAACGTCGAGCTGACCGACATCACGCGCCTGGATCCGCGCTCGTTTCCACGCGGGTTCGTCCAAGCGATGTTCTGCTCCCCCGAGTGCACGACGTTCTCGCTGGCACGCAACCAAGCCGAGGCCCTCGCCGGCTTCGGCGAGTGGGACCCACAGAAGGGGATCGAGCGATCGCGCTGCTGCATGTGGACGCCGCTCGTGTGGGCGGCCTACCACCGATTCCTGTTCGTGATCGTCGAGAACGTCGTCGAGGTCGGCGCAAAGTTCAACCGTTGGAACGAGTGGGTGCAGGAGTGGGAGAAGATCGGCTACCGCTGCCAGACGCTCTACCTCAACAGCGCGTTCTTCGGCTCCCCGCAGTCGCGCGACCGGCTCTACCACGTCGCCGTCCGCGCCGACCTGCCGTTTCCCGACCTCGACTTCGAGTACCTGTCCTGGTGCTTCGACTGCCAGCAGGTCGTGCGCGCACGACAGCGGTGGAAGAAGAAGGTCGGCGGCAAGTACGGGCCCAGACACGCCCAATACTTCATGGCCTGCCCGCACTGCCAGGGACAGGCGACGCCGTTCGTGCCACCAGCCTGGACCGCGATCGACCGCACCATCCCCGCTGAGCGAATCGGCGACCGCGAGAAACCGCTCGCCGAGAAGACGCTCGCGCGCATCCGCCTCGGAATCGAACGCGAGGCGCGCAACCCGTTCACGTTCTCGTTCAGCTACCTCGCCGAGCCGCGCTCCAAGCGCGAGCGGCCGATGTGGCTGCCCGCTCCGACGCTCACCGGCCGCTCCGACACCGGCCTGGTCAACGCCGACATGCTCCAACTCGCGCTGCGCCAGAACGCCGTCGCGCACAGCACGCAGACGCCGTGGGCGACACTCGCCGCGAGTGGCAATCACCTCGCCATCGTCGGCGCCAACAACGAGAACAACGTGCCGCGCGCAGCCGACGCCGCGCCAGCGCCGACCGTCACGACCGGCGGCCGTCTGTTCCACGTCGGGCAGCCCGGCGAGCAGATCGCGCAGGTCGCCGGCAACACGTTCGAGCGCCCGGGCAGAGCCCGCGTGCGCTCGACCACCGCCGCACCGTCGTTCACCGCGACCACGACGCTCAGCCACGCCCTCGTCGGTCCGCCGCCGCAGCCCGGCGATGAGTTCATCGTCGGCTGCTACTCGCCCGGCTGGCTTCGCGACAGCACCCGCGAGCCGCTGGGCACGCTGACGACCGGCGGCGTGCAGGGCATGCCCCAACAGGCGGTCGCGGCCACACCGTCGGCGAAGACGATGGTCGTCAGCGGACAGAGCACCGGCCGCAGCCGCGACGCGCAGCTCGAGCCGTTCCCGACAATGCTGCCCGGCGGCGATGCCTCGGTGGCTCCGGTCAGCGTCGTCAACGCACCGGACCCGGCCGTCCTCGTCGACAGCTACTACGGCGTCAGCTGCGGAGGGCGTACCAGCGACGAGCCCGTCGGAACGCTCACGACGAAGGATCGCCATGCCGTCGTTGCGCCGCCCGAGGGAATGATGGTCCCGGCTGGCGGCACCCGGCAGGACCGCGCGACGAGCCTGCACGAGCCCAGCCCGACGCGCATGACGCGCGACAGCCACGCGATCGTGATGACGCCGGCGGGGCCGGTCGACATCAACCAGTGCACGTTCCGCATGCTCTCTCCCGGCGAGGCACAAGCGACGATGTCGCTGACCACGCACTTCGACGGTAAGCCCTATCGCATCACCGGCTCCAACGCGGTGCGTGTGAAGCTCTGCGGAAACGCCGTCACGCCGCCGACCGTCGCGGCGATTGCGCGCCGGTGCGTCGCCGCCGTATGCGAAGGCGTCGGGACCCCGCCACGCGCCCGCGCTCGCGACCGAGTCCGGTGCGCGGCATGAGCGGCGCGCCCATGAACGCCCATGGCCTGCTCACCGCGACCGGCGAGGAGATCCGTGCCGCCGCGCTCGAGTGGAATCGAGGCCACGAGGCCGACTGCATCGACATCCTGCGCGACGGCGAGGCCGTCATCGACGTGACGGTCTGCGGCGGCGGCGGGCGCCGCCTGCGCGCGGTCATCGCGCCCGGCCTGCGCACCGACCGCGGAGTCGTCCATGCCTGCGACCCGATCGTGAGGTGGCTGCGCGTGTTCGATCCGCGGAAAGGCCCGATCGCGACGGCTCGCGACGCCGCGAAGTACCTCGGCGTCGATGACGCCAGAGTCGCCGTGAACTACCGCACCCCGCGGCTCACATGATGCGGCGCTCCGGCCATTCGCTCCGTCAGGCACCGGGCCAAGCGCTGCCACCCATGTCCGCACCACCGACACCGGGAAGAAGCATGAGACGTCGCCTTCGCAGCGTGGCACGCCGGCTCGGCGCGAAAGCTGCCGTGCTCGCCTGCGAGCTGCAAGACCAGCCGAACCTCGCGCCGCGACCGATCAAGGCGCTCGCGGCGTGGCGGTTCGCACCATCCCTCCAGTGCCAGATCGAACTCCTGGCTCGTCTGGCACGCCTGCTGCGTCGCGAGGGCGGCCCGGCTCTCGCGTACTTGGACCTGTCCGTCTCGCACCTCGCAGACGGCGAGCGCGAGCACGTCCTCTCCACACCCGACGACGACCCGCTCCTGCTCGGAGCCGACCCGCCCGTCCTGCCGCGGATCGTCCCGCACCGCTACGGAGCGTGGGTTCATGTCTCGGACGAGCTCCATGACGACCGGGACCAGTTGCGTCGCATCGAGGTCGCCGGCTACCCGAGCCTCGCCACCGTCCTCGCGTTCGCGTCGAGGCGCGGCTGCAACTGGATCAACTTCGACCGGGACGCCGAGGACATCCCCGAGCTTCCGTCCTACGACGAGCGACCGCAGCCCATCGACGTGACGGTCCGGCCGAGACGCCGATGGTTCGCCGTCAGCTTTGCCGCAGGACGACCACCCGCGTACGACGGCAGCCGCTGATGCCACACCAGACCGACCCTTCAGGCGCCGCCGGCGTGGATCTGCATCCCGCCGCGGCCGAGTACCGCCAGTGCGCAGAACGTCGCCTGCGCGAAGCGGTCGCGCGCAGCAGGCGACGCCTGACCGCGCTCGACCGCGCCGGCGGCGAGCAAGTGTTGGCTCGAGCGCACGCGCTCCTGACACGCACCTGGCCGCCGTTCGAGTGCTACCTGGACGCCACCGACGCCTACTACCACTGGCCCAGCAGCGCCCCCGACATCGACGACGAGCTCGACGTCTCAGCCCAGTTCGTCGGCCAGGTGCGCGAGACGATTGACGGCCTCTGGTCGGTGCCGCTGGCCCGCCCGCTCGAGGGGCCCTTGTTGAGCCTCCCTCCTGAGAACCCGCGCGACCCCGGCGGCATGCAACACCATCCGCACGTCGCCGCGCTCGCCACCAGCCTCGCCGCCTGCCTGCCCGCGGTCTTTCTCGCGCTCCTCGACGACGCCGTACCCACGGCGCTGGCCAGCGGCCCAACCTACGAGGCACGCTCAGCGCTGGCGGCGCTCTACAGCCGCTACGCAGAGACCGATCCCGCCTGCGCGGGAAGCGAAGCACACCTCGTCAGCCAAGTGCTGGGCGTCGCGCCCTACGACGACGCGCCAATCGAGGTCACGGACCTGTGGCGTTGGTGGGTGCACGTCACCGACGGCGACTCCATCCCGCTGCGCTGCTTCGCCGACCTCGCCGACGCGGAGCGCTACGCGATTCTGCAGACCGACTACTCCCGTTCGCTCGCGGGGGTGGAACGCTCCGCCAGTACGTTCCAGGCCGCGCTGAAGGCGATCGCCTCCTGCTCGCCGGCCGGTGTCACCGTGCAGCTGCCGGTCACCGGATGGAGAACCGTGCTGGCGCCTAACAGACCGCGCGAGCTCCCGACCCGCCTTGCCGACCCGGCCTGGTAGTCGCGCCCGCCGCCGCACGCGCGGCGTGACACTCCCGCGACGGCGCGGATCGCGCTGTCCACCCTCGCGCACGACCACCGGAGAACCGATGCTCGACCGGTCACATCACCCCAGCCGAGACCGCGACCCCAGCACCACCGCGGAGCAGCTGTGAGCGCGACGGACGCATCACCGTTCCGCGCCGCCGTGGGGGCAGCGGTGCGGGAGCTGCGCGGATGCCGCGTGCTCTCCCAAGAGGAGCTTGCGTGGCGGGCCACCCTCAGCACCTCGCACGTCGGACGTATCGAGCGCGGGCAAACCGACCCGGCCCTCTCGACGCTGCGGGCGCTCGCACGCGGCCTCGACGTCGACCTCTCGAGCCTCGTCCGGCTCGCCGAGGAGCGGGCGCTCGAAACGTCTGGGTGACTACCAGACGCGACGAGTGCCGACCGCTCGGCTCGCACGCAGCGGGCCGCTCTCCCGCGATCTCGACCGTCGTGTCGAGCACCCGATCTCACCTCCGCCAAGGAGCCCACATGACGGACCGCACACCGCCGCACGAGCAGCTGGAGCGCGCCCGTGTCGCGACCCTTGCCGAGCACGGCGCCGGCACGGTCATCGCCCACGCGCACGCGCTCATCCGACGCGCCTGGCTGCCGTTCGACCGCTACCTCAGCGTGCCGCTGATCGAGTACGACCCAGGCCCAGCACAGAACACGACCGACGCCGCCAGTCTGCTCGCGGTCGACGTCCTCGGCAGCGTCACGGCCGACTCAGATCCGCCGCCGCGGCTGCGCGGCGAGCTGCGTCGCCTTCCGCGCACCGCGCAGGACCCGAAAGGCATGCAGCGCCATCCCGACCTCGTCGCGCTCGCCACGGCGCTCGCATCCTGTCTGCCCGCCGTGTTCGTTGCGCTGCTCGACGGCGCCGTCCCGTCCGACGCGGGGAGCGCCTCGCTCTACGAGGCGCGTGCCGCGCTCGCGCAGCTGCATGCACGCTATCCCGATTGCGACCCGGCCCTGGACCCGGACCCGTCGGGTCTGATCGCGCGCACGCTGCTGCACCCGCCACGCCCCAACGCACCGATCGAGGTCACCGCCCGCTGGAGATGGCTCGCCTACGTCACCGACGAGGACGACAAGCTCCGGGTCGCTGACCACATGCCGTTCCGGTGCTTCGAGCGGCTCGCGGACGCTCAGCGCTACGCCGTGCTGCACACCGACTTCTCGCGGATGTGCGTAGGCGGCTCGCGCGAGAACACGCTCTTCAGGCAGGCGATCGACGCGATCGCAGGCTGTGGGGCGGACGGCGTCACGGTCCAGGCACCAAACACGATGTGGAAGACCGTTCTGGTCCCCAACGACCTCGCGCCCGTGCCCGTGCGGCTCCCCAGCCCGTGAGCGCAGCCCCCAGCGGCGCACCGCCGCGGCAAGCCGCGATGCACCCCGTCAACGCGCGGGAAAGGAGGAGGTCTGTCCAAGCCAACTGCGGAGGCGCTGCGGCACCAGGCGCCGCCGCCGCCGACTAGCGCACCGCCCACCGAACTCGTCGGCACCACTGCGACGAGCGCGCCGTCCATCCGCTGGAACGACGCGCAGCGCACGGTGATCGCCCACACCGCCGGGCCGATGCTCGTGCTCGCTGGGGCGGGCTCGGGCAAGACCGGCGTCTTGACGGAGCGATGCGTGCGCCTGATCGCAGGACACCACGCCCACCCGAACGAGCTGCTGGCGATCACGTTCACCAACAAGGCGGCGCGCGAGATGCAGGACCGCCTCACCGGCCGGCTCGACGGCGCCCGCGGAATCACGATCGGCACCTTCCATCGGGTCTTCGGCGAGATCCTGCGCGCGCACGCCGAGCTCGTCGGACGCACCGAGTCCTACAGCATCTACGACACCGGCGACGTGCGGCGCATCGTGGCCCGGTACCTCTCCGAGGAGGAGCAAGCGATTATCGAGCCAGCCGAGGTCGTCGCGACGATCGACCGTGCCAAGGACATGCTGCTCGGGCCCGAGGCGTTCCTCATGGACGACTTCGACGCCCGGCTCGGCCTGCAGCTCACACCAGCACGTCGGCAGATCGTCGCCAATGCGTACATGCAGCTCGAGCGCGAGCTCGACCGCTCCGACGCGCTCGGCTTCAGCGACCTGCTGCTCAAGACCGTCGAGCTGTTCCGTGAGAACCCGGCGGTGCTCGCCGGCTGCCGCGAGCGCTTCCGGTTCATCAGCGTCGACGAGTACCAGGACACCAACCCCGTCCAAGACGCGCTGCTTGAACTGCTGTGCGCCGACCTGCCCGCACCGCAAGGTCCGCAGCGTCACGGGCGCATCGTCAGATGGCCCGAGCGCCACCCCGCGATGCCCGCGCACCGCAACCTGCTCGTCGTCGGCGACCCCTCGCAGGCGATCTTCCGGTTTCGCGGATCGCGGCTGGAGAACATCATCACGTTCCCGGACCGTTGGCCGCAGTGCGAGATCGTCAAGCTCGCGCGCAACTACCGCTCCCACAAGGAGATCACCGACTTCGCCAACCGGCTGATCGGCCACAACCCGCTCGGCGACAAGCGCCTGGCGAAAGTCATGGACAGCGACAAGGGTCCGGGCGGTCACGTCATGCTCCGCGCGCACGGAGACGGCACCGCCGAGGCGCGCTGGGTCGCGCAGCAGGTCGCGCTCCGCAAGGCAGCGGGTCAGAGACGCAGAGATATCGCGGTCCTGTACCGCCTTCACCCGCGCGTCGGGGCGGTTGTCGAGCTTGCGCTTGCGCAGGCCGGACAGCCCTACCACGTCCTCGGCGGTCTCACATCGTTCTACGAGCGACCTGCCGTCAAGGCCGCGCTTGCGCACCTCACGCTGCTCGTGAACCCCCACGACGAGGAGGCGTTCGTGCGCGCCGTGGTCGACGGCCGCGTTGGCATCGGAGACGCGACCGCCGGCAAGGTCGCCGTGCGCGCGAGCGCGCGCGGAATCACGCTGCTGGAAGCGTGCGCTGAAGCGGACGAGGTCAACAGGCTCACCCGCCCGCAGATCGCCAGCCTCAGACAGTTCGCCGAGCACATGCAAGCGCTGCGCGCGAGCGTGGGCGAGAAGTCGATCAGCAGCCTGTTGCGCGCATGCGTAGAGATCCCCGGAGGCCTGCTCGCGAAGCTGCGCGCCAAGGGAGAGGACGGCCGGATCGCGCAGATCGAGGAGCTGGTCAATGCCGCGCGCGGCTACGAGCACCACTCCGAACGCCCCTCAGTAGGCGACTTTCTCGCCACAGCCGCCCTCGCCGGCGGCGAGGTCCTCTCCGATGTTCAGGCGCTCGACCCAGAGGACCGCGTCGTGCTCTCGACCGTGCACGGCGCCAAGGGCGGGGAGTGGGACACGGTCATCATCGTCGGCTTGGAGGAGGGCATCTTCCCCTCCGGTCGCGCCAACGGCGTCGAGGACATGGAGGAGGAGCGCCGCATCGCCTACGTGGCCGCGACCCGCGCAATGCGCATCCTCGTTCTCTCCTACGCCCACTACCGCCAACGCCGCCGCGAGGCGTCACGGTTCCTGGCCGAGGCCAGAGCACGCGCACCACAGCCCGCCGCGCCCGTCGCTGCCGCAGCCTGACGGCCGCCGCGGAACCCCTCGGAACAGGTGCGCGCACCCGCGCGCGCGCCCGACACAACAAGCAAGGAGGACCGCACCGTGGTCCCGACAGACAGCCGTACCCGCCCAGAACCAGATGCGGACTAGCCGCATCACCACCTGCACGCTGCTCGGCGTAGACGCCCCGACCGTCGAGCTCGCATGTCGCATCACGCCCGGCGGGGACCAGCACACGTCTCTTCCCGGGCTCGAACACGCCGCAGTGCGCGAGACCCGCGACCGCGTCCGCGCGGCGATCGAGGCCAGCGGCTTTCGCTACCCGCCCGGACAGATCGCGATCGACGTCGTCCCACAACGCGCCCGCTCGTGGCGTCCGCCACCGGCTGCCGCGCACGCGCTGAGCATCCTCGCCGCGAGCGGCCAATGCGAGCCCGGCCAGCTCTCCCAATGGGCCGTCTACGCCGAGCTCGCCGCCGACGGTCGGCTGCTGCCCGCGCAGGGAGCCCTGGCGGCCGCCACGACAGCATCGGTGCACGGCCTGACCGGGATCATCGTCGCGCCCGAGAACGCGAACGAGGCCGCGCTTGTGGGCGGCACGCTCACCGTCGCGCCCGCACGAGACCTCACCGAGGCGCAGGCAGTGATCGCAGGCGCCGCCCCGCCTGCGCGCCCGAGGGCGCCGCGACCCGCAGAGCGTGTCGCAGAACCCGAGCTGCTTTCACTGCGCGCCGCCCACTGCGAGGCGCTGCAGGCGGTCACGATCGCGGCCGCCGGCGGACACAGCCTGCTGCTGAGGGGCCCGGCCGATGGGAGAGCGCTCGCGCTCGCGCAGGCCATGTCGGCGCTGTTGCCGCCGCTGGAGAACCACGCCGCGCGCGAGGTCGCGCGCATCTACGGCATCGCAGGGGTCGGACGCCCGCACTCCGATCTCATGCCGCCGGTGCGCATCCCGCACCCGCGGTCATCGCTGGCCGGTCTGCTCGGCGGCGTTGGCGCGCTTGGGCCCGGCGAGGTCACGCTCGCCCACCACGGCTTGCTCATCCTCGACGGGCTGAGGGCGTACGCGCCGGCGGCACTGGAGGCGCTGCTCAGCGTTCACGAGTCCGGCATCTCGCAGATCACGTGCGGAACGCAGACGGTGCAGCTCCCGGCACGCTTCCAGCTCGTCGCGACCACGACCTGCTGTCCATGCGGTCGCGGCGCATGCGCGTGCAAGCGCTGCCGGCTCGAGCACGGCTGCACCTGCACCCCGCAGGCCATCGCCGAACACCAGCGCACGCTCGATGCCATCGCCGGCTGGTTCGACCTCCACGCCACGACCGCGCCATGCCACGCACGATCGGCGTGCGCTTGCGCGCCGCCGCCGCCCGTCCAGCTGCGGCACCGCGTCATGCGCGCACGCGCGCGTCAACGCGACCGGCTCGCACCATCGGACGCGACGAACAACGCCGAGCTGGGCAGGGACCCCTCCGAGGCGGAGGTGCGGTTCACCGCGCCCGCTCGCGCCTACGCCGACCGGCTTCGAGGCGCCGGCATGGACACCACCCGCATCGTCCGCGTCGCTCGCACGCTCGCCGACCTGCACCGCGTCGAGCAGGTGAGCAGCCAGGTTCTGGCGGCCGCGCTCGCGCTGCCGCAGACCGCAGGCTCGGCATCCAACGCGGCGCGGTGATCCACGCGAGATCTGCGGCCACGTCCGTCCGCGTCCAAGCGGTCCGCACCCTTTCCCGCCCCGAAGGAGAGTGCTTCGCATGAAGCTTCGCCTGCTCGTCCCGCGTCCCGGCGCGCGTCCCCACGACGCCGCCGCCGACCCGGTGCACGAGATGCTCGCGCGCGTCGACAACGGATCCCTGTCACGGGTCACGATCGCCAACGAGAGCCCGCTGATCCGTCTGACTGCACGCAGCCCGCACACCCACGACCAGCCCATCGGGCTCGGCCTCACGCTCACCGAGGGCTGCCGGCACCTGCTGCTGGACCTCGAGGAGGCGATCCGCGAGGCACCCACCCGCGCCTCCGACGGCCGCCCCCTGCTGCGTGTCCTCCCCGGCGGGCTCGACCCGGCCCGGACGCCGCTGCCGACGGCACCGATCGCCGGGTGACGGGTGCTCACATGGAACTGACCCTTCCAACAACAGCGCCAGCAGCGGCCCACCAGGCGCGCTGCGCCCCGTTCCCGGCCGAGGACATCGGCCTTGTTCCGCTCGGCCGCTCCGGCCTGGTCGCGCTCTACCCCGTCCTCGACGCGGTCCAGGACCGCCTCAGCACGGTCGACGGCCCACTCGGCTGGGAGTTCCGCTCCCGCCAGCTCGATGACCTCACCGTCGTCGGCGCGCTCACGATCCAAGGCATCCTGCGCGAGAGCATCGGCTTCGGCGCCAACGCCGCCGCACGAGAGGCCGCAGCGCTCAAGCGGGCCGCCGCGCGCCACGGAATCGGCCGCTACATCGCACGGACTCGACGCATCGAGGTCCCGATCGGAACGGGAACGCTCGACCTGCATGAGCGTCCAGGCGGCAAGCTCATAATCGACGCCGAGCTCGACCAGGCACTTCGCGACGACTACGCCGCCAGATGCCTGCCCGCCCTGCGCGACCGCTACGGAGCGCCGCTGGCTCGCGCCGCCAGTAGCTGGCAGGCGCCCCCGCTCGATGCGGCCGCCGACGACGAGCAGTGGGCGGCAACGCTCGCCGCACCGTTCGCGACCGCCGCCATCCGGTGGGTGATCGTCGAGCGCGACCTGGACCACGAACACCCGTACGCGATCGTCGCACCCTACGTCCCGCGCGTGACCTACGAGGACCGACTCGACGCCGCCGCCGGCCCCGCGAACTGGAGCTGCGCGATCGTGGAGGTCGCCGCGAGCAGCGTCACCGTCGCCGTCACGATCAACGACGCCACCCGTCACGGCATCGGCGAGGGCGCAAGCCGCTACGAGCAGGAGGCGCACGCGTTCAAGCGCGCCTGCAAGCAGCACGGCGTCGGCCGCTACCTCGCACGCCGCGACCTTGGCATGCGCCAGACACTCGGCGTAACGAACACCCCCGAGGGGATCCTCATCGAGGGCGGCCAGCGCCTGCGAATCGGAGCCGCCGCGCAGGCACGCCTCGGCGCGCACTACGCCAACGCGCTGACCGCGCGCATCACACCCCACTACGGGCCCGTGCTCGACCACCACGACGCACTGGACCAGATGGGCGACAGCGGCGAGGTCGGCCCAGACGCCGACGACGCCTTCCGCGGTGGCAGCCTCGTGATCGACCCGGCGGCGATCACCGCCGCCGCCCGGACCTCCGGCCAAGCCGCCGCCCGCTTCGGCCTGGTCGAGGGAGGCCGTGCGGGATCGCAACCCGCGCCGTCGCACGCAGCGCGCCCGGACCCGAGACTGCGGCTGGCCGCCGCGCCTGAGCCACCGGCAGAGGCGCCATCCAGACCGGGCCAGCCGACCGGTGCCACGGCCAGGGACGCCCAACCGCAGCCGGCCCAGGACGCTCCCGAGACCGCACCAGCAAACGAGCACGCGGACCAGCCCCCAGACCAAGGCAAGGACGCCCGCGAGCGCTCGCAACCGCCAGAGACGCTCGCCGAGCTCGCCGCGCCGACCGTCGTCCTGGAGGCGTTGGCCAGCGTCGGCGTGGCCGACCCGCTCGCCGCACGCACCCTGCGGATGCTCTGGTGCGTGCCCGACGGGCCGCTCGAGTTCAGCGCGCCACGCATCGCATCGCTGCAGACGGTCGTGCGAACGCTGCAAGAGGCAACGCTTGACGCGTCCGATGTCGCCGCACTCCTCGATGTCGCCGACCAGGCCGCCGGTGACGCGAAAGCGAGATGCACCGAGTTCTGCGCCGCGCTGCTCAGGCGCGCGCAAGAGCGCGAGAACGAGCAGCAGCAGGCGGCCCGGCCCGATCAGCTCGAAGGCATCACCAACCCCGACGCCGAACAGGCGCCACCCGAGCCAGCCGCTGCGCCTGCGAGCGAGACCGTCCTCGACAGCGAGCAGCCCGCCGTCGAGCCAGCACCCGAGATTGACGGCAACGCACCAGCTCGCGCGCAAGATGACGAGCAGGCGCACGCTGAAGGCACGCCGGCCACGATCGAGGCGCAGGCGCACGATGAGACGCCGCAAGGTGCGCTGCCGGACCCGGCCGAGGTGAGCGCGACCTCTGCCGATCAGCTGCGCGAAGCCGCCACCGAATCGGCTGATGCCGCATTCGAGGAGGCGGTGAATCGCAGCGCCTTCTCCGAGCAGGACATCGCGGCAATTTTCGCGCTCGTCACCGGCAGAGCCGACGGTGCGCACGCGAGCGCCGTCGAGACCGACCACGCGACCGAAATCGTCCGCCTCGCGGTCGACCTCAATTGGGACTCGGCACGCCTGCGCCAGGTCTTGGACGCGCTCGCTGGCGACGAGCATTACCCGAGCCCCCAGGCGCGCGTTCAGGTGCTGCTCGACTATCAGCGCCGCGCGCTCGAGCAGCCGCAGGCGGCGTGATGGCAGCCACAGCCGTTGCGGCGGCCGCGGAGGCCCCCGAGCTCTCCGACGAGTTCGTCCAGCGGTTCCAGCCCATTCGCTTCGAGCCGGTCCCGTTCGCGATGGAGATGCCGGTGCGGCTGCCGCAGGACATCAACGGCCGCCACCTGCCGGTCCTCAGCAAGAGCGCAATGGAGGACATCTGGTGTCCGCTGCGCTTTCAGCAGCGGCGCCTGCTCAAGAAATACGGCCACAGCAGCGTCGATCTGCTGGCCGGCAATGCCGGCGAGGCCGGCATCGAGGCGATGCTCGACGCGAACCTCCTGCGCGGCCAGCGCATGTCGATCGCGGACGCGCTCGACATCGTCGACGACGTCTGGGTGAAGACGCTGCGCACCGAGTACGTCGACTTCCGCGACGAGCGGCCAAGCGTGGCCCGCGACCAGGTCAAGGTGTGCGTGCGCCACTACCTCAAGGAGGTCGTGCCGTCGATCGTCGGTGCCGGATGGCGGCTCGTCGCGCTGCAGCACGGCTTCAACGAGTACCTGGCGCCGCATCTGCGCTGGAGCGTCAACGGCGTCATCGACCAGGTCTGGCACCACCCCGAAACAGGGCTCTACCAGTTCCGCGACACGAAGATCCGCCGCAGCGACATGCAGGCGTGGAGAGCCCACCGGGACCGTCAGGCCAGCCTGTACGTCTCGGCGGCGCACCGCGCAGGCCTGTTGCTCGACGCCTTCTACTTCGACAGCTACAACCGCAAGATCGGCACGCTGAAGGTCCTGCGCACGACCCGAACGGCGAGAGCGATCACGGAGACGTGGGCGACCGTCCAGTCCGCCGTCGTGCAGATCACGACCTTCAACGACCGGCTCGGCCTGCACACGCCATGGCCGATGACGCTCGATCACGAGCACTGGCGCTGCTCGCAGGCGTACTGCTCGGTCTGGAGCGCCTGCCCGCGCGGCCAAGTCGCCTGAGCCGAGTCTCACGCGCGCGCGTGCGCGCGCGTGGCACCCGACGTACCAGTCGTTCGAGAGGAGTCTCTCCATGTCCGCCACTACGCTGAACGCCGCCGAGGCGGCGTCGCCGACGTTCCCACCGTTCAACCCCCCCGACGCCACGCCGGCGCCCGGCACCGCCCGCGAGGGATCCGAAAGCGCGGACGCTGCCGTCACGCTGAGCACCGACGAGCTGCGAGCCGCGGTCAAGGCGCTGCGCTCGGTCGCTGCGCGCAACCTCGGTGAAGGACCGCCGCTGTCAGGCATCCGCATCCAGGTCGAGGAGGAGATCGCCACGCTCGGTGCGACCGACCTGCGCACCGCACACGACATCGAACTCGCAGCAGACCAGGCCACCCCTGGCGTGCTGCTCGTGCCGGCCGGGCTGTTCGCCGACATCCTCGCCGGCGTCAGACAGCCGTCGGTCGCGCTGACCGGCACGCCGGACAGTGTCGTCATCGAGTACGGCAACGCGACCTTCACGCTCTACGAGCTCGCCAAGCGCGACTACCCGACCCTTCCGACCCCGAGCCGCAGCACCGCGCTCGCGCTCCCGGACGAGATCCTGCTGCAGGTCGCCGAGTCGGTCGCCTCGACCGCGAGCCGGGACGAGACGCGGCCGGCGCTGACCCAGGTGATGTTCTCAGCTGCCGGCAACGTCCTGCACGCGATGTCAACCGACAGCTACCGCGCCACCATCGTCGCGTTCCCGCTCGAGCAGCCGGTCGACCCGCCAGTCGAGCTTCTCGTGCCCGTCACGCTGCTTGAGCGCGCGGCAGCGGCCGTGAGCCGCGGCGGCACGCAAGCGCGCTTCTCGGACACGGAGCACCACGTCGCGATCAGCCTCGGCAGCGAGCGGATCGTCGCCAAGCGCGCCGTCGGCGCCTTCCCCGATCTCCCCAAGATCATCGCCGACCGCGAACAGCTGCCGGACACGGCGACCGCCTCCGTCTCCGTCGAGGCGTTGCATGCCGTCATCCGCCGCGCCGGCACGATCATCTCCAACCGAACCGGGTTCCCGGTGCGGTTCGCGTTCACGCGCGGCGCGCTCAGAGTCCGCGCCTACGACGAGGTCGGCAGCTTCGAGGAGACCATCGCGATCGACTACGACGGCGCGGACATCGAGATCGGCCTCGCGCCAGCCTACGTCGAGGAGGCATTGCGGAGCGCGGCGCTGAGCGACCCCGACGTCACGATCCGAGTCGCCGGCCCCACCAATCCCGTCCTGTTCATCAGCCCTGACGCCCAACAACTCATCGCGCCGATCCGGCTCAGCGAGCATCCGATCGGCGTCTCGGACACGCCGCCGGCGAGCGAGGAGTCGGCGCCCACGACCGAGGTGGCCGAGCACGCGCCGAGCACGTCGGAGGCCGCCGGGCCGACGCAGCCAGGGGTCGTCGAGGCCACGGACGGCGCGTCGGTCCGTGACGAGTCGAGCGAGCCGCAGGCCGGCCCACGCGAGGAGGCGGAACTGCCGCAGCTTCCCGAGCCCGTCATGGACCGCGAGAACCGCACCATCACCGCGGACTTCGAGGTCACGCGCCTGGCCGACGAGAAGAGACGGGTCGTGGAGCTGCGCGTCTCACACCACGGGGCCCCGCACAGATGCTTCACGGCGGCCCTGCGACGCGTCGAGGTCATGGACGGCCCGACCGCGAGCGTGCGCGCGTACGGCACGATCACCACGAGACCGCTCACCATCTGCCACGAGCCCGTCGGACGCTTCAGCGAGAAGGGCCTGCAGTCGTTCCTGAGAAGGGCGCTGTCCGAGCTCGAGCGTCGCTACCCCGAGCCCGAGGTGCTCGCGATGTTCACTGCGATCGCCGACGACGAGCCCTGGCTGCCGTGAGGGCACGGCGCACACGCAGCAGCAGCGAACTCACCGCCGAGCAGCAGGCGTGGCTGCACGAGCACCACTACGAGGCCGTCGAGCAGCCCGGCCGCAGCGTCGAGTACCGACGCGGCGGCCGCGGACCGCGGGCCTGGCCAGAGGGCATCAAAGGCAAGGGCATCATCGCGCAGATGCGCCGCTACCTGGAGACGCGCGACAGCATGAGAATCGAGCGCGCCCTGTACGAGTTCTTGACGTCCCGCTGCAACTTCAGCGCATGCTTCGATCTTGGCCCCGGCGACGGCTGGTTTCGCGAGGAGCATCGCGAGCCGATGACGCTCATCGAGGAGTTCGCCGCCAACCGCCGCGACGTGTGGGACCACGGTCCCGAGGTCACGCTGCGCGACATCGAGCTGGGCTGGCGGGGAGGACGCGACGTCTTCCTCTACGCCGACGGGCTGACGTGTAACGACATCGCGGTCGCGCTGGCCAGGCTCATGCACGAGCACCTCGACCGGCTGCGCGACGCCCGCGCCCAAGACGAGCACGACCGCGACATCCGCGAGTTGATCGCGCTCGCGCGTCGTCGCAAGATGTTGGTCGTGCCGCCTGGCTTTCTAGTCACCGAGCAGACGCTGGCGCCCCCGCCGTCGCGCGAACAAGACCCCAGCCTGAACGGGGAGCTGCGACGGCTCGCCTACGAGCTCGGCCACGACCTCGCCGAGCCGCGCGCACAGATGACGCTCGCCGGCTGAGGCACGCCGCTCGCCGCTCGCCCCCCAGCGACGGCCACCCGGGGCACCGCAGCGACAGAGGAGCCGCGATGTCGAATCCGCATCCGCCAGCCAGGCCGCGCCACGCCGGCGCCGCATGATGGCGAACCCCTACCACCACGCGCTCTCCTCGGTCAAAAGGTGGGGCGGGCGCGTAGAGGACTACCTTGCGATCCACGAGTGGTTCGACGCCAGCAAGGAGCTGCACGGGGACTTCCGTCACCGGGCGCTGCGTCACCACACCCATGGGATCTTCGAGGCCCAGCGAGCGTTCGGAACCACGCTCAGGCTGACCGGCGGGCGGGTGATCCCGGTTCGCTGGGTCGGCGAGCAGCATGTCATCGAGGACGTCGGCTTCCTGCCGACCGTCTCCGACTGGCTCAGCTGCATCAGACCCGCCGGCTGGATGGACCGCTCGCGGCCGCTCTCGCGCGAGCTCGACCGCACCGAAGAAGGAGCATCACGATGACGCTGACCAAGTCAGACGTGTTCGCGCACCTGCGCGAGCGCGAAGCCACCTGCGCCCGAGTCGAGTTCTGCGGCGGAGGCGACGAGGGCGGGCCGACCGCAATCACGCTCTACAACGGCGACGACGAAATCGCCGACCTGCCGACGTGGGCTGACCCCGACAGCGCCCCCGAGGAGGCCGCGCTGATCAAGGCCCTGACCGCGCCGATCTATGCGCGCTGGGGCGACTTCGACGGCCCCTTCGGCGCCGAGGGAACGCTCACCTGGGACGCCGCAACCGAGACCGCCCGGCTCACCGGGCGCGAGGAGACGCTGCGCGCACTCGACGAAGACGTATGACCGGCGCCGGGCAAATCACATACCGTTCGAGGAGGAGGAGGATTCCGATGCAAGACGAGTTCAGAATCGGGACCATCATGGACGCCCTGACACGCCTTCCGGGCATGGGCGCCAGATTCACGAGCGTGGAGGAGGACGGCACCCGCATCGTCTGCTGGCGACCGCTGGGCCGGCTGCGCTGGCGTTCGCGTGCCACCAAGCCCCCGGGCGTCAGATTGGGGACCGCGAAGACTCTCGGGCGTGCGCTCGCCGCGGCGAGGACGGCCGCCGATAGCCTGGAGCCGGCCGTGAATCCCTCGGGCAGAGTGTTCCGGCCCCACCCTAGTCAGCACGTCACGAGCGTGGTGCGCGTGCCGATGACGCCGGTTCCGAGCGAAGCGCCTTCACCGGCAGCGAAGCGCTTGCTGCGCTTCCCGCGGATGAGCATGCACGTGGAGGTGGTCGGCACGGCGCGGGTCCTCTGCTACCCGGCGCTTCCACGAGGGGGCTACCGCTGGTCGACCAAGGAGATCACCTCGTCTGTGCGTGGGCGTGCCGGCTCGCTGGATGACGCGCTCGCGGCCGCACGATCCGCAGCCGAGCCGATCCACGCGCGCGCAAGGATCGCCGACGTGATCGAGGGCGCCGCCGAGCAGTTGCGCCAACGCGGCGACGACACGCTGGCGCTGCAGCTCTGGGATGCCGCCCACGATCTTCGCGGCGTCGACGACGACAGCCGCTGAGCGCCGTCGTGAGGACACGAAGGCGACCGACGCGGTCGCCGTCTCCCGCGCGCGGGCAGGTTGCGCTGCCTCGCAGCGACGCGGCCGCGCCCACGGAG
>FLYN01016531.1_pt1 | contig 22194 bp, 37 predicted proteins | sample 1122621 | NCBI WGS metagenome assembly FLYN01 (sample SAMEA4346792, study PRJEB14843) | hot springs metagenome | biome: Terrestrial Biome; feature: Habitat; material: Sediment | place: India | collected 2012-06-12 | depth 1760 m
CCGGGTTCACGCTCGGCTTTGGCATCCTGGCGATGCTGCTGGGCGCAATCGGTCGCGCGGTCAAGTAGGCAGGTGCGCGCCTGTGCGCGCCTGCCCCTATTCGTTCTCGCTCAGACTTGAAGGAGGTCAACCGTGTCGCTCTCGCTCGATATGACGGTGCTGTTCAGCAACGCGAGCACCATCATCAATGCCCTGTGGCCCATCGTCGGGATCAGCGCCGGGTTCACGCTCGGCTTTGGCATCCTGGCGATGCTGCTGGGCGCAATCAGCAAAGCTGTCAAATAACCTCCGGGCGCGGAAAGGACCGCGCCCGCGAGTAAGCACTTATGCGTTTGAATTATTCGTCTCTCGCCCGGCTGATCATTGTTACGCTGCTGGTGTCCGCGTATGTATCATTCGTCGTGCCGATCCGGGTAAACGCATCCGGGCCAGCTGGGTGGGATGAGGTGCCATGCACCTGGTTTGTGTTTGGCACGTGGTGGCCGGCCGGTTTTTTGCTGGATCCCACGTTGGCGGAGTGGGATGGCGCCGTGGAGCAGACGGTGAACCCGCCAGACGGCACCACAAACGACTGGGGACTATTTTGTGAGTTGGACAGCCTGCCCGAATGGCCCACGGAGGTGTATGTCATTCAATCGGCCGTGGCCTATTATGGCGGCACCAATAGCTTCGGCCTGTTTCGGGTCCGGCCCGACTACTCTAGTTCCCTGATCGTCCGCGCCCACAATGGGTACAGCGGCGTCGTCACCGATGAGCAGGGCATCCGCCAGATTGCCTTTACCACCCTCACCCAGGGGCTGATCATCGATCAGCTAAGGGTGTATGTGCGCTCATCGGGCACCACGCCCACGCCCACCGTGCTATTCCCCCAGCCGGGTATCAACTGCCTGCTGGAGAATTGCTCGTTTGAATCGCCGCTTCCCGGATCATGGGACCTCGGGCCGGATGGCCCCAACATTCCGGCGTTTCCGAATGATCTCCCTCAACCTAACAACTCCAAGCGCGTGACCGAAATTGAGAGCGATTACACCGGGCCGCCATACTGCGGCGCCGCCTATGCGCGGATCAATGGCACCGGCCTCACACAGCGATTTTACTGGCCGGGCGGCCAGATGTACGCGCAGCTCAGAGTGCGGCGTTCGCTGGCAGATGGCGGGCGCTCCTATCCACGGATCAGGATCACCAGCGCCAGCCTGCCGGGTGTGGGCATGGACCTGATCAGGGGTGATGAGGGCGAGTTTATCGATCGCGATCCTGGTGACGACACGTGGGATTTGCTGGAGAACAACGGCACGCTGCCCGAGGGATACTACGACGTCGAAATATCCAGCGTTGATTTCGACCTCCGGCCTCCTGGCTTCTTTGTGGGGCCAGGCACGCCTACACCGACACCGGACTTCACGCCGGGGTGGTCCTACGACTTCAACCCGGATCATGATTACGAGGTGGACGATGTGACGGTGAGCATGGATGGCTATCTGACCATGTGCACCGGGCCAGGCGGCCCCACCATCACACCGATCCCCTCCGCGACTTCGCCCAGCACGCCCGGCACGCCCACGCCCACCCGCACGCTTACGCCCACGCCGGGCGGCCCCACCTCAACGCCGGCCGGCGTGTCCAGTTGGGCCAATTGCAGCTTTGAGGGCGGATCAGCTGGATGGGCCGGCAGCGGGTTTGAAATGCAGCTCGCCGGGGGACCAATCGGGCCTCAATACCTCAGCGTGCACCAAGGTGGAATGGCCTATCAGCCATTCACGTGGCCGGGCGGCTCGCTCTACGCCTCCTTTTGGACCGGGCCCAATTCATATGGCGAGATCGTGGTGAGGAACACCAGCACCGGGAGCCTGAGCACCGTTTGGATTGGCACCAACGGCGCGGCCTGGACAAGGCGCACATCTGTGATTGGCAGCCTGGCGCCGGGCAACTATCGCCTGGAGGTCCGGCCGTATGGGGCCGTCGCCCTGACACTGGATGGTGTGTTGATCTCGCGCAACACTTACGCCTACTGCACCACCTCGGGATCAAGCGGATCGCCGGTGACGCCCACAAGCGGCCCAACCGCATATGTCACAGAGACGCCCTCGCGCACCCCAACTACCGGGCCGTCGCCCACCTCTCGGCCGCCCACATCCACTCGGACGCCAGGCCCCACGGCCACGCCTCCGCCCACTAACACGCCCAAGCCGTCACCCACGCCACCGCCCACGTTCCCGCCCACCTTCACCCTATCTGCGCCGGAGGCCACGGCCACGGCGCAAGGAACGAACGTCCCCACCTACACGCCTCCGCCCACGTACACACCGCCACCACCACCAGATCAGCCGCCTCCTGGACCTGGCGCACCATGTGAGGAGCCTTACTCGTCCACGGACGTGGCCGGGTGGCTGGAGTATGGCCGCTGCCAGGCGCTCTCCTGGTTTTCGTGGAGCGAGGCGAACACGCGCCAGTTGACCGGGTTGAGAGAGCAGGTTGGGGAGCGTGAGCCGTTCGGGACGATCATCGAAGTGGGTGACACGCTGATCGTCATCCGGGATTTCATCGGCGGCATCGATTGGGAGCAAACCGGCATGTGTCGCGCCACTCAGACCTTGCCCAACTGGCTGGCGGCGGAGGCTGAGGGCTTGCTGAATGGCGAGTTTGAATTCGACACGCCGCCAATCTACGAGCCGATCTGTGAGCAGACCATCCCGGACGATATCATGGGTGTTCAAATCAGCCTGGGGATGTGCTACATCATCAACCTGCTGTGCTTTTACGGCGTGTTCGAGATCATCTACTTCTTGTTCAACGCCGTGATGATCGTCGCCGTCCTGGCGTATGCCGCCAAGACGATTGGGCAGTTCATTGCGTGAGGAGCCATGCCCGAGCCTAACTTTTGGTACTGGTTTCTGGCCGGCCTGACCAACGTGTTGATGACCGTGGTCGGCGAGCTGCCTACCCATGCCGTCATTGGCCTGGCGAACATCACCAGTGAAATCCTGGTCTTTTCCACGGTGCCCCTGCTGGTTTTCGTGGGCACGTTCGTTGACCTGCGAATTCTGGCGATTGTCCTGGGCATCTTTCTCACCGTCGAGATCGCCAAGGGCCTGATGGCCGTGTGGCGCATGATCCTCAAGCTCATTCCGTTCCTGGGGTAACGCATGGATGACAAATTCATTGCCAACTTCTGCCTGGCCTGGGTGTGTGTCGGCTGGCCGTTCGTGTGGGCGCTGGCCGCCTATAACATCGGGAAGTACGGGCTGCTTGGATGGATCGGCAATATTGGGGCGGGGCTGAGGCGGACCTTCGTTGATCCGTTTAGGGCCAATGGCTAATCTCAATTCACTTCAGGAGGCTTATATGTCTGCAACAACCAACAAGAGTGTGCTCAGGTCGGCGCTGGGAAATGCGCGGACGTTTATCCGCCACGCGGCCCAGGGCAGCGCCGAATCAATCGACGAGGTAGCGCCGGCGATGATCAACCGGATCGGGACCGTGATCATGATGGTGCCGGCAATTGCCATCGTCGCCGCAATGGTCGGGCCGTTCGTGGCCTCGGGCGGCCTGGTCTACTGGCTGGCCTGGCTGATGGTCGCCAGCGGCCAGACCGACTTCAACATGGCGCTGGGCGCCCTGGCCGTCGCGCTGGTCATCGTCGCCGGCATCCTGATCACGTTCTTAGCCAGCGTGTGGGGCGGCGCGGGCATTGATCACGAGGAGATCAATGACGACCTGGAGGAGCTGCGCGCCGACATCGCCCACCTGGACGCACAGCAGGCCGTCATCCTGGATCACCTGGACGCCCTAAGCATTGCTCCCTACGTCCGCCCGGCCCGCAACAACGGCCAGAAGGAGGCCCGTAATGAACAGGCTGCTTAGCCCCAAGGTGCTGGCGCTGGTGTTCGTGATCGCGCTGATCGTCACCAGCGTGATTTGGTTCACGTTCGTCCAATGAGCGAACGCTATAACGCCTGGCTGGCCCAGCTCGCCGCTCGGGATGCTGCGCTGGCGGGTCTGGCGTTGGTGGCGGGCGTGGCGGTGCTCACCTACTACGGATTCCGCCTGTGGCCGCAGGCATGGCGCGGGCCAGCGCGCACCTGTGCCCTTATCGCCTCCCTGGTGATCTATGTTCTCCTTCTCTCGCTGGCGCTGGCAGAGTTATTGGGGCCTCCTGGCCTGGCTGGGGGCGCTGCTGCGCTTCTGGCAGATTGATCGCGCTCCCCTCTGGTACGACGAATCAGTCACCTACTGGATGAGCACGCGCCCGCTGGCCGACATGATCGCGGCCACGGCCAACGACGTGCACCCGCCGCTCTGGTACCTGATCACCTGGCTGACGGCCCACGCCGGGCTTGATTACTGGATGATCCGCCTGCCGGCGGCGGCGCTGTCGGTGCTGGCGCTGTTCATGCTCAAACGGATCGGCGAGGAGCTGAGGCTGTCTCCCGGCGTGATCGTCGGGGCGACGGCACTGATGGCCCTCCTGCCCTTCGAGTTGTACTACGCGCAGGAGGCGCGGATGTATGCGCTCCTCCAGGCCGTCAGCCTGTGGGCGCTGCTCGCGGTGCTCGCGCGCCGGTGGGTGCAGCTCAGCATTGCCTTCACGCTCATGCTCTACACCCACAACTACGGCGTGTTCTATGTGGCTGTGTTCGCCGGGCTGGCCCTGGCGCGGGCGTGGTCAGCTGGCACCGCCCAATCTGGCGGTGCTGCATCACCACCACAAACGGCGGTAACCGATCGCTCATCGCCGGAAAGAGCGGTGCCCACGTGGTCATCGTCACTTTTGGCGTTGCGAGATTTCCACGCCATTCTTGGCGATGGCCGCCGGCGCCTATCGCTGTTTCCGCCGGTAGCGGCCGCCCTGGCTGCTGGCCTGCTGTACGTGCCGTGGGCGTTCGTCGTCGTCGCTCAGGCCGCAGAGCAAAAATCGCTCTGGTGGAAAACTGCCAGCACCCCAGGACAGGTGCTGAATGTGGTGTACATGCTCTGGTTTCACCTGACCATGCAAAGCACGCTCAGCGTGGTGGCCGCGCTGGTGGCCTTCGTCTTCACGTTCGGGGCGCTGGCCCGCACGTTGGTGACGCGCAACCGCACAGCCGTGCAGCTTGCCTACCTAGTCATCGCGCCGCTGCTGATCGCGCTCGGAGTGGAGCTGGTCTACCGGCCGATCCTGCTCTACCGGGCCTTCATCGGCTCAGCCGGGCCGCTGTACCTGCTGGTGGCCTGGGCGTTCATCGATGGCCTCCCGCGCTGGAAGATCGCGGCGGCCTGGAGTGTGCTGGGGAGCCTGCTCTTGATCAGCGCCATGATCTACACGCCGGTCAACTTCCTGGTCAAGGGCGGCTCACGCGAAACGGACCTGTGGGTAGCCATCGAGCCGCATTACCGGCCCGGTGACCTGATCTATCACGCGGACATTGGCTCGCTTATCGACGCTTACGAGCTGAGGCCCAAGGCGCCCTATCAGGTGCTCATGCCAGTCCAGCCCGGCAGCCTGGGCGTGCCCAATATCCGGGTCAGGCAGGCGCTGGGCATCGATGAGCGTCCGCTACGGGACGTTGCGTTTGAGCGGGCCTGGGTGGTGTGGACGGCCGGGCCGACGATCCACACCAACGAGGACCGGGCCGTAGCCGCCACGCTGGCGGAGTTTCCAGACCGGCGGTTGGTGTACACCGTGCAGACCGTCACAGGCGAGGCGCAAATATGGCTAGTGAACCGGTAACGATTGAACTGCCCCCCATCGGCGCCCGGCGTGAGCCGCGCGGGCCGCGCCGCGTCCGCAACCTGTCATCGCTGGTGCGCTGGTTCGCTCACCGCCTGCCGCGCAAGATGACCGAGGCGGAAGCCAGCGAAGCCCTGGCCGAGAAGCAGCGCCGGGAGCAGCAGCGTCTGCTGTATCAGACCTTGAACGCGGAGGCGGAGAAAGCGGCCCGCCTGATTGCGGATGTGCTGGTGGACCTGAACATCTGCTATCGCTACAAGGAGACTGAGCGCAGCATGGTGACCGGCCGCGTCAAGCGCATCGAGTGGAGCCGGCCGTTTGGCCTGATGGAAGACGAGCTGAGGCTGTACGTCGATCTTGGGCCGGGCGCCCGGCCCAACGGGGTGGGTGTTGAAGCGCTGGCCGCTGACGAAACCCTGAACAATCTCAGCGTGGCCGTGGGTCGCAAGATCACGGCCAAATACAACGAGCGAGACGGCTTTTATTATTCGGTCTACCGGACGGAGGCCGCCGGGGCGATCCCGGCGCACGTCAAGTATGACGATGTGCTTGCCCTGAAGCCGGCCAGCGCCGATAGCCTGTCATTCCCCCTCGGCATGACCACCGGCCAGCGTGTGGTATGGCGCTCGCTCGGTGACATGATCTCCCTGCTGGTAGCCGGCACCACCGGCGGCGGCAAGTCCAACTTCCTCCGCGTGCTGATCTCCACGCTCGTCAACCAGAACAGCCCGCGCCGGCTCAGGCTCGGATTGATAGACCTGAAACGCGGCGTTGAGTTCGCGCCCTACCTGGACCTGAAGCACGTCCTGTCATTCAAGTTTGAAGGCGACGATCACCCGGCCGTAATCGACAAGCGCGAGGAGGTCGCGCCATTCCTGAATTGGCTCGTGCACGAGGGCGAGGCCCGCCTTGACCGCTTCAAAGATAGCAAGGTCACCAACATCGGGCAGTATAACCGTAAGCACCCCTTCAACCCGATGGCCCATATCGTTGTCGTCATCGATGAGTGGGCGGATATCAAGCTAGACCCCAAGGCCGGGCCGGCCGCGCAGGAGTTGCTGATCAACGTCGCCAGCCGATTCCGCGCCGCCGGTGTGCATCTGGTGTGCTGCACGCAGTACCCGCAAAAGGAAGTGGTGAGCATGCGGCTGAAAGCCGTGCTCCCGGCAAAACTGGCTTTCTCTATGCCCAACATCGCGGGCTCGATCATGGTGTTGAACAACTCCAACGCTCACAACCTGAGAGAGAAGGGCCGGGCGGTCTACCAGTACGCCAACGAGGAGATAACGTTACAGGTGCCGCTGATCACCAATGAGAAGGTGGATGAAATCGTTTCGGCGGCCAGGGACGGCACGCGCTACAAAGCCGAGTTCAGCACCAAGCATGACGTGACCCCGGATGAGGTCTTTGAATGGGCGGTCAGGCAGAACGGCGGCAAGCTCAGTTGGCGGGCTATGTACACTGCATTCAAGGCGAGAGGGTTTAGCCAGAAGGACGCCCAACAATTCCCGGATCAGTTCGCTGATCAGATTGTGTCCGTTGGTTCATCGTCTTATAGGGTGGTCCGCCCCGCACGCCCAGGCGAGGCCTGGATCATGTTGCCGCTGGAAGAATCATCCGACGCGGAGCCAAGTCTTGTATCCGATGCCCAGGCGCCCGATCTGGAGTCTTTTACTCCAGACGAGGCCCAGCGAGCCGAAACCGCTACGGACGCGGAATTGACAGAAGTGCATGAAACGTCAACGGTTGGCGGTTTGGTTGAGGTTTCCGGTTTGAACCTCAGCAATGACGGAGACCGAGAGGCCGTAGGCGTTGGCGCGGACGCGGGCGCGTGGCCGGGCGGGAAAGATCAGCCAGAAAGTGAACCGGCATGATCGGAATATTCAAGCGCTTGTTTCAACCGCCCAACGTGCTGATCCCGCCCGGCGAGGACCCGGACGAATTCATGCGCCGCGTACGCGGCGATGGTGCGCGGGGCGGCGGCTCATTCCTCCGCAACCTCCCACGCGGCCCGGTCCTGATTATGATCGTCGCCGCCTGCGCCTTTGGCCTTTGCTCCGGGGCAAAGGCGCTTACCGATCTGGCGGCCCCAAAGTCTGCCAGCGCTCAAGCTCAGCACACCAGCACGGCAACGGTTGCAATGCCAACCCCGGCCCCGGTCCTAACCAGCTCGCCAACCGGCACCCCAACGCCCTCGGCCACTTCAAGCCTTACAGTGACCGTGCAGGCCGAGGCCACTCAGACACCCTATATCATCAAGCAGACCATTTACTCAACTGCTGACCGGCCGGTTGAGGTAACGCGCCTGGTCGCTCAGGTCGTGCCAGGCCCGGCCAGGGAAGTAACCCGGATCATTCAGGTGGAGGCTACGCGGCTTGTCGATGCAACCCGCCTGGTGCCAATGACTCAGGTTGTGCATGCAACTGTGGTTGCAACCCGGCTTGTAACTCAGCCGGTGACGATCACTCAGGTGATCACCATCACAACGACGCCGCTCCCCACAGCTCCGATCAAGCCAACCCAAACGCCCTGGATTATCACGGCCACGCCTGAGCCCACTCAGACCCCTTGGGTGATCGTGGTTACAGCCACGCCCACGGATACCCCAACGCCGACTGAGACGCCCACGCCCACCGAGACGCCCACACCGTCTGAAACCCCAAGCCTAACGCCGTCTCCAACAGAGACGCCAACGCCAACGGCGACTGAGGAGTTTATTCAGTTGGATGAAAGCACACCAGAGGGAGGAGCACCATGAGGCTTCTGAGCACCGGCACCAAGTTTTCCAACAAGGCTTGGAGCACCGGAAAGAAGAAGCTGAGCAAGCGGCGGGCTAAGAAGCGCCGGAGGTAACTCGCTCCAACATCTGCATATACAAGTGACCATCGGGCCGCATGGCCGCAAGCTCAGTCCATGCGGCTTTGAATTTCTCGCCGCGCTCGCCGCGCAGAACGAACAGGGTCAGCCTGATCAGCGCAGCGCCAAGCCAGATATAGAATCGCTCACGCATGGTGAACCTCCATTAGCTCAAGTCCCCTGGCCGCCCGGTGCTCATTGCACTCAGCGGTGAGCCTGGCATTCTCCACCAGAAGCGTGAACACGATTGCCTGAATTTCGGTGCCGGATTTGCGGCGGGCCTTGGCCGCCCACTCATACAAGCGGCTCTGTTCGTCCTCGCTGATAGTGGGGCGGGTGTAGGGTTGCTGCATCAATTGACCTCCAACAGGAGCACGAGCGCATAGGCCGAGGCCAGCGCTCCGAATGCGATGTACAGGCCGCTCAGCCAGGCGGGCAGGGAGAATGGCAGAGGAGCAAAGTTGATCATTGCGGACCCTGACCATTCTTTCGGCGCAGCGTCTTTGAGCAAGTGAATCATCAGCCCGGCGAGGAAGCCAAACGCGGCAAGCCGATATTCCGGGTAGGCCGTGGCCGCCCACATCGCGGCCAACGCGAACAGCGGGCCATGCGTGTACACCGAACGGTGGCGGATGAACAGAACCGGGGCCAGGTCAATGTCTGGCGCCCGGTAGCCGATGATCGCGCCGACCATCAGCATGAGCAGTTGAACGATGAGTGTGGTTTCCATTCGGGCTCCTCGGGCAGCGATCACTTAGCTTGGTGATGGCGTGCATCCGCCGGCAACGGTGGCACGGCCTGAGCACCTTGAAGCGCCACGGCCGCCGCTCTTGCAGGAACACGCCGCGAGCGATGAGAACATCCATCAGCAGCCGGCGGTAAGCGGCGCGGGCCAGCGGGGTCATATCGGCGCCGGCTTCCCAGCCCCTCACGGTCCGGCCAGACCACGGCCTATGACCGACTGCACGGCCCAGCAGGTAGCCCAATCCGGCGGCCGAGACCCCAAGCGCATTTCGCACGGATCGCGGATTTCCGACCTGTGATATGGCCCTGATGAGTTTGGGGCATAGAAACTTAGGGGAGACTTCATCCCCTAGGTTCCTGATCCGTCTTAGCGAGAGCGTTTTTTTGCCCATTCTTGTGCTTTATGACTAGGCTTCTTGCCAGCGCTGGCACTGCTCAATCGATTTCAAGGGGGTCTGTGGCGAGTTCACCCCAAAACTGGCTTGGGCGGTCATTTGGCACTGGCTACAGTCCGCCAGCATCAACAGGCGAGCCGCGCATCCGGGACAGCCGTTGGGCCGGATCACCAGCGCCCGGCCCGGTCCGGCTCGCTCAACGTCCACCATCCGGCGGGCCTCCAGCAACCTCAGCGCAGTGTGCGCGGCGTGGTAGTCCAACTCGGCCTCCAGGGCAGGGCGGTAGAGGCCGCGCGTGAGCGGCCTGTCCATCAGCACACCCATCAGCCGTCGAGCGTTGCGGAATACAACGGGGATCATGCCTGCTTCCTTGACTCAATCCTGTCCACAATGACGGTATCCCTATGCAACGTTACTGACATTTATATGGGGCGATCTCAGATCGCTCGCTACGTCACCGCCCCCGACGCGCGGGCTGGCGCTGGCGGCGCATTGGTGGTCCATTTGTTTCTGTCCGCTTCGTAATATCAAAGGCTGTTTCGCCGCGCTCGTTTTTGTACCAACGCACCTTGATCACTACGTGCCGCGCCGCCTTGCGCCTGGCGAATCCGCGCGGAGACCAGCCGCGCGATTTGAACTCGCGCAGGCAACCGTCGCTCCACCCCCGACGCGGCTTTTCTCCGCAAGCAAGGTCGATGCAATATTCTTCAACGAGTACATCGATCTCGCCGCTATTTCCGCCTATGCCATAGCGCTTGATTGGAAAGTACACCACAGACGGCGCGTCAAACTCCCAATGATCATCCCATGTGCAACCGCGAAACTCGGTCGGGTATTTGTCCATCGTCTTACTCCTGCCCCTGCACGGGCGCGGCGGGGCTTGCGGCCGCTGGCTCTGGTTCAGGTCAATCGCCACGCAACGTTACTGACGGTGCGTCATGGCGGTGAGTTTGGCGTGTTGCTTTTCCCAGCCCCTCCAGGCTGGGCTATTGATATCGGAATTGCGCCGATAGATTTTGTACTTCTCGGCGCAATTTTTTCCGAGCCAGTAACCATCCACCAGATATAGCCTGCGATGAACACGCAGGCAGCAATCGCAAAACCGGTCTTCGTTTTCTTCCATGACAATCGCGCGGGCCTCGGCTTCCGAGGCAAACGTCCATTCCGTTTTCTCGAACGCTTCAAAGGCAACACGCGGCTTTGGATTTCTGGCGGTCACTGCTGTTTCTCCCCTGGCTCTGCCGGAACATGCTTGAGCCGGTGGCCGCACTCGGGGCACCGCGGCGGATAATCCATTTCCATGGCCGGCCACACGCCGCCGCAGTTGTCACACTCCCAGGTGCCGCCGGCAGCGCACAGGATGTGCATGGCGAACTCCCGGCCACAGGCCAGGCAACGGCAGGAGATCATGACGGCATCGGCAACGCGCGCCACGTGATCAAACTGGACGCCGCCCTCTCCGCACATACAGAATGGATGGACTTCGATGATGGCCCCAGCGAACTTGACGCTGGCGCCGTGTTCAGTTCTGGCCGGATCGCTCATGTCGCGGTCTCCTTGCTAGATGCCGCACTCGCTGCGCTCCCATGTGTCGCCGGGTAGTGGTTGATTGGTTTTGTTGCTCATGGTGTCCTTAGATAGTTCATCAGCTGGCGGCCAATGAACTCTGTATAGGCTGGGGGTATTGCCAAGCGAATTTCGTCCCAATCCATCCAGTCTATCCCCATCACCGAGCGGGCCTCGTCAAGGCCTTTTGCAATTCGCCCGAGGCGGTGATGCTTGTAGCTCACCCGCCGGCCGTCAGGCTTTTCGCCATAGACGCCAATCGTGTACTTCGCCGATCGGTGAGAGCATTTTGGAGGCGAGACGATCAGCACGTTTGATTCAAAGTGGCGATGCCTTGCCAGGTGCGGCAGCCCCATCGAAACGCCACAGAGGATGACTTGTGTATGAAGCGGAGAGTTTTGGACGTTCTCTATCACGTATAACAAGCCGCATTGTTCAAGACCCCGGCGAGTAATCTCAATAAGGTCTGGATGATCTGGCGCGGTGCCAAATCTAGAAATCGTGATATTTCGCATCCCGGTGTAAGCCTGACATGGCGGTGAGGCATGTACAGCGGCAAAGTCGGCCAGGCGCCAGCGTCGGCCGGCGGAATCGCAAACGTACTCCCCAGCGATCAGCAACTGAAGCGCATCAATTGCGTCCATCAGCACAAAGGAATTCCCGCAATAGTGCGGCTGAGGCCTAATGTCAACTCCAACCACATAGAACCCGGCCTGCTGGTATCCCCTGGTTGCTCCTCCGGCTCCACAGAACAGGTCAAGCAGCCTTGCTTGATAGCTTGCTTGCTTGCCTGAGTGGCTTGACGTGTCGGCGTTTTTGCTCATGTCCAGTTGACCTCAGGTAGCGGATCGGGGAGGGGCAGGGTGAGCCTGCCGTTGCTCAACGCCTGCCAGACCTTCCCGCAGGACCAGCCATGAGCGAACCAGGTTGGCCGCGTGCCGCGTCCGATCACCAGCACGCCGGCCGCGCACAGGTCGCCGGTGAGCTGGTCCCAGCCTGGCCGGTTCACCAGCCCGCTCATGGCATTCCAACCAAAGCTGCGCTTGCTGGCGCCGATCACGCAGAACCGAACCACGCGGTTGTGATAGTCGCGCTCGGTGCCCTGTTCGCCGTCCGCTTCAATCAGGCGCTCCTCGTGTTGGGCGTGCTCCATTTCGGGAGTCGCGGCGTGCGTGGCGGCAAACTGCGCGGCCTGGCTCATGGCCGGGGCCGGAAAGCGCCGATGCTTGCGGTCAAGGTAAGCCTGCCAAACAAACCCGGCGCCTCCGGCCACGGCCACGCACGTCAGCGCCTGGGCTCCCAGGATCAGGTAGGGCAGCACGTCAGGGTGCGCGATGATTGGCTGCGCGGCCAGGCCGGCGATTCCGGCGATCATCACCCTGGCGCTGGCGTTGATCAGGTCGCGTTGCGTGTTCATTGTGCGGTGCTCAGTCGGGAATGATCCCGTTTTCGTAGCAGCTGAGGCGGTTGGCGGCGCGGCGGCCGGCTCGCTCAAGATCGGCGATGCGGTCATGCTGCTCAGTCACGGCCACGGTGAGGCGTTTGATCTGCTGATCCATCTTCACGATCACCTCAGCCGTGGCCTGGCTGCAATCCAGCTCAGCGGCTTTGGCGCTGACCATCGCCCTGTGCAGCCGCTCTTGCTCTGCCTCGCGCTCGAGGCGGTAGGCCCGCAGCTCGTCAACGTGCGCCTCAAACCCCTCGGTGGTTTCAATGTCCCAACATGGATCGGCGGACCACTGGCGTTTCAGGGCCGCGATCTGCTCAGGTGTCTTGGTCATGGGGTCATGCCTCCTCGCCGCCGATGATTATTGGCTTGGTGATGATGTTCAGAAACGACTCGGCCCAATCCGGCAACGTGCTGCGCGGGCCGGCCTTGGCACGGATAACTGACAGGATGCGCTCAGCCGACTCGCCCATGCTCACCAGCTGGCGGATGGTGGTGGCCAGGTTCGGGTGAATGCGCTCAAAGCTTTCGGCCAGCGTCTGGTCAATGACTTGCTCAAGCGGGTCTTTCATGACTGCTATCCTTTCAGGATGTAAGGTATCGGCTGATCGCCTGGCAGCAGCGCGGTTTCGCCGCTCAGCACGCTGTTCACCCAGGTCATGTACTCGCCCAACTCATCCGGGTCAACCTGGCTGAGGGTTTCGGGGTCCAGCATGGCGCGGAGGTCAACGCATTGCAGCTCGGCACAGAGAACGTTTACGGGGCTCATGGTGTCGGGTCCTTTCTGATAAACTCAGGGCGGCGGCTCCTGTCGGGTCCGCCACTCCTGGCCCGGTGGCTCCAATCACCGGGCCAGGTCTTTACAGCGCCTCAAACGGCTGAGGCGTCAGCGGCCACACGGCGCACAGGGCGAAGCGGCGCCCGGCGCTGCGCTCGGCCGGCTCAGGCCACGGCTCGCTCAGCGGCCAGGGCCAATGCTTCATCACGGCGCGCCATTCGTTCAATCCCGGCTGCTGATCAATGCGCCACATCATCAGGTGAATGCGGCTCTCGGGCATGGCCGTTACATAGGCTTCGATCTTGAGGCCGTGTCCCAATTCCACGGCGCGGCGCTTGCCACGCCGGGCAATGCACTCATTCAGCAGCGGGCGAAGTAACTCGGTCAGTTTGCTCATCGTGCCCACTCCGCGAACTTGGCGCTCTGCTCGATAAAGGCCAGCTTGACTGCTGTTCCGCGTGGCCCGTTGTGATTCTTGCGAACGATCAATAAGGCCTCCTGTGGTTGATCCTTGGCGGGCTCTTGCCCAATCTCGGCATAGTAGCCCTCGCGGTGCAGCATCCAGACTTGGCGAGCATCCTGCTCAATGTGGCCGCTCTCTCTCAGGTCTGGAAGATCGGGCGCTTTGTCGGCCCGCTGGGTGACTTGGCGCGAAAGCTGGCACAGCGCCAGAACTGCGATGTTCATTCCCTTCGCCAGACGCATCAGGCCCTTGGTGGTATTGCCTATCATCTCGTTAAGGTTTGCGCTGCGGCTGCCCGCGTGATTCACTAGCCCAAGGTGATCAACCACGATCACATCCAGGCCATCCATCACGCGCTCCATATCGCGGGCCTGCTGCTCAATCTCGGCCACGGTCAGGCCGCCGTCGTCGCAGATGTGCATTGGCAGCGCCGATATTTCTCCGGTCACATGCGCTACGGATGGAAGATCGGAGTCCTTGACCAGAAAGCGGTCAAGGTTCAGCTGAGCCAGCGCAATACGCTCGACCCAATCCAGCTTTGTCATTTCCAGAGAGAACACGCCCACCTTGAGACCGGCCTTTGCCTGCCGATAGCTGATCTCGCAGGCAAGTGCGCTCTTGCCCATGCTGGGCCGTGCGGCCATTACACACAACTCGCCACGCTTAAGGCCGTGCGTGTGGCGGTCGATCAGCGGGAAGCCGGTTGTCAGGCCGGGAATACCTCCGGTCTCAAGCCACTGCTCAAAACGCTCGCTCCACTCGGCCACGGCCACGGCCGCGCTGACGTGCCGGGCCGGGGCCTCTGAACTCAGGGTGAGCACCTGGGCCTGAGCCGTGTTGATCAACTCAGTGGTGCTCAGGTCATCCTGATAGGCGGCCTTGGCAATCTCGGAGGCGGCGGCCAGGGCCAGGCGCCGGGTTGAATCACGCTTGACGATTTTGGCGTAGCCCTCGGCATGGTAGTGGCTCACCACGTCGTTGATCAGCCCGGCCAAGTAGGCGACGCCTCCAACATCTTCTAACTTGCCAGCGCGGGCCAAGCGGTCCTTTGTCGTGATGAAGTCGATCACCGAGCCATCGGCCGCGATGCTCTCAAATGCCTCCCAAATCCATCTGTTGCGGACCAGGTAAAAGTCATCGGGGCCGAGCATGGCGGCCACGGTGGGCCACACATCCGCATAGCCGATCAGCACAGAGCCCAACACGCCGCGCTCAGACTCGGGTGAGTGCATGGCCGCCTTAAGCTGATCCTGCGTTAGTAGCTCGCTCATTGTTCAACCACTCGAAAGCTGCGCGGTTTCTTTCCGGCGCCGGAAGGCTGCTCGCCAGCTGTCCGCTCTGGCTCCCACCGGCGGGCCGTCTTGGCGAGGCCGCTGATTGACATCGGCGGGGTGCGGGCCGCGCCCCACTCAATAAGCCTGGTGTACTCATGCTGGCCCAACGCTGCGTATATCTCGGCCAGGTTCTTTGCTTGCGCCGGGGTGATCCTGTCTGTGTCAAGGCCATAGGCAGCTGAGAAAATTGACAAGTCCGTCCGTCCGTCCGGGTGATGGATGGATGGATTGGAGGGATGAATGGACTTATTAATACCTATGGACTTAATGGACTTAATCGGGGTGCCCTGCCTCCCGAGGCGGGCCTCCCTGGGAGGCGGGCCTCCCGAGGCGGGCCTCCCTGGTCCTGGGGTGCCCTGCCTCCCAGGGAGGCGGGCCTCCCTGGGTGCTATAAGCACCCGGTAACGGCTCTTGTTTGTAGGGTTGCCGCCCTCGCCGGATATCCGCTCAAGCTCGGGATCGCTCTCCCTGATCAGCTTACGGATCAAGGCCTTTGTGTACTCGCGGCTCATCCTGATGTTGGCGGCCAGGTAGTTAAGCGAGGCCTCGGCCTCGCCGTCGTCGCCGGCCGCATTCGCCACGGCCAACAGCAAGAGCAAGGCCGAGCCTTTCTGCCTGCTCTTTTCCCAAACGGCGCTCATCGTCTTAATGCTCATTGGGCTTACCCGGCTCACGCCGTGGCCCTCGCTTGAGCCGTCCAGCACCAGGCATAGCGGCCGGCGGCCATCTGCCTCAGGCGGTCATCGGTCCGCGCCATTTTGGACAGAGCACAACTCACCTGCTGCACGGTCAGGTGCTCACAGGGTTGCAGCTGCTGATTGATCGCGCTCATCACCTGCATGACGGTGAACTCACGCGCCGAGCAAAACCGGCTGAACACCGTCTGGTGCACGGTCAGGGCGATTGACACTCGCCGCTGCTCGTTTCGGATGATTGAGCAATTCGATTCGAACATCCTCAATGTCCTCCAAGAAATGGCGCGGCGGCGCTTCAGGCTCCGACTTCGGAGGCCGCCCGGCCCGCTTGAGCACATCAAGCAGCTCGTCAGCGCACTCGCGCAGGGTGCATGAGATACCGCCAAACTGCTCATCCTTAGCCGCGTGCTTCCACTCGGCGGCCAGGGCCAGCAGCGCGGATTGCAGATCGGTGATGGGTTGGGGAGCTGGCTTGCGCGGCATGGCTGGCCTCAGTAGTAAGTCATCGCAAGCGCATAGGCCACGCGGTCAGCGTCGGCCTTTGTGGTTGTGCTGGCGGTTGGGTGCTCGCCTCGGGTGCGCTCGTACACGCGCCACATGCCGTTAGCGAACAAGACTGTCACGCCGCGCTCTATGGCATATTGGCGCTGCTCGGCTAGTTGCCGATCAAACGCCCTGGTGGTCCAGTGCTGGTCTAACGGTTGGGCGGGTCTTCCGCCGGGGTCTGCGCTCACGCTGATCTCCTTGCGTTCTTACCCACCTCGCCTCAGGCCGGGAATGCTGGGGGAGGCATCCCCGGCCTTTGGCACGCAAGGGTGGGGTGCCGGGGGCCAGACCGGCACAGCCAAAATATCATAGTTGTAAAGGTTTTGTCAATAGCATTACAACCGATCCAACGCATTACAAACAAAAAAAGGCGACGGATGTAATATCCGTCGCCTGACGAAAGTAATTTAGTTAGGACTTTCTGCCTATGCTGGTTGCAGCAATTGCTTGAATAACAGCTCGCCTAAGTCTTTTGGGATATAGAGTGAGCCATCCTTATTGAACAGCTTTTGACCCGGCTTGGTTCCCATAGTTTTATATGCTTCAACGCAATAGGCTACGTCGGCTTCGTCAACCAAGACTGCGGTCGGATCGTCATCGGGTGTCCCAATGCTCTTGATATACCCCCTTCGCTTCCAGTTTCTGATGTTGGCTTGCACAACTCCATATTTCTCAGCGGCCTGATTTTGGGTAATGCCCTTTCCAATCAGCCGCTTGAAATGGCGCTTGATGTAATCGTCCCGCTTTGCCAGAGCGAGAATGGACTGTGCTTTTTCGTCGGTCATTTTCTCCTCATTGATCTCAACCACTCTAACACTTGACCGAGGAGGATGCAATAGATAATGCTTGTTTGTCATTTGCTCAACTCTAGTTTGATCCGCGCAAGCCACAACAATTCTTTGCGATCACGCGGGCTCAGGCGCATGTACAGCCGGAAAAACTCAACGGTGTCAGGATCAACCTGTGGGGCCGATTGCTCGTGAGCCTCTGGCTTGGATCGCCTTGGCGTTGGCAACTGTCCGCCTGGGATAACCGGCCCCGGTGGCGGTGTTCGCTCGCCAACGGCCCTCGGTGTTGGCCGCTCGCTGGCCGGCTGCGGCTCCTCGCCCTCGCGGATCAGCGGCGGGTCTTTCCTCTCTCGAATGACCTGCGGTTTCCCCATCTCATCAATCCGCTCGAAGAACGCGGCCATATCTGGATCAAGGCCACGGCGCTTAGTCATCTTGTCTCTCAGGTGCCCCAGGCAGGAATTGAACCCACATCAGAGCCTTACAAACCCATAACTTTTCTCACCGGGCTGTAAGGATCAACGGCATCCGGCCCGATGGCCCGGAGGTAGCGCCGGGCCGTGCGCTCATCCTTCCAGCGCCAGGCGGCCATTAGGATGTGCATTGGGCAGCCGGCCAGGGTTGCCATCGTTGCGCCTCCGCGCCGGAAGTCATGGGCGCTGATAGGCTGCACGCCCGCCCGTGCTCCGAGGTCGGAGAGGATTTCATTCAGGCCGCGTCTGGTCAGCGGGTTGCGGCGCTTGAGCCCGATGAACACATGCTCGGTTTTGGCCGCCGGCCGCACGGCCAGCCAGGCGGCCAGCGTGCAGGCCGTGTACTCGCTGAATGTGGCATAGCCAATCTGCCCGCCCTTGACCGTCACGGATAGGCGGCGCTCGACCACTTCCAGAAATGGAATCGCCAGCCGGCACACTTCCGAGGCCCGGAGGCCGGTGTCCAGCAGCACGCACAGTAGGGCCAGATCGCGCCGGCCCATCACGGTGCTGGTGTCACAGGCCGCTAACAGGGCCTCAGCTTGCTCAGGTGTGATCGTTCGTTGTGGAGGCGTTCGGTCGGGAGGGTAGCGGAGCGGCTTAGCTGGATTGGGCTCAACGCCGCGCCAGCGGTAATAGTGGCGCAGGGCGGAGATCGTCACCCGGATCGTTGCATCTCCGGCGCCGGAGGCGCGGAGGCCGGCAATGTGTGCCTCCAGGTCGGCCGTGGTGAGTTGGTCTAGGTCCTGGCCGTCCAGCCGCCCCAAAGCCCTGGTGTAAAGTTCTACCGTGCGAGGTGAGTAACTGACGCAAAGGTGCGCCTTGAAGTGCGACAACATGGCCCCATTCCGGGGCCGTGATGCAAGGACCGTGCCGACAAAAAAGACGGTGCCGCCGGCGTCACCGTCAGAAACGGCGTGGTGATCACGGATCAGCTCTCAATCCTGGAAACCGCCTGCTGAAAGTCATCGTCATCCGGCTGTGTGTAAATGCGCGTGGTCTGAATATCCGCGTGCCCCAACAGGTCTGCAATCGCCTCTATGCCGGTGCCGGTCTCCAGCAGCGCCCGCGCAAAAGTGTGCCTGAGCCTATGCGGGCTCACTCTCACCCCAGCTCGTCTCCCGGCCCCGCTGATCACGGCCCATACTCCTTTGGCCGTCATCCGCTCGCCGCGCTGGCCCACAAACAGAGCGTCAGCATCAGAATAGTGGGGCCGAACCTCCAGCCACTTGCTCACCGCCTGCCTGGCCGTCAGGTTCATGGGCACTGCGCGGGACTTGATACCCTTCCCGGCCTTGACCAAAACGCTCCCGCTGCGCTCGCCGATTTTCACATCGGACACGTTCAGCGCGCATAGCTCGCTCACCCTTAGCCCAGTGTTGAGGAGCATCACAGCCAGGGCGTTGTTTCGCCTGGCCTTGCGTGTGGCCGCCTCGGTCGTGGCGGCGTTCATCGCTAACTCAAACTCGCGCATGAACCGAAAGCGGCCACGGCCATCGATGCGCCTGGGTGCTGCCCGCCGCTGCACGCGAATGCCCTTCACGTTCTCAATCGGGTTGAACTTGATCAGCCGGACCTCCACGGCCCAGGCCACATAGGCGCGGATGGCACTGAGCGATAAATTGACGCTGGCCGGATTCACCTGTGCGCTGATGAACGTCCGATAACGGCCCACCACGCTGGCCGTGATCTGTAGCGGGGTCAGCTCGTCGCCGGTCTCCGCCGTGAACCAGGCGGCGAAGGCGGCCAGGTGCTGCATGTATTTCTTGATTGTGCCGGGGCTGCGATCTTGATCAGCGAGGTGCTGAGCAAAGGGGGCAAACATTTTTCCTCCCGAGTTTATCCCTCGTTAGAAATGGCCTCGGTTGTTGCCCACCCGCTCACAGAATAGCACAACTCGGGAGGAAATGCATATTTCCTCCCGAGTTTTCACATAGCTTTTTGATCACAAATTCTATAGCGTTAGGCGCGGAGGTCCACCTATGACCAGCGCTCACCGCATCCTGCTCTCCGCCCTCGTCACTCTCTCGCTCGTCGTTGCTGGTGGCGCCAGCCTGGCGCCGGCTGTGCAGGCCCAAACCACGGCCGGGACGGCTTTCACGTATCAGGGCCAGCTCACGCAGGCCGGCGCCCCGGTGTCTGGCACCTGCGACTTTCAGTTTTCATTGTTCGACGCGGCCACAGCGGGTAGCCAGGTGGGCAGCACGCTCAGCCAGTCGCTGGGTGTCTCGGGCGGACTGTTCATCACGCTGTTGGACTTCGGCACAGGCACATTCGATGGCAACGCCAGGTGGCTGGAGATCGCGGTGCGCTGCCCGGCTGGCTCCGGCGATTACAGCACCCTCAGCCCGCGCCAGGAGCTATCCCCAACCCCATACGCGATATGGGCCGCACGTGTGCCATGGAGTGGAATCCAGTCAATACCCGGCGATCTGGCCGATGGCGACGATGACACCACGTACACGGCCGGACCGGGCCTAATCTTGGCTGGCAACGAGTTTTCGGCAAATCCCACCTATCTTCAGTGGCGCGTGAACGGCACTTGCGCGTCTGGATCGTCCATCCGAGTCATCAATGCGGATGGCACGGTCACTTGCGAAACGGACACCGATACCACCTATGCCGCAGGTGCCGGCCTGAGCCTGGCCGGTAACACATTCTCGGCGGATACCAGCTATTTGCAGAGGAGGGTGACCGGACCGAGTGGCACCTGCGCAGATGGATCGTCAATTCGGATCATCAACGAAGATGGCACGGTCACATGTGAGGCAGATGACACCTACACCGATACGGGCAGCGGGGCCAGGGCCTATCACAACGCTGCTCAGTCCGTAGCGAATGGCATCTGGACGGCATTAGCATTCAACGGCGAGCGTTGGGACGATGGCGGCTATCACGATAACGCGACAAACAATAGCCGCCTGACCGTGGCCGAGGCCGGCTTATACCTGCTCTCATGCACGCTTGAATTCGCCAGCAACTCAACTGGGGCGCGGGGTGTATCCATCCGCGTAAATGGGGGCACATTCATCAGCGCCGATCAGCGGCCAGCGAACACCAACGCCAATCAATTGACCATTGCAACCGTGTACAAGCTGGCGGCTAACGGATACGCCGAGTGCATGGCTTATCAGACCAGCGGATCGCCACTCAGCGTCAACTCAGTGGCGCAGTTCACGCCAGAATTCACCATCGCCCGTCTGCCATGAATGGCCCACTCACGCGCCATCCTGTTCGCCCTGCTCGTCGCCGCGCTGATCGTCGGCGTGGTGGCGGCTCAGGCTTACCTATCGGCCAGCTGGTGGACGGCCAACGCGGGCGGCACATCGGCCGGCGGCGCCTATGTTCTCTCGGGGGCGGCGGGCCAGCCGGACGCGGGAACGGCTCAGGCGGGCTCCTACGGGCTGATCGGCGGGTTTTACCCGCTCCCGGTGCCTACAGGCACGCCTACGCCGACGCCAACGGTCACCCCGACACCAACGACACCACCCGGCGCCAGCCAGACGCCCGCATGGCGTTCTGTGGTCACGCTCAGCAGTGGCAACGCGCTCAGCGTGGAGCGGCGCTGGCGATGGGGGGACTTGGGCATTGGCCTGCTGGCTGTGGGGCTCACACTGTTCGCGCTGCTGAGGTGGCTGTATGCGCTGGCGCGTGATCACCTGCGTTAGCCTGGCCGCTCTGGCTGCCCTGGTCATCGCGGCCCCGGCCCACGCCCAGGCATGTGGAGAGGCCTGGGAGATATGCGTTGACCTGGGCTCAGGCGCACAGCTCGTGATTGAGCGGCGCTGGTCATTCGGCGAATTGTTCGTCGGCCTGACCATGCTGGCGCTCACATTGGTGAGCGTGCTGCGCTGGTTTTACGACCTGGCTCGGGAGAACGTGAAGTGAACGAATGGTCGTCTGACTTCAGCAACTTTGTGTCTCAGCTCTGCTTGGGCGGGGCGGTGGCATGGATCACGATCCTGCTGGGCACGTTCCTGACGGTGTTCATCCAGCGCACAGACGTGTGGATATTCGGGGCGCAGCGGGCCGACAAGCTCATGGAGGACTGAGCGTGTATCAGGATTTTCAGGAGGCGGTGCTAATCGTCGCCGGCCCGGCCATCCGAGATCTATTCAGCGCCTTCTTGGCCGCGGCGGTGGTCCTGGCCCTCTCCATGCCCGGCCTGATGTTCGCCCGGCGGATGTTGGCCCGCGCTCGCCCTGAACGTTAGCGGTTGCAACCCGGCCCCGAGGCGGCCGGCTGGCTCACGACCCGGCGCCCGGCCCGGTGGGCGCCCAGCCCACACGGAAGGAGGTGAAAGCAAATGTCCCTGTCCTTAGACATGACGGTGCTGTTCAGCAACGCGAGCACCATCGTCAACGCCCTGTGGCCCATTGTCGGGATCAGCGCCGGGTTCACG
>FLYN01014836.1_pt1 | contig 21981 bp, 18 predicted proteins | sample 1122621 | NCBI WGS metagenome assembly FLYN01 (sample SAMEA4346792, study PRJEB14843) | hot springs metagenome | biome: Terrestrial Biome; feature: Habitat; material: Sediment | place: India | collected 2012-06-12 | depth 1760 m
GAGCGGCGCGCACAGGCGCTGATGCAGCGCGCGGCATGGCGCGAGCTGCGGCGCCTCGAGGGCAGCGCGGCGCTCTCACCGCGCGTCTACGCGCGGCTCGACCGCGCTTATCGCGCCGCCGGGCAGCAGCTCGATGCCGAACTCGAAGAGCTCTACCAGGATCAGGCATCGCTGGAGGCCGAGGAACTGCGCGCAACCTACGAACACTTGCTCCAGGTAGAGCGGGCAACCCTCCAGGATTTGCAGCGCCAGGGGCTGGTCGATAACGAGATCGCTCAGCAATTAGCGGAGGCGATCGATACCCGGCTGATGGCACTGCGCTCGGGCGCCGATAGTGAGCTCTTCCGCGAGACGATCGCGAACGAACTCCAGCCGGCGAACGAGAGGTATGAGGTATGAGTTTGACGGTGCAATGAGGCCACCTCACAACTCACAACGCTCAACCTCCATGGATAAGCGAGGTACGATGCGGGTGCTCGATCCAGCCTGCGATCTTGATCGATTTTTTGCAGACCTCGGCACAGCGCGGGAACGCGCCTTGCTGCTCGACTACGACGGCACGCTGGCGCCCTTTCGCGTCGAACGCGACACGGCCGTGCCCTACCCCGGCGTGCGCGCGCTGCTGCGTGCCATTCTCGAAGCCGGGCACACGCGCCTGGTGGTGATCAGTGGGCGCGCCGCGCGGGACGTGATCCCGTTGTTGGGGATCGAACCGCCTCCTGAGATCTGGGGATCGCACGGTTGGGAGCGGCTCCTGCCGGACGGCACCTATCAACCTCCTGAGCTGGACATGCACTTCGCGCGCGGGCTTGCCCAAGCGCAGCGTTGGATCGCAGAACACGGTCTGGCGGACCGCTGCGAGCTGAAACCTGCCAGCCTCGCGTTGCACTGGCGCGGGCTGGAGCCGCGTACTGCCAGCACGTTGCAGGATACCGTCATGCAGCAGTGGGCGGTGCTGGCGGAGGCGACCGGGCTGGTGCCGCACACTTTCGACGGCGGGATCGAGCTCCGCGCCCCCGGCAGGGATAAAGGCCACGCGGTAGAGGCGATCCTCACCGAGATGGGCACGGGCGCCGTCGTCGCCTACCTGGGCGACGATCTGACCGACGAGGACGCTTTCAAGGCCATCAAAGGGCGCGGATTGGGTGTACTGGTGCGGCCTGCATTGCGCCCAACCGCTGCCGACCTGTGGCTGCAGCCCCCCGAGGAGCTGCGCGCGTTTCTGGCGCGCTGGCAGCACCTGGCCCAACCGATAGCGAATCCCCGCTGAATTCTGGGGGCAAACAATGAAGTTTGGGAGGGAGCGATGCTTGCGAGCGCAACACCCGAGAATCGCCTGGTCATCGTATCGAACCGGCTACCGATCGTGCTGACCCGCGCCGACGATGGCCGATGGCAGATCGAACCTGGATCGGGTGGGCTGATCAATGCCCTTGCGCCGGTGTTACGCGACCGCGGCGGGGTATGGATCGGATGGCCCGGGGTCGTGGAGGGCGAAGCAGGCCCGGATCTCGGGCCGCTCCTGGCCGCTGCGATGCACGGCGCAGGATACTCCCTGGAGCCGGTCCTCCTCAGCGCCGAGGAGCGCGATAAGTTCTACCTGGGGTTCGCCAACGAAGTGATCTGGCCGCTGTTCCACGACCTGCAATCGCGCTGTAACTTCGATCCGAGCTACTGGGCCGCCTACCAGGCCGTCAACCGTAAATTCGCTCAGGCTATCGCGCGCATCAGGCGCACCAGCGATTACATCTGGGTCCACGATTACCATCTCATGACCCTGGCGCGCGATCTGCGCGCGTTGGGTGTCGAGGTGCCGATCGGCTTCTTCCTGCACATCCCCTTCCCACCGCTGGATATTTTCCTGAAGCTGCCCTGGCGCGCGCAGATTCTCCATGCCCTGCTGGACTACGATCTGATCGGGTTCCAAACCATCCGCGACCGGCACAACTTCGTCCAATGCGTGCGCACCCTGCGCAAGGACGTCGCCATCCGCGGCAAGGGCCAGGTGATCGAGGCACGGATCGGCGATCGCACGGTGCGGCTCGGCAGCTTCCCGATCGGCATCGATTTCCAGGAGTTCGCACGGCAGGCCGCCAGCCAAGAGGTCGCCGACATGGCCTGGTATATCCACGAGGCGCTACCGGATCGCCAGCTCATCCTGGGCGTCGATCGCCTGGATTATACCAAAGGGATTCCCGAACGGTTGAACGCTTTTAAGGCCGCGTTGCAACGCTTTCCCGACCTCCGTCAGCGGGTGACTTTGATCCAGGTGGTGGTGCCCAGTCGCACCGATATCCGCGAATACACCGGCCTGAAAGAGGAGGTCGAGCGCCTGGTCGGCGAGATCAACGGCCAGTTCACCCAGACCGGCTGGGTGCCGATCCATTATATCTACCGGCGTCTGGATCGCACCGAGCTCCTGGCGTATTACCGGACCTGCGAGATCGCGCTGATCACCCCTTTGAAAGATGGTATGAACCTGGTCGCCAAGGAATATTGTGCGTGCAGCCTGGAGCAGGGCGTGTTGATCTTGAGCGAGTTTGCCGGCGCGGCAGCGCAACTCCAGCGCGGCGCGCTGCTCGTCAACCCGTATGACGTCGAGGGGGTCGCCGACGCGATCCACCGTGCCTGGTCGATGGATTGGGGTGAGCGCCGCGCCCGTATGCGCACCCTCCGGCGCGCGATCCGCGAGCACGATATCTTCTGGTGGGTCGACTCCTTCCTGCGCGCCGCTATCGCCTCGGATCTGAGCGCGTTTCCGGTGCTGGAGGAGTATATCCCCGCGCTCGAGGCCCGATAGGGGATCGACGGTGTCCGGATCGCGCTGATCGGTGTGGGCTATAGCGCGCCGCCACGCGCGCACCTACCTTGCGCTGGACGAGTTGCTGCAGGCAGGCGGTGTGGACTCGGCGCTCGTCGGTACGCCCAACGCGCTCCACGCGCCGCAGCTGATCGCGTTGCTCGAGGCCGGCATCCACGTGATGGTCGAGAAGCCGATGGCGCTGGACGCAGCCGAGGCCGCGTAGATGCGGGCAGCCGCTGCGCGCGTACGTCGCCGCGAGCGACCTGGGGACGATCGTCCGCACCGCGGGCTCCGGCGTGCCTACCCACACCGGGCCGTCGGGCTGGTGGCAGCCGCACACGGGCGCCCCCAGCGGCCACGCAGCTCTACGGCACGCAGGGCTTCGGCCAGCTTTTCCCGACCTACCTCAAGCTGCGCCAGCATGGCCGCCTCACCGAGCTGCGCCCATCGTTCCCCATCCGCCCTAATCACGCTCCCCTGCGCACGTTACGATCGCCAGATGACGCATTTCCTGAGCTGTATCGAGGCCGGTGAGCCGCCGGCCCCCGGCGCCGCCGAGGGCCTGGCGATCATGCCCATCCTCGATACGGCCTACGAACCGGCCCATCGTAGTGAGGTCGTGAGATTAGAGCGATCACCAACCGCCAGCTCATGAGGATTAAGCAACCAAACAGGTATCTCCTGGCGAGGAGACAGTACGTCAACGTGCGGGCCATGGCCCATCACGGCGCGCCTGGGGTGCTCGCTCCGTGGCAAAAGATCTGACTGGGAATTCCGTGCATCAGCCCGCGCCACGTGGCAGTAGCCGGTGCATCCTACCAGGGCAACGGATCGTCTTTCAGTTCGCGCTCCCACAGGTCGTAGATCGCGTGAATGACCTCGTCAGGAAGCCGTCCTTCAGCCGCCGCGAAGTTGTCGCGCGCCTGTGCCACAGTCTTCGCACCGGGAATGACGGTGGACACCCCAGGCTGGGCCAGGCAAAACTGCAGGGCCGCATGCGTCAGCGAGGTGCCGGGCGGCACCAGCGCTGCGAACTGTTCGATGAGCGCGCCACGCCGGGAGATGATCGCCGGCGACCAGCGCTTGCGCACGTCGTCGAAGCGCTGGCCGGCACGGTAGCGGCCCGACAGCCAGCCTGAGTCGAGCGGGACCTTGACGATCAGCCCGACGCCGCGCTCCTGCGCCCGCTGGAACGCCGGGAGTGGTTCCTGATAGAAGGCATTGAAGAAGACTTCGATCGCGCGGCTGCCGGTGGTCTCGATCACCAGCTCCAATTCCTCGCGCCAGTCGAGCGATACGCCATACTCACGGATCTTGCCTTCGGCCTTAAGCCTTTCCAGCTCTTCGTACTGGGCCGCAATTCTGCCGTCCATCAGCTCGCGCGGCGGATTGTGGCTCAACAAAATATCGACGTAGTCGGTCTGCAGGCGCCGCAGGCTCCCCTCGAGAGATGGGCGGATGGCGCCAGGGTCGAAGTTGGCGTTGTGGCCGTATGTGTCGTAGCCGTATTTCGTGCAGATAATGACGTTTTGCCGGACGGATTTCAGAGCTCGCCCGAGGAGCTCTTCGCTCAACCCGCGGCCATAGGGGGGCGCGGTGTCGAAGAAGTTGCAGCCGGCCTCGAGCGCCACCTGGATGATGCGCAGCGCCTCGGCAACGTCGTGCAAACCCCACTCCGGATTCGCAAGCTGCCAGGCGCCCAGTCCGATCTCACTCACATCCATGCCCGTGTGGCCAAAAGGACGCAGGTTCATTGTGCTCTCCTCGTACACGTACTGGCGAATGAGGATGATTGTAGGCCATCAGTGGTCTTGGTAGTAGAGCCATTAGTAGCGATAATTAATAAGTCCAATTTGCCCAATTGTCGGTATTGGTATGGTATTTAGTGGTAAAATCTGCTACACTGTTGACACCATGCACCAAGGAGCAGACGATGCGCATCCCGCTCGATCGCCAGCGCGCCACCCCGCTGTATCAGCAAATCGAAACCTACCTGCGACAGAGCATCCTCTCCGGCAGTCTGGCGCCCGAGACGCGCCTGCCCGCCACGCGCCAGCTCGCCCAGGATCTGGGGGTCAGCCGGATCACGGTGGAAAACGCCTATGCCGCCCTGGAGTCCGATGGGCTGGTTGTCCGTCGCATCGGCAGCGGGACGTATGTCCTGCCACCGGGCCCACTGCCACTCCGACGACCCGGAGCCATCCCGGACTGGCCGCTCTGGCAGCATGAGGCCCGGCTCGCGGCCAGGCTCGCTCAGGAGGAGGCGCCGACCAGCCTCTCACGGGGGGAGGGGCATCCCCTTCCGATCGCCTTCACCGGCTTTGGCGATCCGCGGCTGTTTCCGGTCGCTGAATTCACTAAGGCAATCAAGGAGGTTATGCGCCGTGACGGGGTCGCGGCCCTGGGACTCGACGACATGCACGGCTATGGCCCGTTGCGCGCCACGATCGCCCATGTCCTGACGAGCCAGGGGGTGCAGGCACACCCAGCCAGCATCCTGATCACGTCGGGCTCCCAACAGGCGCTGGCGCTGGTTGCCCAGCTCCTGCTCAAGCCCGGCGATACCGTGTTGGTGGAGAGCCCCACCTACGATGGGGCGCTGAACCTGTTCCGCACCCACCAGCTCAGGCTGGTCGGCTGCCCCACCGACGCCTGGGGGATGCAAGTTGAGCAACTGGAGCCGCTGCTGCAACAACATCATCCCAGGCTGATCTATACGATCCCGAATTTTCAGAACCCGAGCGGTGTGTGCCTCAGCCTGCCCCGTCGCCGCCAGCTGATCGCGCTGGCGGACCGCTATAACGTGCCGCTGCTTGAAGACGACTTTGTGGGCGATCTGCGCTATGAGGGCCGTATCCAGCCCGCGCTCAAGGCGCTGGCCCCCGCCGGCCGGGTCATCTACGTCGGGACCTTCTCGAAGCTGCTGCTGCCGGGCCTGCGAGTGGGGTTTCTGGTGGCCGAGGGGCCGATCTCTGACCTGCTCGCCGAACTGAAGTGGGTCAACGACCTGGCAACCTCAACCCTGATGCAGCGGGCGTTGGAGGTGTACATCACGGTCGGCCGCTATCATGCCCATATCCGCCGCGCCTGCCAGGTCTATCGCAAACGCCGTGATGCGATGCTGCAGGCGATCGGGCGCTATCTCCCTCCGGATGTGCAGGTCGAAGCACCGCAGGGCGGGCTGTTTGTCTGGGTCCAATTGCCGGAAGGTATATCTGCAGTGCAACTGCTGCCGCTGGCGCTCGAGGAAGGGGTGGCGTACGCGCCCGGCCCGCGCTTTTTCCCCCAGCCGGACGCGGGCGAGAACTATCTGCGCCTCAATTTCGCCAGGCACACTCCTGAGGCCATCGACGAAGGGATGCGCCGCCTGGGGCAGGCGCTCAGGCGGCTGCAAGCGCGCGCCCGCCGCACGTGACACGAGCAGGAAGCATGCTTCCACCCTATGATACAATAGGGCGAACTGGCGGAACCACATGATGCGCCTGGCCTGGGCGGCGAGCACCTCGTGCTCGGACGATTGCGTGCACAACGAACGCCGCCGCAGGCGCTACGCTGTGGGGGCATTGATGCAACCAATGATCCAGGTCCGCGATTTGACCAAAGTTTACCGGGTACGTGAGCGACACGGCCTGTTTCGAACGCTGAGCCACGAGATCCAGGCGCTGCGGGGCGTCACGCTCGATATTGCGCCGGGCGAACTCTTTGGCCTGCTCGGCCCGAACGGCGCCGGCAAAACCACGCTGATCAAATGCCTGACGACTTTGCTGATCCCAACCAGCGGGACGGCGCGGGTCAACGGCTACGACGTGGTGCGCGAGGGGGCCCAGGTGCGCGCCAGCGTGGGTTGCATGCTGATGGGCGAGCGCGGCCTGTACTGGAAGCTGACCGGCCGCGAGAACCTGCTCTACTTCGCGGCGCTCTATTTTGTGCCACCGCGCGAGCGCGAACGACGCGTTGCGGCGTTGATCGAGCGGCTCGGGCTGCAGGAACTCGCCGACCGGCCAGTGGAAAGCTACTCGTCGGGCCAGAAGATGAAGCTGGCCTTCGCGAAGGCGCTGGTCAACGACGCGCCGATCCTGGTGCTCGACGAGCCGACCAATACCCTCGATGTCCACAGTGCCCGCGAACTGCGCGCGGTCGTGCGCGAGCTTAACGCCGAAGGACGCACGATCGTCTACACGACCCACTTGATGGCCGAAGCCGAGGCGCTCTGCGATCGGGTGGCGATCGTCGACCGCGGCGAGGTGATTGCACTCGGCACCACCGAGGAGCTCAAATCCAGGATCGCACAATCGAGCGTGGTGCAGGTGCGCGGTGTCATCCCCGAGCTGGCGTTGCCCGAACTGCGGCGCCTACCAGGGGTCGGAGCGGCCACGCTGAGCACCTCCAACGGCCTCCAGGAGCTGGTTGTGATGACGAGCGACCCGCGCCGTGCACTGCCTGCCGTGATCCAGATGTTGTATGAGCAGGGTGCCACGATCGAGGAGATCGCGCCCAGCCACGTCACGCTTGAAGACGTCTTCATCGCGCTCACGGGCCGCACGCTGGCCGAGGATACGCAAGTGCGGTAGTGCGGAATACCGAATGGTGAATGCGGAATACGCGATGTCTCACGCATCGCACATTACGCTGCGGGTTTCATGCGCCCTGTACGAGATTGACGGACGATGACTCACGCACGCCCACAACCTGGCTGGCAGCGCTCCCTCGACGTTGTGCTGGCGGTCGCTCTGGCCCGGCTGAAGATTTTTAGCCGCTACCCAGGTCAGATCGCTATCGACATCATTGTGCCGATCGTGCTGACGGCGATCCCGATCCTGTTGGGCCGTTCGCTGGTCGGTGCCGCGGCCACCCAAGCGTTCGCTGCCAACACCGGTACCTCGAATTATGTCGCCTACATGCTGATCGGTAGCACCGTGTTCTATATCGTCAGCAGCGCGCTGTGGAACTTTGGGTTCTGGGTACGCCGCGAGCAACAGACCGGTACCCTCGAGGCGCTCTACCTGGCGCCGGTCTCGCGCTTCTGGTTGTTGACCGGTGTAGCGCTCTACGGCACGCTGCAGAACCTGTGCTCGTTCGCGGTCTCCTTCACGCTGGGCTGCCTGATCTTCGGTGTCAACCCATTCCAGGGCGACATTCTACTGGCGCTAGCTTTCCTGGGACTTGGCATCATCCCGCTCTATGGCGTCGGCCTGTTGTATGGCGCGCTGGTGCTGCGCTTCAAAGAGGCCAACGCGTTGATCCAGATCGCCGAGTGGGTCGTCAGCCTGTTGATGGGCATCTACTTTCCGGTGACGATCTTCCCGCCCCTGTTGCGCTGGCTGGCGCTGGCGTTCCCGCCCACATGGGTGAACAACGGCGTGCGCGCGGCCTTGCTGGGGATCGGCTGGTTCTTCGAAACGTGGTATGCCGATCTGGCGATGCTAGGGGTATTCGCGGTCGTCGTCCCGGCCCTGGGCTACGCGATCTTCCAGCGGATCGAGCAGGGCCTGCAGCGCGGTGAAGGCGTTGGGACGTTTTAGGGGGTGATTGCATGGGGCGGCGAACCTTCTGGTTGCTGGCGGCGATGGTGCGCAAGAACCTGCTGGTGATGCTCCGCTACCCGCTCAACTTCGCGAGTAGCTTCATCACCCTGAGCATCATCATCCTGGTCTTCCTGTTCGCGACGCTGATGTTCACGCCGGGGGGCGTTGCGCAGATCGCCACCGGCGGGAGCGGGCAACGCATCGGGGGGACCATGATGTATGGATTGATCCTGTTCCTGTTTGTGTCCGAGGCGCTTTGGTCGATCGGGTACAACGTGCGCGCAGAGCAGCGCGAAGGTACGCTGGAGGCGCTCTATCTGACACCGGCGAGCCGCTTCCTCTACCTGGTGTCGCGCCTGGCCGTGCCGTTGTTCTGGTCTGGGCTGAACGCAGCGGTGGTGCTGGGGTTCGTCTGGCTGGTGCTTGGCCCACTGCCGGTAGCCAATCTGGGGCTGGCGCTCTACACGCTGGCCTTCACACTGGCGGGTATTTTCGGCTTCGGCTTCTGTTTCGCCGCGTTCACGCTGCTGGTCAAGGAGGCGGCGCAGTCGGCAGCCAATCTCGGGCAATTCGCCGTTATGGTGGTCTGTGCATTGTTCTTCCCCTTCAGCGCGCTGCCGCCGGCGGTGCGCGCCATCAGCCGGGTGGTGCCACTCTCCTACGGCGTGGACCTGTTTCGCTCGGCCATGCTCGATTTCCCGCCTGGCTTTCCCGAGCTGGCCAGCCCGGTGGCCGAGGTGGCGATCGTCACCGCGTGGGGCATCCTGATGCCAGTGATCGGCTATGCAGCCTACCGCCGGGCCGAGCGGCACGTACGGATCAGCGGCGCGCTGGCGGAGTTTTGAGCGGCGCGGCCTGAAAATTGCTGATCGCCATGCGGGTCGTGCCTGCGGCCCGCCCACCTCGTGGCGTCGTTGTAGAGTGCGCATCACCCCAGCCCACGCCGATCTGATGCACGGATAACGGATCTGAGCTGGAGCGAGGCTATGAACCATCAGGCTCGCGAGTCGCATGCGCACGATCAGCACGCCGGGGGACACCACCACCCGCCATCCGCCGCCCACGCCGGTCACGAGCACGCCCATCCGCACGATGGGCATGCGGACCACACCCACACCGGCGGGCTCAGCGGTCTATTCGGTGACCTATTCCATGGCCACGGTCATGCCGGGCCGCGCACCGATCGGGCGCTGGAGGGCAGCACGCGCGGGATCTGGGCGCTCAAGGTCTCGCTCGGCGGGCTGTTCCTCACCGCGCTGGTTCAGATGATCATTGTGCTGATCAGCGGCAGCGCGGCGCTGCTCGCCGATACGATCCACAACTTCGCCGACGCGCTCACCGCCGTGCCGCTCTGGATCGCCTTCGTGGTCGGGCGCCGCCCGCCCAACCGCCGCTACACTTATGGCTACCGCCGCGCCGAGGACCTCGCCGGGATCTTCATCGTGTTGCTGATGATCGCCAGCGCCGCATTGGCCGGCTGGGAGTCCTACCAGAAACTGATCAACCCGCAGCCGCTGCGCCACCTGCCGTGGGTGATGGCGGCGGCGATCATCGGGTTCCTGGGCAACGAGCTGGTGGCGCTGTTCCGCATCCGCGTCGGGCGCGCGATCGGCAGCGCAGCGCTGGAGGCCGATGGCTATCACGCGCGCATCGATGGCCTGACCTCGCTCGCCGTGCTCGCCGGCGCGATCGGCGTGTGGCTGGGCGAACCGCGCGCCGACCCGATCGCCGGGCTGCTGATTATGATCCCGATCTTACTGGTGGTGCGCGATGCCGCCCAGACGCTCTGGGAGCGGTTGATGGACGCAGTCGATCCGCACCTGGTGGATGCGATCGAGCAGACCGCCAGCCAGGTGGACGGTGTCCTGGCAGTCCACGACGTGCGCGTGCGCTGGATGGGCCACAACCTCGAAGCCGAGCTGCACATGGACGTGGACTGTCGGCTCTCGACTGCTGCCAGCCACGGGATCGCCCAGGAGGTCGAACACGCGCTGCTCCACGCGCTGCCACAACTGCGCACCGTGATCGTGCATGTGGATCCGGTCAGCCCGAGCGGCGAAGATTTTCATGCTACGACCGCCCATCACCGAACCGGTTCGTGAGGCACGAGCAAGGGAGCCGCAGGTGTTCACGAGGCCAGCCTCAGCAGCCAGGCGGGCACCCAGAGCCCACCTGCACCCTGGGCCCTGGCCACGATCGCACCAACGAATATCCCGAGCCCGAGTGTCATCAGGGCGATATCGCGGGCATGGTAGTGCAGCTCCTGCGACCAGGTGCGCGGCCCGCTGCCGAAGGCATGCAGGTTCATCGCGTCGACAATATCCTCGCCCTTGAGGATCGCGCCGATCGTGATCGGGACGATCAGCGGTGCCAGGTTGCGGATCATCCTGAACAGACCGCCGGCGCGTTCGAGCTCGTAGCCCCGTGCGCGCTGCGCATCCAGCGTGATCGTGAAATCATGCGCCAGGCTGGGCACGAAGCGCACGGCCAGGTCGAGCGCGAAGGCGATGGTATCGGGCAGCCCCAGCCGCCGGAAGGCCACCCCATAGGTCGCCGGATGGATCGTGAAGAGCAGGACGATCGGCAGCAGTGCCATCGTAGCCAGGCGTACGAGTTGTGCGATAGCAAACGCCAGCCGCTCGGCGCTGATCGTGAACGGCAGGCCCACGACGCGGGCCCGCCAGATCGGATGGTCGTCCTGGTAAACCCCCAGGCCGCCCTGCCCGGTCAGGAACGTCAGCAGCGTCCAGAACAGGACGAAGAAGCCGACCACCAGGCAAAAGCGCCGCAGCTCGCGCCAGGACAGGCGCGCGAGGAGGAGCTGCGCCAGCGCCAGCGCGAACGAGATGAGCAGCAGCCGTAGATCCCAGACCAAGACCGTGGCCAGCAGCGCGCTGATCGCGAAGACGATCCGCGCGCGCGGGTCGAGCCGGTGGATGACGGTATCACGTTCTTTATAGCTCCAGGTCGCCAGCATAACGTTGATTGACGACCGGCGATCGGCGATCGACGAGGCGGCGGTCGTCGATCGCCGATCGTCCGGCGCATCACCCTACCGGCCGGTCTGCGCCTGTGCTGCCTTCCACGCGGTCAGCAAGATCGGGAGCAGAATCAGCGAGTTGATCAGGTTGGTACCGGCGGCCGGCACGAATTCGCCCAGCAGCGCCGTGATGAGGCTGAAACCGTTCCACCAGATATCGGCGATCGCCGCGAACCCGATGCCGACGATGATCGCCAGCGCCCCCCAGAGCTCCGCCGCCGCCAGCTCTTCGCGCCCACGCAAGAGCAGCCGCGCGCCGATCGCCAGCACGGCGATCAGCAGCGGCACCCACCAATACCCGGCGACGGTGCCGCCGAGGAGCATGTTCTCGGTCTCGGGGTAAGCCAGCAACAATCCGGCCAGCGCCACACAGATCGCCACGATCACACCGGTCAACACATTCAGGTTCTGCTCGCTGGTGCGAAACACCGCGATCAGGCCGGCGACCAGCCCGATCAGGCCGTTCCCGATATCCCAGATCGGGAACACGCCCCAGCCGGTCAAGGCATCGCCGAGGATGTTGCCGACGAAGCCGCTAAAGAAGCCGACCGCCGGCCCGAAGACGATCCCGAAAAAGATCGGGATCACGATCGCCGGCCGCACCGCGACCTGGGAAACCGGCGAGATCACGATCACGTTCGTCGCCCAGCTCAGTACGCCGTAGAGCGCCGCCCCGATCGCCATATAGACGACCTCGCGCGTGCCGATCCGCCAGAGATCCTCGCGCGCCGCCAGGAGGCTGATCCCGTAGGTGATCACGGCACCGGCCACCAGGAAGGGGATCATCTTCGAGACCTCGAGGGGCGCCGCATCGGGGCTGCGCGCCGCGGCGATGAAACTGCCGATGAACAGAAACACGATCCCGATCGCCAGTACGATCAGGATTGGAATGAGGGGGCGGAGAAAGCGATTCTGTGGCGATCCAACCCCACCGGCCCGCGTAGCCATAACCCACCTCCTCGTTTGAACGGCCAACGATAGCCAGTTTAGAATGATGAGTGGTGAGTCATCAGTTATACCTTATCACTCATCACTCTCAACTCCTCGTGTACATAGGGCGCCAGTTGCTCGATCGGCAGGAACCGCCCGGTCTGCGGCAGCAGGCGCAGGTTCAGCTCCAGCAGCGAGGTCGGCACGATCCGGCAGCGTTGCAGCAGCGCCGGGTCGGCCAGCACCTGCTCCGGTGGGCCATCGGCCTCGATGCGCCCATCACGCATCAGCACCACACGCGTCGCGTAGCTGACCGCCAGGTCCACGTCGTGGGTGATCAACACCGTCGCCGCGAGTCCCTCGAGCGCGCCGATCAGGCGCATCAAAGCGCGTGTGCTACCGTGGTCCTGGCCGGCGGTCGGCTCGTCGAGCACCAGGACGCGCGGGCGCATGCTGAGCACCGCCGCGATGCTCAGGCGCTTTTGCTGGCCGAACGAGAGCGAAAGCGGCGCCCGTTCTTCGTACCCCGCCAGGCCGACCTGCCTCAGCACTGCCGGCACCAGCGCTGCAGTCTCGGCGGCGGCGTGCCCAATGTTGCGGGGGCCGAACATGAGCTCCTCCCGCACCGTCGGTGCGAACAACATATGCGACGGGCTTTGGAACACATAGCCGACCGTGCGCGCGAGCTGGGCTACGGTGAACCTGGCCGCGTCCTGCCCTTCGACCCATACCGTGCCCCGCTGCGGGCGCAGCAGGCCGATGCCGTGGCGCAGCAACGTCGATTTGCCCGCACCGTTCGGCCCCATGACCGCAACCACCTCGCCCTCGCGCACCGTCAGCGAAACACCGCGCAGCACCGGCGCCCCATCGCCGTAGGCGAAATGAATATCGACGAAGTCGAGCACCACGTCGCCAGGCGTCGGTCGCCTCCTGGGAGGCCCATCGTTCGCCCCGGCGGGCCCAGGCAGCGGTTGAACCCCACCAAGCCTGGCGAGCGCGACCTGGGCAGGTAATTTGACCTCGTGGGGATCGGCCAGCGCCATGAAGTCCACGCTCGGCCCCAGGAACACCTGACGGCCCTCGCGCAAGAACAGCGCCCGGCCCGGCTGAGCCACCAGCGCGTCCTCAATGCGATGCTCGACCAACAGCAGCACGTGGCCTGCAGCGGCAAGCTCACGAAACAATGCCAGCGCCTCACGCGCCGAAGCCGGATCCAGGCTCGCGAGCGGCTCGTCGAGCAGCAGGATGCGTGGGTTCATCGACAGCAGCCCACCCAGCGCCACCTTTTGCCGTTCACCACCGGAGAGCGCGCCGGTCTCGCGGTTGCGCAGGTAGGTGATCCCCAGCCGCTCAAAGGTCGTATCCACTGCGACACGTATCCGCTCGCGTGGCCAGCCGAGGTTCTCCGGGCCAAAAGCGATCTGGCGTTCAACATAGCTGGCGACGATCTGCCGGTCGGGGTCCTGCAGCAACGTACCGACGCGCTGCGCCAGCGCGGCCAGGCTCATGCCGCCCGGGTCCTGGCCATCGATCACGATTCGCCCCGTCAGTTCGCCACGGTAGCTGCGCGGGATCAGCCCGTTCAGGCAGCGCAGCAGCGTCGACTTGCCGCTGCCGCTGCCGCCAGCGATCAGGATGAGTTCACCGGCATCGGCAGCGAAGCTCACATCGATCAGGGCCGGGGCCGCCGCAGCGCGGTAACGAAAACCGAGGTTCTCGACGACCAGCGGAGATAAGACGCCCACGTTCGTTCACTTGATGATCCTGCCGATACGGAGAGGAGCACAGACAGCTACCGTCGCCCCTAAGCACCTCTTATGCGCAGGTGGGGTACGGCGAGCGGATGCGCTCCCGATATTCAGAGCGGCTCCGTCCTCAGCCCGGGTGGAACTAGCAGACCTGCGTTCCCGGGGTGCGTGCGTTGGAAGCTGGCGAAACGCTCGGTGCGCATAGTATAGTCTGTTTGGGCTCTTTCTGCAAGGCGAAGCTGAACCGGACCGGGCTGATGCGATCACGCGGGCGATTTACCCGTCAGAGGAGGCCCACTCCCCCCCGGCGCGGGGAAGGGATGGGGGGGAGGAGCACCCTCCTGACCCTGAGGCGCGACCGCAGGGGAAGGATCGAGCGGCCTGGCAGGCGCGTGAAGCGGCGTATGGGTGTACGACCGTACGCCGCCTTCCGCACTGGGCATCGCCAACCTGGCCACAGTCATAGCCGATACCTGATAGCCGAAAACACAATGGAAACGCAGCGAAGCGCACTGCGCTTTCGTCTATCGGCTATGAAAAAGATGCGGCGCGCTGGGTGCGCAGATGCTCGGCAAGTTGCTCCAGCTCCCTGGTATAGATGGTGCGAACCACAGCGGGCTTGGTCAGCCGCTCCAGCACCCCCATAAGGCCGGGGCTGGGGGGAAAATCGCTGGAGATCGTCACCCGCGTCTGGGCACCGCCAGCGAGCGGCTCGAGCGTCCAGCCGGTCACCTGGCCGGTCTCGATATCGGTTTCGAGCAACACGCGGCCCGGTTCGGGCTCGCTGATCTGCTGATGAAACGGATATTCGCGCCCGAAGACCTTGACGCTCCCGCGGAGGACCGTGCCGGCGCCTTGCCCACCCTGCTCGACGATCAACTCGCCAAAGTACTGCCTGGGAAGAATCGCCGGATGGCCGACCCGATAATCCGATACTACCGCGTAGATCTCTTCTGGCCGCGCGTCGATCACCATCGATGCTTCAGCATGGATCCAGTTCTTCATGAGTGCGCTCCTCCTAGAGGCCCCGCACCGGGGGACTCGTTGCCTGCGGTTCCGTTGGCAGCAGGGCTGCCTGGTCGAGTACCGACACGATGAGGAGTGTGTCGCCTTCGGGCGTGTGCGCGATCGCCAGATCGCCGAACCAAGCCGCCAATCGGGGATCGAACAGCCCTTTGATTCGAATCTGATCGCCTGGTGTCATCCGGTCAGCCCGCCTGTCCTTCCTGGAGAAACGCCTGATCTCTGCCTAGTGGATACGTGGGATCGCGCCATTGGAAGACGAGCGCATCCGCGGCGAGCGAGCAGAAAACCAGATGTCTGCCGTGCTGTTACGGCTCCTCCGCGGCCCGTCCCATCCGATACTTGATATCGTAATTGATGATGAAGTCCAGCTCTTCCTCGGTGAAGCCGTAATGCCGCGCCAGCGCCAGATCGATCGCGTCGATGATCGGCTTGGCATGCTGCACAGCGAAGTTGATCTCGTCGCCGCTGATGCGCGCGCCGCGCCGGCGCCGCTGCGAGGAAGAGGCCGCATAGGTCTCGAGCAGGCACCGGGTCAGCGCTGCGAACGCGGCGGAGTCGGCCTCGGTGAGCTGAAACACCGGCAGAGCCAGCACTTCCCGCGCAACGACGTCCATGCAGTTCGAGTTGCTGATCCAATACCAGTAAAAGAGCTGGCTGTTGAGCAGCGCGAGCACCGTCGCGCTGAGCTCGCGCGGCACCATGATCGGTTTGTAGTGCGAGGAAAGCCTGACCGGCAGCGCCTTGCGCCAGTAGCGCCCGCCGGAATGATAGTAGATCGGTGTGCCGTTCGGGACGACGTACTCCCCCAGCGCGCGGCCGTGCGCGAGCATGCGCTCCAGGATCCGCACCTCGATCGCCGTGCCCAGCTTGGGCAGCGGGTTGGCGTGCCCGTCGGATGGCTGATAGGTGGTATAGGCCAGCGTGGGGAAAAGCAGCGGGCGATCGGTGGGGGTGCCGTTCGACCAACGACGGTAGCCGGTGACACAGCGTCGCTCGTGGCCAGGGGAATGCTGCAACAGGGTGATAGTCAGGTTCATGTCGACGCCGTCGAATAGTTTGCCCGGGCGGACCGCGAAATGGCTATGCCATTGCGGCAATCCGCGGTAGAGCGCTTGCAGCTCGCGCATGCCTTCTGTCGAGACCGAAGCGATCGGGACGATCATGCCGCAGCGCCCCCCTGCGCGCAGCAAATGCAGCGCCCGCTCGATCACGAAGGCGTACAGGTTCGCACAGCGTGCGGTCCGAAATCCACGCACGCTGTAGGCTGGCCGTACTTTGCTGGCGGCGAGGTAGGGGGGGTTCCCGATAACGACGTCGAATCCTCCCCGCTGCTGGACGATCTCATAGAACTCCACCCACCAGTGGAATGGCCGGTGCGACTGCAGCCACGCGGCATAAGCCAGCATGGGGGAATTGCTCGCCGCCTCAGGCGCTGCGCTGATGGCCTGCACCGCCGATCGCCCCCTCGATCGCCCGACCTGGGCGGCAGGCTCTACGCCGTATTCGCCGGCGAGCGAGCGGTTGAGTGCCGCCGCGAGCGCGGCACGGCGCCGGCACAATTCGTGGGATTGTGCGCAGCACAACGAATTGCTGAGCTCGGCGTGTCGGGCATGGAACGCGTCGCAGGCTCGTTGCAGGCCAGCGACCTGGCGCTCGATACGCTTCAGCATCTTGTCGTCGAGTTTGCGGTCAAAAGCCCGCCGCACGTCGTCATAGCGGGCATAGCCGACCAGCGCGTTGCCGACGCGGATGTTGCAGCCCATGCCCGGCAGCGGCACGAGCCCCATGTTCGGATGCTGTGCGTCCGGCTCGACGTGGGCAAGGAGCTTGAGCACCAATCGGAGTCTGCAGATCTCCACCGCCGCTTCCATGAGGTCCACGCCGTACAGATTGTTGCAGATGATGCTCGTGATGATGAAGGCACGGCGGTTGGGGTGCACGCCAATGGCAGCCAGCACCGTCTGGAAGTCGGCGCACGGCGCGGGGTCGTCTTCCGCACCGGTGTGGTCGCAGCCCTCGACAAGCGCTGCCATGCGGTCGAGGCAGGCATCGTAGAGCGGCTCCAGGGTATCGAGCGCGGCGCAGAGAAACGCGCCCGCGCCGCAGGTCGGGTCGAGGATGGCGATGCGCGTGAGAGCGTGCCAGAAGGCGCGCAGCAGATCGGCAGCATGGCGCGCGCCAACCACCTCAACGTGCTCGATCACGTCCTGCGCAAAGCGGCGGATGTCGAGGTTCAGCGTGATCAGGTCGTTGACGGCGCGCACCTCGCCCGCCGCAAGATTCGCCCTGAGCTGTGCGTAGCGCCGGCGGCGGGCGACGACCTCGCGCCATGTCTCGGTCGGAAGCGCATATTCTGGCGGCGCGGGCGCGTTCCATCCCTTGCGCAGCCGGGCGGTTGCGATGTCGTCGATGGAACCGGCTTCAGCCACGGGCCGCTGCCGTGTGGGCGGGTCGAGGCCGATGGCGATCGCTGCAGGCAACGCATAGGGCTGCTCCAGCGGCACTCCTTGATGGCCGGGCTGGCAGGCCCAGGTCACCCCATGGCGGACGGCCGGGTAGATGTAGCGGTCGGGGTTGGCCCGCAGCAGATCCCAGACCGTCGGACCGTCGGGATGCTCGAAGGCGATCGGGGACTGCGCGCGCACGGCATCGAAAAGGCAGGGGATCACGGTGTTTGCCGCGATGTACGCAGTGACGTCCGCTTTGGTATAATACGCTCCCGTCTGCTTCCGGTTGGCGGAGGGCTCGACGATCGAGCCAAACACCTGAAGGGTGATCTGGTTGTCGACGCGCGGGGGGCGCTCCTCCAGGCACCAGTCATAGTGATCAAAAAAATCGAAGATCCGCTCGAAGGCCGCGTCTGGGATCTGGATCGCCCGACCCGCACGCGCGGGCCGTTCGAGCTCGAGCAGCTCAAAGAGGCCGCTGGCAAGGAAAGGGATGCGGCCGAGCAGCGTTTCAAGCTCCGGCGTGCGCTCGCGACGGCCCAGTCCATCGTGGAAGAGGCGCACAAGGAAGCCGCGGTAGAACGAATCGCCCCCGTCCTGGTCGTGTGCAGCGCGCCAGCGGTTCAAGCGGTTGCGCAAATAAGCGCGGTCGCCGTCGAGAAACCCTTTGCGCTGAAGGAAATAGACGAACATCAGCCGGTTGAGCAGCGCCGCAGCATACTCCTCGCGCTCAGCCTGGGCGCTGATCCCCGTGATACAGGCCCGGAATTGGGCATGCTCCCGCAGAAAGTGCTCGTAGAACCGTCGGCTGGCGCGCCCGCCATCGGGGGCACGGTGAGCCAACTCATGAGGGAGCACCGGTTCGCCCTCCGCACGCCTGAAGCAGCGTGTGACCATGCCTGTCGCACCTTTGTGCTATAATGAAGCCGTACATCCGTTCCGTTTTCTACCGAAACCATCCAACCGCACCTGCGATCCGGGCGCTCGGGCTGAGCGAAGGCGGAGCAAAGCATCGGTGGATCGATTGCTGCAGAGCTTGCATGGTACGGTGTGATGCTTGGGTATAACAAGAGGAGGTTCCCATGTGCGGGCGCTATAGCTTTGTACCAGGCTCATCCTTCGACGAGCGCTTCCAGATCGAGCACCGGCAACAAGAACTGCTGCCCAGCTACAACGTCGCGCCCGGCGCGCTGATGCCGGTGGTCGTCCGTAACAGCCCCAACAACGTCGCGATCATGAAATGGGGGTTGATCCCATTTTGGGCTCACGACCCCAAGATCGGCTACCGGACCATCAACGCCCGCGCCGAGACGGTCGCTACCGCTCCTTCGTTCCGGCATTCGTTCCGCAAAAAACGCTGCCTGGTGCCGGCCAACGGCTTCTATGAATGGCGCGCGACCGAGCACGGGAAGATCCCCTACTACATTCGCCTCAAGGAGGCGGGCCTGTTCGCCTTCGCCGGGCTCTACGATGTCTGGAAAGATGCGGAAGGGAACGAGTTGCCCACCTACACGATCATCACCACCACCTCCAACAGCCTGATCGCTCCGATCCATAACCGCATGCCGGTCATTCTGCAGCGCAGCGACGAGGACCTCTGGCTCGATCCAGGCGTCACCGACCCCGCGCCCCTGCTCGCGTTGCTGAAACCTTATCCGGCGGAAGCGATGGAGGCGTACCCGGTGTCGAAGGCGGTGAACCACCCTGCCAACGATGGCGAGGAGCTGATTCGCCCGCTGGCGGCGGCCTAGCGCCGCGTACCGGGGTGGTGCTGCCTGTAGCCAGCGACCCTGGGATACCATCGGCCAGCGTTCGGATGGCCCTGCTGCCCAACGCCGGCTCGGGGTGATCAGACTCGGAACACCTCGACCAGCTTTTTCTCGGCCTCGCCCTCGATCGTGGCGATGACCTCGATATAGGGCTCCAGGCCCGACCCGCTGAGCTTCTCCTTGAGCAGCGCATCGAGCTGAAAGATGCCGGCCGAGTTGAGCATGCCGACCTCGATCCGCACCGGCTTCAGCTCGCCGGCCTTGAGCCTCACGTGGTCGATCGCGGCTGCCGAGAGCGAGTGAATATTGATCTGCCCGGCCTCGAAAGCGATCCGCGAGCGGCCCTTGGCCATATCGAGCGCATCGGCAACGCGCACGATCCCGGCCTCCAGCGTGAGCGGTCGCCCGTCGGAGCGATGAGTGATGATCGCATGCAGGACTTCGGCCAGCACGACCGTCCGGGCTGCGACATCGTACAGGCCATCGAGCAGTTCACGGAGTTTGAGCGTGGCGAGGATCAAACTGAAGCGCTCGTGGTCGTCGCGGTGGATCGCCATACCCACATCGTGCAACAACGCTCCCAGCACGACCACCACTTCGGCATCTTCGTAGGCGAGCGCATGCTGGGTGACGATCGATGGTTGCACGCCTTTCGCGACCAGCAGCCGGAGCAGCTTGAGGGCCATGTTCGCGACGATCTGCACATGCACTGGCCCGTGGTCGCTCATCCCCAACCGGTCCACAGCGTTGATATTGGCGCACCGCCAGAGCATATAGAGCTCGTCATCGGCGTTGACGCGCTCCAGGACGCGTTGCAGGCGCACATTGTGGCGCGCTGGCACACGAATGATCACATCGCGGACCAGCGGAAGCGTGGGCGGCGTCGACTCTGGCTGGGCGGGGAGGTCGAAGCCCTCTGCGGCAACGATCTGTGTATCGTTCTCGGTCTGGTGATCTTCCATGCACGATCCTCTTTGTGCTTCGCGGTAGTATGCCACGGAGGGTTGGGCGGGGTTGAGCCCCCAACCTCCGTGGGCATGCGTTTCAGCGCATGCTCGAAAAGGGTGATTGCCCCATCCCCTGCCCACACGTAGGAAGGCGGAGGGATTCCGAAAGCGGCTTTTCAAGCAGCCGCTCAAAGGGCCTCTTGGCGCCAGTGAAGCGCCCGTAGACCCGCAGCTTCGCCGCATACCTTCGTGCCGGATTGTATCATACCGCAAACCGTGGCGCGCTGATTGCAGATCGGGACGAAGGTTCGATGCGCGCCACAAACCATCTGCCAGCCGGGAATGCCGCATCCGGTCCGGAGGTTCACGGCGATCGCGCTGCCCCGGCAGGGCGCGGCCCCAGACCTCAAGTCGATCGGAACGTGGTACAATGTGCGTATCGCATCAAGGAGATCCGCACACAGCGATTCGGGTGCAGCGCCATGGACATGCGACTCTTCCACGGCCCCAACGCGGGCTATGTCCTCGAACTCTACGAGCGCTACCGCCAGGACCCCCAATCGGTGGATCCGGCGACGCGCGCCGTGTTCGAGCGCTGGACGCCTCCCGACGGCATCGCTCCGTCCGCGCCCACGGCGGTGGCCCCGGCGCTCGATGTCGCCCGGACGGTCGGCGCGGCGCGGCTGATCCGCTATATCCGCGAGCTGGGGCACCTGGCCGCGCATATCGACCCGCTCGGCAGCGAGCCGCCCGGCGACCCGGGGCTGCGCCTGGATGTCCACGGGGTGACCGAGGAGGATCTGGCTGCGCTGCCCGCCGAGATCGTGCGCGGGCCGCTGGTCGCACAATCGCGCAACGCGCTGGAGGGGGTCGAGAAGCTCCGCCGGATCTACTCTGGCTCGGTCGGCTACGAGACCGATCACATCCAGATCTACGAAGAGCGTGCCTGGATCCGCGAGGCGATCGAGAGCCAGCGCTTCTTTCAGAACTTCGACGCCGAGCGCAAACGCGAGCTGCTCGAGCGCCTCACCGAGGTCGAGGTCTTTGAGCGCTTTCTGCATCAGACCTACCCCGGCCAGAAGCGTTTCTCGATCGAGGGCTGCGACATGCTCATCCCCATGCTCGACTCGATCATCCGCAACGCGGCCGCTGCCGGCACGCGCGAGGTGGTGATGGGCATGGCCCACCGCGGCCGGCTGAACGTCCTGGCCCACATCCTCGGCAAACCCTACCGCGAGATCTTGGCCGCGTTCCAGGCCTCCAACCGCGATATCGGCGCCGCGCCCGAGGGGAAAGGCACGCTCGGCTACACCGGCGACGTCAAATACCACCTCGGCGCGCGTAAAGCCTACAAAGAGCTGGGGCTCGAGTCGATGCCGCTGACCCTGGCGCCCAACCCCAGCCACCTGGAGTATGTCAACCCGGTGGTCGAGGGCCGTGCCCGTGCCGCGCAGGAGCAGCGCAACCAACCCGGCGCCCCGAGCCAGGATCCCCACGCCTCGCTGGCGATCCTGATGCACGGCGACGCTGCCTTCCCCGGCCAGGGCATCGTCGCCGAGACGCTCAATCTGTCGCGGCTGGCCGGCTATACCACTGGCGGGACGATCCATATTATCATCAACAATCAGATCGGGTTCACGACCGACCCCGGCGAGGCACGTTCGACGCTCTACGCCAGCGACCTGGCCAAGGGCTTCGAGATTCCGATCGTGCACGTCAACGCCGATGACCCGATCGCCTGCATCG
>FLYN01002041.1_pt1 | contig 21967 bp, 11 predicted proteins | sample 1122621 | NCBI WGS metagenome assembly FLYN01 (sample SAMEA4346792, study PRJEB14843) | hot springs metagenome | biome: Terrestrial Biome; feature: Habitat; material: Sediment | place: India | collected 2012-06-12 | depth 1760 m
GTGGCCCGGCCCCAACGGCCGGCCCGGTATCGGCAGCCACCAGCGCCCCTCGCACGACGCCGGTAGCCACGTTGCAACCCACCAGCGCGCCGGCACCGACCCAGGCCGCTGGCCCGGCGGAGTTGCCCGCGCCAGCCGGCACCGTGGCCTACGAGGATGACTTCAACAGCGGGGCGGGCAAGAGTGGGCTCGAAGATCGCATCCAGGCGACCGACTTCCAACGCGGGTTTCACGACCCCGGCTATTACCATATCCGGGTGCTCCAACCCAACGAGACCCATTGGGTGCTGCTGCCGCGCTTGGCCTATAGCAACTTCAGCGTGCAGATCGACCTGTTCGACAACAGCGACGACTTCGCCGGCAGCGTGGCCCAGGGGCTGATCTTTCGCGTTCGCGACACCACCCATTTCTACGCGCTGCTCATCGACCCCCGGAACGGCACCTACACCGTTCGGAAGCAGGACGGCGCCAACAACTGGAGCGACCTCATCCCCGCGAAGCCCTCGCCGCTCATCAAGCAGCGGGCCGAGATCAACAAGCTGCGTATCGATGCACAAGACGAGACGTTCACGATCTACCTGAACGGTGCGCCGCTCGATAGCTTCAGCGACAACGCCTACTCATTCGGCATGCTGGGGCTGATCGTCGCCAACGTCGATGCACAGCAGCCGCATATGCACTTCGATAACCTCACGATCTGGAGCAGCGACCCACCGCCGCCCGATCCGGGTGTGCCGCCGACGCGCGAGGACCCGGCCGGGGCGATGGTGTTGATCCCCGGCGGTGAGTTCATCATGGGCGGCAACGAGAAGAGCGACGAGCTGGCGCACATCGTTGCGCTGCCGAATTTCTACATCGACCGCACGGAAGTCACCAACAGCGCTTACCGGCAATGCGTGGCGGCCGGCGCCTGCACCGACCCGCAGTCGCCCGACTCCCGAACCCACCCCGGCTACTACACCCAGCCACAATACGATACCTTCCCGGTCATCCACGTCACCTGGCAGCAAGCGCAGGCGTTCTGCACATGGGCGGGCAAGCATCTGCCCACCGAGGCGGAATGGGAAAAAGCCGCCAGCTGGAATCCAACAACCCGCCAGAAAGCGGTCTGGCCATGGGGCAACGAGTTCGACCCGCAGCGACTCAACTCGGACGAGTCTGGCATCGGCGATACCAGCACAGCAGGCCAATTCCCGCCTGAGCTCAATGGCACCGTCGACATGGGCGGCAACGTCTCGGAATGGACCAGCTCGCTCTACACCGCCTACCCCTACGACCCATCCGACGGCCGCGAGGATCCCCAGGCGCCCGGCGATCGCGTCTACCGGGGGGGCTCCTGGGCACAGACCGAGGGCAAAGCGCGGACGACCTATCGCCTGGGAGCACCGCCCACCTATAGCGGTCGTGAGATCGGTTTTCGCTGCGCCGATACGCCCTGAGCCAGGGTTCGCGCGTCTATTACTGTGGTACCGATGCGAGTGAAAGGTTAAGGGTTAAGGGTGAGCATCCGCCTGTCATGCAGCACCCTTAACCCTTAGCCCTTCGGAACGGTAAAGCCTGAAACCGCACCGCGGAACCTGGTCTAAGGACGATTACGCCGCGCGCGCATCCCACGGATGGCACCGCGATGAGCGACCTGGTCGGCACAGAACTGGGGCCCTATCAGCTCCGCGACGTCATCGGGCGCGGGGGCACAGCGGTGGTCTACAAAGCCTACCAGCCGGCGCTGGATCGCTTCGTGGCCGTGAAAGTGCTCCAGCCAACGCACGACCCGCAGTTCATCATGCGCTTCAAGCGTGAGGCGCGCGCGATCGCACAGCTGCAACACCCCAACATCCTGCCGATCTACGATTACGGCGAGCACGGCGGCCTGCTGTACCTGGTATTCCAATACGTCGAGCACGGCGTGACCCTCGCCAACCTGCTCGGCCACCCGCTGGCTCCCGCCCCAGCGCTGCGCCTGATGGGGCACATCCTGGACGCACTGGACTACGCCCACCGGCGCGGCGTGGTGCACCGCGATGTCAAGCCGGCCAACATCCTGATGCCGGCGCCGAACTGGCCCATGCTGGCCGATTTCGGTATCGCCAAGCTGCTGAGCGAAAGCCAGCCGCTCACTACGTCGGGGCTGATCATCGGTACAGCCGCGTATATGGCGCCCGAGCAGGCCGAGAGCCATCAGCCGATCGATGCCCGCACCGATCTGTACTCCGCTGGCGTCGTGCTCTACGAGATGCTGACCGGGCGGGTACCGTTCGAGGCCGCCACTCCCATCGCCGTGCTGACCAAACACGTCTACGAGCCCCCGCCCCCACCGCGCAGCCTCAACCCCGCGCTGCCGCCCACAGTCGAGGCCGTGCTGCTGCAGGCACTGGCCAAGGACCCGGCGGATCGCTATCCGAGCGCTGCCGAGATGGCGGCGGCGATCACGCAGGCAGCGGCCCAGGCCGAGCGCGAAAGCGCATGGAGCCGGCTGGCGGAGCTGTATCAGGCGGGCGTCCAGGCGTTCGAGGAGGGGCACTGGGATGCCGCGGTGGATCGGTTGAGCGAGCTGGTTGAGTTCGACCCCGACTACGAAGACGCTGCAGAGTTGCTGGAGGCTGCGCGGGCAGCCCAGGAGCGCGCCAGGGAAGAAGCGCGCCGGCAGCTCGAGCAGGTGCGCCTGCGCCGCCGGAGCACCCAACATCCCCAGCTCCAACCGCCTCCGCCATCACCCGCGACCCGTGAGACGATCAGGCTCGCGCCGGATGAGGTAGCCCTCCCACCGCAAGCGACGAGCGATGCTCCGACGCTTGCGGTAGCCCCCACAGCAGCCGGCCCGGAGCCGCACCCACCGCCGCCACCGGCCATCCCTGGCCCCACAGCATCCCCTGCCACCTGGCGCACGGCTGTGCTGTGGGGCGGTGGGGTGCTGGTGGGTATCGCCCTGCTGGCGATCGCGGGCCGTATGCTCACCACCGGGCCAACCGGCGGCACCTCTGCGCCAGAGGCGGCGATCGTGGCGAACCGCACGGCCGCGGGACCTGCCGCTGCCAGCCCGGCCACCGCCCCAGCAGCTCCCACCGTTGCGGCCGACATGCCAACCGCCCCGGCAAGCGGCGCCCACCATATAGGCGGCAGCGCGGCCACCCCATCCAGCCCCGGGCCGACCATCGGAGCCGAGCTCCCTGCGCCGGTGGGAGCACCGGTGTTCGAAGATGACTTCAACAGTGGCGCCGACAAAAGCGCGCTCACCGATGAGCCGGAGGGCGCATTCGCCCGTGGCTTCCACCCCCCCGGCGTCTATATCTTCAAGCTCACGCAGCCCAACGAAGCGCGCTGGGAGGTCCTGCCGCGCCTGGCTTACCGTGATCTGAGCGTGCAGATTGATATGTGGGACAACAGCGACGATTTCGCCGGCAGCGTGGCCCAGGGGCTGATCTTTCGTGCCCGCAGCAACGACCACTTCCACGCGGTGTTAGTCAACCCCCGCAACGGCCAGTACGCGCTTCGCGAGCAGCAGGGGCCGGACAACTGGCACGACCTTGTCCCCTGGACACCGTCGCCCTTGATCAGGGGGAGGGACGCGGTGAACCAGCTGCGCGTGGATGTACGCAATGCTACGATCACCGTCTACCTGAACGGCGCGCTGCTTGTGACGGCCCGCGACGACGACCCACAGATCGGCATGCTGGGTATGATCGTCGCCAACGGGGATGCGCGCACCCCGCATATGCATTTCGATAACCTCAGGATCTGGAGCAGCGATAGCGCCACCCCGCTCGATCTCCCGCTCGTTCGTTCAACCTCGACCGGCGACATGGTGCTGATCTCCGGCGGCGAGTTCATCATGGGCAGCAACCGCAAGACCGACGAATGGGTGCACATGGTCGCGCTGGAGAGCTTCTATCTCGACCAGACGGAAGTGACCAACGGCGCTTACAAACAGTGCGTCGCAGCCGGCGCCTGCACCCCTCCGCAATCACCCGAATCACGTCTGCACCCGGACTACTACATCCAGCCCCAATACGACCGCTTCCCGGTCATCCATGTCACCTGGGGGCAGGCACGCGACTTTTGCGCGTGGGCTGGGAAGCGCCTGCCTACCGAGGCGGAATGGGAAAAAGCCGCCAGCTGGGATCCGACAACGCGCCAGAAGCTGGAATGGCCGTGGGGCAACACGTTCGACCCGCAGCGACTCAACTCTGACGAGGCCGGCATCGGCGATACGATCGCGGTGGGTAGCTTCTTGCCAGAGGTGAATAACACCCTCGATCTGGCAGGCAACGTCGCGGAGTGGACCAGCTCGCTCTACCGGCCATATCCCTATGTCAGCGCGGATGGGCGCGAAGACCTGCAGGTGCCCGGCGACCGGGTGTTCCGCGGCGGGTCGTGGGCCCAGACCAGAGGCAAAGCGAAGGGCATCGTTCGCCAACCGGCCGCAGCCACCTACTCTGGCCGCGAGATCGGGTTCCGCTGCGCCGCGGCGCCGTAAGCTCGATACCCTCCGGCGGTTCGGCCAGTATCTTTGCCCGAGGCCGCGCCGGATCGTGGCGATCGCCGATGGTCGATCGCCGATCGCCGAACCGGAATCGTGATTGCAATTGGCTGTACTCAGAAAGGGGGGCATGGCATGAAGCCGATTCTCAAGCTGGGGCTGTTCGTGACGCTCTGCGTGGCGCTCTGGCCGGCGCTGGCCGGCGCGGCGCCACCCAAGCCCAAGGGCACGCTAGTGTACGAAGACGATTTCAGCGATCCAAAGAAGAGCGGGCTGGAGGAGAACCTGCAGGCCACGGACTACTCGCGCGGCTTCCACGATCCCGGCGTGTATCACTTAAAGGGGGTCAAGAGCAACGACACACGTTGGGAGCTGTTCCCCAAGCAGAGCTATGGCAATCTCACGGTCGAGCTGGACGTTTGGGACAACAGCGATGAGTTCAAGGGTGATGTCTCAGCGGGCCTTGTCGTGCGGGCGCAAGACGACACCCATTTCTACGCTGTGCTGATCGACCCACGCAAAGGGCAATTCGCCGTGCGCAAGCTGGACGGCAGCACCTGGAGCGACCTGATCGCCTGGAAGGCTTCGCCGGTGATCAAAATGCAGAGCGAAATCAACCATCTGCGGGTCGATGCAGAGGGCAACAACTTCACGATCTACATCAACGATGAGACGCTCGCCAACTTCAGCGATGCATCGTATGCGAAGGGCGGAATCGGCCTGATCGCCAGCAACGTCGATGCCGTCGATCCGCATATGCACTTCGACAACATCAAGGTCTATACGACCGAGGCAGCACCTGCGGCGCTGCCAGGTACCGGCCAGGCTGGCGGAAGTGTGCCGCTGCTGATCGCCTGCTTTGCGCTGCTGCTGCTCGGCCTAGGTGCGTCCATGCGCAAAACGCAGCCGTGACCTGCTATCCGGATGGTGCATCCATCCGGTTCGTTGACTGATGACGCAGTGGGTGGGGTTTCAGGGGTGGGCCGGCGGCCCGCCCCTGGCCCTTTTTGGGGGTGGGTTGGTCTCTTTGCCTATCGGGACGCCCGCGCCTCTCACCCCCTGCCCCCTCTCGCACTTGGGATCGCGGTAGGTGGATGGGCGCGGGGCACATGCGCTCCTGTGCCCATCCTGCACCCCCTCCCCCATATGTGGGGCAGGAGGTTGGGGGAACAGGAGCATACGGAAACCTGCGAGGAAAAGCACCACTAGATTCCGGTTTGCGCCAGGCATGTTGCATATGCCCGGCGCCCGCTGTAAAATGTAACCGTTGGTTAACCAGAACGGCCCGATCAGCTACTGGTTACGGCGAACATCATGTTGGGGTCAAGCCCTGTACCCGGCATAGACTCGGAACGTTCATCCAGCTGGATCGTACCTGCACAAGTGCTTCTCGTCGCGCGAACACCTCGTATGTGCGCGCTCCCTCTGTGTAGCCTCTTGCTCTCATGCCAGGACGCGATTGCTCGCCCCCCGTCCATGGGTAGCCAGACATTGCGCCAAGATGCGGTGACATAGCAACGATGTTGACGATAGCAACCGATAGAGGGTAAGTACGCCCAACCACGGAGCGCCAGGAGGTTTGTCCTCGCAGATACCCCGACTCCAGGCTCGCGACACGGCGGAAGGATCCAGGCGCACCACGCGCCTGACGATGGAGACCAGAGGCCAACCCATGCCCGATCCAAAGATGGACAACGCCGCCAGCCCAACATCATCACCGGGCTCCCCCACCGCATGGCAGCCAGCCGAAGCCAGCTTTCGCCAGCTGGCGGAGCACATCCAGGAAGTCCTCTGGATGATCGATCAGCGGACGCAGGAGCTGATCTACATCAGCCCGGTATACGAGCAGATCTGGGGACGTACCTGCCAGAGCCTCTACGAACAGCCGCGCTCCTTCCTGGATGCCGTCCATCCCGAGGATCGGGAGCGGGTTGTTGCTGCGCTTGAACGACAGCGCCACGGCGAAGAAACGGCCATCGAGTATCGGATCGTCCGGCCCGACGGATCGGTGCGCTGGATCTGGGATCGCGGCTTTCCGATTAAAGATCCTTCCGGGCAGGTCTACCGCACCACCGGTATCGCGCAGGACATCACTCGCCGCAAACGAGCCGAGGAAGCCCAACGTTTTCTTGCCGAGGCCAGCACGCTCCTTTTCAGTTCGCTGGATTACGAAACAACGCTCCGGAACGTGGCTCAGCTTGTGGTGCCATCCATGGCCGATTGGTGTGCGATCGATCTCTGTGCCGAGGATGGATCGCTCCAGCGCCTGGCGGTGGCCCACGTCGATCCGGCGAAAGTCGCCTGGGCCTACGAACTGCAACGCCGCTACCCGCCCGACCCCAACGCGCCGCATGGGATCTATCAGGTGATACGCAGCGGCAAAGCGGAGTTTTACCCCGAGATCCCCGAGCACCTGCTCGCTGCCTCCGCCCGCGACGCCGAGCACCTCCGTCTGCTGCGCGAGATCGGGTTCACCGCGGCGATCTGCGTGCCGCTGACCGCACGTGGGCGCGTGCTCGGCGCGCTCACCTTCGTCACCACCGCGTCGCGGCGCCATTATGACGCCGACGATCTGGCGACCGCTGAAGCGCTCGCCCGCCACGCCGCGCTCGCGGTGGACAACGCCCTGCTCTATCGCGCAGCGCAGCATGAGATCGCCGAGCGCAGACGCGCCGAGGAGGCGCTGCGCGAGAGCGAAGCCAGCTTTCGGCTCCTGTTTGCCAACCATCCGCACCCGCTGTGGGTCTACGATCTGCAGACGCTGCGCTTTCTGGAGGTCAACGAGGCCGCCGTCGCGCGCTATGGCTACACGCGCGAGGAGTTCTTGCAGCTGCGGATCATCGACATCCGGCCGCCCGAGGATGTAGCCCGCCTGCTGGAGGAGGTGGCGAAAGCCCGACCGGATCTGCAGTTTTCGGGCCAGTGGCGCCATCGGTGCAAAGACGGGCAGATCATCGATGTGCAGATCGTCTCGCACACGCTGGAGTTCGCCGGGCGCCCGGCGGTGCTGGTCGTCGCCGAGGACATCACCGAGCGCAAGCGGGCCGAGCAGCGACTGGCGGCCCAGCACGCCGTGAGCCGCGTGCTGGCCGATGCCACCAGCCTCGAGGAGGCCGCGCCGCGCATCCTGCAGGCGATCGGAGAACACCTCGGATGGGCTCTTGGTGCGCTCTGGATCGTGGACGATGCTGCCGGCGTGCTGCGCTGCCGCACGACCTGGCACACACCGGCCATCAACACGCCCTTGTTCGAAGCTGCCAACGAGGCACCCTTCCTCCCTGGTAGCGGGCTGCCCGGAAGCGTCTGGGCCAGCGGTGAGCCTGCCTGGGTCGCTGATGTGACCAGCGATCGCCGGTTTGTCCGTATCGAAGCCGCCACAGCGGCCAGCCTGCACACTGCCTGCGCCTTTCCAATCCAGAGTAGCGGTCGCACCCTTGGGGTGATCGAGTTCTTCGGTTCAGCCATTCAATCGCCGGACGACGATTTGCTGCAGCTGGTGGGCACCCTCGGTAACCAGATCGGCCAGTTTATTGAGCGCAAGCGCGCCGAGGAGGCCCTGCGCGAGAGCGAGGAGCGCTTCCGCTTGCTGGTCGAGGGGGTGCAGGACTATGCGATCTATATGCTCGATCCGGCCGGACAGATCGTTAGCTGGAACGCCGGCGTCGAGCGCCTCACCGGCTACCGAGCGGATGAGATCCTCGGGCGCCATTTCTCCTGTTTGCATCCGCCCGAGGAGATCGAGCGCGGCACGCCCAACCGCGAACTCCAGATGGCGGCCGCCACCGGGCGCTTCGAAGTGGAGGGCTGGCGCGTGCGCAAAGATGGCACGCGCTTTTGGGCCAATTGCATCCTCTCCGCCTTGTATGACGAGGCCAGCAGGCTGTGCGGGTTCGCCAAAGTGATCCGCGATATCACCGAGCGCAAGCGCATGGAGGAGATGCGCCGCCGCAGCGCCGAACTCGAGGAACGCCATCGGCGGGCCCAGGAGGCCAACCGACTCAAGAGCGAATTCCTCGCCAACATGTCCCATGAGCTCAGGACACCGCTCAATAGCATCATCGGCTTCGCCGAGCTGATGCACGACGGCCTGGTCGGCCCGATCGCCGATCACCACAAGGAGTACCTGGGCGATATCCTGACCAGCGCGCGCCATCTGCTCCAGTTGATCAACGACATCCTTGATCTGTCCAAGATCGAAGCCGGCAAAATGGAGTTCCGGCCCGAGCCAGTGGACCTGGCGAAGCTCGTCGGCGAGGTTCGCGATATCCTCCGCACCATAGCGAGTAAAAAACAGATCCGCGTCACGATCGCCGTCGATCCCAGCATTGGCCCCATCATGATCGACCCTGCCCGCCTCAAACAGGTGCTCTACAATTACCTCTCCAACGCACTCAAGTTCACGCCCGAGGGCGGGCAGGTGATGGTGTGCGCCAAACCGGCCGGACCGGATGCCTTTCGAATCGAGGTCGAAGACACCGGCATCGGGATCCGACCCGAAGACATGGAGCGGCTCTTCCACGAGTTCGAGCAGCTCGACGCCGGCAGCGCCAAGAAACATCAAGGGACCGGCCTGGGCCTGGCGCTGACCAGGCGCATCGTGGAAGCCCAGGGTGGTACGGTCGAGGCGCGGAGCACCCCGGGCCAGGGCAGCACCTTCTCGGCGACCCTGCCCCGCAGCCCCCGCTCGGCCCAGGCTCGCCCAACACCGGAATCGCTCCCCACGGCGAGCGTGCAGGGCGATGCGCCGGTGGTGCTGGTCATCGAGGACGACCCCGTCGACCGGGCATGGCTGGCGCGCACCCTGCGCGAGGCCGGTTACCAGGTGGAGACCGCCGCCAGCGGCACCGAGGCGCTGGCGAAGTGCCACGCGCGTGCCTTCGATGCGATCACGCTCGACCTGCTGCTCCCCGACATGGGCGGCTGGGATGTATTGCGGGCGATCCGGCATAGCGAACTGAACCGTCACGTGCCGACGATCGTGGTGACGGTGGTCGCCGAAAAGGACGCCGGCATGGGGTTCTCCATCCAGGACTTCCTGGTCAAGCCGGTGCAAGTCACCGAGCTGCTCGCCGCGCTGGAGCGGGCCGGCGTGCCCCCCGGCAGGACTTCGATCGTGCTCGTGGTCGATGATGATCTGCAGCTCCTGAAACTGATGGAGGCCACCTTAAGTCAGTTGGGCCTCAAGCCGATCTGCTGCCCGGATGGTGAGCATGGACTCCAGGCTGCAGCCCAGGAGCGCCCGGCAGTAGTGGTGCTCGACCTCTTGATGCCCGAGGTGGATGGATTCGAATTCCTGCGGCGCTTCCGGTCCACAAGCATGGGCCGTCGTACACCGGTGATCATCTGGACCAACAAAGACCTGACGGCGGAAGAACGCGCGCAGATCCAGGCGTCTGCGGAAGCGGTGGTCCTGAAGAGCCAGGGCGGCACCAGCGCGCTCCTGCAAGAGATCCGGGCCTACCTGCCAGCACCCAGGGCCGCGCCTGGAGCGGAGGACTTGCTTCAGCCAGATCGATCCTGAGCTACGAAGGAGCAACTCCATGGCCGGCGAGCCGATCCTGATCGTCGACGACAATGCGATGAATCTGAAGCTCACCCAGGTGTTGCTGTCGAGCCTGGGCTATACCGTGCGCACAGCGACCAACGCGGAGGAGGCGCTGGCAGCGCTCGCGACCTTTCGCCCGCAACTCATCTTGATGGATCTTCAGCTCCCCGGCATCGACGGCCTGGAGCTGACCCGCCGTCTGAAGGCCGATCCCGCTACCCGCGATATTTGCATCGTGGCGTTGACCGCCTACGCTATGAAAGGGGACGAACAACGTGCCCATGCTGCCGGTTGCGATGGCTATATCACCAAACCGATCGACACCCGCGCTCTGCCAGGCGTTGTGGCAGGGTACCTCCGGCATGACGCTGAAGAGGAACCAAAGGCATGACCAACCCATCCGTGCTCTTCGCGCATCACCCACTGCCGTTGATCCTGGTGATCGAAGCCAACCCGATCACGCGGAGGCTGATCCGTATGGCGCTTGAGAGCGCCGATCAGTATGTCCTGGAGGCTCACAACGGACGCTCGGCGCTCGAGGTGATCGCGACCCAGATGCCCAGCCTGATCATCCAGGATCTGCAGCTGCCGGATATGGAGAGCGCCGAGCTGATCGCGCGCATCCGCGCCCACGCTGGCGCAGTCGTCCCGCCTATTCTAGCGCTGGCCAGTGCCCTCTCCCGCGCCGACCAGGATCGACTCCTGTCCGCGGGCTTCTCCGGTGTGCTCACCAAACCGATCGAGCCTGTGCGGTTGATCGAGCTGCTCCAGGCCTACCTGCCGCCTGCAAGCACGTCGGTCGAGACGCCCGGCAAGGGGCAGCGGGTCATGGTGGTCGACGATGACCCGCTCCAGCGTAAATTGCTCAGCATCCGCCTCGAACAGGCCGGCTTCCAGGTGACGATCGCCGAGGACGGCGCCACAGCCCTCGACGCGGCTCGCCAGGCCCCCCCCGACGCGATCGTGAGCGATATATTGATGCCGCGCCTCGACGGCTTCGGTTTGTGCATGGCCGTCCGGCGCGAGCCGCAACTGGCCCACGTGCCGGTGGTGCTGATCACCTCGGCGGCGATCGAAGAAGCCGATCGCCAGCTGGCCCAGAACGTCGGCGCCAATGCTGTGGTCATCCGGACGCCGGATTTTCAAGACGTGACCGAGGCGCTGCTCAGGCACCTGAGCCTGGGGTCGCTCCCGCAGCCGGTGCAATCGGGGATCACCACCGAAGAGCATATTCATCGCCTCATCCGGCATCTTGAACAGCAGAACGCCACCAACGCCGCGCTCGCGCGCAGCTCTACCATGCACGCAGCTCAGATCGCAGTCCTGGATGGCATTACCGAGATCCTGACCCGAACCCCCGACATCGAGCGCGTGCTGGGCGAGGTGCTCGCCGGGTTGCTCGATGCCGCGGGGACCTCGTTGGGTGCGATTTATCTGCTCGAGCCGGATGGCCAGCTCGCGTTGCGCACCCAACTCGGATACTCGGAATCGGAATACGAAGCCGTGCGCGCATTTTTCGGCCACGCAGGGGTGCTCAGGCAGGCGCTCGAACTCGGCCAGCCCCTCGGTGTGCCCTCTGAGCATCTCGCTGCGGACCAGGCACGTGCGGTGCTCGCGCAGGCCAGGGCCCAGTCGATGCTGATCATGCCGCTCATCGTGGGTCGGGAACGCCTGGGCGTCATGGTGATCGCCTCGCCGAATCGCACCCTCGAGGAGGATTGGCCCAGCTTCGTCAAAGCGGTCAGCTATCATATCAGCCAGGCGATCGCGCTTGGGCGCACGGTCAGCCGCCTGGCCGCGTCCGAGCAACGCTTCCGCGATCTGGTCGAAGATATTGATGCGATCGTCTGGGAAGCCGACGCGACGACCTGGCAGTTCCTGTACGTCAGCCCCAAGGCCGAAGCGATCCTGGGCTACCCGAGCGCGCAATGGTTAGCCGAGCCCGACTTCTGGGCCAGCCATCTCCATCCCGACGACCGCGAGCAGGCGGTCGAGCTGTGCCGGCGGGCGGTCGTGCAGTGCCAGGATCACGAGTTCGAATACCGGATCCGCGCGGCGGATGGCCGCGTGGTCTGGATCCGCGATCATGTGCACGTGGTCTCCGATAGCCAGGGGCGCGCCACACGGCTCCGCGGCCTGATGGTGGATATTACCGAGCATAAAAACCTCGAAGCCCAGCTCCATCAGGCGCAGAAGATGGAAGCGATCGGGCGGATGGCCGGCGGTGTGGCCCACGACTTCAACAACCTGCTCACAGCGATCACCGGCTACTGTGAGCTGTTGCTGAGCGACATGGACACCCAGGACCTGCGCCGTAGCGACGTCGAGGAGATCAAGAAAGCCGCCGATCGGGCGGCGGCGCTCACGCGTCAGTTGCTGGCCTTCAGCCGCCGGCAGCTGCTCGCGCCGCAGGTGATCGATCTCAACGTGGTGATGGCCAACATGGACAAGATGCTGCGGCGCATGATCGGTGAGGATATCGACCTCGTCACGTTGCTCGATCCGGCCTTGGGGCGTGTCAAGGCCGACCCGGGCCAGATCGAGCAGGTGCTCCTGAACCTGGCCGTCAACGCCCGCGATGCGATGCCGCAAGGCGGCAAGCTGACGATCGAGACCGCCAACGTCGACCTCGACGAGACCTACGCACGCCGCCATATCACCGTCAGCCCAGGGCCATATGTGATGCTGGCCGTGAGCGACACCGGGCATGGGATGGACGAGGAGATCAAATCGCATATCTTCGAGCCCTTCTTCACCACCAAAGAGCCGGGCAAAGGGACCGGCCTGGGGCTCTCCACAGTGTATGGTATTGTGAAGCAAAGCGGCGGCGATATCTATGTCTATAGCGAGCCGGGGCACGGCACAACGTTCAAGATCTATCTGCCGCGTGTCGACGCATCCGCCGAAGCGAGCGCCGCGGCCCAGGCGGCCGCGCGTCCCAAGAGTGGGTCGGAAACGATCTTGCTGGTGGAGGACGATGAGGGGGTCCAGGAATTGATCCGCAAGATCCTCGAGCGCAACGGCTATACCGTGCTGGCAGCGCGCAGGGGCGACGAAGCTGTGCGGATCGCCGAGCAGCATGCCGCTCCGATCGACCTGTTGGTAACCGATGTGGTGATGCCCGAGATGAGCGGGCGCGAGCTGGTCAAGCGGCTGATGGCGCTGCGCCCCACATTGAAGGTGCTCTACATCTCGGGCTACGCCGATAGCGCGATCGTTCGCCACGGCGTGCTGGAGGCCGACGCGACCTTTCTTCAGAAGCCCTTCACCCCCGACGAGCTGGCGCGCAAGGTGCGCGCGGCGCTCGAGGCAAGGACACCTGCCGACGATCGATCGCGTCTGGGCGAGGGCACATAGCCCGCACATCGCTGTGCTGCACGTTGGGCAGGCAGCCACCGCCCTCACCCCCCGCCCCCTCCCTGTGGGGGTGGGGGCCACCGATGCATGGCGCGGTCGGTGAACAAACCGCCCCCCAGGCAGGGCCGTCCAGGATACCCCAAGCCGATGGGGGGCTGGGGCGCGGCCCCAGTGGAAGGACACCTGAAGTACTTAGACTACCACCGTCTCCTGGTACACACCGAACACCTCGCGCAACACGTCGCACATCTCGCCGAGCGTAGCGTAGGCGCGCACGCAGTCGAGGATCGGCGGCATGAGATTCGCATCGCCAGCGGCGGCGGCGCGCAACGCGGCCAGGCGCTGTCGCACCAGCTCGTTGTCGCGGCTCGCGCGCACCTGGTTGAGGCGGCGCAGGTGGCGCGCCTCGCCCTCGCGGTCCATCTCCAGGATGGGGATCTCCAGCGGTGCTTCGACGACATACTTGTTGACGCCGACGATCCCGCGCTGGCCGCTATCGATCTCCTGCTGATAGCGGTAGGCCGCCTCGGCGATCTCGCGCTGGAAAAAGCCGTTGCGGATCGCCGGAATGACGCCGCCCTGCTCCTCGATCCGCCGGAAGTATTCCAGACACTCACGCTCCATCCGGTCGGTCAGCGCCTCGACGAAATACGAGCCGCCCAACGGGTCGACGGTGTTGGCCACACCGCTCTCCTCGGCGATCACCTGCTGGGTGCGCAGCGCGATCGTGACGGCCTTCTCGGACGGCAACGCCAGCGCTTCGTCCATCGAGTTGGTATGCAGCGATTGTGTGCCGCCGAGCACCGCGGCGAGCGCTTGGATCGTCGTGCGGATGATATTGACCTCGGGCTGTTGGGCCGTCAGCGAGCAGCCGGCCGTTTGAGTATGGAAGCGTAGCCACCACGAGCGCGGGTTGCGCGCGCCGAAGCGCTCGCGCATCACGCGCGCCCAGATGCGGCGCGCGGCGCGATACTTGGCGATCTCCTCGAAGAAGTCGTTGTGGGCGTTGAAGAAGAACGAGATCCGTGGTGCGATGCGGTCTACATCGAGGCCGCGGTCGATCGCCGCCTGGACGTAGGCCATCCCGTCGGCGAGGGTGAAGGCCAGCTCCTGCACGGCGGTGCTGCCGGCCTCGCGGATGTGATAGCCACTGACCGAGATCGGGTTCCACTGCGGCACATGCTCGGCGCCGAACTCGAACGTGTCGATCACCAGGCGCATCGAGGGCTCGGGCGGGAAGATGTACTCGTTCTGGGCGATATATTCCTTGAGGATGTCGTTCTGAATCGTGCCGCGTAGCTTCGCCCAGGGGATGCCGCGCTTCTCGGCCACCACCAGGTACATAGCCCACAGGATCGCCGCTGGCGAGTTGATCGTCATCGAGGTGCTGATCTGATCGAGCGGCAGGCCGTCGAGCAGGATCTCCATATCGGCGAGCGACGAGACGGCCACACCGCACTTGCCGAACTCACCCTCGACAAAGGGGTGGTCGGTGTCGCGGCCGTACAGCGTGGGCATGTCGAAAGCGATCGAGAGCCCGGTCTGGCCCTGCTGGAGCAGGTATTTGAAGCGGGCGTTGGTCTCCTCGGCGGTGCCGAACCCGGCGAACATGCGCATCGTCCACAGCTTGCCGCGGTAGCCGGTCGGGTGGATGCCGCGGGTGAACGGGTACTCGCCGGGGTGGCCGATCTCGTGCAGATAATGGCGAAGCAGCGCCGCTACCGTGGGATCGGGCATCATATCCTGGCCCGGGAGTGGTTCGTCGGCGCGGGCTAAATCCAGCGGCGTGTACAGGCGCTCGACCGGCGCGCTGGAGGTGGTCATGAAGATCGTGTCGCGCTCGGGGTTTTTCTGGAGCGCGGGCCAGAGCGTCTGCTGCTCCCAGCGCTCGTAGGCTGCGCGTATCTGCCCCTGTGGTTCGAACATCGTTGTTCCTCCTCACGGGTAGCAAGCAACCAGGGCAGGCCCGCGGCCTGCCCCTGCATTATAGCAGCGAATACTTCGGTTTGCACGGGGGCTGCCCTGCGCGCCCGGCGGATGCGCTGCTACAGGCTCTCCTGCACCAACCGGGCGATGTCGGTGGGCAAGCGGGCGATCTTGACCCCGACGGCCTCCAGCGCAGCGATCTTCTCTTGGGCGGTGCCCTCGCCGCCGGAGATGATCGCCCCGGCGTGGCCCATGCGCTTGCCGGGCGGGGCGGTCTGGCCGGCGATGAAGCCAACCACCGGCTTGGTGACGTGCTCCTTGATGTACCGGGCGGCTTCCTGCTCAGCCGTGCCGCCGATCTCGCCGATCAGGACGATCGCCTCGGTCGCCGGGTCGGCCTGGAACAGCGCGAGCACCTCGATGAACGAGGTGCCGACGATTGGGTCGCCGCCGATGCCGACGATCGTCGACTGGCCCAGGCCGATCCGGGTCAGCGCGTCGACCGCCTCGTAGGTCAGCGTGCCGCTCTTGGAGACCACGCCGACCGGTCCGGGCATGGCGACGTTGCCGGGGATGATCCCGACCTTGCACTCGCCGGGGGTGAGCAGGCCGGGGCAGTTCGGGCCGATCAACCGGGCGCCGCGCTCCTTGACGAAGGCGCAGGCGCTGACCAGGTCGTTGGTGGGGATGCCCTCGGCGAGCGACACGATCAAAGGCAGGCCGGCATCGGCCGCCTCCAGGATGGGATCGACGGCGTTCTGCTCGGCGCGCACGGCGATCCAGCTCGCGTTGGCACCGGTCGCCTGCACGGCTTCTTTGACCGTGTTGAAGACCGGCACCCTGCCATCCACCGCCATCTGCCCGCCCTTGCCGGGAGTCACACCGGCCACGACGTTCGTCCCATAGGCGAGCATCGCCCGGGTGTGGAAGGTGCCCTCGTTGCCGGTGATGCCCTGTACCAACAGGCGCGTGTTTTTATCGACCAGGATGCTCACCCCACCCTCCTTAAATAACAGGACTCCCGCGGTGGCGCTGGGGCCGTCGGGCTGAAACCGGCCACACAGGTGGCCTTCCTCACCGGAGCCTGCCCTCGCAGCGGCCAGGCGGGTTGCCACTGCGTCCGTCCTGTCATTACCAGGCATTCCGCAATCAGCGTGGTGCGCCCCTCCCCTGCCCTCTCCCCGCACGCGCTTCGCTTCCCCCGCGCTCGGCTGGGGAGCAGGGGCAGGGAGTGAGGGGGCACCACCCTGGAAGCCCTGTGAATAACAGTCCCGTTCGTTCCGCTCGTGGCAGACGATACCTGCACGACTATAGCATAGCGCCCCTGAAGGCGCAAGCCGCGATCACGAACGCTCCGCGTAGCCGTCCGGATGCGTCGAATGCCACCGCCAGGCACTGCGGATGATGTCTTCCAGGCTGTACTGTGGCTGCCATCCCAGTTCGGCGCGCGCCCTGGTGTTATCGGCCCAGATCGCCACCGGGTCGCCGGGCCGGCGACCGACGTACTCGACCGGGATATCGACGCCGCTGATCCGGCGCGCCGTATCGATCACCTCCTGCACCGAGGTCCCCTTCCCGGTCCCCAGATTGAAGATCTGCGACCGATCGTGGCGCTTGAGGTACTCGAGGGCTTTGAGGTGAGCATCGGCCAGGTCCATCACGTGGATATAATCGCGAATGGCGGTGCCATCGGGGGTGGGGTAGTCGGTCCCGAACACTTGGATGGCCGGGCGTTTGCCGAGCGCGGCCAGCATCACCAGCGGGATCAGGTTGAGCGTGCGCGAAGGGTCTTCGCCGATGCTGGCGTCGGGCGCAGCGCCGGCAGCATTGAAATAGCGCAGGCTGACGGAGCGCAGCCTATGGCAAACGTCGAACCATTTCAACATCTGCTCGACCATCAGCTTGCTTTCGCCATACGGGCTCTCGGGATGCAGCGGGGTGTCCTCGCTCACCGGCAACACCGCGGGTGTGCCATAGACCGCGCAGGTCGATGAGAAGACGAAGAAGCGGATCCCGGCGCGCTGCATCGCGCGCAAGAGCGACAGCGTGCCACAGACGTTGTTCTCGAAATAGCGCTCTGGCTGCTCCATCGATTCGCTGGGCGCCTTGTAGGCCGCGAAGTGGATCACCGCCTCGATCGGATGCTCGGCGAACACCCGATCGAGCAGCGCTTCGTCGCGGGTGTTGCCCACAATGAGCGGGGTGTCGCCGACTGCCGCCCGATAGCCGTGTTCCAGACTGTCCAGCACGATCACGTCGTAGCCGCGCTCGCGCAGGAGCCACACCGTGTGCGACCCGATATAGCCGGCGCCGCCGGTGACCAGTGTCTTCATGCTGCAGAACTCCTGTACCTGCTATGCGATGCCGGCCAGACGGAGCAGCGTTGTGCTCCGCCGCCCGGCGCCTCACCGTCGTTCGCCAAAGATCGCGCGCCCGATGCGCACCATGGTGGCCCCTTCCTCGATCGCCACCTCGAAATCATCGGTCATGCCCATCGAGAGCTCGCCCCAATCGCCGGCCGGGAAGCGCTGTGCGAGCACGTCGCGCAGGCGCCGTGTCGAGCGGAAGACCGGGCGCGCCGCCTCAGGGTCGCTGCTCCACGGCGCGATCGTCATCAGGCCGCGGATGTGCAGATGCGGCAGCGCCAGCAGGCGCTCGACATCGGCGATGAACGTAGCGAGCACCTCGTCTCGCTCTTCCCAGCCTGCCAACGCGAACCCCTCCTTGGTCGCTTCGCCAGAGACGTTGACCTGGAGCAACACCGGCAGCCGCACCTGAGCGACCGGGCGAACAGCAGATGCGAGCTGGGGGCCAGGTGAGGGAAGATCAAACCGGCTGCCAGTGCTGCCGCTCCTGTCCCCTGTCTCCCGGTCCCCTGCCGCCTGGCCTCCCTGTCTCTTCGTCTCCGCCGCATGATGATCGAGCGCCTCGGCCAGGCGCAGGCTGTCGAGCGAGTGGATGATGTCGAACAGCGCCGCTGCCTTTTTCGCTTTGTTCCGTTGGAGGTGGCCGATCATGTGCCAGGTGATGCGGCTGCGCTCCGCCGCCAGCGCGACGATCTTCGCCTCGGCCTCCTGCACGCGGTTTTCGCCGAAGTCGGTCAGGCCGGCATCCAGCGCCCGCGCGATGACTTCCGGCGGGTGCGTCTTGGTCACGCCGACGAGCCGGACCTCGGCAGCAGATCGCCCGGCGCGGCGCGCCGCCTGCGCGATCCGCTCCTGCACGGTGGCGATACCTGCGGCGATCGAGTCCATGGCCATCATTATACCGCTGACGCGACGCAAATGTATTCGCGTAGGGGCTACGGGCCCCACAGCCCCATGGTGCGGCGTTTCAGACCGACCCTTAGACACAATACTTTCACCTACCGAGGTGCAGGCACGCTGACGTGCCGTGGTGATGCTCCACCGCACCTGGAGGTGCTCGCTCCGCGCTCGTATTTGACAGGACGTCCGCGGCCAGCGCACCGCCTGGCCCCGGAAGGCGCCGGCGCCGGGGAGGCAGGCGCGGGGCGTGGCCTGCACGCACCCACGAGGCGGGCCTGGAACCAGAAGCCGCAGGCGTGAGCCCACCGGCGCCCAGACGACCGCGGAACGCCTGGTATTTGACACGAGTGACGCGGTTAGCGTGGGGGCCCCTCCCCCGCGCCGCGACGGGGCGCGAGGGGCAGGGGGTGAGGGCACCACCGCGGAACTCGTGGTAAGGTACTGCCCTTAGAACGGCTCGATCGGCGGCTGGCGCAGCGCCATCGCGGCCAGCCAGAGGTTGGCCGTCAGCCAGCAAACATAGCCGGCCATCGCCAGCACCATCAGCCGCGCGCTGCGACCGCGCCGCCAGACCAGGATCAACCCGCGTGCGCCAGTCGTCGCGATCGCCCACGCCGAGAACATCAACCAGCGCGTCGTGATCGACGAAAGGGTCAGGAAGGGCAGCAGCGCCTGCGAGAGGCTTACGAGGAAGGTCAGCCTGAGCAAGAGCGGCAGAATCGAGCGCGGCTGCCTGTCGGCGCCGATGAGCAGGGTGCCGGGGAGTGCCAGCGCTACCGGGAAGAAGCCGAAATGCGTGATCAGGCCGCCCTCCCAGAGGACCCGCAGGCTGGTGGCAGGCGCGATCGGCCGGCGCGCGGTGACCCCGTTCAGGCCCTGGGTCGCGACCCCATAGACCTGGGAGAGGATCAGTTCCATAAACCCACTGTAATAGAACAGCGCAGCGAACAGGCCCGCCACCAGCCCGGCGCTGAGCAAGCAACGAACTCCCCGCCGCTCCCCCGCGCTGTTGGTGCGCCACCAGAGCAGCGCTACGAGCAGGAGGCCGAGCAGCACGGTGTTGATGAACAGGCCGATATGGCCCAGGAACACCAGGGCAAGCAGCACCACCAGCAGCCACCAGGTTGGGCGATCGCCGTAGTTCGGCCAGCGCAGCGCCAGCACTACCAGCAGCAGAATCGCAAACCACTGCGCGGCCACGTGGGTCTCGAAGGCGAACCAGGTGACCATGAATCCGCCCGCTGTCAGCGCGTACGTGGCGGCGGCGAGCACCCCCAACCGCGCGCTGCCCACAACACCCGTCGTAAGGATGTACAATAGGACCACGGTCGTCGCTTCGAGCAGGCCCGCCACACACTCGAAGAGAAAAGCGATGTCGAAGCCTGGCAAGGTCAGCGGCGCCAACAGCAGGTAGAGCGCCGGCGGAAACGGGAACGGCAGCCCGCGGTGTTGGGCCTGAATGTAGACCGCGCCCTGGATCATGGCCGAGTAACGATTCACATGCAATTGCAGATCGCCCGGCATCGCCTGCGGATACAATCGCCCACCATATTTGAGCACGAAGCTGAGGACGATCAGCAGCAAAAGCCAGCGCAGCAGGTGCCCTGGCGGCAGCACTCGCAGCCGCTGCAGCAACGGCGGAACAGTCCATGCACTGAACGCCGCCGCCAGCACGCCGATCAGGCCGGCCTGGACAGCCCAGGTGCTTCCGAAGCCCAGCCGGGGCCGGTCGAGCAACATCAGCAACGGTAGCAGCAGCGCCAACCCAACAAGCATACGCAACGCCGTGCGAGCTGGGAAGGCCATGATCCGCAGCGCGAGCCAGAGCAGCGCCAGACACACCGGCCACGCCAGCAGCAGCGCCCGATCGGGCAGCGTGAGGCCGGGCGAGCGCACACTCGCGATCGTGACCGACTGCCCGAGCGCAATACCGAGCTCATCGCGTCGGTCGCCCTCGCGCTGCCATGGCGGGGTCGCGACATGGAGCCGCAGCGTACCGTCCGGCAAGGCATAGGGCGGCAGATAGAACAGATAGTGCGCACGTTGGGGGCGCAGCGTGATCAGCATCGCGCCGCCTGCTGCGGGCTGGAGATCGAGCACCGCCGGCGCTGTGTCGGGGTGCCATTGGGCGCGATGCGAAAGGATCTCCAGGCCAATGATCACCCCGCGGCGGCCAATACCGGGCACCGTGATCGTTGCCTCGTAGCCCTTCGACCAGCGGAAGAGCCCACTCGGATACGTGCCCTCGGGCGCGTAGAACCCTTGCAGGAACGGGAGATCGCTGCCCGGCCCGCGTTCCTGGCCCACATTGAAGGCGTAGAACAACGGCATCTGGCCGGCCAGCACCATCAGCGCGACACAAAGGCAAAGGATGCCGCCGAGCCGCCAGTCGAGCAGCGCCGCGCCAAGCCGGCTGATCCTCACCCCTCTGATCGTACGTGCAGTGATCATCACAAAACGAGAGCCGAACAGCGTGCCGGCTCTCGGTCTCCCTGGGGTACCGGTAAGGGGAAAGGGTTAGCGTTTTGGCCTGCCAAAGCCTGACCTTTACCCCTCCCCGCATATACCCGTCGTGCCTCTGATGCCTCTCTGGCTCTCGGTTCGCAGGCCCCTACGCCTCTAGCGTCGAGATATCGCCCACATCCTGTCCGAGCGCCTGGGCCTTGAGCACGCGCCGCATGATCTTGCCCGAGCGAGTCTTGGGCAGGGTGGCGACGAAGTTGACCTTCTCCGGCCTGGCGATCGGCCCCATCTCGTGGGCCACGTGGTTGCGCAGCTCCTCCTCCAGCGCCGGCGAGGGCTGATAACCCTCTCGCAGGATGACGAAGGTATGGATGGCGGTACCCTTGACCTCGTGCGGCAGGCCGATCGCCGCCGCCTCGGCTACGGCCGGGTGTGAAACCAGCGCGCTCTCGACCTCGGCGGTGCCCAGGCGGTAGCCCGACACCTTGATTACGTCGTCGATCCGCCCGATCACCCAGAAGTAGCCATCCTCGTCCTTGCGCGCCGAGTCGCCCGCGGTGTAGACCCCTTTCGGGTCGCTGTTCCAGTACTGGTTGACGTAGCGGTCGGGATCGTGCAGGATCGTGCGCAGCATCGCCGGCCAGGGGGTCTTGATCACCAGCAGCCCGTCCTCGTTGGGGCCCAGGCTCCGGCCGCTCTCGTCGACCACATCAGCGACGATGCCCGGGAACGGGCGCGTGCCCGAGCCGGGCTTGAGCGGCGTGGTCGGGTTGGGCGTGATCATGAACATTCCGGTCTCGGTCTGCCACCAGGTATCCATGATCGGGCAGCGCTCCTTGCCGATCACCTTGTAGTACCAGCGCCAGGCCTCCGGATTGATCGGCTCGCCGACCGAGCCGAGCAGCCGCAGGCTCGACAGGTCGTGGCGGTTTG
>FLYN01000091.1_pt1 | contig 21203 bp, 9 predicted proteins | sample 1122621 | NCBI WGS metagenome assembly FLYN01 (sample SAMEA4346792, study PRJEB14843) | hot springs metagenome | biome: Terrestrial Biome; feature: Habitat; material: Sediment | place: India | collected 2012-06-12 | depth 1760 m
CTGCGCGACGGCCTCCAATCTCCCTCGGTGCAGGACCCGCCGATCGAGGACAAGCTTCGCCTGCTGCATCTGATGGTTCGCCTGGGCATTCAATGTGCCGATATCGGGCTGCCGGGCGCCGGCAGGCGCCAGTACGACGATGCGTTGCAGCTGGCGCGCGCGATCGCCGACGAGCGCCTGCCGATCGCTGTATACTGCGCCGCGCGCACCCTGCGTCAGGATATCGAACCGATCATCGAGATAGCGCAGCGCGCCGGCATCTCGATCGAGGTGGCCGCCTTCATCGGCTCCAGCCCCATCCGCCAGTATGCCGAGGGCTGGACGCTCGACCAGTTGCTGCGGCTGACCGAGGAAGCCGTCTCGTTCGCCGTGGCGCACGATATGCCGGTGATGTATGTGACCGAAGATACCACGCGCTCGACGCCGGAGACGTTGCGGCGATTGTATACGACCGCGATCGAGTGTGGCGCGCGGCGGGTGTGCCTCTCCGACACCGTCGGCCACGCCACGCCCGAGGGCGCAGCCGCGCTGGTGCGCTTCATCCGCGGCGTGATCGCTGCGACCGGCGAAGATGTGAAGGTGGACTGGCACGGCCATCGCGACCGTGGGCTAGACATCCCCAACTGCTTCGCTGCCTGGGCAGCCGGTGCCGACCGTTGCCACGGTACTGCGCTCGGCATCGGCGAGCGCTGCGGTAATACGCCGATCGAGCTGCTGCTGGTCAATGTGCAGTTGATGGGCCTGGCGACGCGCGACCTGACGTGCTTGCCGGAGTACGCGGCGCTGGTCTCGCGCGCGCTCGGCGTGCCCATCCCGCCCAACTACCCGGTCGTCGGCGCCGATGCGTTCCGCACGGCCACCGGCGTCCATGCCGCGGCGGTGATCAAGGCCGAACGGAAGGGCCACGCCTGGCTGGCCGATCGGGTCTATTCCGGCGTGCCGGCGGCGATGGTCGGGAGGCGCCAGGAGATCGAGATCGGGCCGATGAGCGGGGCCTCGAACGTGCGCTACTACCTGACGGTGCGTGGCCTGCCGTGCGAGGATGCGCTGGTGCAGGAGATCATCGCGGTGGCCAAACACAGCAACCGCGTGCTCTCGGAGCGCGAAGTGCTGGCGATCGCACGGCGCGAGCGCGGGGTCGAGCTGGAGCCGATCGGAAGTCCAATGTAATACATAAGCGGCTGCGCCGCACATGGACCATGAATAAGGGAACGCCAGCGGTTCTTTGTTCGCGGTCCCTTCGCTTCCCCTTCGCTCTGCTCAGGGCTTCGGCTCGCTTTTCGTGTCAGAGTCCAGGCGGCAGTGCCGCACCCTGGTGGATGAAAAGGGGACTGGGGCGCCCACGGCGGTGGCCCGTGCAGGGCGAACACGCTGGTTCGCCTGTGCGAGTTCTCGGTTCTTGGTTCTATTTTTAGGTCTTAGTTTTACGTATAACGTCTTTTGTTTTCTGCCCCTCTCACGGCAGAGTGCCATGAGCAGCGACAGCAAAGGAGCTGAGATCGACTATGGGCATGACCATCACCGAAAAGATACTTGCTCGCCACTGTGGGCAGGCTAAGGTCACACCTGGTGAGTTTATCAACGTCGCGGTCGATGTGGCGCTGGCCAACGAGCTCTCGGCCCAACTGTCGATCGTCGAGTTCGAATCCATCGAAGGCGCCGAGACGCTCTGGGACCCGCAGAAGGTCATCATCATCCCCGACCACTTCACCCCGGCCAAAGACATCCGCACCGCCGAGCTGGTGAAGAAGGTGAAGGCGTTCGCGCTCAAGCACGGCGCGATCTGGTATGAGTCGGGCACCGTCGGCATCGAGCACGTGGTGTTGCTCGAGAGGGGCTTCGTCGCGCCGGGCGATGTGGTGGTCGGCGGCGACTCGCACACCGTCACCTACGGTGGGATCGGAGCGTTCGCCACCGGTGCTGGCTCAACCGACATCGCGGCGGTATGGGCGCTGGGCGAATTTTGGATGCGCGTGCCCGAGAGCATCAAGATCGTCTACACCGGCACGCGCCGGCCGTGGGTCAGCGCCAAGGACATCATCCTCTACACCATCGGCACGATCGGGGTGGACGGGGCGATCTATGCGGCGCTGGAATACACCGGCCCGGTGATCGAGGCGATGCCGGCCCACGAGCGCTTCACCATGGCGAACATGGCGATCGAGGCCGGTGCGAAATCCGGCATCGTCGCGCCCGATGAGGTCGCCTGGGAGTATTACGCCGCCCACGCCGGGCGCGCGAAGATGGAGCAGAAGCGCGCGGCGCTCGGTGATCTGGCGTCCGACCCCGACGCGCACTACGCGCGGGTGATCGAGCTGGACATCAGCAACCTGGAGCCGTTAGTGGCCTACCCGCATCTGCCCGAGAACGTCAAGCCGATCTCCGAGGCGGCCAGCGAAAACATCCGGCTCGACCAGGTGCTGATCGGTTATTGTACCAACGGCTGGATCGAGGACCTGCGCATCGCTGCCGAGCTGATGCGCGGGCGCCATATCGCTCCGCACACGCGCGTTGTCATCACCCCCGGCTCGCACGACGTCTACGTCCAGGCGCTCAAGGAAGGGCTGATCACGACCTTCGCCGAGGCCGGCTGCACGATCGCGCCTTCGTCATGTGGTGCATGCATCGGCGGGCATCTGGGGGTGATCGCCTCGGGCGAGCGCTCGCTGACAACGACCAACCGCAACTTCCGCGGCCGTGGTGGGGCGCTCGATGGCGAGATCTACCTGTCCAGCCCGGCGGTCGCGGCGGCCTCGGCGGTGCTGGGCCGGCTGGCCAGCCCGGAGGAGCTGCTCTAAGATCCGTGGTCGGGTGTGGCGCCTTGCTGCGCGATCGGCGTCGGAGGTGTCTCTGGATTGGGACCCGAATTGCTGCGCTCGGATAAAAGAAAGCATAGGGCAGGGAGAAATAACAACGGCACCACTGGAGCATGCCCAACCCCGGCGCCGGTGATCAGGTACATCGTCAGCCAGCTGAGGATCGTCAGGATGAGCATCTGGCGGTGGGTCTGGGGAATGAGCCACAACGCACAGAGATCGTAGATGCTGCGCAGTGGCAGCACCGCCATCGTCAAGAGCAGCCTTCCCCGGTCGGTCCGCCAGCGCCAGAGCGCACCTAACAACAGCGGCCCGAAAGGGAGGGTGAGCAGGGGAACCATCCGCTGATACGCTTGTAACATGCCGAGCCAGCGGATCGGCCACGTAGGATACACCAGTAAGCTGACCACAAACACAGCCATTGCCATAGCAATTCCACGCCGCGACAGGCGCTGGAGCGCGATAGGTAAGGCGATATGCGGCTTGATGAGCACGAGGGTAGGCGCGATTGCGGGGATATACCATCCAACCAATAGCAAGGGGGACCATTGAGCGTACATCGCGGCCACATACATCGGAAGGCTGGCAAAGATCCACAAACGCCACCATTGCCCGCGGCTTGTGCAGACAAACGCAAGCGCGCCGATCGACAAAGCTACAAAGATCGCAGACGCGAGCGGCCAGGGGAGCCAGATAAGCGGCAGGCCGACAAGGCCGACCGGCAGCGGATAGGGTATGAAATAGCCATTCGGCGTAAAGTTATAAGGATCGCGTCCTTGAAGCAAGGACTGCGCTGTATATAACGCAAAATAAAGATCGCCGATGCGATTGTATCCCGTATAGGCAGAGCGACGCAGATAGCCGATGGCGCCATAAAAGAGGCCGATGCAGGCAGCGATGAGAAGACGACGGAGAGCCATGTGGACCTCACGGGTTGGAAAGTGCTCGATGAAAACGGCTACCGTCGGCGGGATCATGAACGAAGCACGGCCGGCCGGCGGGTTCCCGCCAGGCCCTGATGATGTGGGGAACGGCTATGCCAGCGGCACGCGCAACTCGACCGTGGTGCCTTCGCCCTCGGCCGAGCGGATGCGACACTCGGCACCGATTAGCCGCGCCCGCTCGCGCATATTGAGCAGGCCCAGCGAGCCGCGGGTGTTGTAGGACGACTCCACCGCTGCCAGGTTGAAACCGCGGCCCCAGTCGCGGACGCTGGCGACAAGGTGATCTTCCTCCTGGTAGAGGTAGATCGCGATCTCCGCGGCCTGGGCGTGTTTGCGCGCGTTGTTGACCGCTTCCTGTACGATCATGAAGATCGCGCCTTCGACCTCGACCGGCAGGCGGGGGATGCTCGGCGGCGCCTCCAGGCGCAGCCGGGTCTGCCCAGAAGGGTCGCGGAAGCGTGCGACGTATTGTTGTAAGGTCGCGAGCAATCCCTGGGTCTCCAAACCCAGCGGTCGCAGCTCGAACAGCAGCGTGCGGATGTCGTGCGAGGTTTTCTGGACCAGCTCGGAGAGCACATTTAGCTCGCTCTCGACCCGCTCGGGCATCGCGCGCAACAGCTTCTTGATGAACTCGATGTTCATCGCGATCGCCGCGATGCTCTGGGTGGGGCCGTCGTGCAGGTCGCGGGCGATCGCGGCGCGCACCTCGGCCTCCTTGGCCAGCAGCTTATCGCGCTCCTCCTTGAGGCTGCGCACCAGGCGCGCGTTGTCGACGGCCACCGCGGCCTGCGCAGCCAGCGTCGTCAGCAATTGCAGGTCCTGCTCGGTGAACGGCTCGCCGCTGCGCTTGTTGAGCACCTGCATCACGCCGATCACCCGGTCGCGCAGCCGCATGGGCGCACAGAGGATCGAGTGGGTCACGAAATCGATGTCGCGCGCGATGCCGTCGAACCAGCGCGGGTCCTGCTCGACGTCGTTGACGATCTGGCCGATGCCATTGGTGGCCACCCAGCCGGCGATGCCGCGATCGGTCGGGATGCGGAACTCGCGTAACTCGCCACTGTGCGGGTCCGTTGTTTCGAGCACCAGCTCGCCCGTGCTCTCGTCGAGCAGCATGATCGAACAGCGCTCGGCGCCCATCACCTCGGGCACACGCTGCTTGATATCCTCCAGCAGGCTGGACAGGTCCAGGTTGGTCGAGAGCGCCTGGCCGACCTGGTAGAGCAGGTGCAGCTCGCGCAGGTCCTGCTCGGCGCGCTGGAGCATCGCCAGCTTGTCGGCCTCGCCACCGATCGCGCGCACCAGCAGCATGGCCAGGTCGTCGTCCGGCGCGATCGCTGCCGAACGCTCGATCTCACCCTCGCGAACCACCAGGTGCAGCAGCCCGACCGCCTGGGAGCCGCTCTGGAGGGGCAACTCGATCAGTTCGCGGTCGTCGTCCAGGGCATAGTAGCCGATCGTCGGTTCGCGGCCTTCTTCACGCCGCGCGAAGGCTTCGCGTGCCTCGGCGATCAGCCGTGCGGCCTCTTCGCCCAGGCGCCCATGCTCCAAGACGATCGCCTCGCCATGCGGCGTGTGATAAAGCAGCGCGCCGCCCTGCGCCGGCCAGAAGGTGACCAGCCGCTCGAGCGAGCCCGCGAGCAGCCCCCGGACGTCATGATGCCCACCAGCAGTGAGCAACTGGCTCAACGTTTGGAGCTGGCGCTGATCGATGGTCAGGGATGGCATAGCGGACCTCTTCTAGATCGTGTGAAACATGTAGGCGACGCAGCCTGCGCAGGCCGTGGGAAGGCGGCAACCCCAAAAAACCCCGGTGCGATCGAGGCCCCGGGCACTGGCCGCTATCTACTGTACTGCATCGGACGAGAGCTGTCAACGCCTGGGCAGAGCTCCGTCGACCCCCTCCAGCCGATAGGCGTCCCGGTCCGCCGGGCCGGATCGACGCCATCAGCAAACGAGCTCTGAAGCGGCAGGATCGAGCTTGAATTTGTGATGAAAATCACGTATAATACTGTGGGCCTGGCTATCGGTGGGAGCAACTCCTCCGGCGGCTGGGCACGGCCCGCATGTGGAAGCGGGAGACCCGAGACGAGTGAGGAAGCGCATGAAAGTCATAGAAAAGAACGGCGCACTGGTCGATCTGGCCGTCGAGCCGGCTGCCGAGGCCGCGACCGAACCAGAGCACGATCCGGCGCAGCCAGACGGGCGCGAGGAAGGCCGAACGCGCGTGGTCGTCGTCGGTGCGGGGTTCGGCGGGCTGCATGCGGCGCGCGAGCTGGCCAGGGGTGGCGTTGATGTGCTGGTGTTGGATCGCAACAACTACCATGGCTTCTGGCCGCTGCTCTACCAGGTGGCGACCGCCGGGCTCGAGCCGGAGGCGATCGCCTACCCGGTGCGTGCGATCTTGCGCAAATATGCCAACGCCAGCTTTCTGATGGCCGAGGTGCGGGGAGTCGATTTTGAGCGGAAGCAGGTGCTCACCGATAGCGAGCCGATCGCCTACGACTACCTGGTGCTGGCGGCCGGCAGTGCGAACAACTATTTCGGCAACGACGAGCTGGCGCGCGCTACCTTCGGCATGAAGGATATCGACGAGGCCGAGCGGCTGCGCAACCAGGTTCTTGTGGCCTTCGAGCGCGCCATGCGCGAGCCCGACCCAGAGCGGCGTGCGGCGCTGATGACGTTTGTGATCGTCGGCGGAGGGCCGACCGGTGTGGAGCTGGCGGGGGCCTTCGCCGAGCTGATCCGCCATGTGTTGCGCAAGGACTACCCGGCGCTGGACATAGGCCAGGCGCGCGTGGTGCTGGTCGAGGCGCAGGATCGCATCCTGGCGACGTTCCCCGAATCGCTGCAGCGGAAGGCAGTGCGGCGCCTTACGCAGATGGGCGTCGAGGTCCGGCTGAACACCGCGGTGGCTGCGGTCGATGCGGACCGGGTGCTTTTTAAGGACGGGACCGGCCTGCAAGCGCACACAGTGGTGTGGGCAGCCGGGGTGCGCGCTGCGGCGCTTGCCGACACGCTGAACGTGGCGCGTGGCCGCGGCGCGCGGGTGAAGGTTGAGCGAACGCTCAATCTGCCGGGCCGCCCGGAGGTCTTTGTGGTGGGCGATATGGCCTACCTGGAGGGCTATCGCGGCGCGAACGCCTACCCGATGGTCGCGCCGGTGGCCATCCAGCAGGGCCAGCAGGCCGCACGCAACATCCTGGCGCAGATTCGCGGCGAGCCGATGCGCCCGTTTCGCTATTTCGACAAAGGCCAGATGGCGACGATCGGGCGGCGCGCTGCCGTCATGGATGCCTTTGGCGTCCGGCTCAGCGGCTTCCTGGCCTGGCTGGGCTGGCTCTTCATCCATCTGATCGAGCTGATCGGCTTTCGCAACCGGCTGATCGTGCTGGCAAACTGGGCGTATAATTACTTCACTTACGATCGCGGGGTGCGGCTGATCACGAACTATGATTGACGGGGCTTCCGCGGCTCCCGTTCCGTAGCGTGGGGTTCCAGCGATGCTGCTGCCGATGACCAAACCGACCGTGCGCGAACTCGTGCGTGGCTTCAGCAACCTGATGGCCTACCGCAACAACCGGCTGGCGATGTTGTTGCGGCTCGGTCGGGAATGTGGTGATATCGGCGTCTACCGGTTCGGGCCGTGGGTCGGGGTCATGGTCAATGCCGCCGACTATGTCCGTGCGGTGCTGGTGGAGCACGCCGACGCTTTCCAGAAGCTGCCGTCGATGGCCTTTCTGCGTCCCTTGCTTGGCAATGGGCTGCTGCTTAGCGAAGGCGACTTCTGGCGTCGCCAGCGCAAGCTGATCGCGCCCGCCTTTCAGCACCGGCGCGTCGCCACCTACGCCGACATGATCGCCAGCTACGCCGAGCAGGCGCAGCAGGGCTGGGCCGATGGTGCGACGATCGACGTTGCCCGCGAGATGATGCGCCTGACGCTGCGCGTGGTCGGCAAGGCGCTGTTCAATGCGGAAGTGCTGTCGGAGGCCGACGAGGTCGGCGCGGCGCTGACCATCGCTCTGCAGTACGTCGACCAGCAAACCAGCACCCTGTTCCCGACCTCGCTGAGCTGGCCGACCCCGGCCAATCGGCGCAACCGCGCGGCGATCGCGCGCCTGGACGCCACGATCCACCGGATCATTCGTGAGCGCCGCGCCGCGCTGCGCCATCCCTCTGCCGCGGGCCAACCAGAGCGGAGCAGCGATCTGCTGGCGCTGCTGCTGCTGGCCCAGGACGAAGATGGCAGCGCCATGACCGACGCGCAGGTGCGCGACGAAGCCATGACGCTCTTCCTGGCCGGGCACGAAACCACCGCCAACGCGCTGGCGTGGGCATGGTATCTGCTGGCCCAGCACCCATCCTGCTACGCCCGCATGCGCGCCGAGCTGGAGCAGGTGTTGGCAGGCCGCACCCCAACCTTCGCCGATCTGCCGAACCTGCCCTATACGCTGCAGGTGCTCAAGGAGGCGATGCGCCTGTATCCCCCGGCCTATCTATTCGGGCGCTACAGTGTGCGCGCGGTCGATCTGGAAGGCTACCGCCTGCCCGCCGGAGCCTGGGTGATCATCAGCCCGTATGCCCTCCAGCGCCGCAGTGACTACTTCCCCGACCCCGAGCGGTTCGACCCGGATCGGTTCGCACCGGAGGCCGAGCAGCGCATCCCGCGCTACGCCTACATCCCTTTCGGCGGCGGGCCACGCATCTGCATCGGCAACCACTTCGCGCTCATGGAGGGCCAGCTCATCCTTGCCACGCTGGGCCAGCGCGTGACCTTCGAGCTTGCTGAGCGGCGGCGCGTCGAGCCCAAGCCGCTGATCACACTCCGCCCACAGGGCGGGATCCGGATGCGCGTGCGGCGATGAGCAGGAGCCTTGCCCTCTGCCACCATCGGTCACGCCTGCAGATGGTGCATTGCGATCCGCGAAGGCAGGCGAAGACACGCGAAAATGGCCGCAATCTTCGCCTTCTTCCGCCTTCCTTCGCGGATCCCTGGCCGGCGTTCTGGAGTATCATCGCTCGACCGTCACCGTCGCGGTGGCGATGTTGGTCCCCCTGAAGGTGTTCGCCGTCATTTCGACGATATTGACATATCTCCCCGGCGTTGCGCCACGCGCCCGGAAGCTGATCGTATGCGTGGCGCGCTGCTCGGGCGTGTGGTTGACCTTCAGCAGATCGCTCTCGACCGGTGGGGTGCCGCGCCCGTTCGCACCGTCGCCGCGCGTCGTGTCGACATAATAATTGTCGCCCGCCGTGCCGTCGGCGTTCTCGGCACCGACTGTGAGCGTATCCTCGGTCGGGCTGTTCGGCCCATAGACCATATGGATGCGGTCGCTGCCTTCGGCGATCCAGACCTGGAAGGTATGGTGCGAGACGGTCGGATCGGCGCCGTACAGAGTCGCATCGGTCCACTCACCGACGAACCAGCGCTGCGTGCCGATCGTCACATAGGCGGCGTACCAGCTCCCGCCGCCGCCATCGTCGGGCGCGGTGCCGTCCAGGTCCAGGTCGGCCCAATAGGGCGCGATCACGTTGTTGGGCGGGGCCGGGTCGGGGAGCTCCTGGTTGAAGAAGCGGATGTCCTTTGCGCCACCGACGATCAGGTAGCCGTTGGTGACCATTGTGACCAGGTCGTAGGTCTGCCCGCCGTAGGTAAACGGCGGCGCGATGAAGGTGATCGCAACCTCGTCGCAGTTCTCGGTGCAGGTGTTGGGCGGGATGCCGAGGCCGGCGAGCGAGACATAGCCGAGCGGCAGGCCGCCGGGGTCGGCGACCACATCGATCTGGGCCGGCGTGACACCAGCGAGGGTCCCGGCAAAGGTCAGGGTGTTGGTGGCGCGGTCGAGCGTGGCCCCCGAGACGCTGCTGCGGCGGACCTGGAGCGCTTCCGGCACGGCGTCACGGATGGTGATACCGGCGGGGGTCGGGCCGTTGTTCGTCGCAGCGATCGTGCAGGTCGTGCTGCGCTCTTGCCTGATCGTGGCCGGGTTGCACTGCGTATCCAGCGCGACCACCGGTTCGCTCCGGGTGAAGGTCAGCGGCAGGTGCAGCGTGCGCCCTTCGCTGCGCAGCCGGATCTGGGCGAAATACGAGCCGTCCGGCACCCCACCGGCGTCGATCGTGATCACAAAACTGGCGTAGCCCCCGGCTGGCACACGGATGCGCTCGGGATTCACAGTGATCGTGACGCCGGGGGGCGCCTCGGCGGTCGCGCGCCAGGTTGCGGCGTGGCTGAGTTCGCTATGGACCGTGCGGACGACGCTGATGCGGCCCGGCATAGTGGGGATCGCGATGCTGGGGTAATTCAGGTCGTCCAGGTGGCCCCTGGCGCTGGCGTAGGCATCGGCCGGGATATCCAGGGTGAGGCCGGGGTCGCCGGCGCGGGTGAGGTCGATCCGGCCCGCGCCAACGTCGTAGGGATCGGCGGGGGTGCTGCCATCCTCCTTGACCACGTTGGTGGTGGCGGTGGTCATGAGCGCCGACTTGATCTGCCCGGGGGTCCAGTTGGGGTGCAGCGCCTTGAGCAACGCCGCTGCGCCGGCCACGTGTGGCGCGGACATGGAGGTGCCGGCGATCGCCTGGAACAGCTCGCCGGGCGGGCCGGCGACGACATCGCTAGGTGCTGGCGAATGGCCGGCCAGGATCTGCACGCCGGGCGCGGTGACATCCGGCTTAATCACGCCGCCCTGCTCCCCTTCGAGCGGGCCGCGCGAGCTGAACGCGGCAAGCACATCGCCGAAGCGCGGGTCGATCGTCGCCTCGCTCAAGCTGATCGTACCGAGCACGGTAGTGTCCGAATGGGCGTTAGTGAAGGTGACCACCTGCATGCCTTCTGGCCCATCCAGGTGAATCGTCGGCACCCAGTGATTGTCAGTCTCGACATCCTGGACGGTCGGGTTATACAGGATCATGCCGGCCCCGCCGCCGGCCAGGACGTTGGCGCTCTTCTCTACACGCGCATTCCCTCCGCGCTGGCAGATCACGATCTTGCCGGCCACCGTGTCGGGCAGTGGGTTCTCGCAGCGTTGGTCGCCCAGCGCCGCTGCGTCGATCACCGGCTTATCGCTGACGCCGGGCGTGATCGAGGCGCCATGCACCTCGAGCCGCGAATCGCCGGCCTGTAACGTCAGCCGGCTGATGAACTGCCGGTCGTGGGTGCTCGCGGCCACGCTCATCACCCATGGCGCATTGGCCGGCGATCCAATCGTTCCCGGGCCAGGGCCGGCGTTGCCGGCCGACACAGCGACGAACACGCCGGCGCGGTAGGCGTCCAGGAATGCCAGGGCGATACTGTCTTCGTACGGATCGGGCGCGGTGATGCTGCCGATCGAGAAATTGATCACATCGACGCCGTCGGCGACCGCCTGGTCGATCGCGGCAACCAGGTCGGAGCTGAAGCCGCCAGCGCTGCCGAGCCCTTTGTAGGCCGCGATGTGGGCGCGGGGGGCGATGCCCGAGACATGGCCGCGCGGCACACCGAAGATCTCCGCCGTGACGTTGGCGTTGCCGGCGGCGGTGCTGGCGGTGTGCGTGCCGTGGCCATCGTTGTCGCGTGCCGAGTCGAATTCGCCGGGGCCGAGGCCGACCAGCGCCTTGTAGGTCTCGAGGAACGCGCGCGCGCCGATCAGCTTATTCGTACACGCGATCGGCGGCGAGGTGTCGTTGGGCGGCGCGCACGCCCCACGCCACCAGGGTGGCGGCGGTGGGTAGCTTCCATCGTCGGCGAATGACGGGTGTTCGGGCCAGATGCCGGTGTCGATCACCCCGACGATCACCCCTTCGCCGCCATCGCCGAGGGCAGGGTCGCGCGCCAGCGCGCGCCAGATCACATCGGCGCCGATGAACTGCGGGCTGCGGTCGGTCAGCGGGTAGTAGCGCTCATCGGGCTGGACGGCGACGACGCCGGGTAGCCGGGCTACCTGTGCGACCTGGTCGGCGGGCACCACCAGGGCCGCGCCACCGTAGACGACGCGGTAGCGGGCGGTGATGCGTGCCTGCGGGATGGCTGCCCGCGCAGCGGCCTCGAAATCGCGCAGCCGCCCATCGAGGTAGCCCAGGTAGCGCTGGCTGGCAGGCGCCGCCAGGTCAAGGCGTGGAGCGCCGGTCAGTTGCGGGCTGGTGGCTGCCAGGCCGGGGATGCCGCCGCGGTAGGCCGCCAGCGGCGCGACATCGAGCTTGACGATCACGCTTGCAAGCCGGTTGCCGGTGGTGGAAGCCTTCGGCGCAAAGCCGCTCTCGGCGGGCACATCGCGGCTCGAGCTTGCGATCGCAGTGGCCGGCACGGCCGTGATCGCTTGCGGACCGGGCGCCTGGGCGAACGTCGCGACCGATGCTGGCAGCGCGGCACAGATCGCCAGAACGACCGCGAGGATCCGACGGCGTGTGCTGCGGTAACTCATCGACGAACCTCCGTGAGCTGCAGGCGACGACGTGCGACGTGCGATGGCGGGCCGGGCGATCCGTCGGTGCTGCACGCTCGATCAAACGGGAACTTTGCTGCGCTCATGAGCGTCCTCTGAACGAGGGGTTAAGGGTTAATGATCCATGCGGTTGCGCCGCATCCCGATGGATGGAAAGGGAACTCCGACGGGCTCGGTTCTGTGTTCACGTTAGACGTGATCCAGACAGAACGCTCACCCCTAACGCTTCGTTCGAAAAAGCGCTCGTACGCTCGAGCGCATGTTGGAGCGCTTCGCGTACTGTTTCCTGGCGGGCGCATGAGGATTCATGATTATATCGGGTCTTGGGCATCCCGCCCGCCCGGCGGCTGCAGCCGCGGGTGAGCGATACCACGCCTGCTCCCGTGGGTTACCCGATGATTTTCTTCATCCTCATCAGCCTGCGTGAAACCAGTGATGAACTGACGCCGCCGTGTGCGAAGGCGCGCTGGCATCCCTGGCGCGCCGGGTCGTCTGCCGAGCGCGTATGGCTATCGCCACCGGACGCGTATGGAGGATGTCGCTGATGAGATGGCGAACAATCTGGTTACCGATCGGCTGGCTAGCGCTCGCCGGCCTGTTCGGCTGTGGCCGGGCGGGCGTGCCGCCGGCTGAAAATGGTGCTCCCACCCGAGCGACAGCGGTGCCAGGCAACGAGCCGATCACCACAACAGCGATCGGCACATCGCTTCCGTTGCCGACTCTGCCACCCCCAACACCGCTACCAGCCGGTGCGCTGCCAACATCCGAGCCAGGTCGCACCCTGCCCATGGCGGCTTCGACCCAGGCGCCGACGACGGTGCCTGTGCCGACACCTACCAATGCCGCCGCGAACCTCGCGCCGCCCCGCGCGACCGCCCAGCGGCCCCTCCCCGGCCCGCCGCCGGCGCTCCAGCCGCTGCCTACGGTCGAGCCCTCTGCCATCACCGGCGAGGTCCCCGCCGACCTGCTGGCCGCGATCGTCGCCGATCTGGCAACACGGGTGGGGGTCGACCAGCAGGCGGTTACGGTCGTCCGCGCCGAAGCCGTCATCTGGAACGATGGTTCGTTGGGCTGCCCCCAGCCGGGCGTTGCCTACACCCAGGCACCTGTGAGCGGCTACCGGGTGGTCCTGCGGGCGGGCTCCCGCAACTACGATTACCGTGCGTCGTCGAACGGCGCCTTCTTCGTATGCGAACCGCGCTCCTCGCGGCAGGTACGACCGACCGCCCCCGGTGGAAGCGGATAAAACGAAATGACCTTGAGCGATTTACCGCAGAGCCGCAGAGGCGCAGCGCCATGTTTCCTCTGCGGCTCTGTGGTTCTCTCCCATATTAGCGTCTGACGGTGATAGCGATCGCCTCGTTATCCTCCGGCGCGCCGCCCCGGACACCGCCGGCGCGTGCTGCATCCAACAACAGCAGCAGCCCGGTCTCGGTCGGATTCGTCCCATCGGGACCGAAGTCCAACACGGTGAGCTGCTCGGTCTCGCCGCTTGGGATGTCGCCCGATCCGAAGCTATCCGCGCCGAACACCCCCAGGTAGCGCTCGCCGAGCGGCGAGATCGTGATATCGGTCAGTGCATCGGTGACGGCGCCGCTGAAGTAGAAATCGACCGCCAGGGCCTGCATATCGATCGGCTGGAAGAAGTTATCGGCGTTCATCCCAATCTGCTCGCCACAGAACAGCAACACCGTGTTGCCGCTGTTGGTACCGTGGTCGGTGAAGAAGAACGCCGTGGCATCGCCGGTTTGCAAGTTCTGTACCCACGTGACGTTGCGACCGTCGGTGAGGTTCAGCGCTGCATCGAAGTTGAAGACCGCGTAATCGAACTCACCATCGCGGTTGGTATCCAGGTCGAACTCGAACAACGCCGGAGCGTTGGCATGGGTTTGCCGTTCCCAGGTGTTGACCGCGAAGGCCATCACGAAGGAGTCCTGGGCGGCGGGGTCGCTGGGATCCGAGCAAATGCCGGAGTCCTTCGGGACCGGGAAGGTCGCCACGCCGACATAGCGCAGGTCGATGGTGGCAGCGTTCTGGCCGCGCCGGTCGCGGGGCAGGTTCGGGCTGGTGCCGATCAGCGAGTACGCATCCACGTGTGCGGTTCCCACGCCGCGGTTGCGCAGCCGGGTCGATCCGGCCGGGAACCCGAACGCCTCGTCGCTGATCCGGACGGTCCGCGAGCTGGCCTGCACATCGGCCGCCAGACGCGGCAGGACATGCCAGGCCAGGTGGAGCGGATCGTCGTTGTCCTTGTTGGTTCTGGTATCGTCCAGCAGGAGATAGCCATCGTACTCGAGGGTGGTCAGCACATTGGGATCGCCGCCGCGGCTGCCCGAGTTGAGCATCCACTCGCGCAGCTTCGTCCCATCGATCCGGAGAGTCACGACGAAGCGTTCGGTCTCGCCCTGGCCCACGGTGATGCGATCGGGTGCGCTAATCTGGATCGCCCCGTTGTCCTCATCGTTGGCGAAGCGGAACGTCGGCTTGATCTTGTAGGTGATCCTGGAGTCGGAGTAGTTCTTGACGACCACCGTTCGATGGAGCTCGACCTGCTCCCTGGTTACATCGAGGAACCCGAACGACAGCGCGCCGCTGCGGGTCTGCGCGTCCCAGGCGGCGGCTGGTGAAGCCAGCGCACGGTCTACGCGCACCTCGCCGCCGCCGATGCGGGTAATCGCCGCCAGGTCGCCGCCCAAGGCGCGTGGCGTGTTCTGAATATCGATCTCGGCGGTATTCATCAGCAGGGCTTTGATCTCGAGCGGTGAGCGCCTGGGGAATGCATCGAGCAGCAGTGCTGCCGAGCCCGCGACCATCGGTGTCGCACCCGAGGTACCACCGAAGGGTATGGCGCCATCGCCGGTCCCGGCCTCGGCTGAGACCGATGCGCCCGGCGCGCCGATCTCCGGCTTGGCCAGATTGGCGCCCATGCTCGGCCCGCGCGACGAGGAGCCGACCATGTGCATCACCAGCGGGATGAAATTGGCGGGATCGAAGAGCGCGGTAACTCCGGCGTCGAGGCTACCCTTGATCAGGTTCGCGTTGGCCTGGCTGATCATGTAGCCGGGGATGGTGATCGGCGGGCCGCCGCCGAACCCGCCCTCGAAGGGCTCGCCGGGAGCGATCAGCCCGATGACCCCGATCAACCCACCGCCGTCGGCGATGTTGCGGATCTTGTCGCTGAAGAAACAGACACCGCGATCGACCAGCACGATCTTGCCGCTCAGGGAACCTGGATCGAATGGCGCGCAGCCGTTCAGGTTGCCCCCCGCACCGTCGCCATACTGGACCGGGGCCGAGATCGCCTCGGTGAGCGGTGCCGACCAGGGTTGGAAGACCGCCGGGTAGTCGCCGGCGATGTCGGCTGGGGAGAGAATCCGCATCAACTGCAGACGCGCCGATGGCACCTGCGTCTGTGCCACCGACAGCGCCGTAGTCGCCGCGGCCGGTGTCCCAGTCACATACGGCTTGTCGCTGCCGTTGCCGGCTGCGGCCACGGTGAGCACGCCGATTTTCGTCGCGTTATCGACGGCCAGCGAGAGATCGTCAAAAAACGGGTCGCCATAATCGGCGCCCAGCGACATATTGATCACATCGACGTGGTCGTTGACCCGGCCATCACCGTTGGGGTCGAGGGCAAAGTCCATGCCCTGGATGAGCGCCACACCGCTGCACGAACTCGAAACCGAGGAGCAAACCTTGACGGCATAGAGATCGGCATCTGGTGCCACGCCGCCAAGGCCGCCGGCGATATCGGCGACGTGGGTGCCGTGGCTGGCGCTGGCGCAGCTCTCGATCACGCTGGGTCCGCAATCGATCGGGTCCGGGTCGGGCGCCAGCGGCGGGCTATCGGGCTGACCGTTCCAGAACTCGCCGACGAAGTCGTAGCCGCCGATCACTTTCTCGGTTGGGAACAGCCCGTCCAGGGTCGTGTTGCGCGGGTCGTCGAGGCTGGTGCCATAGGCCGCCGCGTAGGCCTCGGCGGTACCCGGCCCACCCAGGTGGGCGTGGGTATAGTCGATGCCGGTATCGAGGATGGCGATCCGCACGCCCGCGCCGCGGAAGCCGAGCTCCTGCACCGCCCGGGCGCCGATATACGGGACGGTCTCCTCGAGCGCGCGCTGATAGTTGACCACCGGCTTGATCGAGACGACGTCCGGGTCGGCCGCCAGTGCCTGCAAGCTGGCAGCGTCGACGCGCAGCATCACCGCGTTGAGGGCCTTCTGTGCCGTTCCGAGCACGGTGGCGTTCGCGTCGATCGCACGGGCCCGTGCGATGAAGCCGCCCTGCTGGGCCTGGATGCTGCGGAGCTGGTTCTGCTGCAGGGTCGCGTCACCACTGGTGGCGGCGACTTCGGCGACCGGCGCCGCCTTCAGGCGCACGATAACCTGCTGCGGGCCTTGGGCGGTCAGCAGCTTGCGGTCGATCTTGCTCACCGGCGTTGGTGCGCTGGTTCGCATGGGCGAGGCAAGTTTCAGATCGCTGATGGTTGCTGGAACAGGCCGACCGGGCGTCGGCCCACCCCTCTGAGCGCCGGCGACGGCGGCAGCCGAAAATACGAACACCACGATCAGCAGCAGGCTGAGCACCTTCTTGAACACGTCTGCCTCCTGAATGATGCGAACGATCCAGCCAGAGCTGCGTCGCTCATGGCTGGCTCAATCGTTTCCTTACAGCGCTCACTATCCCTACCCCTACGTGTCTCAAGAGTCTGTTGGTGCGCCAGGCTGGCCGATGTGATCGGCACAGCCAGGCATGTGTCGCGCCCCTCCTTTCTAGTGCTCCTGCCCCTCCCTAGCAAGCCGCTCGCTGCCAGAACGACCAGCAATGGCCCCAGGATGCGCCAGGCCGGCCCTGGCTCATCTGGTGACCGTGACGACCTCGGACGCCAGGCTGGTGCCCTCGAAGAGGTTCGAGGTCATCTCGACCGTGTTGAGGTAAGTGCCGCGCCTGAGGCCGCGCGCCTCGAACGTGATCGCATACGTCGCAGGCGTGAACTCGGTGATCACCGCCAGTTCGTCGCCTTCGATCGGCGCGGTGCCCTCGCCATCGATGCCTGCTGGTGTCAGATCGACGTAGTAGTTGTCGCCAACGCTGCCGTCCTGATTCTCAGCGCCGACCGTCAGCGGCGCTGCCGTGGCGGTGGTTGGGCCATAGACCATGAAGATCTGGCTGCTTCCGGCCCGGATCCAGATCTGGAAGGAATGGGCCGAGCCGGGGATGCCGAACTGGGCAGCGTCCTTCCATTCAGCGACGAGATAATCGATATTGGTCTCGGTATCGGTCAAGACTGCGAAGTACCATGTGCCGCCGCCGCCGTCGTCGGGCGCCGTCCCGTCCAGGTCCAGGTCGGTCCAGTAGGGTGCGATCACATTGTTGGGTGGCGCGGGATCGGGCAGGCGCTGGTTGATGAAGGAAAGGGTCGTGTCGTCTCCGACGATCAGGTAGCCGTTGCTGACCATAGTCATGGTGCTGTAGGTCACACCGCCGTAGCTGAAATCGAGTCCTACGGCTCCCAGATCCAGGATGATCCCGGTCTCATCGCACAGGCTGCTACATGGGAGTTGGGTACCGGGGAACTGGCTCAACGAGAAATAGCCGGCGGGCGATTGGCCGGGGGCTGCAGCGACCGTGATGGTACCGGTTGCGGATGGGAGATGGCCGTTGAAAGTAAGCGTGTTGTGACGGTCGTCGAGTGTGGCGCCGATGACACTGTTGGCGATCACATCCAGACCGCGCGGCACCACATCGGTGATACTCGCCACCGTGGGAGCAAACTGGCTGTTTACAACGTTGATCGTGCACCGGGTGCTCTGGTTGAGGTGGATGCTGTCTGGGTCACAGTTCTTGGCCAGCGCGATGCCCGGCTGTTTGCGTTCGAAGGCGATGGGCAGGTGGACCCGCAGGTGCCTGTAGGTCAGATCGATGCTCCCGAAGTAGGTGCCGTCCGGCACGTTCCTGGCCTCGATCGTGACCGTGAAGCCGGCGTAGCCGCGCGCCGGCACAGCCAGCCTGGCCGGATTCACGCTGATCGTCACGCCTGGCGGGGCAGTGGTGGTGATGTCCCAGGTGCTGGCGCGATCTAATTCGCTGCGGGCCACGCGGCTGACGCTGAAGCGGCCCGGCATAGTCGCGATCATGATGCTGGGGTAGTTCAGCGCCCAGGGGCGTGTACTGCCGGCGGCATATTGATCGGCAGTGACATCGAAGGTCAGGCCGGGGTTGCCGGCCTGCGTCAGGTCGACGCGCCCGGATCCGATGTCGAAGGGGGTGGCCGGGGTTGCCTCGTCCTCCTTGAGGACCCGCTCGAACGTCGCGCTGGTCATGAGCGCCGATTTGATCTGCCCAGGCGTCCAATTGGGGTGCAGCGCCTTGAGCAGCGCGCCGGCGCCGGCCACGTGCGGTGCGGACATGGAGGTGCCGGCGATCGCCTGGAACAGCTCGCCGGGCGGGCCGCCGAGGAGGCTTGACGGCGTTGGGGTGTGGCCGGCCAGGATCTGCACGCCAGGGGCCGTAAGGTCGGGCTTGATCAACGCCCCATCGGGCGCCGGGCCGCGCGAACTGAACGCCGCCAGAATATCGCCGCGCACGCGTGTGGCCGTGCCAGTGGTGAAGCTGGCGACGACGTTGGTGTGATGGCTCAGGAACGCCACCAGCGGCCCGCCATCCGGCAGATGGACCGTTGGCAGCCAGTGGTTGTCGGTCTCGACGTCCGCCAGCGTTGGGTTGTACAAGATCATCCCCACCGCGCCGCCCTGCAGCACGTTATACCCCTTTTGGACGCGGGCGATCACGCCGCGCTGACAGGCGACGATCGCGCCGGCGACCGAGCCGGGCGGGAACGGCTCGAGGCACAGCGCGTCGGTGCTGGTGACCACCGGGGTGAACGCGGGGATGCCGGCGGTGATCGAGGCCCCTTCGAGCTGCAGCGTCTCCTGGCCGGCCCGCAGCGTAAGCGTGCTGCTGAACTGCCGGTCGTGGGTGCTGGCGGCCACCGTGGTGACCCAGCCACCGGCGTGGTTGACGGTGCCTGGGGTGGGGCCGTCGTTGCCGGCTGAGGCGGCCACGAACACACCCGCTGCGTAGGCGTCCAGAAACCCCAGCTCGACCGGATCGCGGTAGGGTTGCTCACCGCCGCTGATCGAGAAGTTGATCACGTTCACGCCATCGGCGACCGCCTGCTCCACGGCGGCGAGCGTATCGCTGCTGACGCAGCCTTCGGCCCCGCACACTTTGTAGGCCGCGATGCGGGCGCGGGGGGCGATGCCCGAGACCTGGCCGCGCGGCACACCGAAGATCTCCGCTGCGACTCTGGCGTTGCCGGCCGCGGTGCTGGCAGTGTGCGTGCCGTGGCCATCATTGTCGCGTGCCGAGTCGTATTCCCCCGGCCCAAGGCCAACCAATGCTTTGTAGGTGTCGAGGAATACACGTGCGCCGATCAGCTTATTCGTGCACGCGATCGGCGGCGAGGTGTCGTTGGGCGGCGCGCACACCCCACGCCACCAGGGCGGCGGCGGCGGGTAGCTTCCATCGTCGGCGAACGACGGGTGCTCGGGCCAGATACCGGTATCGAGCACCCCCACGACCACGCCCTCGCCGGCGTGCTCCGGCCCGCCGAGCGCCCGCCAGAGCGTGGGCGCGCCGATGAATTGCGGGCTGCGGTCGGTAGTCAATTGGAGCAGCCGGTCGTGTTGGACGGCGACGACGTCAGGCAGTCGGACGAGCTGATCAATCTCGGCTGCCGGTACGAGCAGCGCTGCGCCGCCGTAGACAACCCGATAGCGGGCGGTGATGCGCGCCTGCGGGATGGCTGCCAACGCGGCAGCCTCGAACGCCTGCAGGCGCTGGGTCAGGTAACCAAGGTAGCGCTGGCTGGCGACCGAGCGCAGGTCGAGCTGGGGTGCGCCGGTGAGCTGCGGGCTGGTGGGGGCGTAGCCAGGGATGCCGCCGTAGTAGCTCGCCAGCGGCGCAAGATCGAGTTTGACGATCACGCTCACCAGCCCATCGGCGCTCTGGAGCGTCCTGCTGCCCGGCGCTGCACCGTCCCTGGTCGGGCCCACGTCGATGACGCGCTGGGGGCGAAGCGGTATGGCCGTAAACCTGCTGGGGCCTTGCGCCAGCGCCGCGGTGGAGCCGGCCAGCACCATCAGGGCGATCAGGAGCAGGCTGAGCAGGCAGCGACGCTGGGTGTGCGGGGGCATGGCTGAGTCTCCCTCCACTGAACCAGGATTCGCACCAACCACGAACTGGGCACTTGTAAGCCGGGGATCGGGCGCCGGTGAGCGCTCGCCTCGTGCGCGCCCACACCTCAGGCTCTTCCGGTGCGCAGCCAGAAGACCAGCCTGGTTGTGCGGTGCCGGCTTGGAAGGGCATGGGAGTATCAGTGGGACGTAGTGGCGCGATGCAGGGCCGTTCGACCGCAACGATTCGGTGGGTGAGCAGAGGTAGCGGGGTTACCGCATCGGATAAGCGCGTGGCGCCGCTCCTCCTTTTCTAGATCGCCTGTGTTCGATATGGAAGCCAGGCCAGCGCTGTGCGGCTTGCGGTAGAAACCACACCCAGACAAGCAGCGCTGCTTGCCGTCTATCGTGCTTCAGCAGGGGATTTGGATCTCACTATCCATCATAAACAATCTGTCAAGGTGCTGCAGGTGCCTGCAAAGCGGCCGGATCGCGGGTAGGCAGCTTTGGGAAGAGGAGAAAGCGATCTCGGGCCCATGGCCCGAGATGAAAAAAATGTTAGAATTCTCACAGACAAAATGAACGGAACGACAGCCTCCTGCCGGGGGCACACTGTCTCTCATTCACCGTACGTGGCAGGAGGAGTTTTTGCAGCGCGCTGGAAGCGGACGTCGCGTCAGCAATGGGCGCCGATCGTGCTGGGGCAGGGAGCGGTGGCGTGCTCCCGCGAGCCCACCGCTGGCTATCAGGTGGTGGACCGGAGGTGCCCAGCCGCTCCGTTGCAAGGCACCTGTCACCCGGCGTACACGGCTTCGCGCAGGCCCCGAATATACCCGATGGCATACA
>FLYN01002038.1_pt1 | contig 21171 bp, 15 predicted proteins | sample 1122621 | NCBI WGS metagenome assembly FLYN01 (sample SAMEA4346792, study PRJEB14843) | hot springs metagenome | biome: Terrestrial Biome; feature: Habitat; material: Sediment | place: India | collected 2012-06-12 | depth 1760 m
GCGGGATCACCGGCCCGCCACGGCGCGGCGCTATCTGGCCGGCCTGCGTGAGCGCCTCCCCAGCCTCAGGCAACGCGGCCGGCGGCGGCCCCCACATCGGCGCACCATCTCTGCGGAGCGTCTGCCCACGCCCAAGCGATACCGTCTCCTGGCCAGACGAGGAAGCGCGCGGCAGCGCCAGATCGGCGAGTTGGCGGGCCGTAGCTGCCGCAATGCCGTGCTTGCGCGCGACGATGCGCAGCGCCTCCACGAACGCCATCCCGCTGGCGAAGCGCTGCTCGGGGCGCTTGGCAAGGATGCGCGCCAAGACGATATCAAGCTCGGGCGGCTGCGCCGGATCGATCGAGGAAGGCGGCGGCGGCGGCGTCTGCACGTGGGCCACGATCAACTGCGGCGTCGCGCCCGAGAACGGCACCACGCCGGTAATGATCTCGTAGGTGGCGATGCCGAGCGAATACAGATCGCTGCGGCCATCGACGCGTTGGGCCGACGCCTGCTCGGGCGAGATATACTCCGGCGTCCCCATGAAAATGCCCGTGCGCGTCAGGCGCTCACCACCGGCCTCGGGCGCCTGGGCGATCCCAAAATCAGTCAGCAGCACGCGCCCGTCGGTATCGATCATGATATTCTGCGGCTTGACATCGCGGTGGACTGCGCCCTGCGCGTGGGCATAATCGAGCGCCGCCGCGACCGGCTCGATGATTCCGATCGCGTAGCCCAGCCCCAGTGCTCCACGCTCCTCGATGATCGCGTGGAGCGTACGGCCGCGCACATACTCCATCGCGATATAGCGCAACCCGTTGTGCTCGCCGACATCGTAGACCGTGACGATATTGGGGTGCCGCAGATTCGCAGCGGTGACAGCCTCGCGATCGAAACGTCGGGTGAACTCGGGATCGATCGCCAGCTGCGGCGCCAGCACCTTGAGCGCCACCGTGCGCTGGAGCAAAGTATCGCGCGCGCGGTACACGCGCGCCATGCCGCCGCGCCCGATCTCTTCCTGGATCAGGTAGCGGCCCAGTTGCTGTCCGATCAGACTGGTCAACAGGACCCCCAACAGCCTGGCAGCGCGCCGGCCAGGGGCACAGCCCATGCGGAGGCGGCTTCAGGCGCCAACCTAGCGGCTGGCGTGCCCTGCGGCGCCCCTAGAACATCGGCCACAAATCCGCGGAGCGACATGCATCCGGACGTCAACGGCGCGCTCGCTCGCGTTCCTTGATGGATCGTCGTGCTGACGTGACCGGCGCTCGAGGGCTTCGCCAGCGTCGCGCACCCCCAGCCCGCCACACCACCCAACCGGCGGCGCGTGCTCCAGCAACCGGCCGGATCGGCCCCGCGCGCCGGATCGGGGCAGCCCTCAGCGGACGCCGAAGCCCGGGCGGCCAGTCGCCTCATCTGGTATTTTCGCCGCCCTGATGGTATAATCCCTGCCAGATTGTGCGATTGTACCATATTGCGCGCCGGATTCAAAGCCGCGGCGCCGGCATAGATTTCTCGAGGAGCGCATATGCAATCAGCCCCTGCACCTCTGCTCGTCATCAGACGCCCGGATGCCAGCATCACCGAGATCGAGTGGATCAGGCCGACCCTCGCGATCGGGCGCGACGGCGCCAACGATATCATCATCGATCATCCTCTGGCCTCGCGGCGCCATGCGCGGCTCGAGCACAACGAAAACGGCTACTTTGTGTGCGATCTGGAAAGCACCAATGGAACCTACCTCAACGGCGAGCGGATCGAGGGCACCCACCCGCTGCACAATCAGGACCGGATCTGGATCGCCGATACCGAGATCGTGTTCAACGATCCCGAGGCCACCCAGAAAGGCCCGTTGCCGATCGAGATCCTGAAGCGCGTGCGCGCTGCCGAGGAGGCGCTGCGGGTCGACAGCCGCGCCAAGGAGGTCTATATCAACGGCAGGCTCCTCGAGCCACCGCTGACGGTCAAGGAGTTTCAGCTGTTGGAGCTGCTCTACACCCACAAAGGGCAGGTGATCAGCAAGGACGAGATCGCGCACAACGTGTGGGACTACGAGGTATACGACTACAACGCGATCGATGCGCTGGTGTACCGGCTGCGGCAGCGGATCGAGCACGACCCAAGCAACCCCCGCTTCCTGGTGACGGTGCGCGGGTTCGGCTACAAACTCATCACCCAGCCGGAGGGGTGAAGGGGAACGATGAACGATGAACACTGAATGTGGAATGTCGAATGTGGAAATGCTGAAAGCTGAATTCAATTTTCTACATTCTACATCCTACATTCCGTATTCCGCATTCCCTATTCGTCATTCTACATTCTCATTCTTCATTCCGCATTCTATATTCATCATTCTGCATTCTCCATTCCGTATTCTGCATTTCTATGCCTCACTCCATCACTATCATTGCGCCGCGGCGCCTGCGTGGCACGATCGCGATCCCAGGCGACAAGTCGATCTCGCATCGCGCGGTGATCCTCAACGCGGTGGCGGAGGGCAATGCCCGGATCACGCATTTCCTCACCGGCGCCGACTGCCTTGCGACGATCGCCTGCATGCAGGCACTGGGCGTGCGGATCGAGCGTGAAGCCGACTCGGTGCGAGTCTATGGCGCCGGCCTGCGCCGCACACGCGGTGGAGGCGGGCTGCAGGAGCCGGACGATGTGCTCGACTGCGGCAACTCGGGGACGACCCTGCGGCTGCTGGCCGGGCTGCTGGCCGGTCAGGACGGGCTCTTCGCCGTGCTGACCGGCGATCGCTCGCTGCGCGGGCGCCCGCAGCAGCGGATCGTCGCGCCGCTCCGTGCGCTCGGTGCGACGATCGACGGCCGGCAGGGCGGCGATCGAGCGCCGCTGGTGGTGCGCGGCGCATCCCTCAGGGGCGGCGCCTACGAGCTGCCGATCGCATCGGCGCAGGTCAAGAGCGCGCTGTTGCTGGCGGCGCTGGCCGGGACTGGACCACTCACGCTGAGCGGGCGGACGGATGGGCGCGATCATACCGAGCGCATGCTGGCAGCCATGGGCATCGATATCACCATCGAGCGCGGCACGATCACGCTCTACCCGCCTGCGCATCCAGTGATTCCCTACCCGCTCTCGCTGCGCGTGCCAGGCGATCCCTCGTCCGCCGCGTTCTGGTGGGTCGCAGCGGCCATCCACCCCGACGCCGAGCTGACGACCACCGGCGTGTGTCTCAACCCGACCCGCACTGGCGCACTGGATGTCTTGCGCGCCATGGGCGCGCAGGTCAGCATCACGAACGAGCGGCAAGAGGGGAGCGAGCCGGTCGGTGACGTGACGGTGCGCTCCTCGGCACTGCGTGGGGTCGCGATCGGCGGCGCGTTGATCCCGCGGCTGATCGACGAACTACCGGTGCTCGCCGTCGCCGCCGCCTGTGCTGCGGGCGACACACTGATTCGCGATGCCCAGGAGCTGCGCGCCAAGGAGACCGATCGGATCGCGATGGTCGCTCACGGCCTCGAGGCCCTGGGGGTCGCAGTGGAACCGACCCCCGACGGCATGGGCATCACGGGGGGGCGCGGGCTGCGCGGCACCACCCTCGCGAGCCACGGCGATCATCGCCTGGCGATGGCCTGGGCGATCGCCGGGCTGGCAGCCACTGGCGAAACACGGATCGAAGGCGCGGAGGCCGTGGAAGTCTCGTACCCGGAGTTCTGGGAGACGCTATCATCCGTAAGTTCTGAGTTGTGAATTTCGAGCTGTCAGGTTGATGGAACTCAAACTGCAAACCCAGCACTCAGAACGCCCATAAGTGACATGTATACGCATCGTATCGAGATCTACACCACCAGCCTGGTGATCGCCGGATCGTACGATCTGACGATCTACCGCCGGGTGAGCGATGCGATCAACGGCGAGCAGCGCCGCTATGTTCCGCTTCGCGACGCAACGATCGCCCCACTGGAGCGGGCGCAGCAACTGCAGCGCGTGCCGCAGCTGCTCGTTGACCGCGGCGAGGCGCTGCTGGTCGCTACGCTGCACGAGGCGCCGCCGCCCCCCGACTACCCACGCGAGGAGGTCGTGCGCGGCGTCACGCCGATCGCGGCGATGTTCTTCACCACCGCTTTCGTCGTCCGTGCGACATTCCATAAGCGGCCCGACCTCACGCTGGCCGAGGCGCTCGAGCGCTTCACCGACGACTTCGTGCCGCTGCGCAATGTCCAGGTCTTTCCGCTGCTCAGCAGCTTCCCGCCGCTGGCCCGCGACTTCGCCGCGCTCTCGCGCGCGCGGATCGTCGCGCTCTACCAGCTGGCCGAGGTGCCCCCGCCGGGCGCTGGGCGCCCGGCAGGCGAGCACGATCAACCCGTCCGCAGTACCACACCGCCCGCCGCCGAGGTGCAGCCCTCCACGCCTGCTGCGGACGAGGCGCCGCAACAGTAAGGAGATGCCCCAAGAGGAGGCAGGCCGATCGGTGGTATATCGATTTCAGCCTTGACGGATTACCTGGACTTTCGCCACGTCGCGCGCAACGTGTACCTTCAACCTCCGGCCAGAGCACGGCGCCGAGCTGGTGCGCGGCTGCGCCCGGCGTAGGGTCTGGTGCAGCGCGATCTGCTGGCCTTTGCCCCATGCCTTGAAGACCTCTCCGCGGCTGACGAGGAGCAGACTGGCCACGATCCCGCTAGCTAACTGCTTCCAAACCCAGACGTAGCTGCGCTCAGCTATCAGCGCTCGCGCTATAGCGGCAGAGGACTGCCCGCTCCTCTTCCCCTTAACCAGGTCGTCGCAAGTTGCAGCCCATGGCAGGTGGCGGCGCAGGCCGTCCTCGGTCATGTGCGTCGCACCTCACCCAGCGATGTTGCCCATGCCCTGCTTAACGAACCATCAACCCTAAAACGCCACCCTTACCCGTTCAGTACAGTGTAGGACGACACCTAACCACTTCCCTTCTCCACCGTCCTGCGAAGTTGCTGCACAAGGCGGGCAGCGCCCACACGCGTGGGCCGCAGGTGCTGCCGGCGCGGACGCGTTGGAGCCTACTCCCCGTTAAGCGATAAGGAGCGTGGCATGGTTGGGCGCGGTGCGTGGCAGGCGGATCGTACGAACTCAGCTTCTGGTTCGGGCGACGGCTGGCAGGCGTACCGCCTGGCGCTGAGGCATCTCGAGCGGGCCGAGTGGCCGCGGGCACTGACGCTGCTGGCCGCGGCCGAGGCTACGTTTCGCGCCCACGACGACCAGCCGGGGCTCTGGCGCGCGCTGGTGGGCCAGGCGCTGCTGCACTGGCACGCGGGCGCGGCAGTGCCGGCCACGGAGCGTGCATTGGCGGCGCTGCGCGCGGCTGATGTAGCTGGCGAGCATTTCGCGGTCGGCTGCATCGCCTGGCAGCTCGCCAACATGGCGCTCGCGCAGGGCGAGTATCGCGCAGCGGCGGGCTATCTCGCGCAGGCGCAGGCGGCGCTCGATGCGGCTGGCACCGCCCCACCTGGTGGCGCCCTCGCCGCGGCGGCGCAGCTCTGCACCGAGATCGCCCGCTGGCAGCAGGCCTGCGAGCCCATCGATCGCTGCGCAGCGATGGCCGCGCTCGATGAGGCGCGGTGTGAACTGGCAGGCCGGCTCAGCCAGGCCGCCGCCTGGCTCCGGGCAACCCATGGCCGCGCCAACACCGCCGATGGCCCGATGCCCCTGCTCCTGCCAGCCGCGCCAGTACCGGCTGACATGGCCGTAGGATCCGCGGCATCCGAGCCCACTCCTTCCCATTACGCTCGTCTGTGGGCATCCCTGCGGCGCATCATAGGACTGCGCCGGGCGAAACGCCGGATCGACGGCCCAGCGGATGCCGACGCCGCTCTCCGGTTGCCCGATGTGCCCCCGTCCTCCTCGCTTGCCGAGGGCGGCGCCGTGCCCATGCTGGCCGCACCGACCATGAAGGCCGCGGTGGATGCCCCGCCGCCGTTCGTCCCGCTCACGGCGGGGCGGGTGGAGGAGCTGCCCAACGAGCGCAGCGCCGCGAGCACTGCCCCGTCCGCACCGGCGGCTCCCGAAGCCCAGCCAGACGCAGCCAGCCTGGAGGCATCCGCCCAACCGGATCTGCCGGACGCACTTGCACCCGTCCTGGCCGCCCACCTGCTTGGACCGTTCCGCGTCACCCTCAATGGGCGTCCGATCGAGAGCTGGCCGAGCGGGCGGGGGCGCGCCGTGCTCAAATACCTGCTCGCACAGCGCGGGCAGCCCGTGCCGCGCGATGTGCTCATGGATCGTTTCTGGCCTGACGCCAGCCCCGAGGCCGCACGTCGCAACCTGCATCAAGCGATCTATTCCTTGCGCCAGGCTTTGCGCGCCGCAGCCGACGTGCCGGTCGTCGTGTTCCAGGATGGTGCGTACTGTCTCAGCACGGAGCTGCGCGTCTGGGTCGACGTCGAAGAGTTCGAGCGCCACATCGCAGCCGGTCGTCGGCACGAAGCGACTGGCCAGCTCGCCGCCGCCGCGGCTGCATACGAGGCAGCCGTCAACCTCTACAGCGGAGATTTTCTGGCCGACGACCCATATGAGGAGTGGCCCCTCCTCACGCGCGAGCGCCTGCGCGTGGCCTACCTGGCGACGTTGGACCGGCTGGCCGAGATCGTCCTGAGCCAGGGGCAGTTGGCGGCCTGTGTGCTGTTGTGCCAGCGCATCCTGGCCTGCGACCATTGTCACGAGGACGCGCACCGACGGCTCATGCGTTGCTATAGCCGCCAGGGCCAGCACCACCTCGCCCTTCGCCAATACCAGGCATGCGCCGAAGCGCTGCGCGATGAGCTCGCTGTCGAGCCCGACCCGGCCACAACGCAGCTCTACGAGCATATCCGCCGGCGCGAGCAGGTTTAAAACCAGTCCTTTTCACCCGCTGGCGGGGAGGTTCGACGGCACGCCAGTCCTGGTCCGGGATGGCAGATCGTTCGAATCGCCTGGTGCGTTTCCAGGCGTGCGATTCGGAGTGCCGGGTGAGTGTGTGGGCGCCTGCCAAAGCCGACCCTCTTCATCCCGAACTCTGCGTGGGACCATCGAAATCGGCGCCCTCGATAAAGTTCCTCCAGGGGGCAAGCAATTCGTCGGACAGCTCGATCGCTGGGTCCTGATCGTCCGCCGCCGCGCGCCGCGCCCCTAACGATTCCATCGTCGTGCCGGCGGCGCCCTGAAAGGCCTCCGCCGAACGCGCTTCCTCCGCTTCGATCGTTGGCTGGCCCATGCGCCAGTCGCCCTTGCCGCCGCTGTGGATCGCATATTCGTCGCCGGGCTCGAGGATGATCTTCGCATACAGCGGCGGCCAGCGCATCAAAAAGCGCCGCCCGCACGTGGGGCAGTACCATTCCTCGGCGCCAGATAGATGGATGGCATCCAATCGCATCTGGTGATATTGCTGCTCATGCATCGGTTTGCTCCTTCCTAAACCGGGCGTAGACGCCCTGGTGCCCCTGGGGGGCAAAAAGTATGCCAGAACGCCGCGAACCGTCATCTGCGCTCGGCCACGGGTCGCTCCTCCCTGGATATGCCCCCATTTACGATTTGTCAACGTTGATCTCGAGCATCGACCGTGCTACAATACGTAGGTCTCGCTCTCTCACTAAGCGCTAACATACGGCACGGGTCGTTTATCAGTTGATGCTCCTATACCCGACCACGCCTCCTTTTACAATTGCTGGCCTTTCGGCGCGCAAGCCCACCTCCTGAGCAGAGCGAAGGATTGAGCGGTGGGCTCCTCACCCGCTTTTGCTTACACCTCGTCCGATGGCGTTGGAACACGCTCAACGGCATTACGAGAGCGCAGGAGGGTGTTTGCTCCGCAAATGGCCCGCCCCAGGTCGGAGGGCAGGCTTACGGGGTCGGTTGTTCCGGTGACCGCCACACGCTCCTGGGGACCCTACCCTCTGTCCCCCGCTCCCATAGGAGGGTGAGGTGGTAGCACTGGGGGTGCGGGGCACCACCGCGCAAGCCCTGTAAGCAAAAGATCAATCCGCGCTCTACACCTACACCACCCTGGCTCCGAGACGCATCAGTTGGACATTCTCACCACTTGAGGGGAGCACCATGCCATTCACGGCAAAGTCGGCCATGCCATGTGCAGACGATGTAGCCCCGCGTCATCCAGTACTGGATCGAGCCACCGAGGGGGGTGTTACCCTGTTCGCCGCACCACCTGGCTATATCCTCGCCGATGGCCTGGCAGCTGCTCTGGCCGAACGCAACCGTCCCGCACTGTGGCTGCGCCTGGGGCCCGAAGACCAGGACCCGGCTTCGTTTCTCATCTCGCTCATCACCGCCGCCCAGCGCCTGTGTCCTGGCGTGGGCGCAGCGACAATGGAGCAGATGCGCCGGCGCCCTGGGCCGATCGGCGGATGGTCGCCGCTCTTTGCCCAGCTGGCCCAAGAATTAGCTGCGACCCTCCCCGCGTCCAGCGCGCTGATTCTGGAACGCAGCCATTACCTGAACCATCGCCACCCGACGCTGGAGTTATGCAGCACGTATCTTCTGCCCGCTCTCCCGGCCAGCAGTGTTTGCATCCTGACAGCCGATCAGCGCCTGCCCCGCACGGCCTTGCCTCCGCAGGTTATCTACCGCGAGGCCGACGACGTGCGGCTCACAGTCCGTGCGGCGCTGGCGTTCGCCGAGCGCGTCGGTGCCGACCTGTCGGCCACATGCATCGAGCGTATAGTCGCCCTGACCGAGGGCCGCACCGGGACCTTCGCCGGCCTTTGCGCGGCCAGCGCAGCGCTCGGCCCAGCGCTGATCGAGCAAGCTGCCCGACACGCACCCCGGGCCGAGGTGCTGCTCGCTCGCATCGCACACGCCTGGATGGCCAGGCTTGCTGCCGATTCACGGCAAGCGCTTGCGCTCGCCATGCGCATCGAATACAGCCATCCGGCGCTGATCGAAGCTAGCCTCGGCAGTGGGGAGTTGCCACCCGGCCCGTGGCTACAGCCGCTGGCCGATGGCTGGGCACGCGTGCGCCGCATGTGGCAGGCACCGCTGCAAGAGGCGCTGCACGCAGGGCCGGCGCTCAGCAGCGCCATCCTCGGTCGTGCCGCCGATGAGCTGGCCAGCCAGGGCGCTCTTGCAGCTGCCGTAGCGCTCTATTTCGAGCTGCACGATCCGGCGAGCGCAGCGCAGCTCATCGCTGGGGCGGCCAGCACGCTGCTGGACCTGGGTCAGTGGGAGACCTTGAGCGACTGGCTGAGCCGGCTGCCCAGGGCCACGCTCCACGCCTGGCCCTGGCTGGTTTACACCAGCGGCGAGTTGGCGGCCACCCAGGGCCAGCTGGTCACCGCCCGGCGCGCGTTCGCTACAGCAACTGCTCTGTTCACCGCGCGCCACGATACCAACGGTACCTATCAGAGCATCCTGGCCGAGAGCGCCCTGGCTGCCTCGCAGGGCGATCGGGCCTACGCCCAGGCGCGCGCGCAGGCCGTCAACGCCATGGCCGAGGCAGCCGGCCTGGCCTGGCATCAGGGGTGGGCCGCGTGGCAACTGGGTTGCCTGGCCGCCCCTGACGACCCGGAGACCGCGCTCGCTCATTTTGGCCGCGCGGCAGCGGCGGCCGCGGCAGCCAGCACCCCGTTGATGGCCGATCTGATCCGCCAGGCCGCAGCGCTAACCCGGCATCGGCACGAGCTTCGCCGCCAGCGCGAATTTCACTGCCAGGAATATCTGGCTGCCGAACGCGCCGAGCATGAAGCTGCCGACCGTCTGCGAGGGTTGCTCGCCGCTCCACCCGAGAACCTCGACGCCCTGCTGGAGGTACACGGCTGGTCGCGCACCCCGCTCATGCTCAAACTGCCAACACCCCCGGCCGAGCCGCCCGCCGAACCCCAGCACCGCCGCATGTGGGACACGTTGCTGGGTGTCGTGGGGCTGCGCCGAGGGCCACCCAGGCCGCACGCTGCAGCCCCCGCCCTTCCCAACGGCGTACCCCCCAGCGCACCGGCGCTGCCCACGCTCGACGCCGGCCAGCGCGCGCCGGACCAGCCGCCGTTCACCAGCTCCCTGGCCGCCGATGGCCCACCTCCCGACGATCCGCCAGCGGCAGGCGTGCCCCCGTCCGACGGCGCCGGCCTGGTGCTCGCCAGCCCACCAGCCGCCCCACCGGGGCTCGATGCAGCGACACGAACCGAGCCGGCGGGAACTGTGGCGCCTGCCGTGCTTCGCGATAAACGCAGCCCTCTCGCTATCTATTGCCTGGGATCGTTCCGGGCGTACCAGAACGACCGCTTAATCACCGATTGGAATGGGCTCAAGGGCCAGGCGATCCTCAAGTATCTGGTGGCGCACCAGGGCACGCCGATCGCCAGGGACATCCTGATGGACGTGTTCTGGCCCGACGCCGCCCCCGAGGCCGCCCGCCGCAATCTGCACCAGGCTATCTATTCCTTGCGCCAGACGCTCAAGCGCGAACAGCCGGACGTTCAGCACATCTGTTTCGAGGGCGAGTGTTACGCGCTCAACCCGGAACTGAATATCTGGCTTGATTACCAGGAATTCGAGCGCCACATTCAGTCCGCGCGGCAACTCGAACGCGCCGGACAGATCGCCGAAGCCATGGTCGCCTACGGCATCGCCGCCGAACTCTACCAGGGCGATTTCCTGAAGGACGACCTCTACGTGGATTGGCCGCGCTGGCGCCGCGAACACCTTCGCGACCTGTACTTCGAGGTCATCGATCGCTTGAGTGCCTATGATCTCGGGCAGGCAAACTACACAGCCGCGATCGCCCTGTGCCAGAAGATCCTCGCACAGGACCGATGCTACGAGGAAGCGCACCGCCGGCTGATACAGTGCTATCTCGCGATCGGCCAGCGTCACGCAGCAGTGCGGCAGTATCAGACATGCGTGGCAGCATTACAGGCCGAGCTCGACCTCACGCCATCCGAAGAGACGATGGCGCTGTATCAACAGATCATGGCCACCGCGTAGCCCGGGGGCGCTTACCCTCTTCAGAAGACAGCGCTACGAGCGGCGCTACGCGCCCGCTTAAAAAACACTCAATTTGATTTCCTGCTGAAATTGAGACCCTGATAAGCACGAATTGAGCGGCAGGTGGTACAAGGGCAGCGGAATTCCGAAGACCTGAGCGCTCAAGGGTGATCGCCTGGCAAACCCGCTGTCGATGCAGCCAGTTAGGAACACTAGTCTTCCTGGATCGGCATCGGCGTTTGCCCCGCCGGCAAACGGAGCGGTGAACTGCCACTGCCTCCATACTTACATTATGGGAGGATTGGAATGACTGCTACTGAGAAGGAAGTCGTCGTACGCGCCGGGCGCCGCGCGGCTGAGGCCCCGGCCGAAGCCCCGCCGGCCCCCAAAATCCCGGTGGTCGCAGCCGCGGAGCTCGACCCGAAGCTGAAGGCGACCGGGCCGCTCGCCGAAGTGCCGCCGGAAACAATGGATCGGGTGCAGACTTGGTTGAGCGACTACAACGCCTACCTGGCCGAATCCACCGGGCGCTACGTTGAGCGGGTCGCGGCAGCGAATGCGGCGGCCCAGGCGCGCAGGCGCCGCGGGCTCGAGCCAGAGGTAGGCGAGCCGACCGTCGGCCCGTACGTGGCGTTCGATGTGCTGATGATCTCGCCGATCCAGTTGATCACGCCGCCGATCACGTATGCGCCGAGCCGGATCATCGCCGGCGGCGAGCTCGCGTTTCTGCTGGCCTACCTGTGGGCCAACCCGGCGGCGGATATCCTCAATGGGTTCGCGGTCCCTGCGAACTTCCAGCTGGGGAACCGGGACGTCCGCGTGAGCTTCGATCAGCTCAATCTGACCAACGCGACCGCCGGCCCGAACTTCAGCTTTGTGTTCAACCTCGGGCCGGCCCCGATCCCGCCGATCATTCCCATCCTGGTGCCCTTTATCACACCAGCGGTCGCGACCCCCGAGCTGATCGAGGTCAACGTCACTGCCGACATCCTTGACATGGGGCAGCCCTACGCCGCCTTCGGTACCTGGCAGATCGATATCGACGCCGAACCGCCCTGGTGGTTCCTGCCGGGCACGCCACCCCAGCTGCAGCACGACATCCCGATGCGCTATATGGTGTACCCGCGGTTCTAATGCTCCAGTTACACTTGTGATCGAGCGGAAGTGCAACTGGAGTACTAACCTCCAGAGGAGCGGCCGTCCTTGAACCCGGCCATATCTGTACCTGGCCGGCTCCAACGTTGTGGGTTGCGCTGGAGCCGGCCGCCCACCGCCACGCACCGCGCGCCAATGCCTTCGCTGGCGCGCATATTTAGGAGCTGAGGCCATGCTCACGGTCGCCCCGGCAGACTTTCGTGCAGCGATTCGGGCGCGTACGCGCGCCGCGGCCTTTCATCTTGCCGACCCGCGCGTATCGCTGATCGATGTGGGGCTGCGCATCCAGGAGCGGGATGGTGGTGCCGTCGTCCCCGAGCTGACCGTCCGCGTTCATGTGCGCCACAAGCCGCGCGGCGTCGCGTTCCAGCGCTTCGCCGCCGCCAACCCCACACGGGTCGTCGATGAAGACCGCATCGGCTTCGCGGTGGACATCATCGAGGCCGACTACCGGCTTCAGTCGCTCCTGGCCCCACCGGCGCGCGCCCGATCGCAGTCGGGGATCTACAACCCGTTGCATGGTGGCGTCAGCATCTCGAACGAATGGTTTTTCAACTTCGGCACCCTCGGCGGCAAGGTGCGCGACCGGGACACGGGCGCCGAGATGATCCTCAGCGCCTGGCACGTGCTCGCCGGCGCCGCCAATGTCCCGCCCAACCTGCGGATCTACCAGCCCGGCGCCGGCGACGGCGGCTGGTCCCGCTATACAGTTGCGCGGCTGACGCGGCACGCCATGGATGCCGGCCTGGACGCGGCCGTGGCCCAGCTCACCGGTACGCGCCCGCTGATCAACGACCAGCTCGGCATCGGCCCGGTGGCCGGGGTCGCTGTTCCGGTCCTCGGCATGCGGGTGACCAAGTCGGGGCGCACAACGGCGGTGACCGAAGGGATCATCGATGGGGTCGAAGGGGTGCAGACCATCCCGTATGGGCGTTTCGAGCGCACCGTGCAGCATATTGTGCATATTGTGTCGGCGCCTGAGGGCGGCCAGGTGAGCGCGGCAGGGGATTCGGGAGCCTGGTGGCTTGCAGCGGATAGCCGGATGGCAGTCGGGCTGCATTTCGCCGGCGACGACGATCCTGAGTACGCGCTGGCGATCGCCATGCCCCCGGTGCTCGCGGCGCTCAACGTGGACATCGTCACTGCGATCGAAAGGATCTAGCCGCACTACGTTTCACCGCAGGGATGCAGAGCATGAGGAACAAGCCCCTGTGTCGCTGCGCCGTGGTGGTGGGTCGAAACGCTATGTGAACAGAATTGGATCGCGCCGATGTCGAACCAAGACGCTGCGTTCTGGGCCAGGGCGCGCCGCGCCCGCGACAAGCTGGCACAACAACTGCTCGGCCATCCAGCGGTGAGCCTGATCGATATCGGCTACCCGATCGAGCAGGGCCAGGTCCAAACCAACCAGATCGTGCTGCGGGTCCACGTGCGCGCGGGCTGGGCCGCAGCTCGCCCCGAGGACCGACCTACCATCCCGGCACAGGTCGATGGCATCCCGGTGGTCGTGCGGCCTGGCGACTACCAGATCGAGACAGATGCAGCGGATCAGGAATAAGCCAGGGCTTCACCAGCGGAAGGATCGATCCCGGAAAGCCAGGCCGCTTCCTGTTCAGATATGGTTTGGGAAAGACTCGCTCACGAGGCATCAGGGAGGCACCATGGGGCTGGCTGAGCATGAAAACGCTCCCGCGGACGAAGAGCATGACGATCTGGAAGCTATCGATGATATCGGCCGCACTGTGTCGGCCGCCTTGTATCGTATCGGCATCCGTCGCTATGCCGATCTGGCCCGTTACACGCCGTACGAGCTCTCGAAGCTGCTCGCCGAGCAGGCCGGCGTGAAGGTCCACGCCAGGCGCATCGAGACGAAGCGCTGGATCGAGCAGGCCAGGGCGCTGGCTCAACCGGCGAGCAGCGCCTCGGCGCCTCCTGCAGAGGAAGCGGGCCCGCCGCCCAAGGAAGCCACGCGGCGCTCCCGATGGCGCCAGCACGCCGGCTTCTCCCTGTTCTTCGACTTCCTGGACGATGAGCGCGGCGAGAAGGTATGGCAGACCCGCGTCTACCACGAGGAGTCCCAACAAGAAGAGGAATGGCCGGGTGTAGACAGCACGGCGTGGGTGAACTGGATCGTGGAGCGGGCGCGCCTGCCAATCGCTCCCGCCGTTCGGCCGGCTGCGGCCGGTCTTGCCAGGCCCGAGCCGCTCCATCTCACCTGGATCGAGATCGTCGATGTTGAGGTCGCCGAGGTCGAGGCGCCGGGCGAATTGATGGTCGAGGTGCGTTTCCAGGTATCCGGCGCCGAGGCCAAAGCTCTGACAGCACAGCGCGCGCTGTATAGTGTCGAGATTCGCCTGGTCGACATGGAAACGCAGGCCACGCAGCTTGTGGCATCCGAGCAACAGCAACTTCAGGCGCACGTCTTCGAGTACACCAGCCGACAGAGGTTCCCGACACCCGTGCCGGGGCGCTATGAAGTGCATTGCCTTGTTCGTCTGCTTCCGCCGCACGAGGTGATGGCGTACTTCGAAGGCCCGATCGTCAAAGTGATCGCCTGACATGGAGCGTAGCGCCATCGCGCCGACCGCAATACCCCTTCCCCGATGTTCGACACAGGAGGAGCCTGAGGCGGGCCGACACCTCCAGCACGCCGGGGAAGGGCATGTGCTCCAACCGGACCAGCGGGCGTGCAGCGCCCGATGAAAGGTAGATCAAAGCATGGACGAAGTAGTCCTCAAATATGGCGATAGCGTCATGAAGCTGAAGAAAAGCGACACCTTGATCGCCGTGAAGCCCCATCCGGGGACCGAAGCGCGGGCCCTGACCCACCTCGCCCCCCAACTGGCCGAGCCAGCACGCCCACAGACAACGCTCGGCGGTTTTCGGCTGCTCAACGTCAAGGAGCTTCGCGGCGCCGACGTCGAGCGGACCCTGGACACGCTGCGTGCCAACCCCGCGGTCGCCGTCGGAACGCACGTTTATCAGACCTCCGACGATGGCGTACCGTTTGTGCCCACTGGCCAGCTTTATCTCGAGTTCACCGCGGACGCGTCGCCAGAGGCGATCCAGGAGCTGCTCGACGCGCACAAATTGGAGATCATCGAGGCACGCGGTGAACACGCGCTGATCGTCCAGGTGACGCTGGGGTCGGAAAACCCGATCAAAACCGCAGCCGCCCTGCAACGATCGCCGCTGGTGCTGGTGGCCGAGCCGGATCTGGCGACGCCCGGTATGGTAAAGTCGTTCGCCTTGCCACTGGACGAGCTTTTGCAAGAACAGTGGCACCTGCGCAATACGGGCCGTCACCGCGGCACGACTTTCGGCTTTCGTCCGGGCGCGGATGCGCGGGTGGTGGCAGCCTGGGAAGCTGCCAGGACCATAGGCGATCCCAGGGTGATCGTGGCGCTGATCGACGATGGCTTTGATCTCAAGCATCCTGACCTCGCTGGCGACGGCAAGATCGTGGCGCCCAGGGACTTCACGCGCAACTCCGATGCACCGCTGCCCGATCTGCTGGGGGCGGACTGGCATGGGACAGCGTGCGCCGGTGTGGCCGTGGGCAATGCCGACAGCCGGGGCATCGTCGGTGCTGCGCCGCACTGCCGGCTGATGCCGGTGCGCTGGGGCCGCGAGCTATCGGATCGCGAGATCGAGGACTGGTTCGGTTGGGTGACGGAGCAGGGGGCATGGGTAGTGAGTTGCAGTTGGGGGGCGGTGGCCGATGTGTTCCGGCTTTCCACACGCATGAGCCGGGCGATCGCCCGCTGCGCGCGCGAGGGGCGGAGCAGCTTGGGCTGTGTGATCTGCTTCGCCGCCGGGAACGATAACCGCGACATCAACGACCCCATGGGCAGCTCGGTGGACGGCTTCGCGATCCACCCCGACGTGATCGCGGTGGCCGCCTGTACCAGCCGGGACCAGCGATCCAATTATTCCAACTTCGGCAAGGAACTGGCCATTTGCGCGCCATCGAGCGGCGCCGGCGGATGGGGGATCACAACCACCGACGTGATGGGCCGCTTCATGCGCCAGGGTGTGTGGGTCGAGGCCGGGTATAGCCCTGGCGCGTACACCAATGATTTCGGGGGGACCTCGAGCGCGTGCCCGCTGGTGGCCGGTATCTGCGCCTTGCTGCTGTCGATCAGGCCGCAGTTGACCGCGGCCGAGGTCAGGGAGTTAATCCAGCGGACGGCGCGCCGGGTCGGAGATCCCGCTTCCTACGATGCCAACGGCCATTCGATCTATCACGGCTATGGCTGCATCGACGCCCTGGCGGCGGTACAGGCGCTCATCGCCGCGTCCTCCTCCCCCGAATCGGCGCCGGTTGTGCGCATCGAGTCCACGCCGCTGCTGCCTATCCCCGACAACCAGCCAGGCGGCATCACCAGCGTGGCGGCGATCCCGCAGGCGGGCCGGGTCGCGCGGTTGGCGGTCTCAGTCGATATTCAGCATCCCTACATCGGCGACTTGCAGGTGAGCCTGATCTCGCCCACCGGCCGGTCGGCCATAGTGCACAATCGAAGCGGGAAGAATGCCAGCGACCTGGTCACGACCTACACGAGCGCAGAGAACTCCGCCCTGGCTGCGCTGGCCGGCGAAGAGGCTCAGGGCGAGTGGACGCTGAAGGTGGCTGACCTGGCCGGGCAGGACAGCGGCACACTGCGCCGTTGGAGCCTCGAGATCGGCTTCCAGGAGGCCGGCGATCCGCCGCATGGCCGGGCCGTAGCGTCCACACCAGCCACGCGATCGAGGCCGGGTGAGCCTGCCGCCCAGTCGCCAGCAGAGCTGGCGCGCCGGCCTGATGCCCGAAGCGGCCTCGCGGAAGAGATGGTGCCTGAAGTGCTCCCCGCCGCGGCAGCCCGAAACAACCCATCGCCCGATCTACGCCTCGAAGTCGGCGAACTCGATGTCGTGGAAGCTCAAGCCGATCAACAGGCGGGCGCGAGGGTGCCTGCCCAACGAATGCACGCACAGATCGCCTTCCAACTCTCCGGCGGCGACGCTGCCACGCTCGCTGCTCACCAGTCGCCCTACACCGTCCAGATCGCAGCTTCCAACCTGGCGACCGGTCAGACGAGGGTGCTGGCAGCGGATCACCAGCAGCTGGATCCGGAACTGCTGGATTACATGGCAACCCTTTGGTTCGACCTGCCGGAGGTCGGCCGCTATCGGTTGCTGGGGACAATCCTGATACCCGAGGGCGACATCGCCGCGACGATGCTGGGGCCGGTCCTGAACGTGGTGCCTGAGGAGTAGAATCGCCCACGTAAAGCCTGACCTCCAAACGGGCGCGCTCGTTCCGCTGCTGGAGGGCCGGGCCTCCATACCTCGATGCGCGCTGCCGCCTGCGAACACGGCGTTGCAGCCGGAAGGCACCGGTTGGAAGCCAACCAAACCTTGGGGAGCGGGAGGCCGCTGCGTTAATCGATCAGGCCGGCGTCCCGCATCCACTTCAACCACGGGCGCAATTCGTCCGCCTCCGACTCCGGCCGATCCTCGTAGGCCTGGACCGCTCCCCCACCTTTGGAGCCGCTGTGGAACGCATCCTCGTCGCCGGGCACGAGAACGAGCCGCGAATAGGCCGGCGGCCACTGCAGCACAAGCCGCCGACCGCACACGGGGCAATACCACTCTTCAGCACCGGATGGATAGGTTCGCTGCAGGTGCATCCGGTGATGCTGCGCGTCGCGCATCGCTCCTTCCTTTCAGCCACGCCCACCGCTCAGGGCAGTGGGCCTGGGTCCGGTGGGCGTTACGAGGGGCCGGTACGCCCCTTGCCGACCCACCGGCGCCCGCGCGGCCTGATCCCACGTTTACGCGATTGAGCCAACCGCTCGCGCACCCTTCTGTGCGCACGAAGTATACCAGAACGAGACGCGCCGCCTGCTGCGTCCCTCACGTCTCAGTGTAATATGATGGTACGGTATCGAAGCGAGCGAGGATGCAACAGTGAGCAGAACGATACCAGAACCAACGGCAGGCGCCAGCGCACGCGGCGCGCTCAGCGAGGTAGCGAAGCTGGCCTTGAAGCTGGGCTTTACCGCCTTCGGCGGGCCGGCCGCCCATATCGCGATGCTGCGCGACGAGGTGGTCACGCGGCGCAAGTGGCTCTCGGACGAGCACTTCCTGGACCTTCTGGGGGCCACCAACATGATCCCCGGCCCCAACTCCACCGAGATGGTCATCCACGTTGGCTACGTCCGCGCCGGCTGGCCGGGCCTGATCGTCGCCGGGGTCGGCTTCATCCTGCCCGCTGCTAGCATGGTGCTTGCGCTTGCCTGGCTCTATCAGCAGTATGGCACCACCCCGACCGCGGAATGGCTGCTGTACGGCGTCAAGCCGGTTATGATCGCGATCGTCGTCCAGGCGCTCTGGGGGTTGACGAAGACCGCGGTGAAAGGGCCGTTTCTGGCGCTGGTTGGGATCGCTGCCCTGACTCTGTACCTCCTGGGGGTTAACGAACTCGCCTTGCTGTTCGGGGGTGGCCTGGTGGTGCTGGCAATCAAGAGCGCGCAGCGCCTCTGGCGCGCGAACGCTGCCCCCCTGGTCGCCCTGCCCCTGTTCCCTGGCCTTTTCACTTCCTGGCTGGCCCAGGCGCCAGCTGCGGCGCCTTTCAGCCTCGCCCAGCTCTTCCTCAGCTTTCTGAAGATTGGGGCAGTGCTCTATGGCAGCGGCTACGTACTGCTGGCCTTTCTCCGTAGCGACTTCGTCGATCGACTGGGCTGGCTGACCGATCAGCAGTTGCTCGATGCGGTTGCGATCGGGCAATTCACGCCTGGCCCGGTGTTCACCACGGCGACCTTCATCGGCTATCTCCTGGGGAGCTGGCCGGGAGCCATCCTGGCGACGGTCGGGATCTTCCTGCCCTCGTTTGTGTTCGTCGCGGTGACCAACCCGTTGGTGCCGCGCATGCGTCGCTCACCCGTGATGAGCGCGCTGCTGGACGGGGTCAACGTGACCGCGCTCGGGCTGATGGCGGCTGTCACCTGGGAGCTCGGGCGCGCCGCTGTGATCGATTGGCTGACGGCAGCGCTGGCGCTGCTGGCCGCGTTCTTGCTCTTTCGCTTCAAGGTCAACTCGGCGTGGCTGGTGCTCGGCGGCGGGCTGGTGGGGCTGCTCGTCCGGTTGTCGGGGGGCTAGGATCTGGGTGTGATGGATGGTTTTACAATCCGGACGCGGAGGCGGCCGTGGTGGCTGGAGCCGCGGGGGCACGCCCGCCGGCGGCCCCATGCGGTGGGCGCACCCGCCGTGCCATCCCGATCGCCGGGCGGCTGATGCGGATGAAAGATGAACTTGGGTCGTGGTCATTCCACACGCCCGGCGGCTGATGACCATGTCCTTTGTACTCCGGCCCCAGGCCGCGTCGGCGGCCTTGACAGTGGGAGCCCGCGGCGTGCCGCCGCCGGGCGGTGGGGCGGTCCGGTTTGATTTGTACATGACTATCAGCCGCGGGCGAGCGCTACCGATCTCGCCGCCGCGGGCTAACTGATTATTTCCCGCATCAGCCGCCGGCTCAGCGCGCCCACGCCCACGGAGGTAGGCGCAAGGACGCGCCGCACAACCGTGCAGCACATCCGCGAGGATCCGGTTGGTTTGACAGCCCCCCTTCCGTCATGCTATACTAACGCGGCGTGGGGGTGTAGCTCAGCTGGGAGAGCGCGACAATCGCACTGTCGAGGTCAGGGGTTCGAGCCCCCTCACCTCCACCATCCAGGCCCGGCCGGGCCACGTGGGGCTGTAGCTCAGCTGGGAGAGCGCAACACTGGCAGTGTTGAGGTCAGGGGTTCGAGCCCCCTCAGCTCCACCATCGTCGAGACCGCCTGGCGATCCCGCCGGCGGTCTTTGTGTTGGATGCGGTCGTGGCGGTCTCCCCACGTATCCGTCCGCCTGGCGCGGCGCCGCCGTTTGTAGCGTTCACCCCAGCCGCACGCCGTAGTCCCTGGCGGCATAGTCATACATCACATCGACGAAGGGCGTGCCGCCGCGGAAACCCCGATATTTCGGCTTGATCTCCGAGAGCTGGATCATGAAGCGCACCTCGCCGAACACCACATGGCCGTAGAGCGAGAAGCGCTCCTCGCGCTCCAGCATGGTGAAGTCCGACAGGAACTCGGGGAAGGTACGGCGCAGGTGGCCGTAGGCGGCTTCGAGGTTGTCGACTACGAAGCCGATGTGGTGGATGCGCGAGGGAAGGCCGTCGGACAGTGGCGCGCCAGGCACGGCGTCGAACAAGAAGATCGCGGTGTTGCCAGTGGTCACGACCGTGAGATGAGCATCGTCGCGGACGATCTTCATCTGCAGGCCGCGGCTGAAGAAATCGCGCGCCGCCGCCCGGTCGGTGATGGCCAGCGCCAGGTGATCGAAACCATAGTTGGTCCACGCACCGGCGTCGGGGCGCAACGGCGTAGCTTCCACGACGAAGTGCGCGTCGCCGTAGTGATCGGCGATCTCACCCACGAACATATCGGGATAGATCAGCTCGCCGTCCGGGCGCATGACCCGTAGCCGGTGCTCGCGCAGGATCTCGTGGGGCAACAACTGCTCCATCGCCTGGTGGACGATCTCCATGCGCCCCACCATGCCGCTGTAGGTTCGTTCGCCAACCGCGAAGGTCACCAGAACCTCATCGTGCGTGCTCATCGCCTTGCTCCTCGCTGATTGCGATGCCAGGGGCTACGCTGCCATCCTCCGACGGGAATGCTGATGTATGGCCGGCCCCCAACACCCGCGCTTTTCCCCGCTGCTGCGTACGTCGTGTGTTTGTGACAGATATAACACAATCATAGTACACACCCGCGGCGCGTTCGTCAATTTATGCCGCAGCCTGCTCAGAGCCTGAACGGTGGTCAAGGGCAGCTCAATGCTGCGACCGGCAGGGGGAGCGCTTTCGAGGGCGGGGTTGATCCGCATCGCGTGAGGTTGCAGCGGCGACGCCGCTGCTGCCCAGCGCTGGCGGCGCTCCCGCGTCCGTGGGGCGGGGGGGGGTGCTGCAGGCAGAGCTGAGGAAAACTATGGCCCCGAAAGCAGGGAAAGCGGGCGATGCCCCGCCAGGAACGCTGCTGCGGCGCGATGCGGCGCCGCAGCACCACACACGGGTACCACCCTGGTAGCATACGGGCCAGGGCAGCACCC
>FLYN01000585.1_pt1 | contig 21094 bp, 14 predicted proteins | sample 1122621 | NCBI WGS metagenome assembly FLYN01 (sample SAMEA4346792, study PRJEB14843) | hot springs metagenome | biome: Terrestrial Biome; feature: Habitat; material: Sediment | place: India | collected 2012-06-12 | depth 1760 m
CGGCGCCGCCTGAGTCGGCGCTGGCTGGGTCGCTGCGGTGGGCGCGGCAGTCGGTGGTGCAGGCGTCGGTGGAACAGTGGTCGGCGGCGCGGCGGGGGCGGCGGTGGGCGCCGCAGTGCTGTCGCCGCATGCGGCCAGCAGGGCAGCGACGGCAGCCCCGCTCCCACAGATCTGCAGCAGCCGGCGGAGCATCTGGCGTCGGGTCAGCACACCGGCCTGGTACTCTTCGATCGTCTCTTCACCGAGATAGCGCTGCATCTGGTTCAGGTGATCGAGGGAGAGCTGGTCGCGCTTTGGACGTGCCATCGGATCGCTCCTTTCCTGGTTATCCTGATCCCGGCAGGCAGTGCAGTGATCTACGTGGTGTAGCTGGTAAATTCATGGCCATGTCACAATGAGTCATCCCGAATTGAACACCCTCACCCCCTCCCCGCGGGTGGGGAGAGGAATGAAGCGAAGGGATGACATCTCTAGCGGCGCAGCCGTGCACCCCGTTCATAGCTTCCAGCGCTTGTAATAATGTAGGATAACCGATGAACCTGAGAACACCCCAAGAAGCAGGAGGCGGAATATAAGAAGTGGATGAGAGGTCCACCCCTACGCCCGATCAGGACGGCAGAGGTCGTTCCAGCATCCTCCATGCACGGGTGTATCGTGCTATACTACGCGCACAATAGCACGAACGAGGAGAAAGCCATGTACACCTCGATAGATGATCAGGGGGCACTCGAGCGCACTGCGATCCATCCCGACACGGCCCTCGGCCCGGTCGCCCTGGCAGTGGCCGATGCGGAGCGCTCGCTGCGCTTCTACCGCGATCTGTTGGGATTCCAGGTTTTGCGCACGGAGGGGCAGCAGCTTGTGCTCGGAGTTGCTGACATGCCGCTCCTGACGTTGATCGCACAGGCCGGGCTGCGGCCCAAACCACGCACCGCGACTGGCCTGTACCACGTGGCGATCCTGCTGCCGGGTCGCGCCGACCTGGCGCGTGTGCTGCAGCGGCTGCTCGATGTGCGTTATCCGATCGGAGCGTCCGACCATCTCGTGAGCGAGGCCCTGTATCTGAGCGATCCGGACGGCAACGGATTGGAGATCTATCGCGATCGCCCACGCACGGCGTGGCGCTGGCAAAATGATCGAATCCAGATGGACACGCTCCCGCTCGACCTGGGCGATGTGCTCTCCGAGCTTTCGCGCGACACCAGGCCCTGGAATGGCCTGCCCCCTGGGACGCGCATCGGCCACATCCACCTGCAGGTGGCCGACCTCGGCACGGCCAAGGCGTTCTACCACGGGGTGCTGGGCTTCGATGTGGTGAGCCAGATGCCCGGTGCGCTGTTCCTCAGCGCGGGCGGCTACCATCACCATATCGGCCTGAATACCTGGCATAGCGCTGGGGCGGCGCCGCCACCCCCCGACACCGCCGGGCTGCGCTCGTTCGTCGTGGAAGTGCCAGATGCCGCAGCCCTGGAGCCGGTTCGGGCGCGGATCGCTACTGCGGGGCTACCGATACACGAGCACGAAGGGGGGCTGGCTGTGCAGGATCCATGGCAGAACAGCCTGATCCTGCGGGCCGCTGCGCGCTGATCGGGCGTTTGGGGGAAGCTCTGGCAGCCATCAGCATGTCTCGCGCACAGCTTGTTCCCAGGCAATCCCATCCCGCAGATGCCATGCCGACCTGGCACGACGCCGTGCTTGCGCTACTGGTCGGGGCGATCAGCTTTGCGCTGTATGCGCGCACGCTGGTCCCATTCGTGTTGCCCGGCGATAGCGGTGAGTTTCAAGTGCTGGCCTACGAGCTGGGCATCGCTCATACCCCTGGCTACCCGGTCTACCTGCTGCTGGCGAAGCTGTTCACCTTCCTGCCGATCGGCGATATCGCCTATCGAGTGAACCTGTTCTCTGCTTTGATGGCGGCTGTGACCGTGGCAGGAGTGTACCTGGCGGCGCGGCTGCTGACGGGCCAGCGCCTGGCGGCTGTGTTCGGTGCGCTTGCGCTGACGGTCTCGTTCACGTTCTGGTCACAAGCGATCATTGCCGAAGTGTATACATCCGGTGCGGCATGGGTGGCGCTGATCTGGCTTGGGCTGCTGGCCTGGTATCGCGCCGGCACGCGCCGAGGGCTGTTCCTGGCCGGGCTGTGCGGCGGGCTGGGCCTTGGGGTGCATAGCACGGTGGCGTTGTTTGCGCCATCCGCCCTGCTCTTCCTCTGGCTCAACCGCCGGCGCTGGCCGGGCCCCTGGCGCCCGGCCATCCTGGGAGCGGCGGCCGGGGTGCTGCTTTACCTGCTCGCCTTTCTGGCCGTCGATCTCCATGCGCCGCCGGCCAATATCTTCGAGGCTACCTACCGGACGGCACGCTCTGACTGGGGCCTCGGCCAGGGCGATCTGGCCAACCCGGTCCAGCGTCTGATCTTCGTCGGCACTGCGGTGCAGTGGCGAAGCGCAATGTTCGCCGGATGGGATGGACTGCCGAGCCGCCTGGTCGTGTATGTGGCGAATCTTCCCCGCGAGTTCGCCTGGCCCACCATTCTGCTGGTGATCGCCGGCCTGGTGATGCTCTCGCGGCGCGAGGCATCGCTGGGGTGGTTATTCCTGACGGCATTGCTGGCCCATTGGGTGTTTGCTTTCACCTATCGGATCGGCGACATTTTCGTCTTTTACATTCCCGGCTACGTGCTGATGGCACTGCTGGCGGCTTACGGGGCAGCAAACGGCATCGGATGGCTGGCGAGGCTGCCGTCGCGCGGCGTGCCATTCGCCCAGGCCGCGGCGCTGGCGGCGATGCTGGTCTTCGGCATCTGGCCGGCCCTGGCGCCCCAGTGGTGGGCGGTCCGGGCTGGAGCTATCCCGTTCCGGGACATCGAAGGCTACCCGGTCGATAGCCAGACGGCGGATGTGGCGCGGGTGGCCGGGCGGGTGGTTGAGCAGTTGCCCCCCAACGCGGTCGTTTTTGTTGACTGGTACTGGCTTTATCCCTATTATTATGCTGCCCATATCGAACACGGCCGTTGGGATCTGCGCTTCATCGAGGCTGCGCCGCGCGCCGATCGAGCAGGTCTGCCCGAATCGGCGCTCGCGTTCGTTCGTGAGAACATCGCCACCCGCCCGATCCTGTTCGCCCGATACTGGCCCGAGCTGGAGCGCGCCGGCTACCGCCTCCAGGCGCGGGAGATCTGGTTCACGCGCTTTTATCAGGTCGAGAGAGCATCGCCATGACGCGAACCTCCAACCCGTGGCAGACGCCTCAGGTGCTCTTCAACCCGGCGGTTTACCGGGGCATGCAACGCGGGATCGATCAGCTGGTCAACGCCATCCGACCGACGCTCGGCCCGCTCCCGCGCGTCGTCGCCAACGTGAACGCGCGCACCGGGCGGCCCGAGTTGCTCGACAACGGTGCCATCATCGCCCGGCGTATCTTCCAACTCCCCAACCGCCAGGCCGATGTCGGCGCCATGTATGTGCGCCACCTGCTCTGGCGCCTGCACGAGGCTGTCGGGGATGGCACGGCGACGGCAGCCGTGCTGTTCCAGGCGATCTATCACCACGGAATTCGCTATGTCGCGGCAGGTGGGGACGCGGTACGCCTGCGCCAGCACCTGGAGGCCGCCGCGGGCCTGATCCAGGAGCAACTGGCCGCCCGCCCACGGCAGGTCGAGGGGCATGCGGCGATCGCCCGCCTGGCAGCGGCGATCGGTGCCGACCAGGAAGTGAGCGCCGCGCTGGGGGAAATCTTCGACCTGATCGGCCCGTATGGCCGGCTCGAGGTCCGCACCGGGCGCAGCCGCCAGGTGGAGCGCCAGTTCGTCGAAGGGCATTATTGGGACGGCGCGCTGTTTTCCGCGCATATGGTCACCGACGCCATCCGCCAGCGCGCGCAGCTGGAACAACCGGCGATCCTGCTCAGCAATCTGGAGGTGCGCGAGCCGCACGACCTGATCCCAGCCATGGAGGCGGCTCTCGCCGCCGGATCCCGCGCGCTATTGTTGGTCGTCAAAGCGCTCCCCGAGCCGGCGATCGCCGTTTTGCTGATGCCACCGAACCGCGAGCGCCTGCTGGTCGCTGCGGTCAAGACGCCAGGCAGCGATCTGACCGCCACGCGCGATGCATTGCACGACCTGGCGGTGCTGACCGGCGGCAGGCCGCTCTTGCAAGAGGCCGGTGACCGGCTGGAAACCGTGCGCCCGGACGATCTGGGGCAGGCGCGCCGGGGCTGGGCCGACGCCGAGTTCTTCGGCGTCGTCGGCGGCCGGGGCGACCCGGTCCAGCGGCGCCAGCACGTCGCCAGCCTGCGCGCTGCCTACGCTACCAGCGACGATCCCGACCAGCGCCGGCGCCTGCTGGACCGGATAGGGAAGCTGCTTGGCGGTACAGCGGTGCTGTGGATCGGCGACGACAGCCCTACCGCGATCGAGCTGCGCAAAGAGCAGGCCATCCGCACGGTGCAGGCGCTGCGCGGTGCCCTGCGCGCGGGGGTGCTGCCCGGCGGCGGCGTGGCGTTGCTGGAGTGCATCCCTCCGCTTGAGCAGCGCCTGCACGCCGCACTGGAGCCCGAGGAGCGCGCCGCGTACCACATCCTGATCCAGGCGCTGGAGGCGCCAGCGCGTACGATCTGCTCCAACGCCGGCTGCGATCCCGCCGAGGTCATCGCCATGCTGCGCCAGGCCGGGCCAGGGCAGGGGTTCGATGTCGTTCGCCGCCAGGTGGTCGATATGGTTCAGGCCGGGATCGTGGATCCGGCTGCCGTGGTTCAGGCCGCGGTCGATGGCGCCATCCGTAGCGCTGCCCTGGCCCTGACCATCGAGGTTCTGGTGCATCGAGCCAATCCACCTGACTCCGCTACGAATCCCTAGATCGCGAGCAGTTGCCTATGAGCTTGCACGTCTCGGAACACGCCGGTGTCAGCACCGATCTGATCTACCAGTTCGCCATCGCACCCTTCGGCTGGTACGCGGCCTGTGGATCGGGGCTGTATCGTTCCACCGATCGCGGCGCTTCCTGGCAGGAAACCTATGCATCCCTCGGCCTCACCGGCTCGCTGGCAACCCTTGCCGTGGCGGCGGCCCCCGGGCCGGAGGCAGAGCCGTTTGTGTTCGCCGGTCTGAGCGGCGGGGTGCTGCGCTCAGCCGATGGTGGCGATTCGTGGGAGCTGATGCCCCAGCCTGCTCCGGCCCCCGTCATTAGCGCCCTGGTGCCCTCGCCCGACTTCGCACGCGATGGCAGGCTGTTCGCCGCAACCATGGAAGATGGCGTGGTTTTGTACACCGATTCTGGACGCCAGTGGGCGCTGTGGAATTTCGGCCTGTTGGACACCAACACCCTCTGCCTGGCTGTCTCGCCGGCCTACGCCGACGACCAGACCCTTTTTGTGGGGGTGCAAAGCGGCCTGTTCCGCAGCACCAACGGCGGGCGGTCCTGGCGCGAGGTCGAGCTGCCGATCGGCTATGCCGCGGTGCTGTGCCTGGCACTCTCACCGCGCTTCGCGCACGACGGATGGATCTACGCCGGGACCGAGGAGCACGGCCTGCTGCGTTCGACCGATCGCGGGCGGAGCTGGCAGCGCATAGGCGAAGAAGTCCTGACCGAGCCGATCAACAGCATCCTGCTCGGCCCGCAGTTCCCGGAAAAGCCAGAACTGCTGGTTCTGCACGGCGCGGAGTTACTCGTTTCCGCCGACGGCGGCGACTCGTGGGCGGCCTGGCGCGCCGATCGACTGGCCGGCCTGGAGATCACCGCCGTTGCCGCGCCGCATGGCTTCACCGCGGGCACGCCGGTGCTCATCGGCCTGGCGGGCGGGGCGATCCGTTGCGTGTAGCAGCAGGCGCAGACGCTATGGATAGAGCTTTTCGTGCCGTTCCAGCATGCGTATAAACTCCTGAATGCGCCTGCTGCGCGTTGCAGCCTGCCTGGCAGTCTGGATGCGGAACAGGATCGCGTACCGGTTTCGACTGTCGAGCGTGGCAAAAAATGCTTTCGCCTCCGGATTCTCATCCAGCGCGGCCTGAAGATCATCTGGAATTGTGGCTCGCCCGGATGAGTCATACGCTGCATCCCAGCGTCCGTCCTGCTGCGCACGCTCAACCGCTGCCAGCCCAGCCGGCTTCATCCGCCCGCTGTGGATCAACGCCAGCGCCTTCTCCCGGTTCATCTTCGACCAGATGCTGCCGGAGCGGCGCGGCGTAAACTTCTGGAGCCACGACGAGTCGTCATAGCGCAGCTTCTGGCCGTCGATCCAGCCGTAGCACAGCGCGCTCTCGAGTGCTGCATCGTAGGAGACCGATTGCAGAGCGGAGCCCTTTTTGGCGATCCGGAGCCAGATGCCAGACGATGTCGCGTGATTGCGATCCAACCAGTCCTCCCACTCCTGTGGGGTCTCGCATAGCAGCACCGGCAGATCGTTCGGGGTATCTGGGGTCGATGGCATCGGTTGTCCTCCAGAAAATGAGGTGTGCCCCAGTGGGAGCGTGCGAGGCAGCCAGGCTTTCTCCCCAGCCCTGTCTCACCGGTACGGCCGCAGCGCCATTGTGGCCCGCCCGCAGGCAGATGCACCGATCACCCCTACCGCAGGATGGCGCGGATCGCCTCCTCATCGAGCGTATGCTGCGGGTTGAACTGGTCGCTTCGCATATAGCGTAGGATGCTATAGCGCATCTGGCGCGCCACCAGGCGGTTGTCGAGATCGGAGCGCAGGTCCATCGAACACAGCAGCAGTTTGCCGTTGTTGACGTTGGCCTCGAACAGCAAGCCCAGGCGACGGTTTTCGAACCAGGTATCGATCGGCTGGACCAGCGGCCGCAGCGTGGCCGGCAGATGATCCAGCTGCATCGCGGCTGCGCCGTGGATCAATTCCCACCACTGCCAGTTGCTGTGGTACTCGGTGGGAAAGTCGGCGAACACCGGGTGTTGGGGATCGCAAAGGATGCCCAGGGTGTGAGGTGCCTGCCCTCTCGTCCAGGCCGTGTTCCAGAAGATGCTGGAGAAACCGATCACCGATTCGGTTCGAACCTCCTCGGCCCGCGGCATGAGCAGCACCTTCCCGCCGCGATTGAGCTGGGCCAGCGCAGCGGCATCCAGGCGCTCCGCGATCACGATCTCGGCAGGCACAGTGGTGTCTAGTTGGTCGGCGAAGACCCAGATGTCCCAGTCGTTCGCGAACTCGGTGCCGGCCAGGGTCACGACCAGCGTGTATTTGCGTGCGGGAAGACACTGCCGCAGGTCGATCGCGATCGCCCCCAGACGATGGCCGTTCCCGATCCGGATGGTGGTCGGGGGCAGCGTGCCGCTGGCGACGGCAGCGCCGGTAGCATCGACCAGCCTCCAGTCGATCGCACAGTCGGTGAGCGGCGCCGGGCCGAAGTGCGCCACTTCGATATCGGCGGTGAAGGTCTCGCTCGTGCGCCAGTAGCGTTTCGGCAACCTGGCGAGCGGGACCGTGCTGTTGCAGAAGCGGCGGTATTCCTCGGCACGCACATAGCCCTTCGAATCCCAGAACGCATCCAGCACGCCGACGAGCGCCGTGCCCTGGCCGGGGAAGTCGTGCAGATCCAGGAGCTGAAAGCCGCCGAAGCCGGGCGTACGCAGAGCGGATTCGATGTCCTCCTTGTAACACAGCACCTGCAGCTTCCCCGACGCCATCAGGAAGTCGTGCGCCTGGTCGGCCATGTGGTGCGCTGCGAGCAGATCGTGGAAGATCTCGAAATTGCGGGCTTTCAGGAAGCCGGTATATTTACCGATCTCATCGAAGTTCGGGTAGGCGCACCACTGGCCGATCTCGTGGCTGACGATCGGCGCGTTGAGCCGCTCGACGTATTCACGATAATCGGTGCGGGTCTCCGGCGGGAGCGCGTTGATGCGCGAGCCGAGCCCGGCGCCCCAGGCCTGGATGCGCGGCTCGGGCGTGCTGTGAAACTGGTTCGCGGGGATCACCGGCCATCCGGCCCCGCCGGTGTGGAGCCGTCGCGGGTCCTGCTGCTTCCAGTAGCCGACCCACTGCGTGAGATACTCCACGAAGTTGCCAGCCGGCTCATTGCCGTAGGCCATCATGATGAACGAGGGGTGGTTGCCATAATGGGTGGTGATCAGCCGCCCCTCCTCGTAGAGCCAGGCATCCAGCGGCTCGCCGCGCCCGATGCTCGCGCCCTGGTTCGCCCACGCCGCGCACTCGACCTGATAGTAAAAGCCCAGCTCGTCGGCGGCGCGGAAGGCGGCCTCCGGCGGGCACCAGGAATGGAAGCGGATGTGGTTCAGCCCATGGGCTTTGCAGATCCGGATGATGCGTTTCCAGGCCTCGACATCGGTCGGTGGGTAGCCGGTCAGCGGAAAAATGCAGCACTCCAGCGTTCCGCGCAGGAACATTGGGCGCCCGTTGATCGTCAGTTGGGCGTCCTCGGCCCGGACTTCGCGCAGGCCGAAGGTCGTCGTGCGCTGGTCGGCGTACCGGCTGCCCGCGACGATCGCCTCCAGCTCGACAGTGAGCGTATACAGCGCCGGGTGGAACTCATCCCAGAGCTGCGCTGCGTCCCCCAGCCGGTAATCGATCTCCGCCGTCGCGCCATGGGCGTCCAGCTCGAGGTCGGCGACCACCGGATCCGGCGTGTGTTCGAGCGCCACGTTGCCGAGCCGCGCCTGAAGCGCCAGACGCCCGCGCCCCGCTGCAGCAAGCGCATTGCCGATCCTGAGAATGACCCGCGCGCTCTTGCGCACGACGTCTGGGTAGACCTGGACATCCGCGATCCAGATCGGGCTGTCGGCTGAGAGCTCGATCCGCCCGATGATGCCGTTCCAGTTCGTCTGCGTATGGTCGCTGACGCTGTGGGCATTGGGGCCGACGTTGACGATCAGGCGGTTGTCGATCCGCAGCGTCAGGCGATGGAGGCCCGGCGCGATATCGGTGCCCAGGTCGTAGATATGGGGCGTCGAGAGGCTGGCGCGGCTGCCGAGCGGCCGGTCATCCAGCCACAGACGCGTCTCCCAGTGCGGGCGCTCCAGGGTCAGTGTGACACGCCTGCCCTGCCAGGCGGGCGGGATCTGCACCGTGCGCTGATACCAGGCCGCGCCCTGGTAGTGGCGGTCCGGCTGGAGCCAGAACGGCACCTTGATGGCGCCAGGCTGGCGATACTGTTCGAAGCGTGCCTCGGTGAACCACGAGCGATCGACGATATCACCGGTCCATTGGGTGTCGACCGCGATCGGCTCACCGAAGCCCTGCGCTTGCAGTGAGCCGGGCAGGTGCACGCTGTCGCGCAGCGGGCGATTGTACCACGCTTCGGCCATGCCACGGTCATCGGGATCGAGCTCAAAAGCCCAGGCGCCGGAGAGGTCCACGATAGTGCTCCTTGTTCTCTAAGAAGCTGTCTGAAAAACCGCTGGTGGAGGTTTGGGGGCCTGCAGCCCTCAAGAATCCCGTTGCCCCGCTCGTATCGCACCGTGGCGCGAGCGGATAAGGGCAGATGCAGGCCACGCTGCTGCGCCATACCGATCTGCCCAAGGGCGGCGCGCATGCCCTGACCGCCTGGCAACCGCCACGCCCGAAGCCGCTCAAGGCCCCAAGGGTTCGTTGAGCAGCCGGTGGTGCAGGGTTACCCCCAGGTGGCTGGCATCCAGCCGCAGCACTTCGGCGTAGTGCGCCTCGGCCTGCGCGCGTTCGCCCAGGCCGGTGTAGCCCAACGCCATCAGATAGTGGCAGTGGATGCGATTGCGCCGATTCAGATCTTCGTCGAACACCAGGAAATCAGGCAACGAGACCGCGAAGTAGTCCATTTTGACATCGTCATTCAGGTGTGCCTGGCCATACTCGACGAGCTTCTGGAAGATCGCCTGGGCCTCGGCTTCTTGCCCCAGCCTGCGGCGCGCCAGCCCCTGGTAGAAGATCATCTCCGGCGGCTGGTCGTAGTAGTACATCGCTGCGGTCGGCTCGCTGAGGCCGCTGGCGGCACGCGCAAAATACGCTCTGGCCGTGTCGCTCTCGCCGCGGCCCTCATACGCGCAGCCAAGGTAATAGAAAATGTTGTTCTCCTGGGCACCGTACAGCTTGCCCTCACCCAGGTTGAGCGGGTAGACCTGGGCCTGCTCGAGTCGCTGGATGGCGCCGGCGTAGTCGCCCTGGCGGATCAGCCGGCGTGCGATCTCGACCAGACTGGTGACGTATTGTCCGGTCACCTTGCCCTCACCACCCTCCCAGGGGTGGAAGGTGCGGCTGGTGAGCAACGCAATGGCCTCATCCGGCCTCCCCAGCAGGTTAAGCAACGTGATGCGCTCGATCGCCAGATCGTCGCGCTGCTCGACCAGGCCGGCGTGCTGTTCGAGGAACGCCAGCCGTTCCTGCGGCGGGCGGTTGAGCTTCTTGGCAAGCTGGTCGAGCTCGAAGAGCACGCGCGCATCGCTCGTGTTCAGCGCAAAGGCGGTCTCAAAGCTCTGTCGGGCGCGCTGCGGATCGTTCAGCTTGTTGTAGTACGCGAGCCCCAGGTTGCGATGCACGGTCGGGAAGCGCTCGTCGAGCGCCCGTGCGCGCTCCCAGCAGGCGATCGCTTCGTCGTAGCGCCGGTGTGCGTACCAGAAATTGCCCAGGTAGTACGGCGCCCGGGCGTCCGTCCGATTCAGGCGCATGGCCGCTTCCAATATCAGCACGTCCTCCAGCCGGTTGGGGAAGCAGTAGTCGGGCGGCAGGGCCGCGGCTTGCTCGAACGCCTGGCGCGCCCGGTGCTCATCGCCGGCCTGCAGCAGCACCCAGCCCAGGGTGTACTGCACCATCGGCTCGTTGCGTGGGGAGCGGTTCAAGAGCGCAGCGGCGTCGGCGAACAGCCCGGCGTGCGCGTAGTCCAGCGCCAGTTCGATGTAGGTGTTGGCGTCGGGGCGCACCACCCGCTCGAAGGTCGGGTCGCCGGCCAGCAGCGCACGCTCCCACAGCGCGCCGTACTCCATGCGATCCAGCGCCAGCGCTTCATCGGCGGTTGCGAGCGCGGCCTGGCTGCGCCCCAGGTGGCGCAGCAGCGCGATCTTCAGGTGGCGCGCCTGGTGGTGCCGCCAGTTGCGGCTGAGCGCGTGCCCGGCCAGCTCCAGCGCTTCCTCCAGCCGCCCGCCCCGGCTGGCCAGCCGCGCCAGCTCGAAATACCCGGCGTCCTGCCAGGCAGCATTCCAGACCGCCTTGTAGAACGCGTCGTAGGCCTCGCGATAGCGCCCTTGCATGCGGAGCGCCAGCCCCAGGTTGTAGAACGGTTCGCCATCGTAAGGGTTGGGGTTGCGCAACGTCAGCCGCTGGATCGCGCGGCGGAAGTACGGCTCGGCGGCGGCAAATTTGCCGCGCCGGTAGAGCAACAGCCCCATAGCATTGTTACACCGGCTGTCGTATGGGTCGCGGCGCAGCGCTTCTTCATAATAGGGCTCGGGCGCGTAGGTCGCATGGCGGTATTGCTCGAGATGCAGCCCGTTCAGAAACAGCTCTTCGTTGCTGGCGATCGCCTCGGGCGGTGGTGCCGGCGTGGCCGGGGCCGGGAGCGCCGGCGTCTCATCCGGCAGGGGCGTGAACGACACCAATTCCGTCCTCCCTTCCAGCACCCGCAACGTCAATTCCTGCGGGCGGGTGCCGGCGGGAACGTGCACGGTCTCTATCAGCGCCGACTCGGGCGCAAGCTCGACGTCCTGCTCGTAGAGCGGGCGGCCCGCGCATAGCAGAACGACGCGGACGCGCCGCGGGCTCGTGACATACACGCCGATCCTGGCGCGCTCGCCCTCCACCTCCAGGTTGATCACCGCCTCGCGCGATGCGTTCTTGGCCGGGCCGATCCGCTTATAGGGCATGAAGATCTGGACGAAGCGCTTCTCCTCACCCGGCTGGATCCAGGAGAAATCCGGCTGGTTATCGGTGTAGGCGCCGCACATCAGCTCCACATACGGCCCATCTTCATCGGTGAGCTGACGATCCCAGGCCTTGCCGAAATCGCCGCAGCCCCAGGTCCACTGCTTCTTGCCCGGCACGACATGGTGATCGGCGATGTGCATCAACCCGGCCTGTCTGCCATGGTCATAACAGCCGAGGAAGTCGAAATCGGAATGATAGGCCATAAAGGAAGTCGGCACGGGGATGTTCTTGTAGCGGCTGATGTCGGTGCCGGGGGCATATTTCACTTTATAGTAGGTCCCGGTGGCGATCGGGAACGGTGAGACCGCGCGCTTGCCATGGTCCATGACCGCGTGGACGTCGGGCGGAAAGACCGACTGGTAGTCGTCGTTGGCGTGCACGGCCGGATTCGCCCACCACATGAACGTCTGGGGCGCGCTGGTTCGATTATAGAGCTGCACGCGCACCTCGAGGTAGGCGCGGTCGGGGTAGAGCGTAAAGCCGTGCATGCCCTTGGTGCGGAACATGCGCTCGATCTCGGCGCACCAGACCGTCGCGCTGCCGTCGGCGTGCTTGTCGATCCACCAGTCGAGCGGCGCGAACGTGCTGGGCCGGTGATGTTGCGGCCAGTTGAACTCGATCCCGCCGGAGATCCAGGGCCCCGCCAGGCCGACCAGTGCGGGTTTGATGACCCGGTTGTAGTACACGAAATGATAACCGTTGGTCTTATCCAGCGCCATCTGCACCCGCCCACCGAGCTCGGGCAGGATCATGATCTTCAGATAGCGATTTTCAAGAAAGACAGCGCTATATTCCCGGTCCTCCTTTTCGTCGCAGACCCGATCGATCACCGGGTGCGGGTACACTACCCCGCTGCTCCCCTGATAGACGCGCTTTTCGAGGAACATCGGGTTCTTGTCCGGTGTGCCGACCCGGTAGGTTGGGATCGTGACGCGCTCCGACCAGGCGCTGACTCGATTCTCGGTCATAAGCTAGCAGGCTCCCAGGTAGCGTTTCCAGCACAACACGGCGGGGCAGCGGGTAGGCAACGCGATCGCAGCCTACCTCACAGCAGGAGCCTGGTGCGCCCCCCATACCTCCGATCGGCCAGGAGGAGCACACCAGAACCAACGACGGCAGCGGAGCCCCGTGCAGCTGCGATTACCCCTTGACACCCGTCATCGAGATCCCTTCGATGAACGTGCGTTGGGCGAGGAAAAAGAGGATGAGCACCGGCGCGACGACGATCGTGCTGACGGCCATCAGGTAGGGATAGGCGAGCGTATTCACGCCCGTGGCGCTGATATTGCCACGCAACCTGGCGATACCGAGCGCCAGCGGATAAAGCTGCTCCTGATTGATATAGACCAGCGGCCCCAGGTAGTCGTTCCAGGCCCACAGGAAGCGGAACAACGCCACCACCGCAAGAGCAGGTACCGCGAGCGGCAGAATAACGCGCGTCAGGATGCGGAACTCGCTCGCCCCATCGATGCGCGCCGCGTCGGAGAGATCCTCGGGGATCGTCAGGAAAAACTGGCGCAGCATGAAAATGAAGAACGGATGCCCGAACAGCGCCGGGACGACGAGCGGATAGTAGGTGTTGATCCAACCCAGGTTCTTGAACGTGATAAAGAGCGGCACCATAGTCACCTGCCAGGGGATCATGATCGTCGCCAGGCAGATATAAAACAGCAGATCCCGCCCCGGCCAGCGCAGCCGCGAAAACCCGTAGGCCACCACCCCCGACGATAGCACCGTGAGCACGGTCACCGGGATGCAATAGCGAAAGATCGAGTTGAGCGCGTACTGATTGAAGTTATTGCGCGTCCATGCGTCGATAAAGTTGTTCCAATGCGCGGGGATGGGCACCAGCACCGGAGGAATCGTATAGACCTGGGAGTCGTTCTTGAGGGCCGAGGTGAACATCCAGTAAAACGGGAACACCCAGCTGGCCGTCAGGGCGATCAGGATGGCGTATTTCAGCGCTGCGACCAGCAGCCGCGTGCTACTCACACGCGCGTGCGGCCTGGCTGGAGCTGCGGATATCGGCTTGGCCGGACCGATCGCTCTCATCGCTCACCTCCGTAGTATACCCAGCGCGCCGAGGATCTGAACAACACCAGGCAGGAGATCACGGTGATCAGGAACAAGATCCAGGCCAGCGCCGAAGCCTTGCCCATACGCAGAAACGTGAAGGCGTTGCGGTAGAGGTAGACCGAATAGAACAGAGTAGCATTCGCCGGACCGCCGTTGGTGATCAGCCAGGCCGAGGTGAACTCCTGGAAGGCACCAATGAACCCGATGATCAGGTTGAACAGAATGATCGGCGTGCTCATCGGGATGGTGACATGCCGAAACTGCTGCCAGGCGCTGGCGCCATCCACAGTGGCGGCCTCATACAACGACCGGGGAACGTCTTGTAGACCGGCCAGGAAGATCACCACCGCGTTGCCGGTGGACCAGATCGCAACCATGATCAGGCTCGGTTTCGCCAGCGAGGGGTTCGAGAGGAACGGGATCACCGGCAACCCCAACGCCTGCAAGATTCCATTGATCGCCCCATACTGGATGTTCAACAGAAACAGCCAGACCATGGCGGTGCAGACTGCCGGGACGATCGACGGGATGTACATAACGGCGCGGAAGAACGATCGTCCCACGATGTTGGTGTTCAACAGGTTGGCCACGCAAAACGCGAACACCAGCGAGAGGGGCACGCTGAGCAACACATAGAACAGCGTGTTGTACATGACCTGCCAGAACACCGGATCATCGAACAAAAGCTCGTGGTAGTTGGTGAGGCCGATGAACCGCGGCTGGCCGATCAAGTCATAGCGGGTCAGGCTGATGTAGAACGAAAACAGCAGGGGATAGACGGTTAGGGCGAGGAAGCCGACGAGCCAGGGCGAAACGAACAGCAGGCCCTGGAGGAGGCTTCTGCGCTCGGGGCCCGACATGCGCCCCCAGCTCGGGATGGCCTTCGCCTTTGGAACTGCCAGGTTCATCGCATCCTCCCGCAATCAAGTAGCGGCGAAGCCGACACGTCATAGGTCGACGGTGGATGGCGAAGCATCCATCGTCGACCTTGTGCTGATCAGCGCGACGCTCGCGCCTAGCCCAGGCCCTGGGCCTTCCATTCCGCCTCGGCGCGGGTCTGCAACTCCGCCGCCGCGTCCTTGGCCGTCATATTGCCGCGATAGACCTGCTCGCGCAACTCGACGTACTGGGTTTGCACGAACGGATGGATCGGCGAGCGGCGACCGATGATCCACTCCGTGACCTGGTCCGGGGCGTTGATGTAGAACTCCAGGCCCGGATACGCCTTCGCATCGACTTTCGACAGCCACGGGATGCGGCCGAAGATCCAGCCGACCTCCTTGAAGATAATATTCAAGGCCGTATCGGTGAGCAGGAACTCGCCGACCTTGAACATCTCCTTGGGGTGCTTGCCGTCTTTAAAGAGCACCACGAAGTGCGAGCCGGTAGCCATGATCTTGGCCCCCTGGCGGCTGGCGGGCACCGGGGCCCAGGTGGCCCGGTTGTACTGCGCGATCTCCGGCTTCTGAATCTGAGTCTCGCCAGGATGCCAGTACCCCTCGATGATCATGGTCTGCATCCCGGCATTATACGCCGCGCCCCAGCCACCCAGGTTCTGGTCCTGGCGCATGCCGGCGAACTTGTCTGGCCCGACGAGTTTGATAAATTCGCCGCAGACCTCCAGACACTGGATCATGGCGTCGTTGTTCAGGTTGATCGTGCGGTTCTGCTCGTCCCACCAGTTGAAGCCACCGAACGACTGCACCCCGAAATCCGTCTCGCCCGCCATGGCGTCGTAGGGGTCCAGGCCCATCTGCTTGAGGTTGCCGGCATCGTCGAACTTGGTGAGCGCCTTATGCCATTCGAACACTTCCTCCCAGGTCAGCGGCGGCTTATCGGGATCCAGCCCGGCATCCTGTGCCGCCTTGGAGTTGTAGTTCAGGCCCCACCACAGGTAGCTCTCGATGCTGGGGACGCCGACCATCTTGCCTTCGTAGAACGCGCTTTCCCACAGCTTGGGCAGGATCTCGTCTTTCTTGATGATCGTGCTGGCACCGACCATCTCATCGACCGGCAGCAGCGCGCCGCGCACAAACAGGTTGATATAGTCGAAGTTCGAGCCACCATCCGGCGGCGTGCCGCCGGCGATAGCCGTCAGGATAGCCTCGCGCTCCACCGATTGCTTGTACTCCAGGGTGTTCTTGCCCATCAGCTCCTTGAACTCGGGCGCCTCCTTGATCTTGTCGACAGCGGCGCCGAAGTTGCCCCAGGCGAACCACCACTGCACAGTTACCCCTTCGCCCGCGGCCGGCTGCGCCGCCGGCTGCTCCGGGCTGGGCTGCTGCTGGGGTTGCTGTTGGGCGGGTGCCTGTGCCCCGCCGCACGCCGCCAGAACCGCGCCGGCGGCAGCAGCGGACCCCATCCGTAGAAACTCCCGGCGACTGATCTTCCTCTGGGTCATAGCTGCCACTCCTCTATGCTGCTATGGGGGGCGATCCGGTGGAGCGGGGAAGCCCCCCGCCTGGCCTCCCCTCCCGACAGAACCGCGATGCGGTGTCCTCCGATCGCGATGCCTCCGATCGTTGCACCTGCAGCACGCCCGATCGCCCTGCGTGGTGCCCGGGCGTCGAGCTTAATCGCGCCGCAAGCTGTCGTAGGTCGACGGTGCTAATGAACGCTGCTCGAGCAGGATCGCGCTCACGCTCGCCTGATTGGCAGTCGCCCCCTGGTGCATGCCCGCCTGCCAGGCCAGTACGCTGTTGATCGCATCATTGACATGCGCCAGCATCAACAGCCGGGCCTGGAGCGGGTTGCGCTCGCAGATGGCGTCGGCGATCAGCAGATGATAGCGAACTGCGCGCTGGGTCATATCCGGCTGGGCCGACGTGATCTTCCGGCTCTCCAGGAGCAGGTCGTTGACACCGTCCATCATCCGCGCCAGCACCGGATTGTGGGCGGCCAGGGCGATCTGGCGATGAAATTGCAGATCCGGCCCCACGAAGTCCTCCCCGGCTGCGGCCAGCCGCTCCATTGCCAACGCCTGCTCGCGAATCGCCTGCAGCTCGGCATCGCTCCCGCGCTCGGCGGCGAAGGCGGCCAGCTCGGGCTCCAGGATGCGCCGTGCCTCGCACAGCGCCAGGATGGAGCCGGTGCCGACATCCTGAAAATGCTCGTAAGGGGTCACCGGCGTCAGCTGCCTGGAGACCACAAACATGCCGCGCCCATGCTCGATGCGGATGATCCCGAGCGATGCCAGCGCCTTGACTGCCTCGCGAACTGAGCTGGTGCCAACACCGAATTCTTGCGCGAGCCGGTTGATGCTCGGCAACCGCTGCCCAACCCCCCACTCGCCAGCGGCGATGCGGGCCTTGATCGCTTCTGCAACCGCAGTGTAGACCTGAGCCGTGCGTGGGGCCATAGCCTGGGATCCAGCAACTAGCGAGCGGGAAAGCGACAACATCATATGATGACTTGGCCGGTATGTCAAGCCTGATCAGATGAGTTGTGGAGCAATGGATCCCCTCACTGTGATGCTAATGGTGGGAGCTACGGCTGCACTGCACCCTCCATCACAACACGTGGTGGGAATGCCCCCTCCAGGCCTTGCCACTGGCCCTGGGGTCGCTTCGGCAGCCCGATAATTCAAGATCGGTCTTCGAGCCCGCGCAGGCAGGCTTTGGTTCCCGTAGCCGAGAGCTTCAGCCCGATGGTAGGGCGGCATCCTACGCGCTCCCCCGACAGAGCCCACGCTTTGGGAGGGGTTGCTGCGGCAGCCAACCTATGGTTGCCTGGCCAGCCGCGGCCGCAGGAACACCGACGCGCCGGCCAGCAGCAACGCCATTTCGATCACGTTCCACCAGAAGTGCACATCCAGCCGCATGGCCGTGGTCAGGCCGGGCAGGGTACAGATAAAGGTGCCTCTGGTGAAGGCGCTGCGCGCCAGCCAGCCATCGCGCCCGATGATCCCCGGCAGGCCCTGCGCCGTCACCTGATAGACGCCCATCTGGTGCAACTCGGAAAGGACCAGCAGATGCCGGACGAACATGTAGGTATGCTCGAGGGCGTGGGCGCTTGCGACCGCCAGCAACAGCGCCGACCAGGTGTTGCGCATACCGCCGCGCACCAGCGCGATCACGACGATCAGCACCGCCCAGTTCCAGACGAAATGAACCCATTCAGCGTTCGCTGCCGACACCAACCCGGTAGACTGGCGCGCCGGCAGGTAGAGGATGTAGTACTGCACCCATTGGGTTATGTGCTCGATCGTGTGCACGCCCTGCGCCACCAGGAGGATGCTCAACAGCATGACCGTCGTTCCGTATCGGCGCCGATCGGCGCGCCACTTGACGATCCCCACCGGTAGCAGCGCCAGCAGAACGATCAGCGTCAGCGACCAGAACGGGGCGCCGAAGAATTGGCGCGCGGCCCAACCTGCCGCCACCCCCACGGTGAGTGCAGCGGCGACAGCAGGCATCAGCGGCCCTGGGTTGAGCAACGCCAGGATCGGGAAGGGGGCGGCGCGCGCCAGCGCGCCGGGCTGCGTCTGAGCTGTCGAGTTCATCGTGTCACCTTGAGCAAGGTCTGTGGCGTGGGCGCGTCGATCCGCGCCATGGCACCGTCCGGGTAGCGGATAACCAGCGCCCGCAGCTCGGTGCCATTTGGGAAGCCCACATGCACCCGCGCCGGATCGCCGGAGAGATAGCCGCTGGCGACGCGCACATCGCGGCGCAGGACTCCCCGGTCGGTGTAGAGCTCCAGCTGTGCGCCGATCGCATGCGTGTTGGCCGAGGAAGGCCAGGCCAGATCGACCTCCAGCGCGACGCCGCTGCAGAGCCGGTTTTCGAACACCTGCGCCGGGCTGCGCAGGTTGTTGACGGCGATGTCCAGGTCACCGTCACCATCCAGGTCGGCCATAACCATCCCCCGCCCGCTGGCGGTGGAAGCGAGGTCCCACTCCGGCGCGGGGCGGAAACTCCCATCGCCCTGGTTGCGGAAGGCCTGATTCGCTTCGACCAGCTCGCCGCCCGGCAGATGGCCGAACAGGTTCGCAGCGATCATGCCGTTGACGACGTACAGGTCAAGGAAGCCGTCGTTATCCAGGTCGCCGAATTTGCCGCTCCAGCTCCAGCCGGTCGCGTCAATGCCACGGCGGGCAGCCTCGTTCCGCCAACGCCCGCTGCCGTCCTGAACCTGCAGCACATTGGCCATAATCTGGGGATCCTTGGGGCCGTGTTTCTCTTCGAGTGCGCTGATCACCGGAAGCCAGGCGGCCAGGACCGACGGCGACAGATCCCCCGGGTTCATATCGGTGGTGAACACAGCCAGCCGGCCATCGTTGGCGAGGTCGCCCCAGTCGATGCTCATCGTGCTGTGGGAGGTCTGATCGAAAGGCTGGGCTGGCTCCCAGCCATCAGCGCGGCGCAACCAGTGCCCGTCCGGCAGGGCGAAATCATTCGCCGCCCAGATATCGCGCCGGCCGTCGCCATCCAGATCGACCAGCCCGATCGCCAGCGTCTCGGCCCGCTGAGCCAGCTGGTGGGCGGCGAAGCGGCCACCGTGCTGCTCGTAGAGGACGACTCCGCCCTGATCCTGGATGCGTTGGTCGGGCACGCCGTGGCTTTTCAACTCAACGTCGTAGGCCCCGGTCACAAGGTCTAGCGTGCCATCGGCGTTCAGATCTGCCCAGGCCATGGCATAGGCATACGAGCTGACACCTTCCAGCGCCTCACGCACGAAGCGCTGGCCGGCCGTGCGCGGCCCCTGGTTGTGCCAGTACGAGACCCCTTCGACGCCGCGATGGGTGAACACGATGTCGAGCCGCCGGTCTCCGTCCACATCCACGATGTTAACCGCACGGGTGTATGAGTCGGCAAGCGGCTCGGCTGTGAACGTCAGCCCGCCGTCGTTCCATAAGATGGTGCTCTCGCGGTCAACACTGGCCAAAACCAGATCCAGGTCGCCGTCATCGTCCAGGTCGCCGGCGGCCAGGCCGGCGCCGTTGCTGGCGTAGGTGCGGATCTCGCGCATGCGCACCCCGGTCGCGACGGCGAGTGGGTGGACCACGAACCGGCCCTCGCACGGGGGTTGGCGGGCCAGGCTCCGCTGCCTGACCTCGACCGGAACGGTATCCAGCGCCTCGGGCACCGGCAGAGCCTGTGGCTGCCTCGCCTGGCAGGCAACCAGCAGCACGGCCAGCAGGACGGCGATGGAGCGCAGGGGTGTGCAATCGCTGCTCATGGGTGGACTGGATCTCGCCTTCAGTATAGCCCGGCTGTCAAGATGAGGGCGGGCTGGGGGTCTGACGTATCGTTTTGCAGGGGTGTCTGGGGTCGACCCGCCGCAGGCGCACACCGGCGGCGTGAGCATGCCACGCTCGCTTGAGTGGGCCTGCCTGGGTGCGCCGACAGCTTCAGCCATCCGGCGGGGGGTCATGCAGCACGATTCTTCACACCTGTGGGCTGGCCGATCGGCGCTCGGAGGGTGAACGTGCCTGTCAGGTTAGTGGTTGAGGCACGCCTCAACGGTGCCGGGATGCAGCGGCGCCGAGCGTGGATCCACGTCGAGCGCTGCGCCATGCGGTGTGCAACGACCGTTGGACGGAAGCGTGGCCCAGGGTGCGGCGCGTATGCGGCGTTGCAGCAGCTCTCAGCGGGAGGTGCAGCCAGGAAGCGCAGCGGCTAAGGGGATGGGTTGCGATCGGTTGGGATGGGCGGGGCATCGACGATGCTCACCACGGCGGTGCCCCGCCTGCCAGGAGGGGTGTAGCCTCGCCAGGCCTCCCCGCGCAGCGCGACGGCGTTGCCGCCAGGGAGGACGGTCAACCTGCTTCGGCGTCGCGGGCGTTCTCGGTGCGCGACGGGAGCCGGTCACGCAGCTTCGCGAAAATAGTGCCCGTTCATCAGCTCGAAGACGAGCTGATCGAGTGTGACCTCCGCCTCGTGGTAGGTGCGCGCGAAGCCGACCAACTCGCCGTCCAGATACATGGCGTAGTCGCGAGTTTCGCGATCGTAGACGATCTCTTTGCGGTACATACTCTTCCCTCTTTCTTGGCCTGGTTTGTGTGGGTAGAGATTCTCAGTAGGATGATTATAGCACGTTTGTTCTAATCATGCAAGCCCCTTTGAGCGAATCGGGGAGCCCCGCTAACGCCCTGCTCACCGGGGCCGCCGGCCAGCCCAAGGATCCGGTTGGCTGCGCGTTCGCGGCGGGGAAGTTCGCTGCG
>FLYN01027323.1_pt1 | contig 21085 bp, 21 predicted proteins | sample 1122621 | NCBI WGS metagenome assembly FLYN01 (sample SAMEA4346792, study PRJEB14843) | hot springs metagenome | biome: Terrestrial Biome; feature: Habitat; material: Sediment | place: India | collected 2012-06-12 | depth 1760 m
GATACCGAGCGCGATGTGTTCTACCTGTACCGAGAGAGCCTGGATGGGGACAAATCCACCGCGCAGCACGCGAAGGACTCCGTTGAACTGGAAGCCAAAAATCAGGAGCGTGTCATCACGCGCTACATCGGGCAAAAGGGCGAAAGCCAGGTGCGCCTCGACTGGATTGCGGCTGGTGTGCTCAACGTCAGCGAACCGCCGTTCCATGATGTCGAGGCGGGGATTGATAAAGTGATTAGCCTGCTGAAGCAGCATCGCCTGTACTTCTTCGATACCTGCACCGGCACGCTTGACCAGATTGGGCGCTACAGCCGCAAGCTCGATGCGGCGGGCAACGTCACTGAAGAAATCAAAGACAAACAAACGTATCATTTGCTTGATGCCCTGCGCTATTTTGCCGCCGGCGTCACCTATCCGGCAGCCGATTGGGAGGCCGTTATCGCATGACTGTTTTTCTCGTTCGTAAAGATACCCAGCCGCACGAGTTCAAAAACTGGCTGGAGAACTACGTATCTACCCGCCGCCCCGACGCAACCTCCAACGATCTGGCGCGGCTGTACGCGACCTCGGTAGTGGCTTACCGCGCGGGCAACAAACGAGCCGATAACGTTGCCCTCGCGCCAATGGTCATCAAAAACAAAGCAGACGAGCCGCTGCCGAAGACGGATCCGCTTGTCCGAGCGCTGCTGAAAAACTACCGCGACAACATGCGCCGCTCCGAACTGTCGTTGTGCTTCTGGGGGCGGAATCTGCTGTGGAAGAAGCGCAACTACTCCGGCACGATCTACAGCCTTCGGTGGGTCAATCCGACGCTGTGGTATCAGGACGAGCATTTTAGGGGCGGCCTGAAGGGCTTCCGCGTGGTGCGCAGCCGGCAGGGGATTGAAGTGCCGCGCGGCTACATCCAGCGCGCGGATGCGGTGTACATGCACGGCATTGACTTCGAGGACGATTTCGACGGCGTTGCGCCGGTCGAGGTGGCCTTCCGCTATGCCGAGCTTGGCGTCGAGATGGTTGAAACCCAGGTCAATTTCATGCGCAACCGCGCGGTGCCGGCGGCCATTGTCCAGCCTGCCGAACATGCCAAACAAGACCCGGACAAAGAGGAACGCGACCGGATGCAGCGTTTGCTTCAGCGCCTCTACCAGGGCGCGCAGAACGCTGGCCGGACGCTCATCAACCGCTTCCGTTGGGAATGGGTACAGCTTCAGGGTAACTGGCACGAGATGGCTTTCAAGGAGCAGTTCGATCAAGCATATGAGGCCGTTGCCATTGCTTTTGACCTGCCGATAGCGCTCATTCGCGAAGCGCAGTCCAACTACTCGCAGGCAGAGGTGGCGCGGCGAGATTGGGCGCAGTCCTGGCTCGTGCCGCGTTGGGAATGGTATGCGGAAATTTTCACAGAGGAACTGTGCAACGACTCGGCGACACTGCGCAAATACGGGTCGGGCTTGTACGTCGAGCCGGATACGTCGAAGGTTGCCATTCTCAAAGAAGACATGGCCGCCAAGACCAATGTGCTCAACGCCCAGGTGCAGGGCGGCTATCGCTCGCTCTATTCCGCAGCGAAAGCAGTCCTGGCCGATGCGGACGGCGATAACATCGAGCACCTGCAAAACCTCTACAACTTCGGCGGTGTGATCGTTCGTATCTCGAACACTGGAGAGATAACGCCTGTATTGCAGCAGGCCGTACCGTTCGCTCCTGCCGATGGGCCTTCTCAAGTTGACGACTCCGCTCATCCGCTGCCGCCGCGACCCACCGAAGCAGGGGAGGGCGGGGCGACGATGCCGCGGCTTGCGACCCAGGCAGATGCTCCCCCAAAGTCGCTGTGTGTGATGATCGGTCTGAGCAACAACCCCGATCTGATTGCGCTTCAGAACACGTGCAAGGAACGTTGCGCAGCGATTCCGGTCAAGTGGAATGACCCATCCTCCTTCCATGTCACGTTGATCGATGCACCGACTGTCACTGAGGAACAGATCAAGGCCATGATTGACGCGCTGGACGAAATTGCCTGGCCGGAGGATATGGCGCTGCGCATCGGGTCGTTGAACTCCTTTGATAACCTGGGCGAACATGCCCTGCATTTCCGTATTCGAAACAACCCCGATTTACTGGAACTCCAGGAAGCGCTGTACGATACCTGCGTGCTGCTGGGCATTCAACTGAGCACATATTCGCTGCCTCAGAACTATAAACCGCACGTGACGATGGGTTATGCCGAGCAGAAAATTCCAGCGATCATCTTCCACAGCAAAATCACGGTACAGCCACAGGAGATTCAGCTATCCGTTGGCGACGACATGATCTACCACCGGAAGTGGAGCGAAACGCCGACTGGCAAAAGCAACGGTTGGGTTTCTGATACCATCTTCAAGGAACTGACTGACTGGCGCAAGATTTGCGAGCGGAAGGGGCGGCAGTACGCTTTCGAGCCGGTGGCGCTGAAGGGCAATGACATCGTGACGTTTATCCGCGAGGCGCTGGCCGGAGAACATGACATCGAACGGGTGTTCGACGTGGCGAAGAGCGCCATTGCAGACAAGGTGGATGTGGAAGTGGCCTTCGAGCGACTAGACAAGATGAAGGGTATCAGCGACTACCGTCGTACCATCCGTTCGCAGGTGCGTGGCTTCTGGGCAGGGCAGATTTCCAAGTTCGATTTCGTGGATGGGATGTACTCCGCAGTGCGCCGTAACTTCCGTGCCGCCTGGCTGGAAGTGGCGCGTGAATATGGCCGCGAGACATTCACCGAAGAGGAACTCAATCGCCTCGAAGACGAGATTAACTCGGAAGCCCGTTTCATCACGGGTTTTGCTGATGCGATTGAAGAGGGCAGCAAGGCAAAAGGTGGACTGCTGACGCCGCTGTTCCAACGCGCGGATTTATGGGTCACCGGGTTTGACCGCCAGCGTGAACTGGCGAAGGTTGTCCTGGGAAAAACGCAGAATTTCAAATGGGTGCGCGACCCAGCCAAAGATAGTTGTGAAGACTGTATTGCGTTAGATGGACTGGTGCTCACGGGCGAGGACTGGGAGAAACTGGACATCCATCCTGGGAGCAGCAAACTGGCGTGCAGTGGCCGCCGTTGTGGGTGTAAACGAGAACCAACCAACGAGCCAGTGTCAGACCGTCAACCGCCAATGCTGAAGGGGCCGAAAAAGTCAGTAGGTGATGAGGAACACATTCACGAGCCGGAGGCAGCAACGGTATGACTCGCTACATCCGATGGGATTACGACAAGCACGAAGCTGTAGAGTTTGAGCGTAGCGGAGAATGTAATCGCTGCGGTGATTGCTGCAAAGCCTTGATTCGTTTCACGGCATCCCTTCATCCTCATCTAGGCCCGAACAACACCTATGACGATGAGGACATCCGAGATGGCGGCAAATATGTGGACGGAAGAGGAATCTGGAACGAGGTTGTCAACGAGAAGGGCGAGCGGCGCTACTTCCGATTTGAGGAAATAGACCCGACAAACCGTGAGCACGCTTGCTCGGAATTGAGAGTAGAGGGCGCAGAACATTCGTGCAATATCCATTTCGACAAAAACCTGCTCTGTCGTGCTTGGCCGCTTGCACCCGAACACGTCACGCCCTTTGAGCAATGCAGTTATACATTCACTGAGATAGCGCGGTGGAACTTTGAGCCATGTACCGAGTCGAACTCCTCATAGACGACGACATCCTGGACGCTATTGCAGACGGGGCGCGAAAGTCCCCTGGATTGATGCGAACAACCGTTCGGCGCAACATGGGACGCTTGCGCCGCCGGATGCTGGCGCGACTGCGGGAAGAGCCACCACCGCCACAGTACCCGATTGACTGGCAGACGCGACGGCAGCAGGCCGCCTACTTTGCGTCGGACGGCTTCGGGCATGGTATTCCCTACGTGCGTTCGCATACCCTTGTCAATAGCTACGATGTCGTGCTCAACGCCGTCGCAGACGGCGGCGAGTTCGCCATCACCAACGATGCGCCCCACCATATCTTCGTAGCAGGGGACTTTGCCCAGAGGATGCACCTCGCCACCGGCTGGCTGCAAACGGCTACCGTCGTCAGCGAATTTGAAGACGAAGCTGCCGATCTGCTGATTGAGTCCTGGTTCACGGTGGTTGATCCTCACGCTGGTGTGCCGCGTTAAGAAAGCGTTGTTGGCGCCCATTCAGCTTCCCATCTCAATTCTAAGTCAACTCAACTTCGTTGTAGAAAGTCTGTGCGATTCTCTGTATGCTGCAAATTGATTGATCGTTCGAGGTAAGGATGCCTTACAGCAGCACGACCGAACTTCCTGCCCACGTGCGTGACCAGTTGACGAGCGACGAGCAGCAGCAGTGGCTCGCGGTGTTCAACCAGGTCTTCGCACAAACCCAAGACGATGGCAAAGCCGCCGCAGCCGCATGGGGCGCTATCAATAAGGCGCGCGGCAAGGCTCGCAGAGCCGTTAAAAGCCGGATGACCGACGACGGCAAGGTGATCGTCGAGGGCTGGGCGATGCTGTTCACCGACAGCGAACGCACGGATGAGCACGATGAATACTTTGACCGCGCCACCAAGCTGCTCCTGAACTACTACCAAGGCGCACCCTTGTGGATGGAGCATGGCCTGGACGAGCGCTATGGGCCGGACCCGATTGGGCGACGGCACAGCGCCGAGATCTACGGCTATGGCATCTGGCTGGCGCACGAACTCCACCCAGAACATCCGCTCTTCCCGGAAACGAAGGAGCGAGCGGATCGCGGTGAGTTCTCCTACTCATCCGACAGCATTCGCCATTACGTGCAGCAGGGCTATGAATACGATGGGCGATTGGGCGTCTGGCCGTTCGCGGGCTGCTCGCTCACGACAGACCCCGCCGAACCAGGGCTTGGCCCGGTCTCCATCAAAGCGTTCAAGTCTGCTATGGCAAAACATCTCGAACAACTCCCTCCGTCCGAGGCGCGGGAGGCGCAACGACCGAGGGGTAGCCTATTATCCGAAGCAAGTAAAGGAGTCACAATGACACCCGAAATGTTGGCCGCATTGGCCGAATTCCTGGGCGTCGAGGCAACCCCCGAAGCGGTCTCCGCCGCGCTCCAGGAACTCATCTCGCAACTGAACGGCGTGGGGGAAACGCCGACGGCGGAAGAAGCCGCCATGATGGCGGATACGGCTGCCGCGTTGAGCTTGCCCGCAACCGTTGGCAAAGCGGAAGTGGTCGCCAAGCTCAACGACATCGCCAAGATGCTGGCCGAACCCGTTCCAGCGGGCCGCAGCCTGAACTTCGATGCGCTCAAGCGTTTCCACGGCCTGGTCGAAGAAGCTCTGGAAGAGCCAGACGAAGAACAGGACGAGCCGCCATTCCAGACGCGCAGCAACCGCCGCCCCAATGACGCCCGACGCCCCAGCGCGCCCTACATCAATGGCCGCGCCAAGAAGCCTGGCATCGTCCAAATGCTGCGCGATATTCATCCGCAGATTCCGTCGTCTCTGAAAAGCGCAAAAGCGCAGTCTTATCAGATTGGGCCCACCGGTGGCTACGTCCTCAACCACGAGGTGGTCTCCGAGTTCCTGCCCGCGCTGCGCAATGCGCTGCCCCTCTACGACATGGGCGTGCAGCAGTACGACATGGACGGCGTCGAATCGCTCACCATCCCGAAGGATAAGGACGAGCACGAAGCGTATTGGGTTGGTGAAAACACCGACATTCCCGAAAGCGAGGAGAAGGTCGGCGGTCTTGTACTCTACCCGCGTCCGATTGCCGCACGTGTGCACGTTCCCAACAAATTCCTGACCAATTCCACCATAGACTACGAGGCGCGCGTTCGGGAGAAGATCGAATTCCGCATCAGCCACGCCATCATGCGCGCTGCACTCTATGGGACAGGTGGCACGTCCAGCCCGAACGTCGGCGCACAGCCGTTGGGTTTGGCGACACTGGCGGGAATGGCCGGGCGTAGTGTTACGAAGACGACCCTGGGCACGGGCAACGGCGCGAAGCCGAAGCTGACCGATCTGACCGCTGCCATTGGCCGCATCGAGGATGCCAACGTCGAACTCGATGAGACCACGAAATTTCTCTTTGCGCCGCGCACGAAGCGATTCTTCGCCGACATGACCGATGCCAACGGCCAGCCGCTGCTGCGCGGGTCATGGGCGGATAAAGAAGAGCGCGACCTGGCCGGCTATGGCTGGGAGACCACCAACCTTATCAGCATCACGGAAACGGTTGGCTCATCTAACGATTGCACGACGATTTTCACCGGCGTCTGGCGGCACATGGCGCTGGGTCTGTCCAACCAGTTCGAGTTCCTGATTGACCCCTACAGCGAGTCCAGGAAGCTGATGACGGTCATCATCGCCTACACCTACGCCGATCTCGCCGTGCTGTATGACGAGGCGTTCGAGATCATCACGGGCGTCAGGGCCTAAGGAGGACATCATGGTTAGTTTCTTCTATCTTGCCAATCAAGCTGAGATCAAGCCGAGCCTGACAACTCAGCGCCAGACGACGGCCGCCGTCTTCAACGGCGCGGCGGTGGATCTCGCCAACTACGAAGGCCCGGTGCTGGCTTACGTGAATGCGCCGGTGGCGTCGGCTGCCGACACGATCAACTTCACCGTCGAGCATTCGGAAGATGGCTTGACCGGCTGGAGCGCGATTCCGGCGTTGGCGCTGGTCAATCCGGACACCGGCGTGGCGGCGACGTTCACCCAGGTCACGGATGCGGTTGCTGTGAGCCAGGCGTTGGCGCTCAAGAAGGAGAACTTGCGCCGCTACGTCCGCCTGGTCGCTACCGTTACCGGAACCGGCCCGGACGTGCTTTTCGGCGGCTGGATTATCGGCCAGAAGCGCGTGTACTAAAGGGGGTGCATGAATGGTAGCCCCGTTTGGGAACTTTCAGGGTCAGTGGGTCGCCGACCCGGACGGATTCGCGCCGCCAAAACTTGGCGGGTCGCTGGCCGTCAAGCACGCGCAGGTGGCCTTCACCAACACGGCGACGAAGAACCTGTTCAAGCTGCCGAAAGGCGCGGTCATCGTGCAGTGGCTGGTCAACGTGCGCACAGCGTTCAACAGCAGCGGCACCGATCTGCTCGACATCGGCGACGCCTCAACGGGCAACCGTTTTGCCGACAACATTGATGTGTCGTCGGTGGGGCAGAAGACGACGGGCTACGTGCCAGCCGAGTTGAATACCCCTCTGACAGATGACGTGCAGGTGACCGGGCTATTTGCTCAATCGGTAGCGGACGCGAACGCCGGACTTGCCGACGTGACCTGCTTCTACTATCTGTCGTAGACACAGTGGGGGAGGGGGCAACTCCTCCCCTTTAGGGAGGCAATCATGCCCATTAATACGACTTCAGCGTTTGCGGCGGCTGGCGGCACAGTCAGCTCAACCGCCCTGGCGCTGACCGATGCGCCGTTCAGCTTTACCGACGCCCAACTGAATTTGGCGAGCCGGATGCGCGTGACCTGCGCAACACAGCCCATTGCCTATCGCTACGACGGCGGCACGCCAACGGCAACCAGCCACTTCATCCCTGTTGGCGGCGAAGTCATCATTATCGGCAATGACAACATCCGCAACTTCAGGGTGATTCGCGCAACAGGCGTGGACGGCGCGGCCTTCGTTACGCTGGAAAAAGACTAAGGAGAAACTATGTCTGATGAACCCAAAATCCCTCCCTTTGGCTTGCTCGACGAAGAGGGGAAGATTATCCGGGATGTGCGGGAGTGCGCCGTCACCGGGCAGCCCATTGTCCCCGGCGATGTCACGCAGAAGGTGGCCGGCACGCTGGCCTTCTACCGGGTGTCATCTCAAGCCTATGCCTTGATGACCGACGAGGAGCGCGAGGAGATCGCTGCCGCCATCCGTGAGGCGTTAGAGCCGCCTGCTCAGCCCGTAAAATCATCCAGGAGACGCGATGAGCCTGCTGGCGACGTTGGCGCAAGTGCGGAGTGAAGTCGCCGCAGCGGAAGGCGACGACAGCGGCGATGGGTACGTCAAGCGCGCCCTGGCCGAGATGTCGGCGCGGCTGGAGCGTATGACCGAGAAGGAATATGCGCCGCGTAAAATCACCCGCCGCCTGGATGCACTTGGCTTCCACATTGACGAGTGGCACGACGAATTGCATCTGGATTGGCCGCTCCTCGAAGTCGTTACGCTGAAAGACGGTGAGGGCAAAACGCTTGCTGCCTACAACCACATGGATAAAACGGGCGACTACTTGCTCCTGGGCGATGACACACCGTACTGGAGTATCGCTCGTGTGAACGGCGGCTGGTCGAGCTACAGCGGCACGTGGCGGCAGGCCATCGAGCTAACGGGCTTCTTCGGCTACCGCCGGCGCTACAGCGAAGCGTGGGTCAACAGCGGCGATACGGTACGAGACAACCCGCTTTCTGCCGGCGCTACATTACTGACCGTAACGAACGCCTGGGAGGACGACGGAGAAACCGCGCGTTTCAGCGCCGGAAACCTGCTGAAGATCGAGAGTGAGTTTGTCGAAGTGCTGGACGCCGAGCCACAAATACTCACCGTGCGACGCGGCGTCAACGGCACGACGGCGGCCAGTCACGCGCAAGGCATACCCATCTTCACCTGGATTCCGGAGCCGCCCATCACCCGCGCGGCGCTGCGCTGGTGCGCCTATGTTTACAGTCGTCGGGGAAAGTTTGACCAACTGACGGTGGATGCCATTGCCGCCGTGAAGTACCCTGAAGACTTACCGGGCGAGGTGTACGGCATCGTCAGCGGGTATCTACCGATGGGATGGACTGCCGTATGACGACTATTCCTCCGTCTGACTACCTGGATGAGGCGATGGAGCGCATCCTGGAAATGGAGAGGCGCGCTGTCGCAGAGACCAAGCAGACGTTCCCGTATGCTTTCGCAAAGTACGACAACTTCCCCTACTGGGTGAACTATCCAGGGGTTATCACGCCAACGGAAGATACGGGCGAGTCGTTTGACGAATACGACTATCTCATCAAGATGCGGCTGGTGGTGGGGCACTGGACGCAGGGGTATGAGGGCACGTTGGAACGGCAGCTCTGGCGCTGGATTCCGGGTGTGCTGCACTACTTCCGCGCCCGAACTCAGCTTCAGTACAAAGACGACCAGGACGCGCTGCGCTATCTGTCGCCGCGCGGCTGTCGCATTCGTCTCTCGCGCGGCTTCGCGGTGTTTCAGGACAGCCCAGGGCCGCATATCGGCACGGAATTTGATCTCATCCTACCGTTCAACGTCACCGTTGAACCGGAGTTCTGAAAGGAAAAAACATGCCTGTCAATATCAACCAGTTTATCGCCGCTGGCCTGGATCGCATCGAATGGGGTGTGATCGCCAGCGATGGGTACTTGAAAGGGACGGCGGGAACGCTTGCCAACGGCGCGGATGCCGGCATGGGACGGCTGATTGGCTCGAAGACTGCCGATTACCAGATTCCCGAACTAGAACGGGTCAACATCACCGGCGACGACAAACGCCAGGGCACGTTCCAGTTTGACTCCGTCGAAGCCTCTGCCTTCACGTTGGAAGTGGCAGCGTCCGATTTTAACTTCGCCGCCAAATCACAGAGCACGCTGGTGCGCACGCTGACGGACAAGAATCTCAACATCCTACGTCCTGGCACACGCACGCTGACGACGATGGCGATGCTGCTCATTAGCCAGGCCAAAAGCAAGGCATCTGGCTCGTCGGGGCAGGCGGGTTTCCACTGCTTGCTGCTGCCGCGCGTTGAGGTCACGTATCTGGGGCCGGGCGGGTTCAATGAGCGAGGCGAGCGCGCGTTCCGCTACAGCGCCGTCGTCAACCCAACGGACAAATGGCCGTGGGGCGAAGCACTGGCGGAAAATGTGGACGGCGACACCGAAGCCGATGCCGTGGAGTTCTTTGCCGAAAACCGCGTCTCGATGCACACCCACGTGGGCGACAACGCGGATACCGCTCTCACACTCCTATACACCCCGGCAGCGGCCAATGGCAACAAGGTGATTGTGTGGCAGGATGGCGTTCTCCGAACCTACACCACGCATTACACCGTCAACACCGGCACCAAGGTACTGACCTTCGTAACTGCGCCTGGCACTGGCGTGGTGTCTGTGGTCCTGTATGAATATCTGCTCTAGGAGTAGCGCATGAGAATGAGAACCTCAACCTACGGGGAAGTGAAGCTTACGGTGCATCGCGCTACCATTGACGACCACTACTTGGTGCGCAACCGGATTGCCGTTGCCCTCGCGCCGTTTGTCGAGGGCAACGATTTGTTGGATCGGCTGGCCTGGGTATTTGCCGATGTGATTTCTCAGACGGATGTTCTGGAAGGCGCTAACTGGCAGCTTCCGCCCAGCACTGCTACTGCACAGGAGTTGTGGGACTCCTTCACGGCCTGGCGAAAGCTAGATGGCAGTCTGCTCAATCACTGGCGAACGGAGATTGAAGCCGTCAATGCGCCACCGGGCGACCCGAAGTATCTGCCGCCTGACCACCTGACGCAGGAGCAGCTTGCCGACCCAAATGGAAGACCGCCAGAGAAAACTGGCGGGAAGAAATAGACGAGTTTTTCACGCAACTCGCCAGCGGCAAAGACAGAGCAATTGAGGCAAAGCCGAATTGGGGATTTCATTACCCTCAGGACTACGTATTGCTCGTCTTTCAGATATGGGAAGCCTCTGACTATAAAGTGTTGCCTCGCCCCGGTGGTATTGGCGACCAGGATCCCGACTTGATTGAAGACCTTCTACACTGCCTGTGGCTGAAAGCCTATCATCGCCAGCGCCTTGCCGAGCCGGAGAAGAAAAACACGTTTGAGGAAGTGTTTGGGGGTAGGGTGCACTAAGCTCGTTGTAGAACTGCCTGCCTGAATTTCATACCATTAGAACAGACGTACAAGGAAAATTCATGGCGGATCGTGTATCCACAGTTCTACTCCGGTACTTACTAGATCGAGCAGCACTCTCGCAAACTGAGCAAGAGACGCGCCGATTTCAGCGCTTCGTCCAAAAAACAGGCGAGGAGCTGCGCAAGGCATTCTCCAGCGCGCCCAGCCGACTTTCCGATCTCGCTATCGAAACGAAACGCACGGCTGATGGGTTCGACGAGTTACGACAGTCCATCAACCGGGCCGCCGAAGAGCAAGACCGTTTCCTCAATCAACGCTCACAATTTTCACGAGGCGCAAGCACACTATCCTCCGCCTTTTCCAGCGCGGCGAGCCTGGCCGGAGGCGGTTCAGCGTCCGAAGCGCTGCGTGTGGTGGACAACCTCGTGGGAACGCTTGGGCAATTACCCCGGTTTTCACAAGGCGTCCGCGACATTGCCGCCGGGCTGCAAGCTGCGCCCGGTATCCTGGGGAACGTTGCCTCCCAGGGCGCGGCGATGGCCGGGTCGCTCGGCAGCGTTCTGGCCGTCGCAGGTCCGGCGGTAGTTGCTCTTGGTGCAGTCTCCATCGCCTTCGCCAAATTCAACGAAGGACTCGAGGCGGCAAAGCGTGTGCTGGACGCCGCCACCCGCGCCAACCAGACCTATTATGAACTCCTGGGTAGCGGGGCGACTTCGGATGAAGTTCAGCAGCAGCTTGACCAACTCCGCCAGCAAAATGAGGCGGCAAAGGCTGAACTCGCTTCCATCGAAAATGCGTTTGCCAGTGGCTTCCAGTCATATGCGGATGCACATGGCGATTTTATTGCCCGCCTCGTTTACGGTGCATCTCAGATCACCAATGTAGACGACGAACTCACGGCACGAGCCGACGAGCTTCGGGTGACCATTGCCGAGAACGAACAGACGATTGGGCGACTGGACGCGGCGCTTCAGAACAACTCGTTCAGCGCCAACGACGCTGCCCAGGCGCAGGAAGAACTGGCCGAAGCGCAGGCCAGAGCTGCCGAAGCTGCTGCTCGTCAACTGGCGCAACTGCGGGCGCAGCGCGACCAGCTTCTTGAAAACTTCCGTCTGCAACAGCAGCAAATCGCCCAGGATAGGGCGCTGCGCGACAGCCGCGAGAAGGAAGATGAGGCCCTACGCGCAACAGCGGCCAGGGAACGCGCGCTGTCCCAGATTGAGGCCGCCGAAACCGCCAGCGCACTCCGTATTGTCCAGATTCGAGATGATGCCAATCGCCAACTTCTGAAGCTCGACCAGAATTTCCTCCGAGAATCCGCCCGGGCCAGGGCGCAGGCGATCAAAGCGATTGAGCGTGTCAACCGCGATGCTGACCGTGAGGACGCGAAGGCGCGTGAGCGTGCACGCAAGGAAGAGGCACGCATTGAAGCGCAGTTCCGCAAAGAGCAGCGCCGCGCGCTTCAAGACCACAACCGCTCGCTCCAGGACGCCGAACGCGCCAACGATGTCATCGCCTTCATCGCCGAGCAGGAACGCTTTGCCACCGAGCAGCAGCGCCGGCAGGAGGACTACGACGACGAGAAGCGGCTGCGCCAGGAGCAGTACGAAGAGGAGCAGCGCGAACGGGAGGAGCAGCGCCGCCAGCGCATCGAGGACATCCGGGCGGCTGCGGAGGAGGAGCGCTTGCTGCGCGAGCAGCAGCTTGACGAACAAAAAGCGGCGCTCATCGAACAGGCACGCGAACGGATTTTGGCCGAACAGGAGCAGACACGGGCGCGGATTGCCGAGATTAAAGCCGGCTATATCGAAGAACAGCGCCTGGCTGACGAAGCGCGTCGGCGTCGGCTCGATCGGCAGGCAGAAGATGACAAGATCGCCGACCAGCGACGGCTGGATGCGCTCAACCGCCAGCTTGCCGATCTGGACGCGCGTATGAAAGCGGAACTGGACGTGCTGCGTAAGACCACTGAACAGAAGGCGGCTGTGGAGCGCAACGCCGCAGCGCAGACGGCATCTGCCATACAAACCGTGTTCATCGCGGCGATCAATGTGATTGCGGCCAGGGCTGCCGCGCTATTTGCCTATAACGCGTACGGGGGCTTGGGCGCGAAACCAAAGGCGTTTGCCGAAGGCGGTATCGTCACTCGTCCTACCCCTGCCATTCTGGGCGAACGTGGCCCGGAAGCGATTGTTCCTCTTATCAACAAATCCGAAGGCTTGGGAACGGCGCTGGCCCGTTATGGGCTGAGAGGGCAGAGCGGGCCGCTGGTGAGCATCAGCGGCATCACCATTCACGGCGATGGCGTGACCATGCCTGAAGTTGAGGTGGCATTGAATAAGCTCGGTGCAACGATCATCCGGGGCATTCAACAGGCGAGGAATCCAGCATAATGGCCTACAGCGACGGCAGCTACCGTATTCGTGTCGGCACATGGGCTGTACCCGCCATCACGTCTGCTTACGCTGTGACGGCATTCCCGGTTCAAGCTGACCAGCCGGCCAACCTGAAGTGGTATCGCCCGGTGGATCCCTCCGGCGCGTTTTCCGAGGTGGCCGAGATCGTGGAAGCGCTGGACGGCTCGCGCGGGGGGTTCGGCGGCTACGAATTTAGCTGGTACTTTGGCCCGCTCACGCCGCTCATGGTCAACCACATACGCACGACGATCTTCCCCGGCGGCTTATTCTCGAATGCTGTAACTTGCATGACCTGGGACCGCGCCTATGGCTGGCGCACGGTGAACTGTCTCGCGCTGTGGAATGACCCGGCCAGGAGCGCTGAGCCGCGCGGCGTGCAGGGGTATCTCAACCTTCGACTGGACTTTATCAATGGCAAAGATGCGCCGCTCAGCGGCTTCGACGCCGGCTTTGACCTCGGATTTGGAGTGTAACTATGCCAGAAACCATTAAGAGTTTGACCCAACATTTGACCGATATGCCGGTCAACACAACGGGCTTAATTAGCACCCAGGACATACGGGATTTCCTATGGTCAGTGATGGGGGTTGTGCCATTTGCGGCCAAGAGCGCCAACTACACGCTGACCGACGACGACGTGTTTATCGAAGGTACCGGTGGCGGTGGTGGTATTACCATCACCCTGCCTGCACATAGCTCAGCGCGTGCCGGGAAATTTTATATCATCAACAAAGTGGATGGTGGGGCAGGGGCCGTCACTGTCGCACGCGCCGGATCCGACACCATCAACGGCGCGACCAGCAAAGCCGTGAGCACACAGTACGGGGCGATTCTGATTGTCCGGGGCGCTTCTGAATGGCGCGCCTTTACGCTGACCGGAGCGTAAGATGCCCATTGCCAGCGGCGATGTCACCAAACTGCGCGGCCAACGGCATACCATTGAACAGGTACTCAACGTCGTGCCGCCGGTGGTTGTCGGCAGCGCACAAATTAACCAAGCCACATTCGCCTACCCACTGGCACAACTGACGATAGATAACCTTTCGGTGGGATGGGAGGATAACTTTCTCCCTGGCCGGATGATCTGGATTGGCACAACGCCCGGCGCACACGACGTTCTGATTGGCGTCATTCGTAAAGTCTCTGGTATTGGAACAACTCTGTATATTGACGCGAAATCCCTTGGTGATCCAGGGCTGGCGCGGCAAATTATCAACGGGCTGGCCGATAATCAGTACCTCACGGTTTTATCGTACCGCCCGCTGTGGGGCTTGCTGTCGCGCATCCACAACAAAATCTTCTACAAAGCCTTTGACAAAGCCTACACTGACCAGGGCAGTAACCCGACGCCAGTCTGCAACATCGGCCCCTGGCAGCAGGCATTCGTTGAGCCGGCGACCGGACGCGCCACCTTCACGCTGTCGGCGGCAGGCAGCTTTGCCTGGGGCGCGAAAACCATCAGCAGCTACCTCTGGCGCATTGGAAGCCTGACCCTCGTTAGTGGCTCGCTGGCTTCATCCAGCATCACCGTCAGTGCGCCGGCTGGTTTTCATGTCGTCGGCTGCGATGTGACCGACAGCAGCGGCAAGATTCACGAGGCGTTCACGTATCTGTGGGCGAATGAGAAAACGGGCGCAAACGCGCCCATCGGCTACCGCTATCCCTACGTCATCAACAGCGACGAGCAGACGCGGCAGGGCAGGGAGATGTCCGTCACGTTCTACGGGAATGTACCCGAATCGGACATCTTCCCCGGAACCGCGTTTTTGTATACAGAGATTGCCCGCTTTGACGGCCAGCCGGTCAGCGACGGTGTGCTGGTAGATCGCTTCGTGGGGTACCTGAGCGATGAATCGGTCACGCGAACTCGAACGACGCCCAGCTTGACCGTCACCATCAAGTCGCCGTTCGGCTTGCTGGAAGCCATTCCCTGCGCGCCGCAAGTGCTGCTGGAAAAAAGCGTTGCGACCAAATGGACGGAATGCACGTCCATCTTGTCGCATCCGGATGGGGCTGTGTGGTACACGCTGGAACATCACTGTCCGGCCATGCTCCAACTGCACGACTATTCGCCTACTGGAGACCGCGCGCCGCGCAAACAGAGTTTCCAGCTTCAAAGCGAGAGCATCGCCGGCCAGCTTCAGAACATCACCCAACTCATTATGGGGAATATCGGCTGCGCCTCCGATGGCACGCTGCTACTGCGGCGCAACCCGCTGTTTGAAAACAACACCTTCCGCAACACACTGGACAGCCGCTTTCAATGGGAAGCGGGCGACATCATCCCACCAGTCGAAGTACCGTTCAACTTCCGAATGCCTATCGGTCAGGTGTACGGCTATGCCTTCTCCTACGCCGGCGGCAGCACGGCGACGCCCTATGCCTCGGTTGCGCCGGGAAAGTCGCAGGGGCAGGGCATTGGCAAGCCGACCATGCCCACCGTGATTGTTGCGCAGAGCGGCGCACAAGACCGGCTCAACGAAATGACGGGGCATTACTACGCGCGGGAAAACAACCCGACGCCGGCTATACGCCTGACGGCGGACCGGAATCTCGACATCGTAGACCCGGCCAAGATGGTCTGGCACACCCTCCAAATCCCGGCCACCTATGACCCGCGCGGTGTGGGCTGGATGGGAAAGCGGGCGCTGCCTACACGCGTTTCCCGTACTTGGCGTAAGACCGGACGCCAATTTGTGAAAACCATTCAGATTGAAGCCGAACCGGAAACATTTGGACAGCCGGGCGTCATGGTGCCGGTGCAGCGCGGCGGCGCGAATAACTGGCTGTGGGAGGGCATCAACATTCAGATTCCGGTGGATTTCGAGTACCAAGAGCGCTTCGGCCTGCTCCTGCCCTGGAATGCGGACGCGAAGCTGGCGCGTACCTTCAACGCCGTTTTAGCCTCGCCCACCTTCGAGAATCTGTCGGCTTACGTCACCGGAAACATCAATGACGTGACGTTCGACTGGGGGTCTACTTACTTCGACCCGGCCTCAGATCGCGCTGAACTCGGCGCATGGCTGGTGACCACCAGCGGCACGACACTGCGGGTGTACTACGTCCACGACCTGTTTGCGCCGATTCCCTCCATTGACGAGCAGATGAGCACCACAATGGCCGACAGCACAACGACCACGTCAGCGCGCATCGTCTCCAGTCGCACAAGCACCAATTTTTTGATTGTTGGCTGGCATGATCGAACGGGTGTGCGCGTGCGGCGAAGCACGGACGGCGGTATAGGTTGGGCTGCGGTGCTGCGCGTTGGCGATGCGATTACCGACGTGGCCGGGAACGATAACCTCGACATCGGGCTGGATGTAGATGGCGTGGTACAGCTTATCACCGCGCCGGACGTGAGTGGAAACTATTTCCTGTATGTCGCAACCGCTACCGGCGGCGCGTTCTCGAAGGTGACGAACTCCAAATCCTCGCCCAAGCCGCTGCCGATGGTCATCATGGACAAAGACCCGGTCTCGCCTTCAGCTTACGTCGCGGGGCACGTGACTGAGGGCGCGACGACGGAAGTTGAAGTAACCTTTGACGAAGGCGGATACGCTTACTGCATTGTCGAAGGCGCGGGCACGCTGGTGGGCGGCGGTCGCCCTGGCAACTGTCTTGAAGCGGGCGGAACCGTGCCCAAGCCGGTAGACCTGACCGTATTCATTGCAATTGGCATTGACATCGGCACGCCCGTAACACAGGCCGCCATCAGCTTTGATTGGAAAGCCGATTGGACCGGAACGCCGTATCCATTGGATGGTCAGGAAAAAATTGAGCTTCGAGCCAATTTTTTGGGCGAGCCGATTTGCTCAGGGATTTTGGGCGGCTTATTGGAAACGCATGAATTATACCAGAGTGCCAGTCTCAAAAACGTCTGGCAGACCAAAACCGCCATCCTGACCACTGGTGTTGCATATCAGGGCATCCGAGTCAATCTCGTGATGGACACGAATGGGTCTGGGGTCGACTCGATCAACATTAAGCTGGACAACGTCATCATCGAGTTCACTACTGGCTCCAACGTGGATCACCTCTACCGCGTGGTTGCCTACACCGGCGCGGCGGCCTGGTCGGACATTACGCCCAGCGGCAGCCGCATCCCGATCTGGCCGTATGGCCTGACCGTAGACCGCGCTGACAGCAACCGCCTGATGGTGGCTGCCCGCAGCGGCGCCGATCGGCGATTGTATGAAAGTGCGGACAAGGGCAAGTCGTGGACGGATAAAGGCGTCACGAGCTACATCGGCCTCAAGCGTTCCGGCAACCTGATCGTGGGCTTCGGGGATGACAAGCTCGACCTGTCGGATGACAGTGGTCTGACGTACAAAGATAAGCGCGGCGATCTGGCCGTCATTCTGGGCAGCATCGGGACAATTCGAGGAGTGTTGGCGACGTTATGACGATAGATTACGAAGGACTGGCAAGAGGAGTCGCCCAGGCGCTGGGTGACAGCGTCATTGAGCCCGTTCCGGTGCTGCTGGGCAACCCGGAAGATCAGTCCGTCAGCGTGCCGCTATCGCTGACCGACACGCCGGGCATGGTCTGGATTCACGGTATCGGGGGCGACCCGCAATCCGTGAGCATGGCGCTCAACGGGGGAGCAAACGCCATTCCGCGCGAAAAGCTGGTGTTCGGCACGCCCGTGAAGGTGCGGAAAGTACAGGGACGCTACATCCTGGCCGGTCCCAACGACGAAGCCGCTGAGGAATATTTCTCCGGTGTCAACCCCAAGCTGCCGGAGGTGATTGCGGTTGAGCAGTTGGATTTCGGGCGGCTGCATGAAACCGTCCCTACGCCCAGCATGAAGGCGGTTGTCAGCGCGGCGATCTACGTCGTGAACAACGTCCTGTATCGCGTCCCTGAACTGACCACTGCCGACATGAGCGCCAGCCCAACCGACGTGAATGGCGCGGCCATTACCATCCCCAGCACGCACTTACGCGCAAAGGCGGTGCTGGTGCAGGTCAATGCGGCCAGCAAGACCCTTTCCTACAAGCAGAGCAGCGAGTTCGACAGCTTGCTGACACATGAACAAGCGTTCGATGCCGGATTGTACCCGCAGCCGCAGTCCGGTGCCGGCATCTTCGCGGCGGGCTGGATCAAGTTGGTGAACGGCATGGCCGACATCCGGCGCGGCGTGAATCTGTACGCACACCCCGAACTTCTCAGCGAAGGCGGCCCCAACCGCGCCGGGAAGCTCTATCTTCATCAGAATTATTTCGGCTTAGGCTAAGGAGGCTTTATGCCAGCAAACACCGACCCTATTTTTCCCGGAACCGTTCGCAATGCGCAGGTGCAAATCAGCACCGCGAACGCCAACCTGGACGGCACCGGCGCGATGGGCACGCTCATCACCGGCGGACTCAACGGCACACGTATTGAAAAAGCGTGGGTCAAAGCCCAGGTGACGACTACCGCCGGCATGATTCGCATCTTCATGCACGACGGTACGAACGCAAGGCTGCTGGCCGAAATCCCGGTGACGGCCAACACGATCTCAGCATCCAATCCTGCCTGGAGCAGCCCGATTGATGTACTGGAAGGCAAGCTGCTGCAAAGCGGTTGGTCGATTCGCGTCAGCACCCATAACGCCGAAACGTTTAACGTCCACTGCGACGCGGCGGATTACTAAATGAGCATTCGCGGTGTTCTGGGAATGCCGCCGGGTATCCAGGTACTTCCCAGGCGGCACATCTGCAAAGCGCTCCCTGGCGTCAATGGGCTGTCGGCGAAAGACAAGCGCAAGCCGGCGCTCGTCAAGCTCTGGCAGTTCCAGAACTTGGACGTTGTTCAGGGTGTTCCATCCATTCCTGAGCCAGTACAGAGTGGCGGCGCGCCGACGGACGCGACTTACATCACGCAGACGGCGCACGCCGGGCTGAGCAACGAGCAGGCGCTGTCTACGCTGCAAACCGGCATTGTGCGAGTCGCCAATGGCTCCGGGGTGCTATCCAGCCTCAAAGACAACCTGACGGCTGATCGCCCCCCGCATTACAACGACGACTCGGCAGCCAATTACAGCGTTGGGTCGCGCTGGATTTACGTTTCCCCTCCGGTCGCGGAAGAATATGTGTGTGTGGACGCGACAGCCGGCGCAGCCAGGTGGCAGCGGCTAACCGGACACTACCGTTCACGCAGATCGTGGGCTATCCAGGCCGCTACCGGCACGAGCTATACCAACTACGGTATCCCGCTGCCCACGCCTGCGGGGACGGTCACGGACCCGAACGACGCAGCGGACAAGATGATTAATCATCAAACGCCCACCACAGCGGGAACTGCCGTGGGCCTTATCTCAGCGACCTTTGACCTGTTCCAGGCGCAGTGGTACCCCACCATTATCTTCAAGATCAGAGTCGGGTCGGCCATCACGAATGTGCGCCACTGGATTGGCTACTTTCCCTCTGCGCCGACCAACTCCGACAGCCCGCCCAACAACAGCCTCGCGTTCCGTTTTAGCTCGGTGGCGGGCGATACGCAGTGGAGAGGCGTGATTCGCGGCACCTCCGATTTCGTCACGCCTGGCATTGGTCCAACGGTTGTGGCAAATGGGCTTTACATCTTGAAAATCCGTGTCATGAACGTGACAGCAGCCTATTTCAGCGTGAACGGCAGCCCGGAGGAGTGGAACGCGGTTTCGTTCGCGGGCAACGTCAATCTGGGGTGGGCAGCGCGGGTCATCAACACCACCACCGCCCAGCGCGACCTCCGCATTGCGTGGGTATATGGCGAGATGGGAGCCGGGCTTGTGGCCTAAGAAGCTTTTCGCGCCAGAACCGCGACAACATCGCCCAGGCCAACCCAAGCGCCGGCCTGCCCGACGCGCAGCATGAGCCGTTCCGCCAGGCCGAAGGTGCTTCGGTCAGCAATGGGAAACCACATTTTGTCGCCCCAGGAGGCTGTCTTGATCCATTCGGCCTCCAGTCCTGCGTTTTCAACGAGGAATTCCAGACTGCGTGGGGTAAAGCTGTAGAGGTGTTCAGGCGGGGTGAGCCTACCATATCGTTTGTGCAGATTCTTCCCCGTGAACCGTTTCACAAGCGCGCCAGCAAGCTGCTCGCCCAGGATGCTTCGGATGCTGGTTTCGAGGAGCGCTTTGATGCCGTTGGCATTATCCGTGTCTATGAGGATAACACCGCCTGGCTTGAGCATTCTCGCCAACCGACAAAGCGCCGCAGCGGGGTCTGTCAAGTGCTCGATGACGTGGCCGAGTTTGATGAAGTCGAACGTTTCCGGCGGCGCGTCGTAGTCCTCGATGCGTGAGATCATGGCATCGTAACCCCATAGATCACGCGCCGTTTTGACGGCGTAGCGGGACACGTCAATGACTTTCAACTGCCAGCCACGTGAAATCAGGACACGGGAAGCGCTGCTCATCGCGCCGACGTTGAGCGCCAGTCCTGGCCGGACATACCGCTCGACCAGTTCCATCTGGCGTTGTGTCGCCTGCCATAGCAGCGCTTCCGAGCGCGCGTCTATTGTGCGCTGGCCTTCGGTATAGCTCTCATCATACAGATCAGTCGTCACCCGGGGCAGCGGGTCAGCAAAGACGAGGCCACAATTTTGACAGCGCATGGCATTGTAGCGCTGGCCGTCGCGCTCAGACGTGAGGACGGCGACTCGACGAACGTTGGATGAACGACAAGCGTTGCAGATCATATCCCCTCCTTGCTCTCAGCGTATGATAAAACGCCTTCCATTCCCACTACTTGTTGATAACGGCGCTTATCAATAGTAATGGTTCTTGATAGCTTTCTACAAATTTTTGCGGCACACTATAGTCTACAAGGGACATAGAAAACACTGGTTCGAATCCAGTGCAGGCTCTTAGCTTGC
>FLYN01022555.1_pt1 | contig 20724 bp, 16 predicted proteins | sample 1122621 | NCBI WGS metagenome assembly FLYN01 (sample SAMEA4346792, study PRJEB14843) | hot springs metagenome | biome: Terrestrial Biome; feature: Habitat; material: Sediment | place: India | collected 2012-06-12 | depth 1760 m
CAGGCGCAGGTCGCCCGCGACGCCGCGCACCGCCAGGTCGCCGCCGGCGTCGCCCACCTGGACGCTTGCCGCGCTGGCGATGGTGCAGTCGCCGCCGACGCTGCCGCCCACGATGGTGGCGGCAGTGGTCCCCTCAAAGGTCAGGTCGCCGCCGATCGTGCCATAGCGGAACGACTCGCCGACCGCGCGGGCAGTGCAGTCGCCGCCGATGTTGCTAGCGACGAGTGCATGGATTTCGGCGATCTCCAGATCGCCACCGATGTTTTCGATCTCAACCGTGCTGGCGCGACGCACCGTCACATCACCGGCAGCGCCGCCCTCGAGGACCAGGGACTCAGCGCCGTCGAGCGTCAGGTCACCGCTGATATCGCGCAGCCGCACCGCGCCAGCGATATCGCCGATCGCCACATCGCCGCTGGCGCGCGTGATCGTCAGCGCACGGACCCCGTGGGCCTCGACATCGCCGTTCTGATCCTCCACCACCACCGTGGTATCGTCTGGGACGCGCAGGCGCAGATCGCCTTGTGCCTCCTGGATACTCAACCCTTCGTCGTGGTGATCCAGCACCCGCACGGGATCATCGGTTTCAACCGCGATCGTGCGCTCGTCCCAGGACTTGATCTCCAGATCGCCCATGCACCCGGTGACCACCACACGCGGCTCCGGGCCGGCGGGAAATGTTTGGGTTGGCATATCGTTCCTCTCATTCCACAAAAATCTCGATCCGCTCGCCCTCCTCGAGATCTTGCACTTCGAGGATCCGGCCGGTCGCGCCGCTCTCGATCGCGTGCAGGATATCCTGCGCACTGGCGGCAGCGATCCGTGGCACCAGGCGGGCGCCCAGCTTCAGGCCGATATCGACCAGGCTGACCGGGATGGTGACGTTGATCTTCTGGCGCTGGGAATGGAGATCGATCACCCGGACGCGCAGAAAGCGTGGGCCCGCACGCCCATGCGCCCGCGCGCGCCCGGCGTTCTCGCCCAGAGCCTCGAGCAACTGCGCGCCCTCTTCGGCCTTGACCTGACCGCTCTCGATGAGCTTCAAGATGCGCATGCGCTCTTCTGGCGAAGATGATGCCATGGTTGCCTCCGATGGCGACAGGAACCGAGAACTGAGAAGTGTCAAACCTGAGCCCTACTTAGCCGCGCAGCAGCTTCATGGCGTCTTCGACCGAGATCTCCTTGGCGGCGAGGCGATCGAGGATCGCGCGCCGGTCGATCCGTTGCTCCTCGGGCGGCGGGGTGTAGCCGAGCGCCGCGACGATATCGTCGAGGCGGCTGCGCGCCGTGTTATAGGCGATCTTGAGATCGCCGGCCACGCCGTTGATGTTGCCGCGGTTCTTGACCAGCAGCTCGACGAACTCAAGCTGCTCGCGGCTCAGCCGGCCCAGCCAACCGAGCGTGAACTGACCATCGATGCCGCTGTGGCACTGGTCGCATTCCAGGCGGACAACGTGCAACGCGCCGCCGCAGACCGGACAGGTTGTGAGAAGTGGGTACATTGAGGACTCCTGTTTTCTAGTGCTAATTTAGTGTTGTCCAAGCGTACCGAGCGTTTTACATCGCCGCTCGACCCGCTTGAAGACTGCGTAGCCAAGCGGTGTCATACTGGCCATAAAGGCCAGCACGATCGCGATCTCGTACTCGAGCGGCACGATCGTCCGGGCGCCCAACAGATAGGCACGTACCGCGTCGTAGCCGTAGGTCAGCGGCAGCGCCAGCGCTACCGGCAGCAGGAAACGCGGCAGAACAGTGACTGGAAACTGGCTCCCGGAAAGAATGGAGAGCAGAAAGTTCGACACATCGATGAGCGTATTGGCATCGCGCATGAGCAACACCAGCGCAGCGAAGCCGAAACCGAAGCCGTATAACGCGATCAACATCGGTAGCAGCACAGCGAGCGCCGCCAGCAGGTTCCCGGTCGCCTGAAACCCGAAGATCAACCAGGCCAGCAGGAGCATGCCGGCGCTGTTGATGGTGGTGATCGCCAGGTTGGCGAGCGTGTGCCCCACCAGGAAGAGCGCCCGCGGCACTGGGGCCATCCAGTTGCTTTCGAGGACGCCCGAGTCCATTTCGTTCTTGAGCGCGTATCCCATACCCCAGAACACGGCGCTGGTAAAATTGGTGATCAGCGCGCCGACCAAGATAAAGGACATATAGTCCTGGATGCCCGTGTAGCCCGCGAAGCCGACGTTACCGGCAGGAGTCGCGAAACTCTGGCCGAGAAAGTAGATCGGCGTCAACCAGATCACCGGCTCGACGATCCGGAAGAGCGCGTTCATAGGATAGCGAAAGAAGTGCCGCCAGTTCCTCTTCGCGATCGCGTAGACCGCCGCCATGTGCGACGTCCAGCTCACCCTGGAGAGATGTGCGCTGTACATGCTACTCCTTCAAGCTACGACAGGTCGAGACCAAGAACAGCAACCATGCTCTGCGCATCAGCGCTTTGTGTGCTGTTCTTTGTTCTCCACTGCTAATAGTGCCCCAGATCCCCGATCCGCCGCGCCCGGCGTTCGATCATATAGAAAGCGATGGATCCAAAAACCGGCATCGCAACGGCGAAGATCGCCAGCATCTGCACATCCGGCAGGACCCTGGCGAACGGCGCATCGGTCAGGATCACAGTGCGCATGCCGCGGATGGCGTAGGTCAGCGGGAGGAGCGCCGCCACGCGCTTCATCCAATCGGGCAACACCTCCAGCGGATACGTGATGCCGCAGAAGACCATGAAGATCCCGCGGACCAGGAAGACCATCGCGTTGGCCTCTTTGACACGCAGCACCAGGCTACCGAAAGCGATCCCCAATCCATAGATGGATGGAATAGTCAGCAGCAAGAGCAACAGCAAGAGCGCGGGATTGCCGCGCAACAGCTGGACCCCGAAGAACAACTGGAACTCGATCGCCGTGATGGCGAGCAAGAGCAGGGCGGTGCCGAGTTTGGTCAAGCTCGAACCGAGCATGATCGAGATGCGCCAGACCGGGCAGAGCCAGTTCGACTCCAGCGTCCCGCGCATTTGCTCGTTGCGCAACTGGAACCCGACATCCCATAAGGTGATGTTTATCCACATCCACAGCGTGCTACCCACGACGATGAAGCCGATGTAATCGGTGGTTCCCGCCAGGTGCTGAAACGCGGGAAGGGTTGATCCATCGGGGCCGCTCAAGGCTCTGGCGGTAAAGATATAGCCGAACGGAAACAGCACCGGCCAGATGATGAAGGCCACCACCCAACCTGGATAGCGCCGGAAGATGCGCCACTCTTTCCTTGCTATGGCCAGCAGGGCCCTCCATTCTGAGGCTAACGACCGCTGGCTCACCACGGTGCGCTGCGCACCAACCGCCAACCGCTCGCGCGCTTCCAGCTTGTTTGAAAAGGAGGATCGCATCAATCCCTCAACTGCTTTCCCGTGAGCGAGATAAACACATCCTCGAGCGTCGGCTGCGCGATCTGGAGGTGCCGGATCCGCCCCGCCCCCGATCCGATCAGCTCGATCAGGGCGGGCAAGAGCCCGCGGCTATCGGTCGTGTGCAGCGTGATCGACCAGGCGCCGTCTGTGTTGGCAGCGTGAGCGACCACGTTCTGGACCGCGGGCAGCCGGCGCAGGGGGCTCTGGAGCGTTGGATCGAACCCGTCCACCTCGAGCTGCACGATGTCCAGTTGCGTGATCGATCGTTTCAGGTTGCCGGGGGTGTCGAGGGCGATGATCGTGCCCGAATCGATGATCCCGATCCGGTCGCAGAGCTGGTCGGCCTCCTCCATGTAATGGGTTGTGAGCAAAATCGTCCGGCCTTCGCGCTTGATCTCCAGGATCAGCTCGCGCAGATTGCGCGCGGATTGCGGATCGAGCCCAATGGTTGGCTCGTCGAGCAAGAGCACGGGCGGGTTGGCCAGCAGTGCCTTGGCGATGGCGATGCGCTGCTTCATGCCCGAGGAGTAGCGCTCGACATACTCATCGGCCCGGCTCGCGATATCGAGCCGCTCCAGCAGTTCATCGATCCGCCGCCTGGCGATCGCCTGTGGGATATGGTAGAGCGCGGCGAAGTATTCCAGGTTCTCCCGCCCGGTCAGTTTCCAGTAGATGCTGCGCTCGCCGGTCAGCACCGCCCCGAGGCTCTGGCGCACCAGGGTAGCCTCGCGCGTGATATCGTAGCCATTGATCGTCGCCGTGCCACTGGTGGGCTCGAGCAGCGTACAGAGCATCCGAATCGTCGTGGTCTTGCCGGCGCCGTTCGGCCCGAGCAGGCCAAAGATCTCGCCTTCCTGGATGGCGAAGCTGATCCGGTCGACGGCGACGAACCATTCCTTCGGCTTGCCGCGGCCGGGCAACAGGTTCGACCAGACCGATCCGTCCACCTTGCCCTTTTTCGGGAAGGTTTTGCGCAGCTCATGCACTTCGACGATGTTCTTGCCTGCCTTTCCCAGGCCGTTTGCCTGTGGAGCCGGCGCTACCGATCGGGTGGCCGCACCCGTCGGTAGATCGAGGATCTGCTCACGGTTATCGCCCATCGAAACCTCACAAAGGCGTGAAGATCGGGAATAAGCTGCCTCGCATCGAGGCCCGATCAGGTTCGACTTTCCAGCGCCTCGAGCAGCAGCTCGCCCTCCTCGGGGGTGAGGTGACGATCGGCGACCATGCGCAGGATGGCGGCGCGTTGCTCCTCGATGCCCGGCGAGGCTTCAGCTGCAGCCAGTTGGTCCGGTCTGCGATCGATGCGGATCGTGTCGCCGGTGGCGGGCGGTGGTGCGGCGGGCGGCGCCGGCGGGGCGCCCAGCCCGGCGAGGGCGCGATCGACGGCCTCCACGGCGCCGGTGATACCTTCCCGCGCGGCCCGATGGGCCTGCTGACGCAGGTGTTCCGCCACAGTGTGACCGAGCTCGGCGCCCAGACGGCCAAGCTCTCTGCCGAGCTCGGCGCCTATGCGCCCAAGGTCGGTGCCGAGCCGGCCCATGGGCGCGCTGATCTCGCTCAACGGCGCGCCGACCGAGCGCGGGGGGCCACCGCCGTAGATCTCGAGGTTGCCTCCCACGGTCAGGTCCAGCCGCGCGGTGTCCTCGCCGTAGACGAGCGTGACCATGCCGCTGGCGAGGGATGGGCCAAGGTGCTCGCCTATGACGGTGCCACCGACGAGCGCATGGATGGTCAGGTTCGGCTGGTCGGGCAGCTCGATCCGCGCGTTGCCGCCGACCATGATGCAGGCCGGGCGGGTGGCCCAAAAGGCAGCCAGCGTCGCTCCGGTCAGCGACAGGCTGCCGCCGACGTGGCCGATCTGCTGCACAGCGCCGACATCACGGAAGCTGGCGTTGCCGCCAACGTTGGCCAGGCGCAGGTCGCCCGCGACACGCTCGATCGTGCAGTTGCCGCCGATGTTTTCGATCGTCACGCTCTGCGCATCGCTCAACGTCAGGCTACCGCCGACGTTCTCGATCGCCACGCTTTGCACACGGCGCACCACCACATCGGCCACTCCACGCGTGTGGAAGAGCGCCGTGTGCTCAGGGCCATCGTCGAGCACCAACGACCCGGCGCCTTCCACGATCACGTCGCTGTCGAGGTCGTGCAGCCGTACATCCCCGGCGACCTCTGCGACCCGCACCGTACCATCGGCGCGGTTGAGGGTGAAGGAACCGATCCCATGGGCGTCTATCGCACCGCGGTGATCATGCACCATCACTGCCGTGGCGCGCGGGACGCGCAGGCGCAGGGGGCCGCAGGCATCTTGGATGGCGAGCGCATCACCTTCCGGGGCCGGCATTGCCAGTTCGCCCTCGGCCTCGACCGCGATCGTGCGCTCGTCCCAGGCGTCGACCGTCAGCGCGCCCAGGCACCTGGTTAGAGTAACCCGCGGCGTAGCACCGGCGGGAAACGTGTGGACAGTCACTTTGCACTCCTCCTGGCCTCTAGTAACGATTGACCACAGGCAAGAGATGAGAGCATGCGTGTGATGTGGTGTGGTGATGCAACGAAGAAACACGATCATCCATCATAATCAGTGTAGTCGACCAGTAGAGCGATCAAATACCGAGAAGTCCAGGTCAAACTTCAACCCATTCCGGAGCAGGGTGCTGGATCACCTGGCGAAGGATGGCTGCCGGGGGCGGTGGAAGCAGCGGCCGGTCAGCATCCGTCGGCTCCGCGCGAATGCGGAGCTCGAGCGCTCGGAGCCCCAGCACATCGAAGGCGAAGGCGAGCACGCGCTCGATCAGATCGCTCTGCGCGAGCACCAGGTCGCCCGGCACCTCGATCGTACCCGTCGCTGCGCCGGCGGGGAGGCTGCCCGGGTTGTTGCACACGAGCGATCCATCGCGATCCATGACGATCATGGTGAGCCCCTTTCGAAGGCGACAAACGACGATGCGGCGGCGGACGATAGACCGTACACCCTGCCCGGTACTAGCTGGCGCTGGTTGGCCGCGCTGGCGACCGAGGAACGCGCGGGGTCGCGAGGCTTTCATCGCGCCCATAGCGCAGCAGCGCCGCACCAAGCCAGACCAGCGCGCGACCCAACCGACGCGCAACCCGGCGGGCGATGGTGAGCCGTGGGGCGTAGGCGGCGACCAGAGCCACCCGCGCGGCCTCGGCATGCAACTCGGTGCACCGCGAGCGCCCAACTTCCGCCATCAGCTCCGGGGCCCACATCGGATCCTCCTCGTGTAAGAAAGTGCCTATCTATATGTCACTTTAATTCATCGATGTGGTGATAATAGCATGCCTCTCGCAAAATGTCAATACCATATTGGTTAAAATCTCCAATCAGGTGGAGAATTATGGTATCGCTGGAGTGAGGAGCTGCATCGGCATTCCATCTCTGAGGCCACTGGGCAGAGCCTTGGACCGCACCGCGCGCCAGAACAGATCCAGGCAACCGACCGTGGTGATAGGGCGAAGCCGATCGGCCGTGGCTGACCCGAGGCCGTAGCCGACCGCACCACAGCGGCGCCGAGACACAAGCGGCATAGAGGCACAGAGCCGGAACAGATTCAGATGCACCGTGCAACTCTGCCCCACAATACCCGGAACTATGCTGGCAGTATGCGGTTCAGCTACAATACTCTGGAGTATAGATGTAGTTCCTCAAGGGATGGTGAAGCTATGGAACCGAACCTCATCACGAGCCAGATCGTAACCCCTGTGCTGACAGATGGCATCGAACGCATCATCAACTGCCTTTAAACGATCGCATAGTAGCGGGCGGTGGATGCGGCAATACCTATACGATTCTTTGCGTCTCTGCGGTTCAAACAAACGGCATCGATCTATGCCACCAAGACCAGACGCAAAGGCAAGACCATGCGGTATAATGACCGCCGGGCGTAGAAACGGATGAGCGAGGGCCAGGCATGGACCGGACGTTTGTGGCGATCGACGTCGAGACCACGGGGTTGGAAGCCGGTGTCGATGAGATCATCGAGGTCGCGGCGGTGAAATTTCGCGGTGACGAGGTGCTGGAGACCTTCAGCCAACTGGTTCGGCCGCGCCACTCGCTGCCGCTCAAGATCACCCGCCTCACCGGTATCACCCCGGAGGCGCTGGCGGACGCGCCGCGCTTCTCGGCGATCGCGCCCGATCTGGTGCGCTTTGTGAAGAGCTATCCGCTGGTCGGCCACTCGGTCGGGTTCGACCTGCGGATGCTGCAGGCGCAGGGGATGCGCTTCGCCCAGCCGGTCTACGACACCTTCGACCTGGCAACGCTGCTGATCCCCCAGGCTCCGGCCTACCGCCTCGGCGCGCTGGCGGCAGCGCTCGGCATCGCGCACGACGAGGCGCACCGCGCGCTCAGCGACGCGGATGTGACGCGCCAGGTGTTCCTGCACCTGCTGCAGCGGATCGAGGCGCTGGCGTTGCACGAGCTCTCCGAGATCAGCCGGCTCACCGCGCGGATCGAGTGGCCGCTGCGTGAGCTGTTCATCGAGGTCGAGCGGTCGAAGGCGAAATATGTCTTTGTGGAGAATCGAGAGCCGGGAGCGGAGGCGGGAGACACCAGACACCAGACAACCGACGAGAGCTATGGATCGGGGGGCGCTGGGCTTCGAGCTCAAAGCTTGCAATCCGGTCTGGGCGTTCAGTTGAAGCCCCCGCAAAGCCTGGAACCTGTTCCGCTCAAACCGACGGGGGATCTGCGTCCGCTCGACCTGGACGAGATCCGGCGCTTCTTCGCTCCCGATGGTGCCATGGGGCGTTCCTTCGCCGGCTACGAGCAGCGCCCGCAGCAGATCGCGATGGCCGAGGCGGTCGCGCGAGCGTTCAACAACAGCGACGCGCTCATGGTCGAGGCCGGCACCGGCGTGGGCAAAGGGCTGGCCTACCTGGTCCCCGCGGCGCTCTACGCCGCCCGGCGCGGCGAGCGAGTGGTGATCTCGACCAACACGATCAACCTCCAGGACCAACTGTTCTTCAAAGACATCCCTGATCTGCAGCGGATTATGACCGCCGCCGGCCGAGGACTGACGACCGAGGGGAGCACGGCAACGGACAACGCAGACCTCACACCTCAGACCGCAGCGTCGCCGTTCACGGCTGCGCTGCTCAAGGGCCGCGGCAACTACCTGTGCCTGCGCCGCTATAAAGCGCTGCGCCGCGACGATCGGCTGCTGGCCGACGAGGTGCGGACGCTGCTCAAGGTCCAGCTCTGGTTGCCGACCACCACCACCGGCGACAAGGCCGAGCTGCTGCTGATGGACAAGGAGAATGCCGCCTGGAGCCGCATCAATGTCACGCCCGAGACCTGTATCGGGCCGCGCTGCCCGGAATTCCGCGATTGCTTCTTCTTCAAGGCGCGCCGCCAGGCCGAGGCCGCGCACCTGCTGGTCGTCAACCACGCGCTGATGCTGGCCGACCTGGGGGTCGAGTCCAACGTGCTGCCACCCTACGACCACCTGATCATCGACGAGGCCCACAACCTGGAAGACGTCGCCACCGACCAATTCGGCTTCGCAGTCGATCAGGACCGGCTGGTGCAGTTCTTCGACGAGCTCTTCCAGTCCGGCGGCATCAACATCGTTGGTGGATTGCTTTCGGAGTTGCCGGTCCATTTCCGCGACAGCGCCGCCTCACAGGGTGACCTGGACAAGGCGATCGCGATCGCCGAGGCGCTGCGGCCTGCGGTGGTGCGTGGCCGCGCGAGCGTCTACGACTGCTTCAACCGGCTGACTGCCTTCGTCGCCCAGGAGGCCGAGGTTTCGGCCTACGATGCGCGGCTGCGGCTGACGCCGGGCGTGCGCCAGAACCCGGCCTGGGCCGAGGTCGAACGGGCCTGGGAGAACCTGAGCCTGCACTTGAACACGATCGGCGACGGGCTGGGCAAGTTGGAGGTGCTGCTGCTCGACCTGGCCGACGCCGGCCTGTTGGACTACGACGCGCTGCTATTGCGCGTCCAGTCGCTCAAGCGCTACGCCACCGAGGTGCGCATCAACACCGGTCACATCATCTTCGGCGGCAACGAAGAGCTGATCACCTGGCTGAACCACGACCGCCAGCGCGACGTGCTTTCGCTGCACGCTGCGCCGCTCTCGGTGGCCGAGCTGCTGCAGGCCAATCTGTTCTCGCAGAAGGCTACCGTCGTGCTGGCCTCGGCGACGTTGGCGGTCGACGGAAGCTTCGACTACGTCAAGGAGCGCATCGGGCTGCCGGAGCCGGAGGAACTGCTGCTCGACTCGCCGTTCGACTACCAGAAGCAGGCGTTGGTCTATATCCCACACGACATCCCCGAGCCGAACCAGCGCGGCTACCAGCAGGCGCTCGAGGCGGCGCTGATCGCGCTGTGCACGGCCACCGGCGGGCGCGCGCTGGTGCTGTTCACGGCTACGAATGCGCTGCGCCAGACCTATCGGGCCATTCAAGAGCCGCTGGAGGATCAGGGGATCGCCGTGCTGGGCCAGGGGATCGACGGCTCGCGCCGGACGCTGCTGGAGCGTTTCAAGGAGTTCCCACGCACCGTGCTGCTGGGCACCACCAGCTTCTGGGAAGGGGTCGACGTGGTCGGCGAGGCGCTGTCGGTGCTGGTGATCGCCAAGCTGCCCTTCAGCGTGCCGACCGACCCGGTGTTCGCAGCGCGCTCCGAGCAATTCGCCGACCCGTTCCACGAGTACGCGGTGCCGCAGGCGATCTTGCGCTTCAAGCAGGGCTTCGGGCGGCTGATCCGCTCGCGCGAGGACCGTGGCGTGGTGGCAGTGCTTGACAAGCGCTTGCTCACCAAGAAGTACGGCCAGGCGTTCCTCAACTCGCTACCACCCACCCTGGTGCGCAGCGGGCCGGTCGCGCAACTACCGCTGCTGGCGGCGCGGTTCCTCGGCTAGTACGCTCAGGCGTACGTTGTCGCGCTTCGCGCACTGCTTACGGGCGGGCTCAAGCCCGCGTGAACCCAGTGGCGAACGTACGGCGCCGCGGACTAGCGGCAACTCGTTTCGCAGAAAGGCCGCACTCAACCCAACCGCAGAGACGCGGAGGCGCAGAGATGCCCGGTTATGCGTAGCCGTCGCATGCTCATAAAGCGCCTCGGGTAAATCCATGCTGCACGGAGTTGGGCCCCCGGTGGTCGCCCAGGTCTGCCGAAATACTACCGCCCTCTCGTGCGTCTTCTTTCTTGAACCCCGTGCTCGCTCGTTCCAGCCGCGGTTTTTGGGCTGGATATGGCTTGCAGCATCCAGAAGCCTGATCCCTGGCCCTGGACCCGGCGCTGAAAGCGCACTTAAAGGAAGGAGAACTCTTCGATGCGACTCCGGCATCTGCTGGCGGCGCTGCTGAGCGCTACCCTTGTACTGAGCGGCTGTGGCCTTGGCGGTAGCCCTTCCGAGGACACCGCCTTTTCTGATGCCACCAGCGCACCCGACACGGCGGTCGATACCACGACTGCAGCGCCAACGTCCCCCGATAGCGGCACTGGCGAAGGCGAAGTTGTGACGATCGGGTTCGGAGCACAGGAGTGGGAGCGCCAGGTGTTCGAGCCGTTGATCGAGGCGTTCAACAAGGAAAACCCGGATGTCCGGGTGCAGTTCGTCTCGCTCGACGAGGCGCTCAACGTCGGGTCCAATCAACCCTACGATCCGAACGAAGCCATGCGGCGCATCGTCAGCGCCGCCGATACCGCAGCCTACTGGGGCGTGAGCCCCGAGGACATCAAGAACGGCTATGTGTACGACCTCACGCCGCTGATCGAGGCCGATCCGGCGTTCGATCGCGGTGATTTCTACCCCGCCGCGCTGGCCGCCGCCAGCCAGGAGGGCGGCATCTACATGGTGCCGCGCAGCGTGACCGTTTCGTTGCTGTCTTATAACCGGGACCTGTGGGCCAGGCGCGGTGTGCCCGCTCCCAAACCCGACTGGACCTGGGCCGATCTCGTCGCTGCCGCCGAGCAATTGGCCGAAAAACGTGGCGATCAGGTCGCGATCTACGGGCTGGTGAGCTGGGACAGCGGGTTCACAGCGCTCTTTGGCGAGCTGGCACAAGCCGGCATCAACCTGTTCGCGCCCCCTTCCGATCAGGTGCGCCTCGATCGGCCCGAGATCGCGGCGGCGCTGCAGCGCGTGGCCGCGCTGGCACAATCGGGCGCAATCTACTACCAGTCGCCCGTGGAGAGCCAGAGCTTCAACCCCGAGGACATGCGCAAACTGATCCTCGATCAGCGCGCCGGCATGTGGTCGCCCGAGATGCTGTTCGCCGGCCCCGGCGAACCACAGCCCGCGTTCGAGGTCGGTACGGCGCCGCTGCCAGCGCTGGGGCTGCCGTTCGCCAGCAGCACCGAGGGGTACATCATGAGCAGCGGCACGCAGCACCCCGAGGCGGCGTGGCGCTGGCTGGCGTTCCTCAGCCGCCAGGCGGTCCGGCGGCCTTTCGAGGGCCCCGGCAGCATCAGCCAGGTGCCGGCGCGCAGGTCGGTGGCTGAGAGCAGCGGCTACTGGAAGCAACTCGACGCGGAGGCGACGGCCGCCGTTCAGGCGGTGCTGGCGCGCCCGGTCATGCCGCCCCCGCCCGGCGCCTTCGACGGGCGCGTCTATCAGCCGCTCAGCACGGCGCTGGCGGCGGTGGTGAGCGGTGAACAATCGGCGGAGCAGGCGCTCAACGAGGCGCAGGCTGCGCTCGAGCAGCAGATCGCCCAGGCCCAGAGCACCCCCAGCCCGGTCCCCGCCGGCGAACCGATCGTGGTGGCGACGCCGGTGCCCGAGGTTGTGCCGGAGGGTGCCACCGTCGTCACGTTCGGCACGCTGGGCTTTGGCTCCGGCCAGCTGCGCCAGATCGCGCGCACGTTCAACCAGAACCATCCCGAGATCTTCGTGCAGATCAAGAACACCGATGCGCTCACGGGGCCGGTGAGCCTGCGTGACATCGCGTCCCAGGTGGATTGCTTCGCCTGGTGGGGGCCGCCGGAGAGCGGCGAGTTCACCGCGACGCTCGACTTGCAGCCGCTGATCGATGCCGATGCAAGCGCTAACACAGGGGCGCCCTTCCTGAACGATTATCCACCCGCGCTGCTGGCGCCGTTTCAGCACGAGAACGGCCTGTACGGCCTGCCGTACGCGATCAACTTCCGGGTGCTGGCCTACAACAAGGACGCCTTCGAGGCAGCCGGATTGCAGCCGCCGCGCGCCGATTGGACGATCAACGATTTCATCGCTGCAGCGCAGCAACTGTCCAGCGGCACCGGCAAGGACAGGCGGTACGGCTACGCCGCGCTCGGATCCCAGGTTCAGGACCTGGTCTTCTTCCTGGAGCGGCTCGGCGCCGCGCCTGTCACAGAAAGCGATGGGGAGCAGGCGCCAAACTTCACCGATCCGCAGGTAGTGCAGGCGGTCAGCACCTATCTGGATTTGCTGCGCCGCGCCTCGCCGCACGAGCGGATCGAGGGCTACACGCGCAGCGGCTGGGGCGGCGACACCTACCAGTTGATCGCCGAGGGCCGTGTCGGGATGTGGCTCGACTTTGGCAATTTCGTGTTCTTCGGCAGCCCGCAGGAGCAGCCATTCACCAGGGCGATCGCGCCGCCGCCCTTCGGCGATCGCCCAGCGACGGCAGATGATTTCTACGCGCGCGGGCTGTTCATCTCGGCGACGACGCAGCACCCCGAGGCGTGCTGGGCCTGGCTGAAGCACCTGAGCACCGACATATCGGCGCTGGAGGGTGGTTTCCCGGCGCGCATCTCGGTGGCCGAGTCCGCGGCGTTCGTCCAGCAGGCACCGCTAGGCGCCGCCGAGGTCTATCGGGCCTATCGCCAGGCGCTGCGGCTCACGCCCGGTTCAGGCGATCAGCGCCGTTCGATCCTGCGCTCCGAGATCGACCTGTTCTGGTTCTTCCGGGCGATCGACCGGGCGCTCCAGAGTCAGGTGTCTTCGGCAAGCCCGGGGCAGGCGCTGGAGCGCGAGCTCGCCGACGCGCAGGCGACGACCGAGCAGTTCCTGGCCTGTGTGCGCAGCGGCGGCGCGGGGCACGTCTGCGCGAAGCAGATCGATCCACAGTACGAGGGCTGGCAGAACGCGGAGCCTGATCCGTCCGACTGATATCGAGTAATATAACCGGCCTTCCGCGGGGACGGTTCTTGCCGGACGCTAACGCGTCGGGCGATGAGGGCGACGCCCGCGGGCGTGGCCTTCTGCCGTCGGCGCCATCCCTCCGCGGTTTGGAGAAAAGAAGATCAAAGCGGCGGCTGGTCCACCTCGCTCAGTTGCACCGGTCGCCGCTCCTCGTACGACCGGCGCGCCGCCATGGCCATCACCACCGGGATGCGCCCGTCGATCCCCGTCACCGGCGGCGGCGTATCCTGGCGCACCGCGTCGATGAACGCCTGCAGCTCGGCGATGTACGAGTCGACATACCGTTCGACAAAGAAATGGAGCGGCTTCGGCCCCCGCACCCCTTCAGCCGTGCTGACCACTGCTGAGTGCGGCGTGTTGTTGGAGACGCTGACCGACCCCGCCGAGCCGAACACCTCGACGCGCTGGTCGTAGCCATAGACTGCCCGGCGGCTGTTGTCGATCGTGCCGATCGCGCGGTTGGCGAAGCGCAGCGTCACCACCGCGGTATCGATGTCGCCGGCCGCGCCGATCGCCGGGTCGACGAGTACATCACCGACGGCGTAGACCTCGACCACTTCGCTGCCGGTCAAGTAGCGCGCCATATCGAAATCGTGGATGGTCATATCGAAGAACAGGCCGCCGGAAACCTTGATATACTCGATCGGCGGCGGCGCCGGGTCGCGACTGATGATGTGCAGCAGGTGTGGCGTGCCGATCGTGCCGGTGGCGACGGTCTCGTGGACAGCGCGGAAGTTGGGGTCGAAGCGCCGGTTGAAGCCAATCTGCAGCTTCACACCCGCGCGATCGACCGCAGCAAGTGCGCGGTCGATCCGTGACAAGGCGTAGTCGATCGGTTTCTCGCAGAAGATCTGCTTGCCGGCATCCGCCGCCTCGATGATCATCTGCGCGTGGGTATCGGTCGCCGAGCAAATCACCACCGCGTCGATGTCGCGGTTCTCCAGAATCGCACGGTGATCGGCAAACGCGGTGGGCACCCCCAGGCGCGCGGCGGTCTCCTGCGCGGCCTGGAGGTTGATGTCGGCGATCGCCAGCAGGCGCGCGCCGTGAACACGGTGGACCAGGTGCTCGGCGTGGAGCCGGCCGATGCGCCCGGCGCCGATCACGCCGACATTGATTGGGGTGGGCATGGGGCTTCTCCTTCTGTGCGCGAGCAAGGCGATCTGGCGTATAATGGCGCTGCGCATATCCTACCATGGTCTGGGTGGGGCGATCGCACGGCCACCCCGATGGGGGCGCTCGCGGCTCGCTGTGACCGGATCGACCCGGGCGGCGGACTGAAGCATCCGCGGCGGAAGAGGAAGGTGCCTGGGGGGAGCCGGCTGAACCTTCCGGTTCAGACCGCCTCTAAGAAACAGGACTGGCGTGGTCGGCGTGGTGCGCCCTCACCTCTCTCGCCCTCCTCTCCGGGGTTGGGAAACGAGGGATTTGTGGAGGTGCTGGAGTGTGGTCGCGCAGCGACCGCACCTCAACACCAACCATTCTCCCCCTCTCCGCCAGCGGGGAAGGGGTGTGAGGAGCACTCTCCGCCCTTGAAGCATTACGGAGGGCGGGGCGGAGGGGCACCACCGCATAACTTCTGTAAGAAAGGGCCTGTGTATGCCGATTCGAATCGGTATCATCGGCTGCGGCGCGATCGCGCAGGTGATGCATCTGCCGCACCTGCGCGACATGGACGACCTGTTCGAGATTGTGGCGCTGGCGGACGTTGCAGCGGAAATGCTCCAGGCGGTCGGCGACCACTACGGCGTCGCGGCGCGCTACACCGACTACAACGAGCTGCTGGCACGCCGCGACATCGACGCAGTAGGGATCTTCACACCGGCCACTCATACCCGGCCGGCGCTGGCGGCGCTGCGCGCCGGCAAGCACGTGTTCTGCGAGAAACCGCTGTGCTACACGCAGGCCGAGATCGACGAGCTGCGCGCCGCCGCGCACGCTTCGGGGTGCCACCTGATGGTGGCCTACATGAAGCGCTACGACCCGGGCTACCGCTACGCGCGCGAGCGGGTGCTGGCGATGAGCGACCTGCGCTACGTCCGCATCACGGTGATCCACCCGCACAACGACCTGTACTATGCTCACCACCGGATTCGCAAACGTGGGGGCGCCATCCAGGAGGGGCACATCCCGCCGCCAGACGAGGCCGCGCTGCGCCGTAGGCTGTGGGACGCGCTGGTCGAGGGCCCTGACGGCGCGTTGCGCCCACTGATCGACAGCGTCATCGGCGCGGAGGCGCCCGATGACCTCCGGCTGGCCTACGCCCTGATGATCAACAGCCTCATCCACGATATCAACGCGCTGCGTGGCCTCATAGGCATGCCGCAGCGGGTGGTCAGCACCGATATCTGGAACCGCGGCCAGGCGTTCAGCTCGGTCTGGTCCTATGGCGATGGGTTGCGTGCGCACCTGACCTGGGTGCTGGTGCCGAATCTCAAGGACTACAACGAGGAATTGGCGTTCTTCGGCTCGAACGAGCGCGTGCGCTTCGTTTTTCCATCGCCGTATCTGCGCCACCACCCGACGCCGGTGATCGAGCAGGGCGGCGCGGGCGAGTTGATGTGGGAGAAACGCGTGATTGTGAACTACGAGGAGGAGTTTCGCGAGGAGTTGAAGCATTTCGCACAGGTCGTCGGCGGAGGTAGTGAGCCGCATACCGGAGTCGACGACGCCGAGGCCGACCTGGCGCTGGCCCGCCAGATGATCTTTGCGACACCCTATTTCGCATCCAGCACGGGCTGGACGATATAGCAATCCTGTGTGAATTGTCGTGTCACTTTCAGGTGGCATCCGCGCACCGTCTGGAGGCGGTACGACGCCGATTTTCCGCATAGGACGGCTATAGATGATGGACGATGCGGCATCGTCCGTTGTCTATGGTCTATCGTCCAGCTCCGAGATATGCCCTTTGCAGATGGAAACAGTAGCGCATGCTCTATCTTGTTGCCACGCCGATCGGGAACCTGGGCGATATCACCCTGCGGGCGCTCGACGTCCTGCGTAGCGTCGATATTATCGCGAGCGAGGACACCAGGAAGACCGGTCTGCTCCTCAAGCACTTCGCGATCAAAAAGCCGCAACTCTCGTTTCACGAGCACAACGAGCAACAGGCCGGCGAGCGGATCATCGAGTTGCTGAAACAAGGGAAATCGGTCGCAGTGGTGACGAACGCCGGCACGCCAGGGATCTCGGACCCGGGCTATAGCATCGTGCGCCGGGCGATCGACGCAGGCCTGGAGATCACGATGGTCCCCGGCCCGACCGCGTTGGTGATGGCGCTGGTGCTCTCGGGCCTGCCGGTGCATAGTTTCACCTTCCGTGGCTTCGCGCCGCGCAAAACCGGCCCACGCCGGCGTTTCCTGGCAGTGGATCGCCACGCGCCGCACACGTTGATCTTCTACGAAAGCCCCTACCGGCTCGAGGCTTTTTTGCGCGATGCGCTGGAGGTCTTCGGCGATCGCCAGGCTGCGCTGGCCAACGACCTGACGAAGTTGTATGAGACGATCCTGCGCGGGACGCTCTCGACGCTGATGGAGACGATCGCCCAATCCAGGCCGCGCGGTGAGTATGTCGTCGTCATTGCCGGGGCTGAGGAGACGGGAGATGGAGATAGGAGACGTGAGACGCGAGACGGGAGACCGGAGACGTGAGACGCGAGACGGGAGACGTGACACCTGAGACGGGAGACGGGAGACCGGAGACGTGACACCTGAGACGGGACACGTGACACCTGAGACGGGACACATGACACCTGAGACGGGAGACCGGAGACGCGAGACGGGAGACCGGAGACGCGAGACGCGAGACGTGACACCTGAGACGGGAGACGGGAGACGTGAGACGTGACACCTGAGACGGGACACGTGACACCTGAGACGGGACACATGACACCTGAGACGGGACACATGACACCTGAGACGGGAGACCGGAGACGTGAGACGCGAGACGCGACACCTGAGACGGGACACGTGACACCTGAGACGGGACACATGACACCTGAGACGGGAGACCGGAGACGCGAGACGCGAGACGCGAGACAGGAGACGGGACACGTGACACCTGAGACGGGAGACGGGAGACGTGAGACGTGACACCTGAGACGGGACACGTGACACCTGAGACGGGAAACGTGACACCATTTTATGCTTTCGGCCTTAGGCATCGGGCAGTGGCGATGAAGGATGGGGTTCTCAAGCTGGAGCATGGTGTTATTCCGCTGCCCGCGTTCCTGCCGGACGCGACGATGGGCGTCGTGCGCGCGGTCGATTCGAGCGATCTGCGCCGGGCGGGTGTGCCTGCGCTGATGATGAACGTGTTTCACCTCATGCAAAAGCCCGGCTCGTCTACGATCCAGGCGCTCGGCGGACTCCATGCGATGGCGGATTGGCCAGGGCCGATCGTGACCGACTCGGGCGGGTTTCAAGCTTACTCGCTGATCCGCCAGAACCCGCGCTTCGGCAGGCTCAGCGACCAGGGGATCACGTTTCAGCCCGAGGGCGCCGGGCGCAAATTCCAGTTGACGCCGGAAAAATGCGTCCAACTCCAACTGGCCTACGGGGCGGATATCGTGATCTGCCTGGACGACTGCACGCACATCGACGACCCGTACCCCGAGCAAGAGGCCTCGGTGCGGCGGACGATCCAGTGGGCGCGGCGCTGCAAGGACGAATTCGAGCGCCAGGTGCGGCAACGGCGGCGTGGTGCGCCCACCTCTGCCGGCGGGCGGCCATTGCTGTTCGCCGTGGTACAGGGCGGCGGTCATATCGAACTACGCCGGCAGTGCGCCGAGGCGCTGCTCGAGATCGGGTTCGACGGTTTCGGCTACGGCGGCTGGCCCCTCGACAACGCAGGCCGGCTGCTGGTGGAGCTGCTGGCCTACACCCGCGCGCTGATCCCGACCGAGTTCCCGCTGCACGCGCTGGGGGTTGGGCAGCCGGAGAATGTCGTGGCCTGCGCGCGCCTCGGCTATGCGTTGTTCGATAGCGCTATGCCGACGCGCGACGCGCGCCATGGACGCCTGTATGTCTACACCAGCGATCCTGCCAGCACCGATTTTCGGTTCGAAGGGCAGTGGTATTCCTACCTCTACATCGCCGATAACAAGCACATCAAAACAGCGGCCCCGATCTCGCCGTTCTGCGATTGCCATACCTGCGCGACATACCCGGTCGGCTATGTGCATCATCTGTATAAAATCAGCGATCCACTGTACTTTCGACTGGCGACGATCCACAACCTGCGGTTTATGATCCAATTGATGGAGCTGCTGCGCCGGAGCTATGGGGCTGGATGTGTCGGCACAAGCGCAGATTGACGACCTGGTGCACGCGGTTCGCACAAGCGCCAAGTATCGGACTATCAGCGAAGATCTGATCCGGCAGATCGGGCTGCGCGAGCTGGCGGCGCGGCGCACGCTCAAGGAGGCGATCAAGGCGACCAAGAACAAGCTGCACCAGGTGGCGGGCGCCTATTTTGAGGCCCAGCCGCGCTACGCCGACTGGCTGGCGGAGCTCGCAGCCGCCCGCGACACGCAATTGCGCGAGGTCTGCCTGCGGATCATGCGCCATCACGCCTCGACCAGGGAGCGGGTTGGGATCCTGAGCTCGTTCTATACGACGACGCTGGCGGGCAGCGGACCGGTCCGCGCGGTCCTCGATGTCGCCTGTGGGCTGAACCCGCTGGCGATCCCCTGGATGCCGTTCGGTGCCGAGGTCGTGTATACGGCGTGCGATATCTACAGCGACATGGTCGCCTTTTTGAACGCTTTCTTCGCGATCGCGGGCATCAACGGCCGTGCTGAAGTCTGCAATCTGCTGGCGGCTCCGCCCCAGCAGGAGGCCGACCTGGCGCTGGTGCTCAAGGTGATCCCGCCGCTGGAACAGTTGGAGCCGGGCGCTGGCCTGCAGTTGCTGCGGGCGCTCAACGCTGGCCACCTGCTGGTTTCGTTCCCTGTGCGTAGCCTCGGCGGGCGCGCCAAGGGCATGGTCGAGCACTACGAGCAGCGCTTCCGCGCGCTGGTCGCGGCCGAGCGTTGGTCGATCCAGCGGTTCGAGTTCGCGACCGAGCTGGCGTTTTTGGTGACGAAATAACACGCGTTGCGCGGTCAGCGTGGGGCACCCCTCTCCGCGGGTGGGAAGGAGGGGCAGGAGGGCTTTCGGGGGCAGTTTTTGGGGCGACCGCCACGCGCTCCCCTCACCCCCCTACCCCCTGCCTCTCCCCCACGTGTGGGGGGAGGGGGTAAGGGGAGCAGGGGGCAGGAGGGCTCGGCACCACCGCACCAGTCCGCTCACGCACAGGACGTGCGCGGTGGTGCGCCACCTGACCCCTGCGGGGACAGGCGCAGGGGAGGTAGGCGAGGTGCGTGGCTGCGTTCAGCCCGCGGAGGCGGGCCTGGCCCCGGTAGCCATGGGCTGATGAGGAGTCGATATGAAATCGGGTCGTAGGCATCGGGAGCACGCCCGGCGGCTGCAGCCGCGGGCTAGCGATGCGCCTTCGTGGGCTGCCCGATTAGTTTCTTCATCCTCATCAGCCCGACGGCGCCAGGGCAACTGCGGAACGCCTGAGGATGTGCACGCGATCTGGAACCGGAAAGGAGCGACCACCGATGAACGAACAGGCCAAGTCCGATCTGCTCAACAAGATCCCCTACGGGCTCTACGTCGCTACATCGGAGGCCGGCGGCGAGCGCGGCGGTATGCTGGTAACGTGGGTGATCCAGGCGTCGTTCGAGCCGCCGATGGTGGCGGTGGCGATGCAGAACACCTCGCACACCTACAGCGTCGTCAAGCGCAGCGGCGCATTCGCGCTGAACTTCATGGCCGACGAACAGCGCAAGGTCGCCGGTGCGTTCGGGCAGGAGTATGCCAAGGTCGGGGATAAATTCCAGCGCCACCCCTACCAGCCTGGCCCGGCGACCGGCAGCCCGATCCTCGAGGCGGCCTTCGGCTACCTGGAGTGCCGGGTGAAGGGCTGGCTCGCCGGCGGCGACCACGACGTCGTGCTGGCCGAGATCGTCGAGGCGGGGATCAAGCAGGACGTTCCGCTGATGACGACGACCTCTTCGGGGATGGGGTATAGCGGCTAGCGGCGCGCCTGCCCGATGCGGGCCAACCGCGCCGCGGCTGACCAGCGGGGCAATGCCCGCGCCGCCGGCAGACTGAGGATACCACCTGGCGTCTGCCGTGCTATACGCTGGAAGCG
>FLYN01000848.1_pt2 | contig 20551 bp, 18 predicted proteins | sample 1122621 | NCBI WGS metagenome assembly FLYN01 (sample SAMEA4346792, study PRJEB14843) | hot springs metagenome | biome: Terrestrial Biome; feature: Habitat; material: Sediment | place: India | collected 2012-06-12 | depth 1760 m
GCGCTGGTCGTCTTGAGCAGCGCAGGGATCGTCGTGCTGCAGTTTCGCCCGCTGATGGAGCGGCTGCTGGCCTTGATCGCCCGGCTGCCGCTCGGTAGCCGGCTCGCGCCCCGCCTGCTGATGGCCTACACCAGCAGCCAGCGCCTGCTCTCCTGGCGCCTGCTGCTCGCCTCGACCGTGATCAGCGTCGTCTCCTGGTTCGGCGAATGTGTGGCGTTCTATTATGTGCTGCGCGGGCTGGGTCTGCCGCCCTCGAACCTGTTGCTGTTGCAGGCGACGTTCATCTTCGCTGCCTCGACGCTGTTCGGGCTGGTCTCGTTCCTCCCCGGTGGCCTGGGTGTCTCCGAGGCTTCCAGCACCGGGCTGCTGCTGCTGCTCATTCCGGCATTGACCACCGGCGCGGCGACGACGGCGACGATCATCATCCGCTTCTGTACGCTCTGGTTCGGTGTGACGCTGGGCGCGGTCGCGCTGGCGATCGTGGGGCGACGCTACGGCGATCTCCCGGATGTTGCCGGCCCGGAACCGGGCGACGAAGCCGTCGCGGGCGATCCGGCGCTGCGACTTTGATCCACTATACGATGGTCGAGGTCTGTTCATGCATGCTTTCCGCTTGATTGCCCTGCGTATCGTGATCGGCCTATCGTTGCTCGCCCTCCCCGGCTGTGGCCCCGGCCCATTGCTCTCCGATGTCACGATCTCGGCCACCACGCTGCGCCCGACCGAGCACGTGGATATCACCTACCGCATCGGGCGCAGGGCCACGGTCTCGATCTATTTGCAGGACGCCAGTGGCGCGCGCTATGCGTTGCGCGAGAACGAGCCGCGCCCGGCCTCGCCCGACCCCTATATCCTGCGCTTCGATGGCACGGTGCCGACCGCTGACCCGATGCTCAAGCGCCGACTGCTCCCCAGCGGTACGTACACCGTCGTCATACAGGCCGCGGGGGCGGACGGCAGCCAGGAGCGCCAGGAAGGGCAGATCACCATCGAAAGCAGCGATGTTCCACCGCCCATGATCGAGAACCTGGTCGCGTTCCCCGAGACGATCTCGCCCAACGCCGACGCGATCGACGATGTCGCCGAGATCACCTATCGCCTGCCGGTGACCGCCACGGTCGATATCGAGATCCGCGGCCCCGGCTGCAGCCCATGCCCCTTCGTGACCGCCGACGAAGAACCCCCCGGCCTCCAGCGCCACGTCTGGAATGGCAAGACCGTCGACGGCGTCCTGCTGAACGATGGGGTCTATACCTACACCGTGCGGGCCGGGGATCGCTACGGCAACCTGGTCGAGCGCCAGGGCACGATCGCGATCAAAGGCGGTGGACAACCGATGGCCACGATCCTCGATACCTATATCGCTCCCCAGGCGGTCATGCTGGGCCAGGTGATCACCGTGACGATGCGGGTCAAGAACACCGGCGATGTGCCCATCCGCACCTACGGCCCGCCATCGGGCTATGAATATAGCACCGAGGACGTTTTCTCGTCGGTCGAAGGTGGCCGATATGCCGCCAAGTCGGGCGGCTTCTGGCGCATCGGCGTCGACTGGGACGCCAACAGCGGCGGCGCGGCCAAGCGCTATCCCTATCGCTGGGCGATCTCGCCGCGCCCGCCCGAGCAATGGGTCAAGCCCTACGAGGAGGATCTGTTGCTGCCCGGCGAGGAGGCCGAGGTGGTTGGACGCATCCGTATCTTCCAGCCCGAGACCAAGATGGGCTTCTACGTCGGCCTGATCCAGGACGGCGTTGGCTTCTTCCAGGATCGGACCGGGCGCACGATCGTTGAGATCGGATTCTAGGGATCAAACCGTGGTGGTGGCGCTGCAGCCTGATCGCTGTCTGCGCCGGGTGGTTTGGCCGGCGCAGCCTCGCCGGGCCACCCCCGCATAGCAGCCGCCAGCCCCTCGCCCGGCAGCCGTTGCTGGCCGTCGCCCTGCGATGGGGCGCCTGGTTGTAGCGCACGTGTCTCGTGAGGTCGACGATGACCACGCTTCTGCTCACCGGCGAGCCCCTGACGATCGAGGACGTTGTGGCCGTCGCGCGTGCGGGCCGACAGATCGCGCTGGCGGCCCAGGCCCGCGAGCGCATCGCGGCCGCACGTGCTGCGATCGAGGGCATTGTTGCCGCAGAACAGGTCGTCTATGGCGTGACGACGGGCTTCGGCGCACTCAGCAAGGTCCACATTCCTGCCGGGCACCTCAGCGAGCTCCAGCACAACCTGGTGCGCAGCCACGCCGCCGGGGTGGGCGCCCCGCTGCCCGCCGACGTTGTGCGGTCGATGCTGCTGCTCGCAGCGGCCAGCCTGGCCCGCGGCGCATCCGGCGTGCGCCCCGCCGTCGTCGAGGCGTTGATCGCGCTGCTCAACCACAATGTTGTGCCGCTGGTGCCTTCGCGTGGCTCGGTCGGCGCCAGCGGCGACCTGGCCCCGCTCGCCCATATCGCGCTGGTACTCATCGGCGAGGGCCAGGCGGTTGTTCCCTCAGGCGTCGATCGCCAATCGGCTTTCAACACCGATCGGTGGTCGGCGGTCGATGGTGCCGAGGCGCTGGCATGGGCTGGGCTGGAGCCATTACGGCTCGAGGCCAAGGAAGGGCTGGCGTTGCTGAACGGCACGCACTTGATGGCCGGGATGGGCGCGCTGTTGGTGCACGATTCATGGCGGTTGCTGCGCGCTGCCGAGGTGGCGGCCGCGATGAGCCTGGAGGGTGCGCTGGGCACCCACGTCGCGCTCGACCCGCGCATTCACGCGCTGCGCCCTCAGCCGGGACAGATCGCCTGCGCCGCGCGGCTGCGCGCGCTGCTGCGTGGCAGCCAGTTGCCGCAGAGCCATCGCGACGACCCGCGCGTCCAGGATCCGTACTCGTTGCGCTGTATTCCGCAGGTGCTGGGCGCTGTCCGCGATGCGCTTGCCTACGTCGAGCAGGTCGTCAGCGCCGAGCTGGGCGCCGTCACCGATAATCCCTTGCTTGTGTTCGAGGATGGCGCAGATGCCTCAGCCGGCACGTATAGCGTGCTCGCTGGCGGCAATTTCCACGGCCAGCCGCTGGCGACGGCACTGGACCTCCTGGCGATCGTGCTGGCCCAGATCGCCGGGTTCGCCGAGCGACGAGCGTTCCTGTTGCTGAGCGCCTGGGAGCCCGAGATGCATCTGACGCCTTTTCTGACCCCGCAGCCGGGCGTCCAGTCGGGGTTGATGGTCGCCCAGTACACCGCGGCTGCACTCGTCGCCGAGGTCCGCGCCCTGGCCCAGCCGGCCTCGATCGCCAGCCTGCCAACTTCCGCCGGCATGGAGGACTGGAACAGCATGGGCGCTACGGCTGCGTTGCAGGCCTGGCAGGCCCTCGAGCTGGCGCGCCAGGTCGTCGCGATCGAGTTGCTCTGCGCTGCGCAGGCGCTCGAACAGCATCGCCCGCTCCGCTCCGGGCACGGCGTCGAGGCCGCCTATGCGTGGATTCGTGAGCGTGTTCCCGCCCTCGTGGCCGACCGCCCCCCCGGGCCCGATATCGCCGCGCTGGCGCAGCTCATCGCCGAAGGACGCTTTGAAGGGCTTGAAGACGATGGATGGCCCTGATATCGACAGCCGCCCAAGGGCTGTGCTTCCGGCGCGCCGTCGGGAAATGCCCCCTGCGGAGGCTGTTTCAGTCCGCCTCTCCCCCACCATCCTTCTGCGCTCGCACCGCCACACTCCCATCCTCCGTTGCTGGCGGGCCGCTACCCTATAGGGAACAAGAGTACTGTCCAACGACGTGCCTGCGGTACCAGATAGCAGCTTGACCTGCTAATGCCTTCCGTAGTATCCTTCGAATGCGCTTGCCCAAAGACTTTTTGCGCAATCTGGCAATGCGCGGAAGGCGTGAGCCAGCATCCAGGAGTGACGCCCTCCGTGGCGAGCGTGGGCTGGCCCGATCGCTGGAAATTGCTGTAGATCACACGAGATAGGCCTGTGAGCGTCTTCGACCTCCATCCGGTCAGCCAACGCGGCGAGGCGCCTCCCGATCTGGATGTCCTGCTGTTCCGGCTCGAGCGCGAGTTGTACGCGCTCCCCTCGCTTGGGGTGCGCGAGGTTGCGCGCTACCGCCCGTACACGCCGGTTCCTGGTGCGCCCCCCACGCTGCCCGGGATCATCAGCCAGCGCGGCATGATCCTGCCGGTCGTCGAGTTGCATCCGCTGCTCGGTCTGGCCCAGGCCGAAGTCACCCGTGCTGCCCGCCTGGTGATCGTTATGCACAACGAGGTCGGCATGGCGCTGCTGGTCGAAGCGGTGCTTGATCTTGTGGCGCTGCCGGCCGACGCTGTCGAGCCGGTGCCTGCGGCGCTGGATCCGGCGCGCGCCCGCTTTCTGCGGGGCATCGTCCAGCACCAGGGCCAGCCAGTCGGCCTGCTCGATCTGGACGAGGTGATCGCCGGGCTGCGTGAGAAGGCCTGACCGATGACCAGCGATGTGACGTTGATCGTGCGCACGGCCATGCATCGCTATGCCGTCCGCCGCGATGATGTGCAGGCGATCCGGCTGATCAGCGGTGCGGCCGATCTCGAGGCCGGCGATGGGCGCAACTCTTACATCGGCGTCGAGCTTGGTACGCTGCTCGATCCCAACGACCGCAGCACCCGCTCGCGCCGGCATGCGCTGATCGTCCCGCTGCGGCGCCGGTTCGTCGCGTTGCTGGTGGATCAGATCGAGACGTTTCAGGAACAAGCCAGAATCGCGGCACTTCCGGCTTTGCTGGCCTCGCAACTGCGCCAGCCCTGGGCGATCGGAGCCGTCGAAATCGATACTGAACTGCTCGTGCAGCTTGATCTGCGTGCGGTCGCTCGCACGGCGCTCGCACAACGGTCAGATGTGGGTTAGAGCGGCCCGCACAACGATCGCACCACTGCCGATCCTGGTGCTGGCTGCCTGTGTGAGCTAGCGAACGGAAAAGGTCATGCCACCTATGGACCAGGCCCTCTACCACCGCGGGTTCTCGCGTATGCTCGCCGATATCCACGGCGACGATGGGGATCGCGCCCGCTTGCTCGGGCGTCTTGTGCTTGCCTGCAGTACGCTGGTGATCACTGGCGGGCTGTTGATGATAGTGCTGGCATTGCTGGGAGTCTTCAGCACCACGATCATTTTGCCATTTCTGCTCGCGGTCCTGATCATGGGGTTGCTGGCAGGCGTGACGTTCTGGCTCGTGCGTCTACGGCGACACACCCTGGCGACCAACCTCTTTCTGTATGGGTTGGTGCTCTTCGCGTCATTGGCGATCTATCTACTCGATGGTGTAGTAGGCCCGGTGTTCACGGTGTACCTGGTCCCGATCATGGCGGCGGGGCTGCTCGGGCAAGTGGGCGATAGCATCCGGCTGCTCCTGGTCGCGCTCGTGATCTATCTGTTGCTGGCGGTCTTGCAGTACTTCGGCGTGCTGGCACCGCTGATTGTCTTGAATAGTACCGGCCAGTTGATCCTCTACGCGGTGGTCTTCGGCGCAGTCGGGGGGCTGCTGGCGTATCTGGCTGCGCTCTGGGCGGGCAGCACAGCCCACTTCACCCAGCGATTGCGCGAGCAGTCCGAGGCGCTGCTGCGATCCAACGAGAAGCTGCTCGAGAAGAATATTCAACAGGTCGAGTTGGGCAGCGAGCTGTCGGCGGCAGCCGCGCAGTTGCTGGCCGCCTCGCACCAGCAGGCCAGCGGGGCGACCGAGCAGGCCAGCGCGGTCTCGCAGGTCAGCACGACGATCGAGGAGCTCGGGTCCACCGCGCGCCAGATCGCGATCGCCGCCGAGCAGGTTGCCGAAGCCGCCCAGCAAACGCTCGAGAACCTGAGCGAAGGCCAGGACGCGGTGGATCGCAGTATCCAGGCGATGGAGCGCATCCGCAGCCGGATGCAGGATGTCTCGACGCGAGTGCTCAGCCTGGGCGAGCGCTCGCAACAGATCGGCGAGATCATCGATCTGATCAACGATCTCTCCGATGAAACGCACCTGCTGGCCCTCAACGCGGCGATCGAAGCGGCCGGCGCCGGCGAGCACGGGCGCCGCTTCGCCGTGGTCGCTGCCGAGGTCAAGAGTCTGGCCAATCGCGCACTCGCCGCGGCCAAGGAGGTCAAGGGGGTGATCGCCGAGATCCAGCAGGCGACCAACGCCGCCGTCCTCGCTGCCGAAGAGGGCGGCAAGGAGGTCGAGCGCGGCGTTGAGTTGGCACATAGCGCCGGCCAGGTGATGGACTCGATCGTGATGGTCGCCGAGCGCACCGCGCAGAGTGGCGCCGAGATCAGCCTGGCGACCGCCCAACAACAGAGCGCCAGCGAGCAAGTCGTCGAAACGATGCGCGAGGTCGCCGACGTGGCGCGCCAGACGGCAGCCGGGGCCCGCCAGATGGCCGAGTCGGCGCAAATGCTCACGGCGATCGCTGAGCGCCTGCACGGGCTTGCCAGCAGCAGGCCGCTTGACGGCGATGACCAGCTGGATGCGCACGCACGGGACGAGCACCAGAACGGTGTGAGCTCCTATGCCCGATCGGCTGCCCATCTGTAAAGAGTGCGGGCTGCATTTGCTGCGCTCTTTACAACGGCGACGCGGCGGCAAACCAACGAGATAGCCCAGCTTGTACGCAATCCGTAACACGCAACAGCCATCATGGACCTGACCACTTTCCACAGCCAGTTCCGCGATGAGACAGCCGAGAACATCCGCATCTTCAACCAGGGGCTGATGGCGCTCGTGGCGGATGGCGATGGTGTGGGCGATCGCCGCGAGCATATCGACGCGATCTTTCGCGCGATGCACACGATCAAAGGCTCGGCACGTCTGCTCGGCTTCGAAGCGATCGGGCGCATCGCTCATATCTGCGAGCATATCCTGGGCGCGGTGCGCGATGGCCGCCGCGAACTGGATTCTGCGCTTGCCGATGACCTGTTGCGTGGCGGCGATGCGATTATCGAGCTGGTCAACGCCGCGCTCGATGGCCGCAGCGCCGATGTCGATGTCGAAACACTGACCATGACGCTGGGGCGCGGATCACGCAAAACCCCATCGCCGTACATAGGCCAGGAGGAGCCTGGAGAGCCGGCGGACCCCCCTCCGCTCCAGGCCATGCTCGTGCCGCCGCAAGCGGTGCCCGGCCAGCCCGCTCACGATGGCCAGTCGCCCAGGCCGCCAACCAAACCGACGCGCTCGGCAACGCGCCAGACCATCCGCGTCCGCGTCGATCGGCTCGACCGGTTATTGAATATGGCCGGCGAGCTGGCGGTTGGCCGCCAGGTCCAGACAGCACACCTCCAGGCGCTCGAAGATCTGGCGGCTTTGTTGGCGCAGCAAGAGCGTATGCTGCTTGCACTGGAGGCCGAGCTGAAGCAGCTGCGCTTCTCGGCTTTCCAGCGCGAGCGGCTCGACCGCCATCTCAACGGCGTCCTCAACGTCGGTGAGCGCGCCAGCAAGTTGATCAAAGTCCAGGTCGAGCAATTCAGCCAGCACGCTGGCCTGTCGACCCAGCTGATCGAAGACCTGGAGCAGGAGGTCATGGCGGCGCGCCTGTTGCCGATTGCGACGATCTTCACTACTCTGCCGCGCGCGGTGCGCGATCTGGCGCGCGAGCTGGGCAAAGAGGTCGTGCTGACCTTGAGTGGCGAGACGACGGAGCTCGATCGCAAAGTGATCGAAGCGCTCAACGATCCGCTGATCCACCTGATCCGCAATGCGGTTGATCATGGGATCGAGATGCCCGATGTGCGCGAACAGGCCGGCAAGCCACGCCAGGGCCAGATCGAGGTGCACGCCCAGGCGCTCGGCTCGTATGTCCATGTGGTGATCCGCGACGATGGGCGCGGTATGGACCCACAGCATTTGCGCGCCACGGCGGCGCGCAAAGGGCTGCTCTCACCCGAGGCAGCCCAGCTCCTGACCGACCAGGATGCGCTCGAGCTGATCTTTATGCCCGGCTTCAGCACCGCCCCGCTGATCACCGATATCTCCGGGCGCGGCGTCGGTATGGACGTCGTTCGGACCAATATGATGGAGTTGGGGGGGCAGGTGCAGGTCGCTTCGCACGTCGGCGTCGGAACGACCATTACCCTCATCCTCCCGCTTACGCTGGTCACAACCCGTGTGCTGCTGGTCGAGCTTGGCGAGCACATGTTCGCGCTGCCGGCCTCTGGCTGCCGTGGTACGGCCTGGGCCTACCCCGAGGAAGTGCAGACGATCGAGGGCCGTGCGATGCTCCCCTACGAGGGGCGCCTGGTGCCCTTGCTGCGCCTGGCCGACCTGCTCGATGTCGCCGGGGCTCAGCCGTTCCCCTTCCGCCAGCGCACTCCCACCCTGATCATCGGTACCGCCCAGCGCCCGCTCGCGCTGCTGGTGGATCGCCTGGTCGATGAGCGCGAGGTCGTGGTCAAACCGCTTGGACCGTTGATGGAGAGCCAGCGCCGCTATGGCGGCGCCATTCAGCTCGGTGATGGCCGGCTGGTATTGCTGCTCAACCCGACGATCCTGGCCGAGACCGCCCGCGGGATGGCGCTGGCCAGGCCCCATACACGCCGCGATGCCACGGCCCGCCGCGCACGGTTGCTGGTCGCCGACGACTCGTTCACCACGCGTGAGCTGATTCGCAGTATCCTGCAGTCGGCAGGGTATGAGGTGACAACGGCGGTCGATGGCTTCGATGCCCTTGCCAAACTGCGCACCGGTGCCTACGATCTCGTCGTCAGTGATGTCGAGATGCCGCGTGTGGACGGCTTTCAGCTCACCACCCAGATCCGCCAGGATCTGGGCCTGACTGATTTGCCCGTGATCATCGTCACCAGCCTGGCGTCCGAGGCGCATAAGCGGCGCGGGCTTGAGGCCGGCGCGCAGGCCTATATCGTCAAGAGCCAGTTCGATCAGAGCAATCTATTGGATACTATCCGCCAGCTCCTTGGGACGCCGGACGGGTTGGCAAGTTATTGACCGGGGGCACGCGGTGGGGCTCCTCCCCGCCCGCGGGGAGGAGGCAAGAGGGCGGGGCACACCACGCTGACCGCGGGAGTCCTGTTATTGAGAGGGGTCTGCGAGCGCTCAGGCGGCGATCCAGCTCTCCGCAGGCGCGCGAGCAGCGTTCAGGGTTCGGGCCGGTCATGGCCCTTGAACAGAAGATGGCGGCGGTTGTGCTGCTCCTGCGTCCGCCTGTCACAATACGAACGATTCCATGCCACATGCGACGAGGCTGGGGCTTCTACCGGAGCGCTTGTCTCAACACCACCTGCAACAGACGAGGTCAACCATGGCAGAGAAAATTCTGGTCGTCGACGACAGCAAGCTGGTCACAGATATCGTGCGGATGCGGCTCGAGATGTTCGGGTACGAGGTACGGTTGGCCCACAGCGGCGAAGAGGCCCTGCAGAAGATCGCCGACGAAGTGCCCGATCTGATGGTGCTCGATGTCCAGATGCCAGGCATCGATGGCTACGAGGTCTGCCGGCGCTTGCGCGATGACCCGGCGCTCGACGACCTGCGCATCATCATGCTGACCTCCAGCGATGACAAGCATGCTGCCTTTGAGGCCGGGGTCGATGATTACCTGAACAAGGACGTGGATCTGCTGAATTTACCGAACCGCGTGAAGCTCGTTCTGGAGATGCAGTAGCTTCTATGAGCCAACCCATCCGTGTTGTTGTTGTCGACGATTCCGCAATAATGCGGCAGATTATCACCGGCCTGCTGGAGCAGGACGCGTCGATCCGTGTTGTTGGTGCGGCACGGGATGGGCGCGAGGCGATCGCGCTGGTCGAGCAATTGCGCCCCGATGTCGTAACCATGGATGTCCGTATGCCGGTGATGGATGGATTGGCGACGACCGAGCATTTGATGGCGTACTGCCCGACGCCGATCCTGGTGCTGACGGCCTCGCTCGCAAACCACGAGGTCGATATCACATTCAAGATGTTGGGCGCCGGTGCGCTCGAGGTCGTCGAGAAGCCCAACGGCACCGACCCGCAGATGTTGGCGCGCGCTGGCCATGAGCTTGTTCGACGGATCAAGATCCTCTCACGGGTCAAGGTGGTGACTCATCTGCGCGGCCGGCGCAAGGCGCCCAACGGGACGGAGCCGCCAGCCGCGCAGGGAGTGGTGAGCGCGCCCAAGGCGCAGCCGCTGCCTGCGCTACCAGTCCGACGGCAGGTGGTGCCGTTCGATGATGCGCGCCCGGTACACCGCTCCTCGGCACCGGCAGCACCGGCGAGCACCTTCCCGTTGATCCTGATCGGCGCCAGCACTGGTGGGCCGCGCGTGGTGCATCAGATTCTCGCCGGCCTGCCACGCGATCTGCCGGCTGCTGTGCTGGTTGTGCAGCACATCGCTGCCGGGTTCAGCACCGGCATGGTCGAGTGGCTGTCGCACACCAGCACACTGCCAGTTCGTCTGGCCACGGAGGGGTACCAGATCCGTCCGGGCGAGGTGCTTGTCGCACCCGATCGGCACGATCTGTTGATCACCCCTGAGGGAAAGGTGCATTTGAGCGATAGCCCGGTGCTCATTCAGCGGCCGGCGATCGATATTGCGATGCAGGCGGCCGCGGCGGTCTTCGGGTCGCGCGCGATCGGTGTTCTGCTCACCGGGATGGGACGCGACGGCGCCTATGGCATGCTGACGATCCGGCGCGCACGAGGTTATACGATCGCTCAGGATGAAGCCAGCAGCGCGATCTTTGGGATGCCGCGCGCTGCTATTCAACTCGGTGCGGTCGATGAGGTGTTGCCACCGTCGCGGATCGCCGCGCGGCTGGCCGAAGTGGTAGCCGCATTGGGCGGCTCGAGCGCCGACCAGCCGCACAGAGATGGCTGGTAGGCCACGACGCTCGCGCGGTGGCGAACACGCCGGCTTGCTGGGGCACCCGTGCTTCCTATCTGGCATTTATTCTGCCGACAACCGCAGTATGAAGCCGAATCAGTATTTACAAGCGGGCCAGCGAAGGCCGGTTGAGCCAGCAGAAGGTGGACCGGCGGTGTCGCTTTTGCCAGAGCAGTTCAGCGAGCTGCGCGATGCGCTGGCGGCCTATAGCGGTGTCTACCTGGATGCAGCCCGGCAACGGGTGCTCGAGGCCGGCCTGGAGCAGCGCTTGAGCGCGATCGGTGAGGACCTGATCAGCTATCTGCGCCGGATTCGCGGGCTCGCGGGGCCCACAGAGTTGCGTCGGCTGGCCGAGTTGGTGTTGAACCACGAGACGTATTTTTTCCGAAATGTGCCCCATCTGCGCGCCCTCCAGCAGGTTTTGCTCCCCGAGCTCCATCGACGCAAGCCGATCGGCGCGCCCATCCGTATCTGGAGCGCCGGTTGTGCCACGGGCGAGGAGGCTTACTCGCTGGCGATCGTGGCGCTTGAGGCGCTCGGCCGCCCGCCCGTTCGTCCGGTCGAGATCTGGGCGACCGACCTGAGCGAGGTGGCCCTGCAGAAGGCGCGCGCTGGGGTGTACCGCGGGCGCGCGATCGGCAACCTTCCGCCCGAGATCTTGGTGCGCTACTTTCATCCGCAAGCAGATGGCTATGTCGTCAGCGACAGGCTACGGGCGCTGGTGCGGTTTGAGTCGCTCAATCTGCTCGATCCGTTCCCAGAGTATGCGCAGGGCATCGATATCATTTTTTGCCAGAATGTCACGATCTACTTTCAGCTGGAAACCTGTCGCAAATTGATCGAGCGGTTTTATGCGTGCCTGCCGGCGGGTGGGCTGCTGTGCCTTGGATTTTCCGAGACCTTGTGGAATATTTTTGATGGTTTTCAGTCGCGCGAAGTGGCCGGCGCATATGTCTACGTCAAAGGGAGCCCCAGCTCTGCCACCCCGCAGGAGCGACCAGCACGGCGCAAAGCGCATGCCCGGTTGCCGGGTACAACATCGGCAGGTTCGCGCCACGCTGGCTCCAGGCCGACGGGTATGCCAGCGGGGGGAAGGCGGCGTGAGAGCGGGCCGGGCAAACCATATCACCACGACGAAGTGGTGCATCGTCAGGGCGCGGCGGTGAGTCACACAGCCGACGAAGCAGCCCTCCAACGTGGCCGTGAACTTCTCTTCCAGGGGAAGAGCGATGCGGCGTTGGAGGCACTCCGGCAGATCGCACCGCAATCTGCCCATGCCGCGCAGGCGCTCACCCTGATCGCGCGCGCGCATGCCGATCGTGGCGATCTCGACCTCGCGGTTGCCGAGGTCCATCGAGCGCTCGAGATCGATCCGCTCAACGAGGAAGCGTATCTCTTGCTTGGCGTGATCTATGGGCGCCAGGAGCAGTGGCAGGCGGCCGTCCAGCAGCTCGAACGCGCACGGTATCTGGGCCCAACGTCGGCGCTGGTGTCGTTTCATCTGGCCGATGCCTATCGCCAACTCGGTCGGGTCGAGCTGGCCGCCCGCGAATACCGCAATACGCTGCGCAAGCTCGAGGCGCATCCGCCCGATGCTGTGCTCGATGGCGTTGCGATCGGGTGGGTCCGGGAAACCTGCCAGCGCCAGCTAGAGTATCTGCCACAAATGACCTAGCGACATGGGAAGGGCGCGATGCCCTTTTACTATCTATAATCGTATGTACAAAACCGATCGCCAACTGAAGCGTCGCCAGGTGCAAGCGACAATGCTGGGGCATACCAGCGGAGGTGTCCGGCGGCTCCGCCGTCCGACGCCGCCAGCGCCGGTGCCCAATGATGATGAGGTGCGGCGGCAGGCCGAGATCGAGCAGGAGTTGCTGCTGGCGCGCGATATTCAGCAGGGGCTCTTGCTCGAGGCGGTGCCGCGCCTGCCAGGCTGGGAGATCAGCGCGGTTTCGCTGCCAGCACGCGATCTGGGCGGCGATCTCTATGATTTCCTGCCACTGGCTGGCGGCTGGCACGGCATCATGATCGGTGATGTCTCCGGCAAAGGCCTGCCAGCAGCGCTGCGCATGGCTGTGGCGCGGACGGTCTTCCGGCATGAGGCACGGCGTGCCCAGCCGCCTGGCCTCACGCTCGCGGCCGTCAATCGCGGCGTGATCTCCGAGATCCCGCAGGGAATGGTCACAATGCTGTATGTGATGCTGGATACCCAGCACGGTACGCTGCGGATGGCCAATGCCGGGCACAACTACCCGGTCCTGATCAATGGGCATATCCACGAGGTCGAGCTATCGGGACTGCCGCTCGGTGTCGATGGCGATAGCGATTATGCTGAGACGTGCGCTCTGCTCCAGCCCGGCGACACCATCGTGCTGTATACCGACGGCGTTGTCGAGGCGACCAACGCGGCGGGCGAGCTCTTCGGCTATGAACGTCTGGAGCGAGTGTTGCAGGCCAACGAAGGGCTGAAACCGCGGGCGCTCCTGACCGCGCTGTTGCATGAGCTGCGCGCCTGGGGGACGAACGGGCAGGCCGATGATATTACGATCGTGATTATACGGCGGCGCCTGGCGCAGATCGCCGCCGAACTACGCAGTATCGTGGGCGATGTGCTCGGCGCCGAGCGCGCCGGGCAGCTGTGGTCCGAGCTGGCCTTGCCGGGCGCGGATGCGCCAACGAGCGCATGGGCTGCTGCCCTGCCCGAGATCGTGCAGGCGACCCAGAGTCGCTATGGGCGTGGGCTGGCGCGCGAATTGAACGGCCAGCTCCGATCGGCACTGGAGGAGTATCGATAAAAGCACGAAGAATGAGGAATGAAGAATAAGATTCTGTTCTTTGTTCTTGGTTCTCTGTAAGGGCTGGGAGCGATCGATGACCGTCAACGAACCGTTGAATTTTATGCCGCTCGATCTGGACACGTTCGCCGGGAGCGAGCGGTTCATGGCCGGCACGCGTCTGGGGGCTGCCTTTAGCCAGGGCATCCGCGCCTACCTGCGGGCTGCCTATGCTGATGCGATCGAGCACTTCAAAGCCGCGCTGATCGCTGCCTATGTCGAGGGCGAGGAACAGGCACAGATCTACGACCGCGAGCGCGCGATCATCTATCTCTATATTGGCAACGCACTAGCGTTCCAGGAGGATTGGGAGGGTGCGCTGCGCGAGTATCTCGAGGCTGTGCAGACCGACCCGCAGCTTGCCGAGGCGCATTACAACCTGGGTGTGGCGTTTGCGGCGCGTGGCCAGCTCGACCGTGCGATCGCTGCATTCAAGGAGGCGCTGGAACACAATCCGAAACTGTATGAAGCGCACTTCTCGCTTGGCCGCTGCTACCAACGACTCGACGACGCCGGGCGCGCCTACATCCACTACGACCAGGCGTGTGCGGCGCGCCCCCAGGCCGCCGAGCCACGCTATTATATGGGCTTGATGCATCAGAGCCACGGCGCGCACGAGCTGGCCCAACGTTGCTTCACCGAGGCGCTCCGCGTCGAGCCGACCTTTGTGTCGCCGGAGGTCGGGGATGAGGTGCTGGTCAATCGCTCCGAGGAAGAGGTCGCCCAATGGTATTACCGCCTGAGCCAGGACCTCAAGACCCAGGGGTACGAGGAAGAGGCCGAGCGGATCTATCGGGCGCTGCTGCAATGGCGGCCACAAGAACACCACGCGCGCTATCTGCTCGGCAACCTGCTGGCACGGACGCGGCGGCTCGACCAGGCGTTGGAGGAATATAACCAGATCCCACCCCAAGATAAGCATTATGTCGATGCTCGCATTCGCATGAGCGCGATCCTCAAGCTCCAGCGCAAGGTCAAGGAGGCCTACGCGATCCTGTTCGAGTGCGCCAAGCTGCATCCAGGCAACGGCAAGTTGTTTCTCTCGATGGGCAAGCTCCTGTATGATATGGGGAAGAACAGCGCCGCCGTGCGCGCCTTCGAGCGCGCAGTCCAACTATTGCCGCGCGATGCGCAGGCGCATTATTTGCTCGGCTTCGTCTACAACGCCATAGGCCACGAAAATTGGGCCCTCGCTGCCTGGCGCAAGGCGGTCGAGCTGGCGCCAGACGCGCATTCGTTGCGTTACGACCTGGGCTACATGTACGTACGCCGCGGGCGGTACGACATGGCGGCCAAAGAGTTCGCGCGGGTGCTCCAGTTCTGGCCCGAGGACATCGAAACGAACTTTATGCTTGGGCTATGCTACAAAGAGTTGATGGAGCCGGCGCGGGCCATCCCGCTGTTCGAGAAGGTGTTGCGGCGAAATCCTCATCACGCTCAGGCGCTCTATTATCTGGGCGCCTCCTACCTGCAGATCGGCAACACATCGCTGGGTAAAGCCTATCTGCGGCGCTACGATCACCTGATCCGCAAGGATCGACAGGCCGCCCCGCGTACGCCCCAGGCGGTGGCGCGCGCCCGCGGCGCTGGCGCGATCGGTTAAGTCCGGCTTTCGTTTGTTGAACGACGAGGCGGCTCGGCCACCTCGCAACAGGAGCTGCTATGGAACGTGTGCTCGTCAACATCCCCTCGAATCCGATCTTCGAGCGCGTCGTACGAGCCAGCGCCGACGAGGTCGGCCAGGCGATCGGGTTGGCCCGCGAACGGATCGAGGATCTGAAGCTGGCGGTCAGCGAGGCGGTGAACAATGCCATCGAACATGGTAATCGGCACCAGGCGACAAAACTGGTCGAGGTTATTTTTGCCCTTGATCCCGAGAAGATCGAGGTGCACATCCGCGATGAGGGCGAGGGGGTCGAGCGGATCGATTTCTCGCGCCGGATCGTCGAGGAGCACAACCTGGAAGCTGGGATGCACCGCGGCTTCGGTATGTATCTGATCAGCGCCCTGGTGGATGATTGCGAGGTCAGCTCATCACATCAGGGAACCATTCTGACGCTCCGGCTGTATCGAAAGGAAAGCGGCAATGAACGACAATGTGATTAAACGAGAAGAATTCGGCGATGTGGTGGTGCTCCATATCGTTTCGACCAGTGTCGACGCGATCTCGGCTGCGGCGATCGAGGCGGCATGCACCGATATGCGGCCTATTACCGTCCTCGATTTCGCCGATGTAGCGTTTATCAACTCGGGCGGTATCTCAGCGTTGTTGAAGTTCGTAGTCACCGCGCGTAAATCGGGCTATAAGTTGTTCGCCATGAACGTCAGCCCGCACCATCAGAAGATTTTCAAGATCGTTGAGATGTCGCGCTTTATGCCGACGATCGAAGAGCGCGATCTCGCGGCGTATCGTTAGCGCGCTGGTTGCCCCACGCTGCCCGGTGTGCTTGCGCTGGCGCCCAGCCTGCCTGCCATGGCGACCATGCGCACGGCCTGAAGCGTGTTGCGCGTGCTGGGTGCCGTGCGCATGGAGCCACCCTCCCTTTTGAATGTCTGCCCTGCAGTTTGCCGAGGAAGCCCGGGGTGCTATCAGCCATCCAGACTGCCTCGCCGGCCCTCATCCTTTCCTGGCATGTTCAACCGTTTCGGACCGCAGCCGTGCGCTGGAATCCAGGCGGATTACAGTTTGATCACAAAGCTCCATGGACCATAACTACATATCACCGTACGCGTTAATTTGTGGTAAGATGTGCGTGTTCGCCTAGCCCATAGCACCCTCAATGCCGAAGCTCTTTGCCAGGGAGGCCCAGCCATGTCCTTTTCCACCCGCCCTGCCGCCGCCGAGCGCGGTGTGTCTCAAGTGCTTATCGTGGAGGACGATGCGGCGACACGCCGGCTGTATAAGTTTTTGCTGACGAACGGCGGTTATGAGGTGTTGGAGGCTGAGGATGGCGTTGCGGCCCTGGAGCAGCTCGCCCGCAACCACTGCGAGCTGGTGATCACCGATATGAACATGCCGCGCATGGATGGGATGGCGTTGATCCAGGCCATCCGGCGCAACTACGCCGATGTTTATGTGATCCTGATCACGGCGTTCGGCACCCCCGACACCGAGAAGCAGGCACTACGGATCGGTGCGAACGATTACCTGGCGAAGCCGTTCGATTTCGAGGAACTGGAGCGCCGCGTACGCGCCTTCTTCGCGAATCGCACCACGCCTGCCCGCTAATTGCCGTCCACGAGCGCTACAGGTTCCCACGCCACAGCGGTAGCTTTGTACACGTGGGACTCACGGCCTGTTCTCCCCTCTCCATGCTACCGGAGTCGTTGACGATGTGCGATAGCGTTGATCACGGGAGCGAGCACGTGCAGCAGTTGCGCTTCGCCCAGGCGCTGAGCACGATCGGCGAGCAGCTTGGAGTCACCAGCGACTGGTCGGCGATGCTGGAAATGATCCTTGATGTGGTGATGGAAGCCACGACGGCGACGCATGGGGCGTTGTTTCTGATCCAGAACGGCCAGGCGGCGAGCCTGGTGCGGCGTGGCTATAGCATGGCCGAAGAGTCGATCCTCCAGCAAATTCCGCCCAGCCTCACACATGGGCTGCTGGCGCAGGCCTATCGGACGCGCCGGCCGGCACGCTCGAACGATACACTGTCCGACCCCGAGGCGCTCCCGATGTTGGCAGCGACGCGCTCGCAAGCGGTCATTCCGATCTGTGTTGCTGGCCAGGTGCTCGGCTTGCTCGACTTACAGGCGCCCTACCCCTACGCCTTTTGTGCCTTCGACGACGCCTGGTTGCAGACGATCGGGGTTTTCGCTGCGCTACCGATCGAGCGCTGGCGCTACCAGCAACTGGATCTGCACCCCAGCGCCGTGCAGGCCGTTCCGCAGCATCAACTGTTGTTTTCGGCACGCCTGGCAGCCGTGACCGAGCTGGCGGCTGGCGTAGCGCACGAGATCAACAATCCGCTGACGACGATCCTGGGGTACGCGAACCTGTTGTTGCGCGATCCTGGAATGCCCCAGGCCGCGCGCGACGATCTGACCCAGATCGTCATCGAAGGCCAGCGCATCGCAGCACTGGTCGGTCGCTTTCTGCACTTCGCGCAACCGACCTCGGACGGCAAACGGCCGTTGGATATCCGCGAGCCGTTGTTGGAGGCGTTGGGGTTGTTGAGGAGTCGCTTGCAGGAGAGCGGGGCTCAGATCACGTTGGACCTGCCCGACGCGGCCCCTCTGGTGTTTGGGCAACCGGCTCAGCTTGAGCAGGTGTTTCTTGATCTGCTGCAGAACGCGCTCGAGGCGATGAGCGATTCCGACCAGCGTCGGATCACGATCCGGATTGGCCAATGCGGCGCATGGGCGAGGGTCGCAATCGCGGACACCGGTCGTGGAATCGGGCCCGAGCTGCTCATGCGCATTTTTGAACCAGGCTTCACTACCAAGGTCGATCAGGGCACCTCGCGCGGGCTTGGGCTGGGGCTCTATGCCGCGCATACGATCGTGCAGGCCCATCGCGGCAAAATCGACGTAACCAGCCACCTGCGCCAGGGTAGCACGTTCACCGTGTACCTGCCCGCGCTCGCCAGCGCTGAGGGGCGGGCTGAAACGCCGCACCGCGGGAGCGTGGGAGCCCCATCCCTCTAAACGACAGGCTTTCCGCGCTCGGTGTGGTGCGCCCCGCCCCCTGCCTCCTCCTCTCGCACCGCGGGGATCGGGGGCAGAGGTGAGAGCACCACCGCAGAACGCCTATAAAAGACTGCTGTTTTCGTCGCGGCAACGGCGGCTCTGCCATCACACACGCGGCGAAGCAACAAGGTGCTTGGAGGGCATCGCCCCAAACCACCCTTTGCAGACAGGCTCTGAGTGCAACGATCGACCTCCAGATGGGCCGGCCTCGGCGGGCCTGGCTCGCCTGGCGTCAGCTTACCCTTGAAGACAAAGGTATCTCCCTGCCTGGGCCATGCCAGCCGGAAGATCGTCGTCGGCCAGCCGCACGGCTGCCTGGCGTGCGCTCTCAGGAGGGCACCGGCCTGGCATGATCCAGGTCGACCATGTTTTTACCGTATCTTTATTCTTGATCGAACGATATACACTGTGAGCAGGTCCCGCCTGGTGCATGGCGTAAGGAAAGAGGCCTATGGGGAATGGGATACAATCCACAGATCGCGCCATAGCTGGCCCGGCCAGGCTTTTGGTGGTCGAGGACGATACGACCGTGCGCGATTTCTGTGTTCGGCTCTTGCGGATGAACGGGTACCAGGTCTCGGCGGCTGAAAACGGACGCACGGCGCTGGAGCGCCTGGCCGAGTGCCGCTATGATCTGGTGCTCACCGACTTGCAGATGCCGGAGATGGGGGGGATCGCCTTGCTGCACAAGCTGCGCCAGGATCACCCTGATACGGACGCAATCGTCTTCACGGCGCATGCAACGGTCGAGACGGCGCGTGAAGCGCTCAAGCTCGGCGCCTTCGATTATCTGACCAAGCCGGTCAGCGTCGACGACCTGGAGCGAACCGTTCGGCGCGCGATGGAGTGGCGCCGGGTCCGGCTGGAGAAACAACGCCTCTCCGAGATCGTTGCGCTCTATCAGATCAGCCAGACCTTTACGAGCACCCTGGACACTGCAGCGGCAGTGCGTGAGATCGTGCGCTTGCTGTGGCAACGCTTTTCGCCGCGCACACTCTCGCTTTCGTTGTTCCATCCCGAGGACAATCAGCTGGAATTACTGGCCCAGCGCGGCGCAGGGCTCGATCTCGCGCCTGGCAGCCGGGTCTCGCTCGGTGGCGGAGCCGATGAGGCAGCGATTCTGCGCGGTCATCAGGCGCTCGTCGGCGATGAGGAAGTCTCGACGCCAGCGCATCTGGTGTGCATCGTACTACGCACCAACGACCGGCCCGTCGGCATCCTGCGGCTCTCGCGCGGCGCCGATCAGCCCGGATTCGACGACGACGATCGGACGCTGCTGGCGGTCTGCGCATCACAGATCGCGGCATCGCTGGACAACAGCCGACTCTACCAGCAGCTCAAAGAGCAGAACCTACAGACGATCTCGGCGCTGGCGGCGGCGATCGATGCCCGCGATCCCTATACGCGCGGGCACTCCGAGCAGGTGATGCGCTATTCGGTACGGCTCGGCGAGGTGCTCGGGCTGGAGCCGAAGCAGATCGAGCACATCCGCTACGGCGCGCTGCTGCACGATATCGGCAAGATCGGCATCAGGGATTATATTCTGCTCAAGCCGGGCCCGCTCACCGACGAAGAGTTCGCGATCATGCGGACGCATCCGACGATCGGAGCCGACATCTTGCGCCATATCAAAGCGCTGCGCGACGTGATCCCTATTATCGAGTGCCATCACGAGCGACTGGATGGCCGCGGCTACCCACATGGCCTGGGCGGCGTTCACATCGCCACCGAGGCACGTGTGATCGCCATCGCCGACGCCTACGATGCCATGACCTCGCATCGCGCCTACCGGGCAGGGATGCAGCCAGAAGAAGCGATCCAGATCCTTCTGGAGGGACGAGGGGCGCATTGGGACGGCGAGTTCGTCGAGGTCTTCGTCGACATGATCGTTCGCGAAGGCCCCAGCCTGCTGATCCCACACGGCCGCCCGGCGCAGCTCGCGCTCAACGATCTGGCAGTGCGGCCAACGTTGGCGGCGATCGACCTGCGCGATTAAAGCCGTTCGGTGCGGGTCGGAGTGGCACCGCTCCGACCTCTACTTTTGGGGGGGGGTTAACCGCCCCACGCGCCTGTGGCCCTCGCCCCCTCCCCCTTGGGTGGGGAAGGCATGATGGAGGGCGCTGGGGCGAGGGGGGGAGGGGAGCGGGCGGCCGGATGCGCCAAGCGAACAACCGCCCCCGAAAAGACCCCCTGCCCCGCTCCCAGCTGGGAGCGGGGG
>FLYN01004149.1_pt1 | contig 20420 bp, 14 predicted proteins | sample 1122621 | NCBI WGS metagenome assembly FLYN01 (sample SAMEA4346792, study PRJEB14843) | hot springs metagenome | biome: Terrestrial Biome; feature: Habitat; material: Sediment | place: India | collected 2012-06-12 | depth 1760 m
CCCCCCCCCCCGCGCGCGAGCAGCAGCGCAGCGCAGCGTTTCAGTGCTCAACCACGAGCCGAAGAGCCAAAACTGTATACTGTGCTTGTCGTAATCAGCAGAGCCAGAAAGTTTCAGTGCTCAACCACGAGCCGAAGAGCCAAAACCTGGTGGATGGTGCAGAGCGCGCCATCTGCCAAGGCGGTTTCAGTGCTCAACCACGAGCCGAAGAGCCAAAACCATCTGGCGGTGCGCTATGACCTCCTGCCGCCGTTCGTTTCAGTGCTCAACCACGAGCCGAAGAGCCAAAACCGGCTGCTTCCTGACGGGAGAAGCAGCATCATAGATGAGTTTCAGTGCTCAACCACGAGCCGAAGAGCCAAAACCCATGAATAAATGACTTGTCTGTGAAAAGAACTCTAAGTTTCAGTGCTCAACCACGAGCCGAAGAGCCAAAACCGTGGAGCGCCCATCGGGCCAGGCGGTAGCTTGTGAGTTTCAGTGCTCAACCACGAGCCGAAGAGCCAAAACGGCTCGCCGCAACCGCGCTATCCGGGTCTTCCAGAGTTTCAGTGCTCAACCACGAGCCGAAGAGCCAAAACTCCTCGCTGTCCTCCTGGAGAATCCCCCAGATTCCAGTTTCAGTGCTCAACCACGAGCCGAAGAGCCAAAACCGGCCGGATCGTCTGTGACACTCTGGACGCCGACCTCGTTTCAGTGCTCAACCACGAGCCGAAGAGCCAAAACCACCGACGGTACCTCGCCGACGAAAACATCGCCGACGTTTCAGTGCTCAACCACGAGCCGAAGAGCCAAAACCGCATAGAGCGCCTCACGCTCCTCCTCCCCAAGATCCGTTTCAGTGCTCAACCACGAGCCGAAGAGCCAAAACCTCGATCCGGTATTGCGCGCCGGAATGCATATTCGGGGTTTCAGTGCTCAACCACGAGCCGAAGAGCCAAAACAGAACATCCCGACCCCATGGATCGGGCTGTGGCATTGTTTCAGTGCTCAACCACGAGCCGAAGAGCCAAAACCACACCACGATGTACGCAATCACAAGCCCCAACGCCGCGTTTCAGTGCTCAACCACGAGCCGAAGAGCCAAAACCAGAGGCTTTCGCTGCCGAAGTCAAGCCTCAGTTGGGTTTCAGTGCTCAACCACGAGCCGAAGAGCCAAAACTTTAACGCGCTTGCGGCGCTTACGGCCTGCTCGATGTTTCAGTGCTCAACCACGAGCCGAAGAGCCAAAACCGTTTACGATCACACATCTGCAAGATATGCAGACATTGTTTCAGTGCTCAACCACGAGCCGAAGAGCCAAAACCAACGTCGCCGACAGGCACAACGTCGTTCACGTAGAGTTTCAGTGCTCAACCACGAGCCGAAGAGCCAAAACCTATGCACAATCGCCATCGCTCATGTTTGTGCTTGAGTTTCAGTGCTCAACCACGAGCCGAAGAGCCAAAACCATGTTGCTGCTTGCGCTCGCAGCCGGTGGTCTCCGGTTTCAGTGCTCAACCACGAGCCGAAGAGCCAAAACCCCGATCGAGCGTTGCCGGTCGGCTTGAGATACTTGAGTTTCAGTGCTCAACCACGAGCCGAAGAGCCAAAACCTCTTTGACTGGGTCTCACTACCCCACCGTGATGTTCTGTTTCAGTGCTCAACCACGAGCCGAAGAGCCAAAACCCGCGCTATCCGCCGCATCAACCGCGTCGCACGTGGAGTTTCAGTGCTCAACCACGAGCCGAAGAGCCAAAACCACTGGAATACATTCGCCGCCCTCGCCGCTTGGCTGGGTTTCAGTGCTCAACCACGAGCCGAAGAGCCAAAACCGCTACCACATTGAATGAAGATGCTTGCATGAAACTGTTTCAGTGCTCAACCACGAGCCGAAGAGCCAAAACCGACTGGCTCCGCGATCTGGAGCGCCAGATCGCAGAGTTTCAGTGCTCAACCACGAGCCGAAGAGCCAAAACTTCAAGTTCCGCGACTACGCGGATCTTGAGCGGATGTTTCAGTGCTCAACCACGAGCCGAAGAGCCAAAACCCAGATGTCCTGAATCGCTGTCATGGTAGCCTCCCTTTCGTTTCAGTGCTCAACCACGAGCCGAAGAGCCAAAACCAGTCTGTCTCCTCCTCCTCCTCCTCCTCCACCTCCAGTTTCAGTGCTCAACCACGAGCCGAAGAGCCAAAACCCGCATCCGGAACCGCTATGCTCAATCTCGTCGTTTGTTTCAGTGCTCAACCACGAGCCGAAGAGCCAAAACGCGCGCTATCCCACAGCGCTCACGCTCGAGCGACGCGTTTCAGTGCTCAACCACGAGCCGAAGAGCCAAAACCTTACTCGACCAATATTGTGTCGTGCCAAGCGCCGGGTTTCAGTGCTCAACCACGAGCCGAAGAGCCAAAACCCGTGTGGTCTCACACGCTGAAGTGGCGCGACCGCGAGTTTCAGTGCTCAACCACGAGCCGAAGAGCCAAAACCCAGCAGACAGAATGCCGTTCAGCACATTGAATGCTTGTTTCAGTGCTCAACCACGAGCCGAAGAGCCAAAACCAGCAGCGCGGCGCAGCGGGCAGCAGCGCGGCGCAGCGTTTCAGTGCTCAACCACGAGCCGAAGAGCCAAAACCGCGAAGCTTTGCGCGCGCGCCGGAGCCGGAAAGCGGTTTCAGTGCTCAACCACGAGCCGAAGAGCCAAAACCTGTTCCAGAAGTGCGGAACATCCCGACGCACGTCGACGTTTCAGTGCTCAACCACGAGCCGAAGAGCCAAAACCTCGAAAGTAGAGCCAGAGCAAAAGGAGGACTACCAGTTTCAGTGCTCAACCACGAGCCGAAGAGCCAAAACCTCGACCGAGACCTCGCGCACACGCGCGACCGGATTGTTTCAGTGCTCAACCACGAGCCGAAGAGCCAAAACCTTGTTAATTCAATCAGTGCGAGCATCTGCGGATTTGTTTCAGTGCTCAACCACGAGCCGAAGAGCCAAAACCTGTCCCATGACGAACGACACCACCACCAACACGCCAGTTTCAGTGCTCAACCACGAGCCGAAGAGCCAAAACCGCATGACGTGCTCCTGCGTTTTTTTAATCAAACGCGTTTCAGTGCTCAACCACGAGCCGAAGAGCCAAAACTAATTCAATCAACGCAAGCATTTGTGGGTTGGGATAGTTTCAGTGCTCAACCACGAGCCGAAGAGCCAAAACTACTGTGCGTGTCGGAAGTAGCCAGAGCCAAGGCAAAGTTTCAGTGCTCAACCACGAGCCGAAGAGCCAAAACCCAACTTGGCGGTCAAAAACCGCCAGAGGAACATGATGTTTCAGTGCTCAACCACGAGCCGAAGAGCCAAAACCCGTTCCGCCGTCGACGCCAGCACCAGCGCCACCCCCGTTTCAGTGCTCAACCACGAGCCGAAGAGCCAAAACCTAGAATACTACAGCTACAGCAGAATGAATGTGAAAGTTTCAGTGCTCAACCACGAGCCGAAGAGCCAAAACTCGCCATCCGTGCCTCCAGCAACGCCATCGCCGCAGTTTCAGTGCTCAACCACGAGCCGAAGAGCCAAAACCCTCGAACCAAAGAAAGTTACACTTAATGCGAACGAGTTTCAGTGCTCAACCACGAGCCGAAGAGCCAAAACTGCGACGGTCAACGTGACGGTGCAACTTGTTTTGGGTTTCAGTGCTCAACCACGAGCCGAAGAGCCAAAACGAAAGAGCACATGCTCGCCCCTGCGCCACAGAAACGTTTCAGTGCTCAACCACGAGCCGAAGAGCCAAAACCCCATGTGGTCGCGTGGCCCATCGACGATCCCAAGGAGTTTCAGTGCTCAACCACGAGCCGAAGAGCCAAAACCAAGGACGTGAATGGCACGCCAATCACGCAACTTGAGTTTCAGTGCTCAACCACGAGCCGAAGAGCCAAAACCCAGCGAAGAAGCCGGTCAAGCAGCCCGTTCCGGTGCGTTTCAGTGCTCAACCACGAGCCGAAGAGCCAAAACCCCCGTCGTGCCAGGATAGAGCAAGATTCCGGCAGGAAGGTTTCAGTGCTCAACCACGAGCCGAAGAGCCAAAACATAGAGTTGCTCAACCAACACCGCGTTCGTGCCCCAGTTTCAGTGCTCAACCACGAGCCGAAGAGCCAAAACCCTCGTCCCAGGATACAAGAGCACTCCAGCCGGAAGGTTTCAGTGCTCAACCACGAGCCGAAGAGCCAAAACCTGCGTTTAGCACTCCGAAACTTTCTCTATTTAGCGACGTTTCAGTGCTCAACCACGAGCCGAAGAGCCAAAACCCCGCGGGCAGCAGCGCGGCGCAGCGAGCGGACGGGAGCGGTTTCAGTGCTCAACCACGAGCCGAAGAGCCAAAACCCGCTTCGCGCGCTCGGGTACAAGGTGACGGGCCGCCGTTTCAGTGCTCAACCACGAGCCGAAGAGCCAAAACGCGTGTCGATCAACTTCGCCGTCAGGAATCGCCAAAGTTTCAGTGCTCAACCACGAGCCGAAGAGCCAAAACCTTCCCGGTCGCTGCCTGATGGTTCGCGATCGCCGGTTTCAGTGCTCAACCACGAGCCGAAGAGCCAAAACCCCCGCTGACCGTCGGCACGGGCGCGGCGATCGTCTATGTTTCAGTGCTCAACCACGAGCCGAAGAGCCAAAACCAACGCGTTTCTGCGAATTACTACATTCGCAAGGAGTTTCAGTGCTCAACCACGAGCCGAAGAGCCAAAACCTCGTTGTTTGAGTGTTTCCATCATCCTCGCCGCGTTTCAGTGCTCAACCACGAGCCGAAGAGCCAAAACCCATCGTCCCGGCATCCCACTCGACAATGAGGTTTGACGTTTCAGTGCTCAACCACGAGCCGAAGAGCCAAAACCGCCCGCGCGTCGCGCGCCGACCTCGCGCGCGACCTGTTTCAGTGCTCAACCACGAGCCGAAGAGCCAAAACAGGTTGCGCGACCACGGGGGAGGAAGACCGATCCGGTTTCAGTGCTCAACCACGAGCCGAAGAGCCAAAACTTGAAGCGAGCGGGCATGTGCGGCGGATGTACCGAGTTTCAGTGCTCAACCACGAGCCGAAGAGCCAAAACCGAATTCAGGAGGTAACTGATGGATCATGTCCATATTGTTTCAGTGCTCAACCACGAGCCGAAGAGCCAAAACATACTGTGCGTGTCGGAAGTAGCCAGAGCAAAAGGGTTTCAGTGCTCAACCACGAGCCGAAGAGCCAAAACTTCGCTCGCCAAACTACAGCTCGCGCGGTGGCGCAGTTTCAGTGCTCAACCACGAGCCGAAGAGCCAAAACGGCCCCAAAGCCCGCGCCCGATGACAAGGCCGGAGGTTTCAGTGCTCAACCACGAGCCGAAGAGCCAAAACACTTATTGACGCTTACGGCCTTAATCGAGGCCGGCAGTTTCAGTGCTCAACCACGAGCCGAAGAGCCAAAACCCAGCCCGCGGGCAGCGGCGGCAGACAGCCGTGATGTTTCAGTGCTCAACCACGAGCCGAAGAGCCAAAACCCGCGAGCACGCGCACGACGTCACGCACGCGCACGTAGTTTCAGTGCTCAACCACGAGCCGAAGAGCCAAAACCTCGCCGCGCTCTTCCACGTCGAGCGGTGGAGCGAGTTTCAGTGCTCAACCACGAGCCGAAGAGCCAAAACCAAACAACGTGTTGGTGGGCTTCCCATCTGGATGTGGTTTCAGTGCTCAACCACGAGCCGAAGAGCCAAAACCCGAGCTCATGACGGGGAAGGCGAGTGTCGAGGTGTTCGTTTCAGTGCTCAACCACGAGCCGAAGAGCCAAAACCTGCGCGCTCCGTTGCGCGAGCTGTAGTTTGGTGAAGTTTCAGTGCTCAACCACGAGCCGAAGAGCCAAAACCTCCGTACCGCGCTGTCTGGTCTCTATGCCTCGCCCTGTTTCAGTGCTCAACCACGAGCCGAAGAGCCAAAACCCGCTTGGTGGGGGTGGGACCTCCCTGACCCCGAGTAGTTTCAGTGCTCAACCACGAGCCGAAGAGCCAAAACCTCCCAAGATTTCGTAGCAATTTGGATGAGATGTCCAGTTTCAGTGCTCAACCACGAGCCGAAGAGCCAAAACGTCCAGCTCCACGAGCTCGCCTTGCCGCTGCTCATGTTTCAGTGCTCAACCACGAGCCGAAGAGCCAAAACCCTCGCGTCCCGGTGTTCGGCTGAGGTGGCTGCCGCGCCATGTAGCCGTGCTTTCGCCGCTCCTGAGCCTCCCTGGACGCTCGCCATGTCGGCTCTAGCATATCAGATCACCTCCATTTTCGCAACCCGGGTTTTGTGCCCGAATCGTGTCAATTTGCGAAGCCTTCGGAGCCGCATGACAGTGCCTTGTTCGAGCCTGAAACCGCCGACACCCGCACCTGCCATACGGCGTAGCGGGCGCCTGTCGCCGCCGATTTGCGAAGCACCCGCGCACAGGGGCCGTTCTACGCCCGCGTGCATCGCAAGGCAGGGAGCATGAGGTATTAAAACCCAGGTGTTCATCAGTTCTTGCCTGGTGCGGCGTTTTGCCTTGGTTGTGCGGGAGCATGAGGCGTTAAAACTCATGCGTTCATCAGCCGGACAATGTCCTTCTCCGTCTCCGCGTGACGCAGGAAGCATGAGACGTTAAAATTCAGTGTTCATCCGCAGAGACGCAGAGATGCGACGGGCGATCGCCTCGCTCTGCGCCTCTGCGCCTGATCGACCGCGCTATCGCGAGACCGACATAGAAGCGCAAGGTGATTGCCTCGCTCTACGCCTCTGCGGTTCAGTTCATAAAGCGGCCTGCGGCTTATCTGGACGCCGGAACGGCTGGCTGCGCCTCTGCGGTTCAGTTCATAAAGCGGGCGGGCGCTGTAGCGCCGCCCGCCTACACCACATCGTTGCAGAAGCGGCGGAATTCGCAGCTCACACATTGCCGGTGACTGGCCGGGGGCGCGGGCATGTGCTCGCCGACGACGGCCTCGCGCATGGCGGCGACCGTCGCCTGGACTTTCTGGCGCAGCTTCGGCGTGATCGGCACCGGCTCGGCCTGACGCAATGGGATCGCGTAGATGAAACCACGCTGTACCGGCAGCCCCCATGCTTCCTCCAACAGCAACGCATAGGCCGCCAACTGGAGTTTGAAATGCGTCGGCGTGGGCTGCTCACTATCCTTGTAGTCCACGACGATCGCCTCCGCATGCGGCGTTGCCCGATCTGGCACGGCGATCGCCAGGTCGAGCCGCCCGCGCAATCCCAGGCGCGTCGAGCGCAGGTGCAGATCGAATGCGCGCTCGCCCACCGCCAGGCCATAGGCGCGTAACGAGCGCCGCTCCTCACGCCCCGCCTCGGCCCTGTGACTGGCGGCTCCTGCCTCCATCAGATCGGTGATCGGTCGAATATCAGGCAGGCAGTAGCGGTAATAGACAATGCGCGGGCAGTAGGCCCATTGTTTCAGGTCGCTGACCTCGAAGAGCAGTTCGTCCATGGTCACCATCCGCTGGGTGGGCTACTCGCCCTCTTGCACGAGCACGCGGCGGCCGTTCCAACTCTTCTCGTCGAGCGGAAAGAGCTGGACATTGCCGGCTTTGCGCCCGAGTCGCTTCTTGATCTCCACAAACAATGCGCGCTGGTTGGCACGGGTCAGCTCGCCGACAAAGGCACTGTACTGAAGCCGTTGTAGTCCGTAGTCCAGACAGGCATCCGCCACCTTCTGTCGCGCGCCGTCGTGGGGAATGTCGTAGATCAACAGGCATTGCATGGAGTTCCTCGATACCTGGCGACGGGTGCGCTTGCTGCGCCGGGATGCATCCTCACCAGCCCATTACGAACGGTGTGTACGCGGGGCGCTCGCCGCGCACGAAGGTGGCGATATGGCGGGCCTGCAGTTGCAGGATATGGCGCAGCGGCTGGCGCTTGGCTTCATAGGCCTCGCTGCTGTTCAATCGCTCGAGCACTTTCTCGGCGATCCGCTTGCGGGTGGGTGCGTCGAGCCGGCCATCCTCCTGCTGCACCAGCTCAAACCCGCGGTTGACCTGGCCGATCAAGGTGCGATCAACCACCGCCTGGCGAAACTCTTCGATCAGGTCGAGCGTCAGGCTGGGCTTGCCGGGGCGGTCGGCGTGCAGAAAGCCGGCGTTCGGCTCCAGGCCGGCCAGCAGCAGCGCCAGGCGCACCTGTGCCCGCAGCACGGCGTAGCCATAGTTGAGCGCCTGGTTGAAGCGATCGCGAGCGCCTTGCGCGATCCGTCCCGGCCACTCCAGGCTGGCGGGGATGAGCCGTGCGACTGCGCCCCAATAGCGCGCGGCAGCCATGCCCTCGAAGCCCATCAGCGTCGCGCGCGCCTCGTCGACCGCCACGCCATGCAGCCGGTTGACCGCGTGCAGGTGATCGAGCACCTCGGTCGCGGCCAGTGTCAACTCCTGATGCAGCGCCGGGTCGGTTTCCTTGCGATATTTCGCGGCATAGCGCAGCAGGTTGGCCTGGTTCTGGATCTTGCCACCGGCGAAAGCCCGCGCCAGCGCCAGCCCGCGCTCGTCTTCATAGGCACGGAGCTGCGCCCGCCGCGTGAGAGCCATACCGGTCAACCCACTGTGCACAAGCGTCCCGCAATCGACATCGCGGTCGCCGTTCAGGAAGTGGATGGGAATACCTTCTTCGCTACACGCGCGGACCACATCGCTGCTCAGGCCGACCCCGTTGCTCACGATCAGGACCTGCTCCAGGTGCATGATCGGCACCTCGGCCAGGCGCTGTTTGCCCTTCTCGACCCGCAGCCGGCCCTGGTGTTTGCTGACGAATGCGCCGTATTCTTCGACGATCAGGTGCATAGCGGCTTCCTTCCCAACGTATATCCGACGGCGGCCACCCCGCCGTCTGTGCTCTATGGCGAGCCGCAAGAGAAGGGCGCGTCAGATGTTCTGTAGCCCCCCTGCGGAGGGCGGTTTGGCGGGCCACAGACCCGCCAGGGAACTCCTTGTTGTGCCTGGGCAGCGGCAAGGAGCGATGAGTCATCCCTCCTTGAGCGTACGAGTATGGTTGGCGCGAGCGTAGGGGGAAGCGAGCTTCGGCAAACAATCGCAGCCATTGTCGGGATGACTCATGCCCTCACTGCACATGGAAGTTATAGATTGTTAAGGTACACGGAAACCAGCAGCCCCGATCGGCCGGCAGTCAGCGACCAGCGGTGGTTGGGCGACCGACGATCTGATACCACCCATCGCCCTTGACCGCGTTCCTGCCGACGTGGATCAGGCTGCCCCACACCAGCAGCTCGCGCAGGTTGGTCAGATCGCCAGCGAAGGTTGCACGCCCGACGAGCCCGCCGATCGGCGTGCTGCGCCGCTGGCGCGACGAATAGCTGACCACATCGACCCAGCGCGTCTGGTCGTCGATGGTCCGCACCCGGGCAGCCTGGTCCAGCAGGGCGCGAAAATCGATCCCCAGCGGCCCATCGCCATAGGCGATCGAGAGATCGTCGAGCCGGCGCATCAGGCGCTGGATCAGGGGCCGCATGGTGATGCGCTTGACCAGTTGTTGGTCGTCGATCAACCGCAGCGGTGTTCGAAAGACGAGTGTGATCTGGTCGGCGGGCAATGCCGCTGCGTAGGCCTGCACGTCGTCGGGGGTGATCGGCAGGCCGGGAGCCTGCACCGCGCGCGCGCCGCGTTCGTACAACGTTTGCTGCGCGCCGGTCAACGGATTGACCGCCGCGATCGTGAGGATCTCGAGCCGCCCACGCCGCCCCTGCAGCTCGGGCAACCTGCGGCCCAGGCCATGCTCCTCGAGCGCCTGCGCGGCCAGCACCACGTAGGGGAAGAGCTGCGCCGCCTGCCCGATCAGCGTCAACTCGAAGGCCAGCGGATCGCCGATGGCATAGGCGCGCGCGCCGCCCTCGGGCGGGCGCACGGTGTACGGCCGCGGGCGCTGGTCGCCTCCCTTCTGGTCGTCCTCGCGCAACGGTGCGACCAAAAATGCGACCGGGCAGACGCGCACGAGTGGGCAATCAGCGCATGTCGGCGCGGCCTTGTTGGCGCAGAAGCGATTCCACAGTGCGTTGGTGATCGCGCCGCGGACGGCAGCGCCGCTCTGGGGATCGAGCGCGAGCGGGGTAGCCGCACGGGCGGTGAAGCGCAGGTGATGGGTGATCAGGCCCATAAGCTCAATCCTTCAGGTTCATGCGCGCCAGGAGGGCGTCGAGGTGGTTGCGATCCGCGGCCCAGCGTGCTGGGTTGGCGGCGATATAACGCCGTACCCGCTCGAGCTGGGGCCGCGTTCGCGCGCGGCGGGGGTGCAGCGGCGCCGTCATCGGTATCATCGCCCCCACCGATGCCGACGGCGATATCATCAACGATATCGTCGATACGGGGCGCAGCCCCAAGCGTGGTATGGGGCGGCTGCGCCTCTCCATGCGACGTCCGCGCCTCCCCCGCCGCGCCCGTGGGCACGGCCAATGGCCGGGATACGGATGGCGTAATCGGGGAGTGATACCGATCACCCCATGGATGTGATTCGGCATCACCGCCCACGCATCGATCACAACGCGCGCCCCGCGGGCCCCCCGCGCCCCCGCGTAGCACAAGGCGCGCCACTGCTCTTCGGCGATCCGGCGCTGCGCCGGTTCGTCGAAGAGCCGCCGCCGCGCATGGGTGCAGATCGTCACGCAATACCACCCCGGCTGGGTGTAATCGTACCCGCGCAGCCGAATGGTGCGGTGGTGATGACGGGTGGGGTCGTAGGGCACAACCGTCCTCCATCGATTTCGGTGATTCGTCCCCTGCATATAACGAACCGGCCCGTCCGTCTATGCCGATACCAGTCGGAATCTTTACACATCGAGGTCGCGGATTCGGACGCTCCAGCTCAGGCATCACAACGCTCATGCTAATCCCAGTCGGGGTCTCGGCTCTGCTCATCGAAGCTCAAGCCCATTTCAACATCGTAGGGCAGTCGGACGACCCATTTCCGCTGTTTGCCTTCCGGATCATGGACAGGGCGCACGAGCCCTTTGCGCGCCAGTTCTGCATATTTTCGGGCGCTGATGCCGACGAAATAGCGGCTGGCCTCGATGAACGCCTCATCCTTGAGGCACGCCAGGTAGTCCTGTTCGAAGCATTCGGGCAGGACCTCAACGTTGTCGAAGAGTTGCTCGAACTCCTCCTCCTTCTGCGGATCGCTATTGAATGGTTGCATGTTTGCCAGGACGAGCGCAGCGTGTTGCGCGAGCCGTTGGTAGTCGGCTTCCCATTCTGCTCTCAGCAGGGGATCGCAGTAAATACGGTCGAGCCAGTCGTTGATCTGGGCTTCGTCGATTTCCTGCTCATTATGGCGCTCCAGCTCGGCGAGCGTGACCCGCACAATATGGCCTCGCCGCTGCGGGTCCTTGTGCCGCCCATAGACATATTGCCCGTCATCGGGCTGGCGGAAAACATGCACCGGGCAGATGCCTTTTGCGCAGGCACGATTCACCCGCCCAAAGCGCTGGAGCAACGCCTCGAGCGGAGCAGGGTCGGTGTAGATCGTGTCGAGATCGAGGTTCAGGCTGACCTCAACGACCTGTGTTGCTACCAACACCAGCGGCGCGCCGTGCACACCGATGCCGCAGCGCTCCATGATCGCACGCTCGCGCTCGGTGCGATCGCGGGTGATATAGCGGCTATGGATCAGCAACACCTGGTCGCGTGCAAGCCCGGCCTGCAGCAGGGTATCGCGCACGGTCTGGGCACGACGCACCGTATTCGCGCACGCCAGCACCTGCTTGCCGGCTCGGACATCGTCCACGATCCTCTCGATGCCGGCGGTCATCAGCTCACCATCCAGCAACTGCAAGCGATGCCGGCGGAAAGCGCGGAAGACTGCATCATCGGCGGTGATGGTGTGGTATGCCCCAAGAGCATCCGCCAGTTTATCGCGAATGATCTGCGGGAATGTAGCCGACATGATGAAAAACCGCGCGCCGTATCCCTCGCGCAGATACCTGGCGAGCGTCAGGATCAGCGCCAGCCGGCCTGGCTCATAGGCGTGGATTTCATCGAATACGAAGGCTGCCTGGGCATAATCGGCCAGCATAGCCTCGAAGCCGCGCAGTTGAAAGGCCGCCTTCAGCATCTGGTAGGGGCTGAATACTTTCAACGGGCGGGCGTTGAGCATGTTGATGTTCTTTTCCCATGCCGCACGCGCCGCAGCCGTAGCCGGCCGGGACTCCTGATCAATGAGCCGGGCGTAAAGCGCCTGCAGCGCGCGCCCGTGTTGGAGCCCAACCGCGTTTTCGCCAAAGCCTTTCAGTGGGTCCTTCAGCCGGTCGAACATCGCGTTCATGCTGGCCTGATAGGGCAGGGCGTAAAACAGGCGCGGCACGGGCTGGCTACCATCGCCGAGCGCCCAGTAGAGAGCGGCCTCGGTCTTGCCGCTGCCAGTCGGCGCGACGAGGATCGCCGATTGCTCGGACAACGCCGCGCTGTGCGCTTGATGACGATACGGCGTTTGTCCGGGCTTGAGGATGCGCGTGGCCAGGCTCTGCCAGCTCTCCTGGAGAGGCGCCGGGAGGCGCTTGAGGTGAGCCGAGGCCATGTGATCGGCGCTGGTCGTCAGGCCCCGCAACAAGATCGGTGGGAGCCTTTGGCGCATCGGCACCGGGCACCCGAGCTCATCGACCCAATCTTCATATTGGCGCAGCCAATGGCGCACCCGCTGGACGCCCTGCTGCAACACCAGCTTTACCGCCTGCTCCTGCGGCATGAGCGGCAACGGTCGAACCTCGTCGGGCGGGAATCCAAGCGCCGCGATCCAATCGGCGGCGCACGCATCGATCCAACGCCACAATCCACGCACGGTGATCGGTTCAAGCTCGCCCGCCAGGAGGTCAAGCGGGTCGGGCGTGGTGTCGGCGTAGAGGCGCTGGATGTCGGCTGCGTCGCGGTGATGCGAAACGATCGCCGCGACGATCCAACGCAGCTCCTCGGGGCTCAGCGCCGTCGCGATCCAATCCAGAAACGCCAGCGATAGCACCTCGTGACGCTGCTTCCAGGCGCCCGCACCCTTGAGCATGCCCTGAAAACTACGCGCCGCCTTACCGAAATCGTGGAGCATGCAGGTCCAGAACAGACAATGCCACAACTGGGGCGTTGCCGCCAGCAGCGGCAATGTCGGGCGGAGATGACGCAAGTCAGCCAGCCTGGAGAGCACATCCCACGTATGCTGGGCCAGCGTCTCCCCGCCCTGACTGGGGCTCTTCGCCAGAAGGTGATCCAGGTGATCAGGCCAGCACGAGGGCCTCATCGTCTGCTCCTGTGAACGTGTGCCAGACCAACCCCAAAGGCTGAGCGTTGACGCGTGCGGCGGTTGGGTCGGCGAAAAAGTGAAGCCGCTCGCCGCCGAAGCGCAACAAGTCAGCGCTGCTCACGCGCCGTTCAAGCACCAGGTAGCGCGCGAACGACGGCCGCCGGTTGCGCCGGTAGTCCAGCCAGCGCGGCATCAGCGTGACGACCCCCAACGCTGTTCGCGTCGCCATCTGGTAGGGTAGCAGGGTGTGTTCAAGGTAGACCTGGTCGCTGTCGATCAAATCGATCACCTCGACGCTCGTGTACCAGCATAAATCCTGCGAACGCCCAAGCACCACCGGATAGCGCGGGCTGCGGAAGGCGCCTTCCCATTCGGGCCGATTCAGGTACAGCACCAGCCGTGGCTGAAAGAGCAGTTCGCGCGTAAACGGGTTGACATTGCCTTCGAGCACCTTCGGATGAGCGCTGCCCGGCAACTTGCCACCCGATGGCGAGAGCACATGCACATGCTCCATGTCGTTGGTGCGACCACGGTGCGTGAAATGATAGGCGAACGCCAGCCCTTTGGGATCGACCCACTCGCCGAGCGCGCTGCAGATGTGGCCGTAGATCGTCGCCGGCGGAGGCATGGCATAACTTGGCTGTACGCTCTGCATGAAGTGAGGGTAGCGGAAGGACGTGGTGATGCCCTCCAGGACCACTTTGAGGACCCGCATCGTCGCCTCCTATGCCAGCCAGGATGCATGCTCGTCCACGTCGAACATCTCCACCAGCGCGAGAAGTGCGTCGCGCGGATGGCTGATCTGGATCGGATGTCGGGCCCCCGCATTGTACTCCGCGGCGAACTGCTCGAAGCTCGCGCGCTGATCGTCCAGGTAGCCACGCGCCCAGCCAACATAGATCGGCGACAAGATGTCATCGGCGAAGACATCCAGCGCCTCGCGCAATGCCGCGTGTTTGATCTCCGGCAGCCCCTTGCTGTTCGCGCCTACAACGTGCCCGAACATATGATTGCCGCCCTTGGTGACCGCGACGATGAGAAGGGCCGGGCTGACGTCGGTGTAGTGCAGCGTTTGCTTAGCGCCGCCCTCCAGGTGCGCCATGCCCTCGAAGAGGGCCTTGATGCGTGCGACCCGCATCGCGCGCGGCAGCCGGTAGGATTTCTCGCCTGCCAGATGCTCGATACCTGGAGTATCCTGCGCAAGCCTGATCCGCACATCATCGAGGTTGCGAAAGCCGGTCTTCTCACGGTAGGAGAATGTCCCGCAGGCGTGGAGATCGAGCGAGAACAATCCTTTGAGGGTGGTGCGGTAGAACTGATGCTCGTACGGCACCGGATTGCCCTCGTGGCGCGACATGGTGCCGAAATCATTGGTCGGTGTCACCGGCGCGATCGAGACCAGCGTGCTCACGCGGAAGGGTGAGGCACGCGTGATGGTATCGACGGTCTCGGTTTCACCGGCGCGTGACGCGTCGGCTTCGCGCTTGGCCCGTGCGGTTTCTTTCTTCGATGGCGCACGCATATAGCCGAAGAGATCGTCGTCCCACCAGAGGAGTGGGTTGGCATCGGTGTAGGCGACCTTTTCTTCGCGGTAGATCGGCGCAGCTTTCCAGCCGTTCCCTCGCTCCATCAGCGTTGTGCGCAGCCAATAGCGGAAGGCCTGCGCTGAAACGTAGGGAAAGCTGCCCTCTTTGGTCTTGATCACCTTGACGCCAACCGTGTTGTCCTCGCGCTCTCCGGGGATTGCACCGAGGTTATTGAGCGCTGAAGCCGGTGCATCGATCAACAGCAGGCCGGTCACGAATGCCATGAGAGACCTCCTTGAACAATGATGTTTGGCAGGATAACGAAATGGAGTGATCGCTCGACCTTACGCCGCGGCTGCCGCTGGTGCCGTTTCGGTCTCGCTTTCGGGCACCGCGTCGGGATTTTGCGCCAGCCAGGGGCGTAACTGGTCGATCATGCGCATGAGCACAAGATCGCGGGCTAATCGCCAATCGGGGCGCATGATCTCCTCACCCTCCTCGAATACGTCGATGTAGGTATGCACATCGAACAATGGCTCATAGCCGGCTTTGATGTGGTCAATATTGGCCTTGATCAGCATAGCACGAAAGTTGGCCGCGTTCTGCTCGGTGAAGAAATTTCGGAAGAATCGTTTGCCGCCTTGCTTCTGGACATACACGGCCAGGCCGTCGCCAAGCGCGCAGATACGTTTGATGCGATCTTCGTCCATGTGAACCACCTTTCCGAGAAATAATTCGACTAACGGCCACGAAACGAGACGCCATTCATTGCGCAGCGAATATTGCCGGCGCGGATCCTCCTCATATCCGGTGCGCCGCGGAATGCGTAGGAAGTAGACGCGGATAAAGCGGGCGATGTTTTCCGGCAGATCGAGCAGGTCGAACAGATCTTCGTACAGGTAGTTACGGCGCGGTGCAGCTATTTCAGTGGATGATGCGCGTTTGCCCTTCGGGGAGGATACCTGTTCCCATGCGCGCTGTACCACCTGGTTCCAGGCGTCGCGATACGGTTCGGTATGGGCGATCTGTAAAAAGCTGACGATCTCCAGTGGCAGGTGATACAGTTCAAGCGATGGGCTCTTGCCGTTGTTGAAATTGTATGCAGTCACCGAGGCCGGCTCGGTGCGCCGCTCGCTTCTGCTCCGCCGCCGTTCGGCCTCCAACAACGCCTCGATCAACAGCGTCTTGAGCGAGCGTTGCGCGCTGGGGAGCTTATCTTCGCCGGCCGCCTGGGCCTTTGTGACATCTCGTATATTCTGGCTGAGAAAACCGCGCGTCAGTTCGTAGGTCAGCGAATCGTTGTCGGAATGGACTGCCAACAACCCGACGCCGCATTTTGCACAGCCCATGGGAAAAAACTGGAGCGCCAGCAGCGCGACACCTGCGATCGGCAGGCCCGAGTCGCCGTAGGAGAAGAAGTTGATCGCGTCGTCGCCCTGCAAGAGCGGGATCTGTGCCCGACCGGCCCGGCTCTCCAGCAACTTGCCGGAGAGTCGAGCTGCCACCGCCGGCAGCCCGGTGAAGATGCAGCGTTCGTCATCGGCGCCTGGGGCCCGCCATTGGCGCAGGTGGCGATCTGCCCAGGCGGCGCGGGTCGCCTGGCGTGCCGCGCGCTCTTCCGGCGATAACCCCGGTTTGTCGGGGTTGTAGGCGTCCTGACTGAACCAGGCATTGCTCGTGAACGCCATGGTCAGGTGGCCGCGCAGCGGTGGTCGAACGTAATTCTGCTCGATATATGTCGCCACCTGCTCCAGGTCGTCGGTGGTCACGTCCTCGGGCCTGGTTTTGTTGGCGAATGCGGTGATCGCCGCCACGCCTACATCGACAAAGGGGTGGCCGGTATAGTGCAGCATCGTGCGACCCTCCATTTGTTCACCGTTGTGAAGCATTACGTGCTCACATCGCTATTCTATCCTCTTACCCTGCAAAAAAGTTGCAGGCTGGAAGGCATTTTTAGCCATCGCCACCAGCATGGTTGCGCAGCATGGCCCGGGCCTCCTCGGCGACCTCGGCGGCGAGCGCGGGCGGAGCAATCACACGCATATGCGATCCGTAGCTCATCGCCCAGCGGCGTACCTCGGCGAGTGCGCCGGTCTGGAATGTAAGCGTCAGGCTGCCATCAGTGTGTTCTACGATCCGCTGGGAGGGATGCCATTGTTTGCCCCGGATGTAGCGTGCCTGGTATGCGTCGAACCAGATCACCACCTCGACAGGAGTATCACCGCGTTCAGCCAGGAACCCCTGGGCAAGATAGGCCTCGGGCGAGAAAGCGGGATCGCGGGTAAAGCGCGCGGCTTTCAGCACCTGCCAGTCCTCGATGCGGCTGACCGCAAAATTGCGAAACTGGCCACGCAGGTGGTCGAAGGCGATCACCTGCCACTCGCCGCGCACGTTGTAGAGCTGATATGGCTCGATCACCCGCCGGTTGCGCTCACCGCGGCTGGCAGTGAAATAGGTTATTTCAACCGGCCAGCGCTCATGGATTGCTTCGTTGAGCGCCATTAGTAACGCCGGGTCGGCGCTGGCGGTCGCGCCGGCCTGAAAAATGTAATGCTGGGCCAACAGGCTCATGTCGAGCTGGACCTGATCGGGCAGGCTGAGCGCCAGCATGGCGACGGCTTTGCGCAACGGGGTCTCGAAGGTGGTACCCAGGTAGCGGCGCGCCAATTCGACGCTGAGGAAGAAAGCCAGCAGCTCGCCCTCGGTGACGAAGATCGTCGGGAGCGCCCAGGCCGGATCGGTGTAGTAGTAGCCACCGCGCATTCGATCGTAGGCCAGCGGTGCGTTCAGCCGCTCGCGCAGGAAGGCGAGGTCGGCGCGCACGGTGCGCTCGCTGACTTCGAAGCGATCCATGAAATGGCGGACGTTCGGGTACCTGCCGCCACGAATCGTGGCGTCCATCGCCACCAGACGCTCAAGCCGGAGCGACATTGTGTTCCTGCCCCCTGTCTCAGAATCGTTTGGCCGCCGGTCGCTCTGTCCGGTGGGCCATGGCCACACTCTAGCATACCTCCAGCGGTGCAAAGATTACGGTTTACGAACAATTCGATCGCGGCCAGGCCGGTTGTGGGTGCCTGATGCCCGCGGTGCGGGCGGTACGCATTGCGCGGCCACCATCGCCACGCACGGGTGGTGGGTGCACGGCGTGGTCATCGGCGATAGAGCGCCGAACGCGCTGGGCGTGTCTCATCCCCCTTGCCATCATCCCCTGTTCCTGCTATACTCTCCATAGGTGAACCGGATTATCGTCGTGCGATCGGGGCCGATGAAGCGCTGAGCCACAACTCCTGGCTGCCCGCCAGCGTTCGTTGATGATGGCCTTTGTGCCGTCGGCTTCAGTGCTGCTCGTTAGCTGCACAACCGAATCAACTGTTCACACGCTGTGGGCGCATCCCGCTCGCAGCGTTTTTGTTTGTGCGCGTGCACCAGCCAACAATGTAGGCCGGACGACGAACGAAGGATGCTGAATGCCGAACATTGATAGGATCTTTCAGTAAAAAAGTGGCGGGGTGGGGCGGGCCGCAGGTCTGCTCCAAGCCCCTCTCCTTGAAAGACGATAGGTGGATGGTTGACCTCGTCATTAGTTCGGAGTAGTGCTATGCTCGTGGTCAATAGAATCGTCAAACGCTATGGCGATACCCTGGTGCTAGATCAGGTCAGCTTCACGCTGAATGCCGGCGAGCGCGTGGGGTTGATCGGCCCCAACGGCTGTGGCAAGAGCACGCTGCTGCGTATCATCGCCGGCGTCGAGCAGCCCGATGCCGGCAGCGTCACGCGCCTCCCATCGAACCTGACGCTGGGCTACCTGCCACAGGGCTGGGATGGGCCGCCCGGCATGGGTGTCGCGGAGGCACTGCAGGATCCTCAGCGTAGTATCAGCGTCGCCAGGGCCGAGCTGGCCGCGCTTGAGCAGCGCATGGCTGGGCCTGGGCTGCAGCGCGATGAACTGGACGCGCTGCTCGAGGCGTATGCTGCTGCACAGGCGCGCTTCGAGGCGCTCGGCGGTTATGCATGGGAGCACCGCGTTGAGGCGGTGCTGGCCGGGCTGGGGCTGGCCGACCTGCCGCCTACATTGCCGGTCGCGGCCCTCAGCGGTGGGCAGAAGACCCGCCTGGGGCTGGCGCGGCTGCTGCTGGCCGGCCCCGCACTGCTGCTGCTCGACGAGCCCACTAACCATCTCGATATGAACGCCCTGGAGTGGCTGGAGCGTTTCCTCGCCGGCTACAACGGCGCGGTGCTGCTGGTCTCGCACGATCGCGTGTTCCTCGATCGAGTCGTGACCAGGATCCTTGAGTTGACACCGATCGATCGCTTTCATCCAACCTCGGAATTGCGCAGCTACGTGGGCGGTTACCGCGCGTACGCCGCCGCCAAAGAGCGCGAGCGCGCGATGCAGCTCGCCGCCTGGCAGGACCAGCAGTTCTATATCGAGGAGGTCGAGGCGGATATCCGGAAGCTCAAGGGCATGGCCCAGAAAATCCAGCAGGGGCCGAAGCGCGGCCGCGACCACTTCGGCCGTGTCTCGGCGAAGGTCGCGCGGCTGGCCAGGGCGCGCGAGCGCAAGCTGGAGCGCTACCACGAGTCGGAGGGGCGGGTGGAGAAGCCGCACCAGGATTGGCGGTTGAAGATCGATTTCACCACACCCTCCGATGGCGCTCGGGTGGTCCTGCGCGTTGAGGGCCTGGCGTTCAGCTACCCGCCGGTGGAGCACAGCGCTGGGGGCTTAGAGCCTGGAACTACACCGGGACAGGCTCCAGGATCCTGGCTCCAGGCGCCAACGCCCCGATTGTTGCACGATATCAGCTTCGAGCTGACCTACGGCGAGCGGGTAGCGCTGGTGGGGCCGAACGGCGCCGGCAAGACGACGCTGCTGCGGCTGATCACCGGGCAGTTGGAGCCGTGCGCGGGGCGAGTCGTCGTGGGACCTGGGGTGCGGATCGGGTACCTGGCGCAGGAGCAGGAGACCCTCGATGGCGCCAAGACGGTCCTGGAATCGCTGCGCGCCGTCGTGCCCTGGAGCGAGACCGAGGCGCGCAGTTTGCTGCATCGCTACCTGTTTAGCGGCGATGAAGTGTTTCGCCCGGTGGCGGCCTGCTCCTTTGGCGAGCGGGCGCGACTGGCGCTGGCGCTGATGATCGCGCAGGACTGCACTTTCCTGGTGCTCGACGAGCCGATCAACCACCTCGACATTCCGTCGCGCGAGCGTTTCGAGGCGGCCCTGGCGAGCTTCTCAGGTACGATCCTCACCGTGGCGCACGATCGCTACTTCCTGGAGCAGTTCGCCGGGCGGGTGCTGGCGCTGCGTGGCGGCACACTGCTGGACTACCCGGGCGGTTATGCAGATTTCGCGCTGCATTACGAGCGTGGCGCGGAGCGTGCGTAGATCCCCTGTGGGTCGAGCGCAGCGATGCTGCGCAGGTGCTCGCGGGCGCGCTCGATCTGCCCATGTGCGATCAGCAACTCGCCGAGCCGCAGGCGCAGTGCAATTTGCTGCCCGACCGGGCAGTGGGGAAGCAATGCTTCGGCGCCGTGGAGCGTCAGCGTCGCTTCGGCGAAGCGCTGCTCGGCGAGCAACTGCCCCGCCAGGGCGCAGCGGATCGTGGCCTCGGCGACCGGGTCGGACGCTACGGCCAGCCCG
>FLYN01000308.1_pt1 | contig 20340 bp, 21 predicted proteins | sample 1122621 | NCBI WGS metagenome assembly FLYN01 (sample SAMEA4346792, study PRJEB14843) | hot springs metagenome | biome: Terrestrial Biome; feature: Habitat; material: Sediment | place: India | collected 2012-06-12 | depth 1760 m
CGCGGGCATGTCGCGCGGCCCATCGCCGAGAAGCGCCAGCCGTCGGTCGAGCCTTCGCAGGATCGCGGCGGGCGCAAGCAGGCGAACACGCATGGCCGCCAGTTCGATCGCCAGCGGCAGGCCGTCGAGCCGCCGGCAGATCGCCGCCACCGTCGCCCCATTCTCCGCAGTCACCATGAAGGAAGGCTGGACCGCGCGGGCGCGGCGGACGAACAGTTGCACGGCGGCGTAGCTGTCGAGCGCATGCGCGCCATGTTCCGGCGGCAGCGCCAGCGGCGGAACGGCGTACTCCTGTTCATGCGTGAGGCGCAGGGGCGCGCGGCTGGTGATCAGAACAGTCAGGTGGGGCGCGGCGGCCAGCAGATCGGCTAGAAGCGGCGCGGCGGCGAGCACCTGCTCGAAATTATCAAGCAGGAGCAGCGCCTGCCGGTCGCGCAGCGCGCGGGTGAGGGTGGCGAGGTGATCCGTTCCGGTCTCTAATCCAAGCGCATGTACGATGGTTGGCAGCACGAAATCAGGATCGTTGAGTGGCGCGAGATCGACGAACCAGACGCCGTCGGCAAAGGTATCAGAGAGATTGGCGGCAAGATACAAGGCCAGGCGCGTCTTGCCGACGCCGCCGGGTCCAACAAGCGTGACCAGGCGCGTTCCGTCGTCGATCATGAGCGAGCGCAACGCGGCAACTTCATGCGCGCGACCGATGATTGGGTCTGATGCTGCCGGCAATGCCGCTGGTGCTGGCAGCGGCGCACGCGCCACATCAAACAGCTGCGCGCTTTCAGCATGGGACAGCGCGAGAACATCGGCCAGGCGCGCAGCGAGCCGCCGCGAAGGCTGGCGCGCGCCGGTCTCGATCTTCTTGATGGTTGTGAGGCCGCAACCGGCGCGCGCGGCAAGCTCAGCCTGCGTCAGGTCCAGCCCCCTGCGTTGCCGGCGAAGCCACGCGCCAAAGGCCAGGTGATGCTCTGTCATCGCAGGAACAGCCACGAATGGGAACGCTCGCATCTATTGTACACCAAAAGTAGCCAGAAGCAACGGTAACAATGTGCGGAGCTTCATGGGCGAGAATCCGGGTGTCCATGGCGGCGGTTCGCCCACGAGACGCGCCCATGATGAAACCTTTCGACGGCACTTATGGAGCGCCATCCTCCCCTTGCGCGGCGGGCAAGCCACAGATCGATAGGAAGCGACACAGCGCGCCAGAGTCGCCTTCGACATGCACGCTGCCCGCAGCCATGGCTTCATCCGGCTGAATCTGCCCGCTCAGCAAACCCAGGTATGTCGGCATGTCGGCATGCAAAGTCATGGCTGCATTGCGAGGCTCGCCCTGCTGCACATGAATCTCGCCATCCGCAATCTGCACCTGAAGCACCTCATTGTCTATGTGGAGCGCGTAAACTTCATTGATTCCCTGCGCCCGTTCGGGGCGGAAAAAGGTTTTGAGCGTCAGCGCGTAGGAGCCGACATGCAGCACGCTGGCACCGCCCGGCGCGGGCGGCACAAACTGGCTGCCCCATTTGCCAAGCTCGAGCAGCGTTGGCTCCAGCGCCTGCCCCACTGCAGTCAGTTCGTACACGGTTGACCCCGCAGGCGGCGGCAGGACGCGGCGGCGGATGAGGTGCTGCTGCTCCAGGCTCTTGAGCCGTTCCGCGAGCAGATTGGTGCTGATGCCCGGCAGCCCGTCCATGAGATCTTTGAAGCGGCGCGGGCCGGCGACCAGTTCGCGGATAATCAGCAGCGTCCACCGTTCTCCGATTCGATCCAGCGCATAGGCAAGCCCGCAGTATTGATTGTAACTTCGATTTTTCATGCTTTATAGTATACATAAAATGATAGGGAAGTTCAAGATTAAAACAGCCTGCTCTATAATTCAAAAATATGAACTTGACTTTTTGAAGCAAACAGGCTATACTTAACCGTAGAACATATGTACTGATACGATGTGTGGACACCCACCGGCGCAGCGTTACCGGTAATACTACCAACTGCGGTCGGCGGCCTCATGGGGCCTGAAAAGGTGATGCAATGAAGAAGCACGTGCTCTTTATTCACGGTGGTGGAGAGGAGGGGTACAAGGCAGACCAGGCACTGGCAGCCTATCTGCACGGCGCGCTGGGCGACTCGTATGAAGTGCGGTATCCAAAGATGCCCAACGCGGACAATCCAACCTATAAAACCTGGAGAGATCAGATTGAACAAGAACTCGCTGCAATCGATAGCGAGGTCATCCTTGTTGGGCATTCCCTGGGCGGCTCCATGCTGTTGAAATATCTTTCCGAGGAGCAGATCGACCGACCGGTTGCTGGCCTGTTCCTGCTCGCGCCGCCCTACTGGGGCGCTGCTGGCTGGCGCTACGATGAGTACGCTTTGCAAGAAGATTTTGCCGCCAGGCTCCCCGGAATACCGCGCGTGGTCGTGTATCACAGCCGCGACGACGACATCGTGCCGTTTGCCCACCTTGCGCTCTACGCAGCAAAACTTCCGCAGGCGATCATCCGTGAGCTTGACGGACGCGGACATCAGTTCAGGAACAATCTGTCGGAAGTTGTTGAGGATATGATAAAGAGGACCGAATGAACAAAGGAAGGTTCACCATGGATTGGAAGCTCGAAGTAGTTACGATCCCTGTCTCGGACGTGGATCGCGCCATGCGCTTTTACAGCGAGCAGGTCGGCTTCGTCATCGATCTCGACACCCGGCTCACCGACACGACTCGTCTCGTCCAACTGACACCGCCCGGCTCGGGCTGCTCGATCCACCTGAATACGGGAATCGACATGACACCCGGAACCGCGCAGGGCCTGATCCTCGTTGTGTCCGACATCGACGCTGCCCACGCCCAATTGGTCGCGCGCGGCGTGGCGGCCAGCCCGGTCCGGCACATGGAGGATGGTGCCTGGGTTGATGGACGCGGTGGAGACTGGAACTCCTTCATTTTCTTCAGCGACCCGGACGGCAACGGCTGGGCCGTGCAGGAGCGCCCGGCGTCCAGCTGATGCGCCGGTAATCTGAAAACGACACGCATTGCGCGGGCGGCCCATGCCGGGTGCCTGAAGGCGCTGGCTACGCGGAAAGACCGCGCAAGACCTGTTCACGGACAGGGCGAACGAGTCACCGCATACATCGTGTAAACGAAAGGAACCTTCATGACAACCAGCCCATCACAAACCGGCTACGCTCCGGTGAACGGCTTGCACATGTACTACGAGATTCACGGCAGCGGCGGCGTTCCACTGGTGCTGCTGCACGGCGGCTTCGGCCTGACCGACATGTTCAAACCAATTCTGCCGCAACTTGCCGCGAATCGCCAGGTGATTGCCGCCGACCTGCAAGGGCATGGGCGCACTGCCGATATTGATCGACCGCTGAGTCTGGAGGCCATGGGCGACGATATTGCCGCGCTGATCACGTACCTCGGCTTGAAGCAGGCCGACGTCATGGGCTACTCGATGGGCGGGGGCGCGGCCCTGCGCGCGGCGATTCAGCACCCACAGCTCGTTCGCAAGCTGGTGCTCGTGTCGGTGCCTTATAAGCGCGACGGCTGGTATCCTGAGATGGTTGCCAGCATGGGGCAGATGGGCGCGGAGTCGGCCGAGTTCATGAAGAACACGCCCATGTACGAGAGCTATGTCGCCGCCGCGCCCGACCCGGATCATTTCCCGGTGCTGTGCGAAAAAATGGGCCAGATGCTGCGCCGCGACTACGATTGGGGTGACAAGGTGAAGGCGCTGCCCATGCCCGTGCTGATCGTGGCGGGCGACGCCGATGGCTTCCCGCCGGCACATGCCGCACAGTTCTTCGCGCTGCTGGGCGGCGGGCTGCGCGACGGCAGCTGGGACGGTTCGGGCATGTCGAAGTCGCAACTGGCGATCCTGCCCGGCACCACGCACTACAACATCTTCTTCTCGCCCATGCTGCCTGCCGTCGTCACGCCGTTCCTCGACGCGCCAGTGCCGTAGGAGCGCAAAGAAAGGAGCAACAATGCTGCTGGAAAACAAGGTTGCCGTCATGTATGGCGCTGGCGGCCCGATCGGCGGCGCAGTGGCGCGGGCGTTTGCCCATGAAGGAGCCAGGGTCTTCCTGGCCGGGCGCACCCGGGCGACGCTCGACACCGTCGCCGCGGATATCCGTGCGAGCGGCGGCCTCGCCGAGACCGCCGTCGTTGACGCGCTCGACGAGCATGCGGTCGCCGCCTTTGTTGATGCGGTGGTTGAGCAAGCCGGGCATGTTGACATCTCCTTCAACGTCATCGGATACGGCGATGTTCAGAAGCCGCTGATGGAACTATCGGTCGCAGACTTCATGCAGCCGATCATGAATGCCATGCGCACGCAGTTCCTGACGACCAGGGCGGCAGCACGGCACATGATCGCGCGCGGGTCGGGGGTGATTCTGTATTTCGGCGGCGGCGGCCCGCAGACGCTGCCGGGGCTGGGCGGCTTCAAGGTCGCGCTCGACGCCCTCGAAGGGCTGCGCCGTCAATGGGCGCTCGAACTCGGGCGGCACGGCATCCGCGTTGTCACGCTGAAGACCGGCGGTATTCCCGAGTCGATCTCCGACGACTTCGCCGAGAAGGCCGCCATTACCGCCAGCATCGAACAGGAAACCCTGCTCGGCCGGGCGGCGACACTGGCCGATGTGGGCAACGTGGCCGCCTTTGTGGCCTCGGATCGCGCACGCACGCTGACCTCCACCGAGGTCAACATCTCATGTGGTGCGCTGGTGGATTAGACCGTCGATCCATGTTGAAGGGAACGCCTGTGTGCAGAAATATCAAGCCGTTGTTCAACTTCGAGCCGCCTGCGACTGAGGACGAGATTCGGGCAGCGGCGCTCCAGTTCGTGCGCAAGATCAGCGGCTTCAGCGCGCCATCAAAAGCGAATGAAGCCGCCTTCCTCGCCGCCGTTGACGAAGTGGCCGCTGCCGCGCGCAACCTGCTCGACGCGCTTGAGACAAACGCGCCGCCGAAAAGCCGTGAGGATGAGGCAAACAAAGCGCGCGCCCGTGCCGCGCAAAGATTTGCTCGATAAGAAATCCCTGAAACTGCATGAGCGTACAGGCTATTGTTTTTGTCAGCCAGCACATTTCAGATACCATAACAAGGACGGTGAACATGAACAGAGTTACCTCGAAAGACGGAACCCCGATCGCATTCGATCGGATAGGCGATGGACCGGCGATCATCTTCGTCAATGGGGCGACGGCCACGCGAACGGCGGGCGCAGGCATCGCAGAACTCATGCCGCACTTCACCGTGTTCAGCTACGACCGGCGGGGGCGCGGCGATAGTGGCGACACCGCGCCGTACGCCGTTGAGCGAGAAATCGAAGATCTTGATGCGCTGATTACCGAAGCAGGCGGAGAAGCGTTCGTGTTCGGCCATTCTTCCGGCGCGGTGCTGGCCCTGGAGGCCGCGCGTATGCTTCCCACCAGGATCACCAGGCTGGCGGTATACGAGCCACCCTTCATCGTCGACAACAGCCGCCCACCGCTTCCACCGGATTACGTGGAGCACCTGAACGCATTGATCGCGGCAGGCCGACGAGGCGATGCGCTCGAATATTTTATGACCGTGGCCGTGCAAGTTCCCGCCGAATTCATTGCCGAGATGCGGAACTCGCCCATGTGGACGGCAGCCGAAGCGGTAGCGCACACGCTTAGCTATGACGGCGCGATCATGGGCGACACCATGAGCGGCAGCCCCGCGCCGCTTGCACGATTCGCCTCGGTGACAGTTCCCACGCTGGTCATGGATGGCGGCGCATCCCCATTGTATATGCATCATGCGGCGCAGGCGCTTGCGGATGTGCTGCCGAATGTGCAGCGCCGCACCTTGGAAGGCCAGGATCACGGTGCCGCGCCAGACGTGCTTGTGCCGGTGCTGGTGGAGTTCTTCTCAAGCTGACATGAAGCCAGGTGTGGAGCAAGGCCATGCATGCTAGTGAGCAGAGCGATCAGCATGAAAGCTGATAATGGCCTTGCAAAACTGCGCCGCATACCTTCGTTGATCGATGCTGGCTCCTGATGTATCCTATCGTGCTGGAACATGAGATCTGCAGCACGAAAGATTGCTGAATGATGAGCGAGCATACAGCCGGCGATCTGACCGACATCCTGGATACTGTCTACCGTTCCGAGTCGCGCCGTATCCTCGCCACCCTCATTCGTCTGCTCGGCGACTTCGACCTCGCCGAGGAGGCGCTGCACGATGCGTTTCGGGCCGCACTGGAACAATGGCCGAAGGAAGGCGTGCCCGCCAACCCGCGGGCATGGCTTGTTTCGGCCGGCCGCTTCAAGGCCATCGACACGCTGCGCCGCCGCGCCCGCTTCGATGCTTCGATGGCCGAGCTTGCGGAACAACTCGGACAGAATTCGTATGATCCTGCTGAGTTGGAAGGCGAGCATGTCGAGGACGATCGGCTGCGGCTGATCTTCACCTGCTGCCACCCCGCGCTGTCGCCCGAGGCGCGGCTGGCGCTGACGCTGCGCGAGGTTTGCGGCCTCACCACCGAGGAGATCGCGCGCGCCTTCCTCACCACGCCGCCTACCCTGGCCCAGCGCATTGTGCGCGCCAAGGCCAAGATCCGCGACGCCCGCATCCCCTATCAGGTGCCCTCGCGCGCCGAGTTGCCCGCGCGGCTGGCCAGCGTGCTCCACGTGATCTACCTGGTGTTCAACGAGGGCTACGCTGCCTCGGCAGGCGATGCGCTGACGCGCCCCGACCTTTCCGGCGAGGCGATCCGCCTGGGGCGGCTGCTGGTTGCGCTGCTGCCGGAAGCCGAGGCGCAAGGGCTGCTCGCGCTGATGCTGCTCCACGATGCGCGCCGCGCGGCGCGCACCTCGCTGGAGGGCGACCTGGTGCCGTTGGAGGAGCAGGACCGCTCGCTGTGGAACCATGCGCAAATTGCTGAAGGCAGCGCGCTGGTGGAACAGGCGCTGGCTGCGCCTCAGTTCGGGCCGTACACCGTTCAGGCGGCCATTGCAGCAGTCCATGCGAACGCGCCCACCGTCGCCGCAACCGACTGGCATGAGATCATCGCGTTGTACGATCTGCTCATGCAGGCCACCCCATCGCCGGTCATCGAGTTGAATCGCGCCGTGGCGGTGGCGATGCGCGACGGGCCAGCGGCCGGCCTGGCGCTGATCGACGCCATCCTGGCGCGCGGCGATCTGACCGATTACCACCTGGCGCATGCCGCCCGCGCCGACATGTGCCGCCGCCTCGGGCGGGTGGCCGAGGCCAGAATCTCCTACGAACGCGCGCTTGGTCTCGCTCACCAGGAGCCGGAACGTCGCTTTCTGGAGCGACGGCTGGCAGAACTCGACGCATAATTCTTACCACGAAAACACCAAGGCACCAAGAAGAAAATATTTCTTGGTGTCTTCGTGCCTTGGTGGTGAAAATCCTGACCCTTCAAAATTGCTCTAAAATTCGTCGAATTGGTTGTCGATTTTCCTTGATCCCGAACGACTATCTGGTGAAAGGCGCAGAAACAAGGAGGCACAACATGCGAGAACTGATCGTCGCTGAATTTATCACCCTGGACGGCGTGATCCAGGCGCCCGGTGGTGCGGATGAAGACACCGAAGGCGGCTTTACGCATGGCGGCTGGACCCTGCCGTACTGGCACGATGAGATTGGCACGCACTTCTTTCAGGCGATGTCTCAGGCCGATGCCCTGTTACTCGGTCGCAAGACATGGCAAATCCATGGCGGCGCGTTTGAACCGATGGAAGGCGATCCATTCGCCGACACGATGAACAACATCCACAAATACGTGGTGTCTACCACCTTGAAATCCAGCTCGGCCTGGCGGAACTCGACCCTCATTCGGGAGAATGTCGTCGACACCGTACGCCAGCTCAAACAGCAGCCCGGCAAGAACATTCTGGTGGACGGAAGCAGTGTGTTGATCCGAACGCTGGCGCAGCATGATCTGGTTGATGAGTATAGCCTGCACGTCTATCCTATTGTGCTGGGCGGTGGCAAGCGATTGTATTCGGAAGGCAAGCGCCTCGATTTGACATTGGTGGAGGCATCACCCCTTCCGACAGGCGTCGTGTTCATGCGCTATCGACGCACCACATAGTGAGCTGAACGGGAGCATTAGAAGGAGTACCAACCATGCGATTCATGATCATCCACAAGAGCAACGAGGCAAATGAGGCCGGTATTCCGCCGAGCAAAGAACTGATTGAAGGCGTCAGCCGACTGCTGGGCGAGGCGGCGCAGCAGGGTGTGTTGTTGGCAGGCGAGGGCGTCCATGCCAGCTCCAAGGGCGCGCGGCTGAGCTACTCGGGCGGAAAGTTTACCGTGACTGACGGGCCGTTTGCCGAGGCGAAGGAGCTGATCGCCGGCTTCGTTATCGTCGATCTGCCCTCAAAGGCAGATGCGATCGAGTGGGCCAAGCGCTACGCCCAGGTACTCGGCGACGTCGAGATCGAAATCCGTCAGGTAGTCGAGGCGGAAGATCTCGAAGGCTAATCCCGTCCGCATACGAATGTTCGCCACAAAGATTCCGAGACTCATTAGCTCTTTGGGCCTTCGAATCTTCGTGGCTGTTCCAAAAGGAGCATGACATGCTCATGGCAGCAAACGCAACTCCCGTTTCGAAGAAAGTGTTCTGGATTGGCCACATCATCAGTGGCTTCGCGATCCTGTTTTTGCTGTTCGACGCAATCATCAAAGTGCTGCAACTCGCGCCCGCCGTCGAGTCCACCGTCCAGCTTGGCTACGCCGCGCAGCTTGTGCTGCCGCTCGGGTTGATCGAACTGGCATGCATCGCTGTCTACGTCTTTCCGCGCACCGCCGTGCTCGGCGCGATCCTGCTGACCGGCTGGTTTGGTGGCGCGATGGCGACGCATGTGCGCGCCGGATCGCCGCTGTTCTCGGTCATCTTCCCGATCATCATCGGCGCGCTGGTCTGGGGCGGCTTGTTCTTACGTGACGAGCGGTTGCGCGAGTTTCTGCCGCTGCGTAAGCCACTTGCGCACTGATTTGGACACGCTTGTAAACCGAAGGATAGAACTAACCGCCAAGCCTGCCCTGAAGACCGTCGAAGGGACGCCAAGGTCGCCACGTTCATGTTTTCTTCCTTGGCGCGCGTGGCGACCTTGACGGGGATAAATCTCGTTGGAGTGTCAGTGTCTTGGCGGTAAACACCTCGAAGGAGCAACTCATGGAATACGTCATGTCCAAAGACGGCACCGCGATCGCGTATGACAAGCTGGGCAGCGGCCCGGCAGTGATCCTGGTCTGTGGCGGCTCGGTCGACCGGATGTCAAACGCCGGGCTGGCCGAAGCGCTGTCGCCGCATTTCACCGTTTACAACTACGACCGGCGTGGGCGCGGCGACAGCGGCGACCACGAGGAGTACGCCGTCGCGCGCGAGATCGAGGACATTGCGGCGGTGGCCGCGGCGGCAGGCGGCACGGCCTACCTGTACGGCACCTCGTCCGGTGCAGCGCTGGCGATGGAAGCGGCCCGCGTGTTGCCCGGCACCATCACCAGACTGGCGCTGTGGGAGCCGCCCTACATTATCGAGGGTACGCGCCCCCGGCCACCCGCCAACACCGCGCAGATTTACCGCGATCTTGTGGCACAGGGCAAGCGGGGCGAAGCCGCCGAATATTTCATGACTCAGGTCGTCGGTTTGCCACCCGACTTCGCCGCCTTTGCCCGCACGCAGCCCTGGTGGGCGCAGCAGGAAGCAATCGCGCACACACTGGCCTACGACGCCGAAATCATGGGCGACTACTCGCTCCCGGCCGAACGGCTGGCGCAGGTGCAGACGCCAACCATTGTTTTGGCCGGCAGCGCCAGTTTTCCGTTCATCATTACCGCTGCCGAGAAGGTGGCCGAAACGATGCCGAACGCACATTACCAACTGCTGGAAGGTCAGGAGCACAACGTCGATCCAACTGTGCTTGGCCCGGCACTAACGGCATTTTTCAACAGCTAGAGCCAAATTCGTGCCACAAAGACCCGAAAGCGCCTGGGAATGAAAAATAGCGTCCTTTCGGCTCCGGGTCTGTGTGGCACAAAAGGCATCGTATGCCGCGCCAGGGGCAAAATGGTTGGAGGCGGACATGAAGTACGTATTTCTGGCTTACAACGACGAGGCGCTCCTTCAATCCATGCCGCCCGGCGATCTCGCTGCGTTCGGCGATGCATGCATGGCCAGCAACGAAGCGCTGCGGGCCAGCGGCCACCTGCTCGCAGTCGCAGGCCTGCAGCGCAGCGACACGGCCACGACAGTGCGCATCCAGCATGGCCGGATTGTGCTCGCCGATGGCCCGTACGCCAAAACCAGGGAGCAACTCATCGGTCTCTTTGTTATCGACGCGTGCGACCTGAATGAAGCTATCCAGATCGCTGCGACGATGCCGCAGGCCCGCGCCGGCCCGATCGAAGTGCGGCCGGTTATCGGATAATATTCGCAAACCCATGGAAAGAGAATCGTACAGAGGAGTGCGATCATGCGCAACATTGTTGTCACCACGTTTGTGTCGCTGGATGGCGTCATGGAAGACCCGCAGTGGACCATGCCCTACTGGAATGACCAGATCGCCAGGGTGAAGTTTGATGAATTATTTGCCAGCGACGCGATGCTGCTGGGGCGCGTGACCTACGAGGGCTTCGCGCAGGCGTGGCCCGGCCGCACCGACGAGCAAGGCTACGCCGACCGCATGAATACCATGCCCAAGTACGTCGTTTCGACCACGCTCAAGCGCGCCGAGTGGAGCAATTCCCACATCATCAGCGGCAATGTTGTGGATGAGATCGCCCGGCTCAAGCAGAGCGAGGGCGGCGACATTCTTGTCCATGGCAGCGCTACGCTGGTCAACACGCTGATTGAGAACAATCTGGCCGATATGTTCAGGCTGTTGATCTATCCGCTTGTGCTGGGCCAGGGCCGCCGCCTATTCAAGGACGGCAGCCGCGCCACACTCAAACTTGTGGGGACCCGGCAACTCGGCAATGTGACAGAGTTGGTCTACCGCACAGCAGCAAGCGAAGCATAGCACGCGGCGTGCGCCCGGCAGCTACCGCGCCTGCCGTCGGATGTGGTGGACATGCGCCGCATGCAACAATGAAGCCGCTGTAGCACACTTGACATGTGGAACATGTGTGCTGCACTGTTCCTGCCAGCGATCACCGTAGCTTCATGAAGCGCGGATTTGCATGATGCCCGCGAGGAGCATGAGCCAATGACTCACCAGACTGCATCAATGAACACATCATCAGTCGAGACAGCCATCACTGCGCTGTATCATCAGTTGCTGAACGCCTGGAACATGCGCAACGCACGCGAGTACGCAGATCTCTTTGCCAAAGATGGAAACCTGATCGGCTTCGACGGCAGCCAGATCAACGGTCGCGCCGAAGCCGAGGTTCATATAAGCCAGATCTTCGCCGACCACCAGACGGCTCCATACATCGGCAAGGTGCGCGAAGTGCGCATGCTCGCCCCCGATGTGGCCATGCTGCGTGCAGTCGTCGGCATGGTGCCGCCCGGCCAGAATAATATTAATCCCGCCGTCAACGCCATTCAGACGTTGATCGCCGTGCGGCATGATCAGGCGTGGCGCATCGCTCTTTTTCAAAACACGCCCGCATAGTTTCATGGCCGTCCTGACCTTGTGCAACAACTGACCGATGAGTTACGCGCGCTCTTGCAGCACGAACAGAAGCGTGATATGGCCTGAGTGTATGCGGCGGGGAGGATGAAGCCTTCATGCTGCGCCCGAATCGAACGTCAGCTAAGAGAAGAAGCGCGGGTTCATGAACCACCATGTGCCCCACGCATTGACCACAACGCCGAGCAGAATCAGCGCGCGCACCTTCCAGCCGACGCGCGGCCCGGCGGCGAGCGCCAGCAAGATCAACACCGGCGTCATGAAATCCAGGCTAAAGCGGTAGCCAAACTGCCACCAGCCGGTGTTATAGTAGGTCAGCAGCGGGATCAGCAGCAGGGTCGCCGCCGCCCACGCGCCCACCGCCAGCGACACCATAAGATATCGCTTCGAGGCGGTTGGCGCGGGACAGACCACGCTCAAGCTGATCTACTCCCGGCCGTTTGAAAAGGGCGTGCCGCCGCAGAAGACATTTGCCGCCAGAGTGCTCGTTACGAGCCAATAGTGAGGGTTAGAGCCGATCAGGTGATCATCCATGCCGGTCGATCCGTTTGCTCCCGCTGCGCCACGTCTGCCCATCGATAGTTATGCAGTACCGTGGTGAGCCGCAGATCAGCACCGGCGACAGCGCGGTGTCGGTCTGGACGATCCCGACCCACGAAGAGCCGTATGGTTGCGGAACATACCACCTCCAAAGACACCGACCCTGTCACCGAAGATGTCGGCCCTGGCGATTCCTCGAACATGGTCTTCAGCGACGCTGCCGGCACCTATGGCCGCGGGCGGGCGATGGTGATGGCCACCGGCATGCACACCGAGATGAGCGAGATTGCCAGCCTGCTGCGCCAGACCGAAAGCGAGCCCACGCCGCTCCAGGAGGAGCTCAATCGCACTGGCAAGCTGCTGGGTATCGTGGTGGTGATCATCGCGCTGGTCATGATCCTCACCATTCTGCTGGTCGAGGGCATTCGCGAGTTCATGGCGGTGCTGGTGGTGAGCGTGCGGCGCATGGCCACGCGCAACGCGATTGTCCGCAAGCTGCCGGCCGTCGAAACGCTCGGCTCGGCCACGGTGATCGCCTTGGACAAGACCGGCACTCTGACCAAGAACGAGATGACCGTGCGCACCATCGTGACGGCCAACGGGCAGGTGGTTGCAATGACCGGCGACGGCGTGGACGATGCGTCCGCACTCAAAACGGCCAACATTGGCGTGGTGCTGGCAAGCGTGCTCGGCCTGACCGCGAGCGGCAACGAGGTGATCATCGCGCCGCTACTGGCGACGCAGTTTCTGTGGATCAACCTGGTGACGGACGGCGCCCGCGCTGGCGGTGGGCCTCGACCCGGCCGATCCTGACGTGATGAAGCAGCGGCCCCGCCCGCAGGGCAGCGGGGTGATTAGGCGTGAGATGTGTGCCAGGGTGCTCTGTCGGGGACACGAGTACTATCTGACGATCGAGATCACACATGATTGCACGTGAGCTTGATCGCACCGCTGGTTGCGGCGCGGTGCCTCTCCGCACACGAGTCGCGAAGTGGGGCATCAGGATACTGCAGCCCGCGTTTGAGATGCGTGATCGGAACCGTTACGGGGTCGTGGGTCTGATGGAACGCTGTTGATGATCAGCACCGCTCTCGTCGGAGGCTGCCCTTTTCGCCTGTCGTTTCCGGAACGATGCTGATGATCAGCACCGTTCCCGTGCGCCGCTCGTTTCTTAGGATCGGCTTGCATCAGAGTGCAGACGAGGGCAGGGAGCATCCACATCGACAAATGAGCAGATCAACCGCCTGCCCCGGCTGCTCGGCGACATATGGCAGAGTGAGGACGGTGGCAGCGGAACGCGACCATCGGCTGGTGCCTGTCCGCGATGGGGCGATCGATCGGGGTCAGACTGACCCGCATCCGGCCCTTGCTGAGGGCTCCGACACTGACAAAACAGCTAACAGAGGTGACAAATTAGCTAACAAATGATACGATAGCGGTAGAAAAACACGATAGATCAGAGAGCGGTAAACCCGCTCTCTGACGCCCTGGAGCCGGTGGTCGGATTCGAACCGACGACCTGCTGTTTACGAAACAGCTGCTCTACCGCTGAGCTACACCGGCATGCCCGGCTTGTGCACGCCGCTATTGTAGCATAGACAGCATTGGGATGCAACCGCGGCTATAATCGCGCCAGGATACCCTTCAGCAGCGCAGCGAACCTGGGCCGGGCTGCCTCGCCCGCCGCGAGGACCTCCTCGTGGTTGGCGGCGGGGCCTTCGGGCAGCGCGAGGTTGCTGATCAGCGAGATACCCAGCACTCGCATGCCGGCGTGGCGCGCGACGACCACCTCGGGCGCGGTGGACATGCCCACCGCGTCGGCGCCGAGCGCCCGGCACATGCGCAGCTCGGCGGGGCTCTCGAAGCTCGGCCCGGCCAGCATCAGATAGACCCCATCGCGCAGGGTCGTTCCCTGCTCCTGGGCGACGGCGTGGGCCAGGCGGCCCAGTTCGGCGTCGTAGGCGCCGGCCATCGCCGGGAAGCGCGGCCCGAGCCGATCGTCGTTGGGGCCACGCAGCGGATGGTGGCCGGCCATGCCAGGCAGGAAGATCTGATCCGCGATCCGCATCAGGTCGCCGACTGCCCAATCGGGCCGCAGCCCGCCGGCGGCGTTGGTGACGATCAGGATCTCGCACCCGAGCGCCCGCAACACGCGCACCGGGAAGGTGACCTGCTGCATCGAGTAGCCCTCGTAGAAGTGAAAGCGCCCACGCAGCACTGCCACCGTCTGCCCGGCAAGCCGACCGAGCGCCAGCTCACTGCGGTGCCCCGGCACGGTCGAACGCGGGAACTGCGGTATTTCGGCGTACGGCACGACCACGGCATCGTCGAGTTCGTCGATCAGCGTGCTCAGCCCCGAGCCAAGGATCAGCCCGACCTGCGGCTGGGCTGGGGTGTACGCCCTGATCGCCTCGCGCGCCTGTTCGATCGAGAAGTAGAGATCATCCATAGGTGTGCTCTGCCACAGCACCGGCATAGCATGCCCGCGGGTGGTTCCCGTGGCTGTGGGCTTTAAATGCGGTTCAGCAACTCGCGCTTCTTGGCCTCGAACTCGGCCTGGGAGAGGATGCCCTGATCGCGGAGTTCGGCCAGCTTCTGCAAGGTCCGTTCCAGATCGTCATAGGCTGCGTCCGGCTGCACATAAGCGGCGACCGCCTGGGGATCGAGATAGCCATAGCCGCGGCTGTGCTCGTGTTTGGCATCGAGCATCGCCCGCTTGAAGTCGAGCGGGTGGGCGATCTTGCGCATCGCGTTGATGCCGACCTCGGAAGCGGTGAGGATCTCGATATCGCCAAAGTCGAAGATCCGCCCCAGCCAGCTCTGGCGCAGCTCCACGTCGTTGATCTTATCGAGCGACGAGTCGATCACTTCCTTGTTGAAGATCCCGCGCACCTGGATCACGCGCTGATCGGTGACCACATACGCCTCGTTGTCCCAGCGCATGTAATCGAGGATGGCGCTGATCAGCACGATCAGGCTGATGATGCCACAGACGATCAGCACAAGCTGACCGACCGGCACCCCACCGATCGGGGGCCTTCCACGGAAGGCGGCCTGCGAGGCGAGGCCGGCGGCGATCAACACACCGATCAAGAACAGCTCGGTCAGAACGTTACTGACCAGGACGAAGGTATGCTTCCGCCCGATGTAGAGGATGCGCTCACCTCGCCCTAACAGGTCGTCGATGTAGGCCATGGATCTGCTCCTTGTACGAGGGCTGGAACGTTATGGGAGATGCGGCAGAGTTCGGGCCTGTGGCCCGCGGAGATGGCTGTGCGATCGGGCCTGGCGGGGCTACATTCCGCCAGCCATCGCGTGGGCGGCCAGCTAAACCGATCCACCACGTCGAGGGTGCGGGTCTTTATCAGGCTCCTACACCCAATCTGCATCTCAGGCCTTCAATCTTTCTACCTCATCAAGGAACGCGACCGACTTGAGATCGCGTTCGAGGATATGGCGGATGTAGCTGCGCAGCACGATTGTGGCCTCTGCGCGAATAGGAGCCGAGATGCTCAGCCGCTCGATCGCTTCGATAGGTTGGGCCTGCAGGAAGCGCAGCAGCTTGAAGGCGCTCAAACGCAGCGGCACAGCCGCCCGGTCAGTAGGGGCACAGCGCGGGCAGAGCACCCCGCCGGCGGTGGCGCTGAAACGGTTGGCCTCCTCGGTCAGCGCGTCCTGGCACACGGCGCAATGATACAGTTGGGGCCGGTAGCCGAGGTAGCCCAACAGATGCAATTCGTAGAAGCGCAGGATCAGATCGATCTGCGGCATGGTGTCCAGCGCCTGCAAGGTTGCCACCAATAACTCGAACGCCGGGCGATTTTCGTCTTCCTCCTCGGTCAGCCGATCGATAAGCTCGGCGACATAATAGGACGCGCCAATGCGCCGGAGGTCGCTGCGCAGCGCTGCGAAGCCGTGGAGAATCGTGCTCTGGGTAACGATATCGAGGGTGCGCCCGACCGCCAATAGCAGCGAGGTGTGGGTGAAGAGCTCGATCGAGCCGGCCAACCGGCTGGTGATTTTCCGGGCACCTTTGGCCACAACACGGCGCTTCCCGCGCGGCGTTATGATCGTCAGCAGGCGATCGGCTTCGCCGAAGTCGCTGCGCCGGATGATCACTGCCTCGGTTCGATAGACTCGCTCGCGCATATCTTTGACAGGCTGGCGGAGCAGCAAGCTGACCGTAGCTGGATTCGCATCCTGGCCGCCGGTGACCGTGCCGACGAAAGGGCTCGATCAGCGCAGCTGGGGCGATGGTCTTTCAGTCCCATCGTACCGGTGATGGGGTGTTGATCCTTCTGCTGAAAGACGATGGTTTGCCGGATGCCACCGCCGTATGATAGTTGCCGCTGTGTTCGAGCATTACGAAATGTCACTGCAGCTTGTCCCCGCTGTCGGGGAGCCATGTTCGCACGATCACGCCGTATTATAGGTGATCGCGGGGGCTGCGGTCAACCGGCAGATGGCGCTACTGTGCCAGGGGGCGATCGAGGAATCTGTTTGAAAGATTGGTAAGGGTAAGCTATTGATTATTACCATCTGTCGTGCTATGATAGTCTTCCAATCATCTCGTTGTGATCCGTCGAACTCGTGCCTCAGGGTGGCATGCGCCTGGCCGGTATGAGCGCCGGGTGTGGTCGCCCACCACGCGTGCACTGCGCTCGGGTCGAACCAACCGGGCGGGCTGATTGTCGCCAGTCCTCGACGCTCACGGCGTATTGTGCACACCGCTGCTCACGCGATCGCGTTCCGAGGCCACGTTGCCTCACCCGGCCGCATACGCATCATGAGGGGGTAGGTATGGTCCATCATCGCGTCCGTCGTCCATCGTTGATCGTGCTGTTCGGCATGTTCAGCGTCCTCGCCGCCTTTGTTCTGAGCATGCGATCGGCTCTGCCCCCGGTTGCCCTGACCCGTTCCGCACCGTCCGGCGGCCCCAGCACGGTCACCGATGCGCAGGGCCGCTTCCGTTTTGAAGGGCTGAACCGCAGCTCGCACCTGCTGCGCGTAGATGTGCAGACACTGCCAGCCGAGGTTCGCCCCGCGCGCGCCGCGCCGGCGCTGACTCTCTCGCCGGGGGTGACGCAGGCGCGCGAAGTGGCGCCGGGGGTGGTGCTACGCGCGACCTACCATGACACCGGATCGGTCCTCGATGGTGTGCTGTTCCGCGACCGCGACGGCGATGGGCTCCAGGGGCCGGACGAGCCGGGTCTGCCCGGGGTGCAGGTGATCGACCCCGACTTCTACCAGTACTTCGTCCCCTTCAACGACAACAACCTGTACCAGTCGTTCGCCGATGTGCTGGGGCCTGCCTGCCTGAACGACCCCAATGTTTCGACCACGATCGCTTCGACGATCGCGATGACTCCGAGCTCGAACGGCACGACGATCTATTACGATCATTGGGAAGACGGCTACGATCCCGATCCGACGACGCCCGGCCCGACGACGCTGGTTATTCCTAACCTGGCAGCCGGGCAGGTGCAGCTATGGCAGAACAACATCCCGATCCCACGTACGAGTACCCGGCTGTTCGATGGCCGTGACCGGATCACGATCATCGGCCAGCCGGCCCAGGCGGTGCGCGCCGCCTGGCTGACCAGCCCCGGTACGCGGCTGGCCGGCGCGTGGGAGATGGCGAAGGTCTCGGATTGGGGCCGCCGCTATATCATCCCGGTCGGTGAGGATATCGGGCAGCGCGGGTCGCAGAGCTTCGGCGACTACGACTACGTCAGCATCGAGGTCATGGCCGCCTACGATGGGACGGTGGTCCAGATCGATACAAACGCCGACGGCATCTTCGATCTTGTTCGGACGATCAGCGCCGGCGAGACGACCTACGTCCGCGGCTCGGCCAACCAGCAGGGCTTCGCGATCGTCAGCGGTGCCGAGGTCCAGGCGACGCTGCCGGTGCAGGTGCAGGTGCGGGCCGGCAACTGTCGCGCGCCCTACTCCGGTCGCTCGTACTCGCTGATCCCGGTCGAGCGCTGGTTCAACGAGTACTGGAGCCCGGTCTCGAGCTTCTTCACTGGCGCGAACAATTGTACGGTGCGCTACCTCCCACCTCAGGATAACCGTAACCTATCCGCCGATGTCGATATCTACATCTATAACCCGAGCACGGCTCCGCTGCCCGTCACCTACGAGGATATCAGTGGCAGCGGGACGATCACGATCCCGCCGCGTGCGACTGGCAGCTACCTGAAGCTGCGCTTCCCTACCGGAACGCCCGGTCCTGGCTCGATCCCGCGCTCGAACACCTATGGCGTCCATCTGACGGCGCCCGGACCGTTCTCGGCCGTCACGGCGGTCGATACGACCTCGCTTGGGAACAACGGCGCCGACTTCGACTGGAGCTATACGCTGGTCCCGGCCCGCGATCTCAGCTCGCGGGTGGTGCTGAGCTGGGCGCCCGGCAGTGCAGCGTCGAATCTCAGAAGTGAGGTGAACGGTAGCACGGCGTATGCCCAGGCCACCCAGGACGGCACGCTGGTCTTCGCCGACCTGAACGGCGATGGTACACCCGATCAGTTCGATACCGATGGCGATGGTGTGCTGGAGGCTTCCAGCGCCTATGGCTACAACGAGTTGGCCTCGAACACGGGCGTCCTGCTCAACCGCGGCCAGATGGTGCGGGTGAGCGATCCCATCGATCACAATATGACCGGCGCGGTCATCTCGTCGCAGGACAACAACCATCGCCTGGCAGTGGTGTACGGCGAGGATGCCTGTATCGCGGGGCCGCAGAATCCCTTCCTCGATCTCGGCTACACCGTGTTGCCGTTGCCGATCCCCGAGCTCAGCAAGAGCGCAAAGCTGGTGATCGATGCCGACCGCTCCGGCGATGTCTCGCCAGGCGATACCCTGGAGTACACCGTGCTGGCCTACAACAACGGCGTCGGCCCGATCGAGAACCCGGTGATCACCGACCTTCTGCCGTATACCTATACCAGTTTCCTGATCGGCTCGATCGCGAGTGTTCCTGCGCCGCTGGCACCCCCTGGTGTTCTCTACGATGACGGCAGTGGCACGTTCACGTATGTCCCAACCGGCGCGCCCGGCGCGCCCGACCCGCTGATCCACGCCTTCCGGGCGAACTATGCGACGCTGGCCCCGGGCGATTCGATCGTGATCACGTTCCGGGTACAGTTGCACGCTCAAATCCCACCCGAGGTACGCTCGTTCGATAACTTCGTGCTGCTGACCAGCACCAACACGCCATCGAAGACCGCCCAGGTCACGACACCGATCAACCAGGTGGAGTTGCTGATCCACAAGACCGACGGTCGGGACGTCGTCCAGCCGCTTGATCAGATCACCTACACGATCACCTATACCAACGCTGGCCCCGGCATCGCCTACAACGTGGTGATGACCGATACGCTCCCGCCGACGGCGATCAATGTCAGCTCGCCGACGATTCCCGGCGTGATCACGCCGACGATCGAGCCAGGCCGGATCATCTTCCAGCTCGGTACGCTCCAGCCCGGTCAGGTGGGGCAGACGACCGTCACGCTCACGCTGGCCCCGGGTACGCCGGCCGGCGAGGTGGTCAACACCGTCGTGATCAGCACCAGCAGCCACGAGCCCAACACCGGCAACAATACCAGCACCGACATCGATCGCATCCCAGGGCCGACGGTGGTCGTGCTTGCTGAGTTGCGCGCCGACCGGGTGGCCGGGGGGGTGCTGGTGCGCTGGCGCACCGTGGCCGAGCAGGATAATTATGGCTTCCATGTCTATCGTAGCACCACGCCCAACCGCGCCGCGGCGGTGCGCGTGACGCCGGAGATGATCCCGGGCCAGGGCCGTGGGCTATCGGGTGGGGCGAGCTACAGCTTCCTCGATGGCGGCGCGCCGGATGGCCCGGTGTATTACTGGCTGGAAGCGATCGACTTCACCGGCACGAGCGCTTTCTATGGGCCGGCGCGCGCCAGCCTCCAGGGGGCGCCGTTCATGCTGTTCCTGCCGCTCGCGGCGCGCTAGGGGTGAGGCCTGGCTGCCGGGGCGAAGGCGGCTGATCGGCCAGCGGCGTAGTCGTTGGAGGGCTGTGCCTCTCCCGGCCACTCTGGACTGGTTGGAGGCTTCAGGCTGGCGGTGCGGCCGGCGCGCCGGGGTGGGGGTGCGGCGCGTTGACCGGGTGCGCGCCCCCCAGGCGCC